>Ga0208614_1000005_pt1 | contig 155479 bp, 239 predicted proteins | sample CryBogCBE23Jun09_FD_184554 | JGI IMG/M metagenome (GOLD analysis project Ga0208614, IMG submission 184554) | Freshwater microbial communities from Crystal Bog, Wisconsin, USA - CBE23Jun09 (SPAdes) | ecosystem: Environmental > Aquatic > Freshwater > Lake | place: Crystal Bog, Wisconsin, USA...
ACTGAAGTTCCTTCATATGCGCCTTCTTAAGAGCATCGATTTCGGCATTCTTTTCAGCAATCTTCTTGGTAATATTATCAAAAGCACTCATCACTTCACCCTTTCATAAACAGTTTTGGTAATCACAACTTCTTTGGGAGTTACTTCATGGATTTCAGGATCATCGTAGTAGTAATCGGTGTAATACGATCCCGAACGACACTCTTCAATTTCGTAGTACGTATCTTCAATCTTTATAATTGAAGTACAATAAGAACGCTTACCTTGATCGATCCAATCACCAACTTCAATTAATTCGCATTCAGGATCTTCCTCCTGAAACATTTCAATGATTTCTTGTTTACTGTAAGCCATCAGTCGACCAACCTTTCTTCACGACGCTTCTTTGCTCCACCAGACATCCAAGGTTGCAATTCTATTTTACCTAGCCAATCTGATACTTCAGGAATAAAGCCAAGATCTTCTTGAATGTGTTCTTCTGCAAGGTCACGAACAGATACATCCTTTCCTTGCGCATTGGTGATGTATGTGCCGAAAATGCGTTCAGCCATATAACAACCAAAAGAGCTATGGAGAATTGCACGATGCCGAACATCAGGCATGGCAATCTTTGATGAATCAATAAATTCATGGATGGGCAGATAGTCCTCTACACACCCACCATGACGCTTTACCGAAACTTTAGCGTGAATGAGAGGCTTCATTCTTCAACACCCAAAGCACGCGCGAGACCTGAGCGAACCCGTTCTGGGTCCCAATTGATGATCTTACCTGTATCAAGATCAATATCCAAGATCAGATAATCGCCCCAATGGTCTCCGGGAAAGAACGAAGGAACATAACCCTCTTGTTCTTTAACGACCTCACCCGTATCATCAAGATACTGATAAAAGCCTTCATCACGAACCTTAACGTGGACACAAACAGTCTTGATATCAACATCAACAGGCTTTGAGATAGAAACTTTCATCGTTCATCTCCAACAGCAGCAACAGTGCCGTTCTTGTAGTGAATATAGCTAGGAATACCCCAACCACCCGTAACAGGACCACCATACATCGTGGGAGTTTCGGTGCCGCGATCATCAGACCAAACAGACGACCAACGATCACCGCAACAAGGGCAATCACGATCATCATCGCAACCATTGAAATAGATACCTTTCGACTCAGCGAGCATATTTGCTTCTTCGGCCGAATCTGCTTCAATGATTACATGATAACCAATACCGTGGAACGAATCATGGTGGAAGTTACCACCAGAATTGTTTTGACTAAAATCATAAAACATTATGCATCCTCCGAACCATAAGCATACTCATCATCGTATTCATCATATTCATCATATTCATCTTCATCATAGTCGGGATTGGTATCAACTACCAAATCACCGAAATAGATCTTACCGGGACGCTGTTCATGCGGGTCCGTATACCCAGTCTCAAACGGATCATGGAATGTATGAACGTTACCGAGATTAAGGTTTTTGCGCTCATCTTCAGCAATATCGCTGACGCGAATGCATCCGATCAGTCCAGCATCAACGCCGTAGCTGTTTCCGTAGTTGTCTTCATATTGACCATCGCCCCAAGCAGTGCCATACGAAGCGAAACGAGTACCATCTTCAAGAACAAACTCACCATCAACACAATCATAACCGTTGATGGTCTTATCGCATACCTTATCCCAGCGATCGTGCATCACATACGCCAAATCGCCCACATAGTAGATTCCTGCCGTCATAGTCATAAGAAATTCCTTCCACACTACATTTCACACTACAATTGCATTATACTCTTATAACAATTAAAAGTCAAGTTGTTTTATTATGACTCAGGTTCTGTTTTAGCCTTGAACCCAAGAGCAGCGCCACCACCAGCAAGAGTTCCACCAAGACCAAGACCATATTCGCTTGCTTTGAATGCGTTATGTAAAATAACAGTATCATAGACAGCAAGACCAAAAAAGATCAAGACGCCAATAGCCCAAAGGATACGGCCAATATCTGGTGTGTGGTTATCTTTACCTGTGAAGGTAAGAACAAAGAAAGATTCTATTGATTTAAGCATTTCATTCCCCGTCAACAATGAACGATAGTCCATTATTTAGGGATACGCGCTTGGGTAAAGAAGTCCCTGCAGGAAACACAACTCTGTATTCTTTATCATCTAACATAAAATTGATTATAGTATCGTTACCGAGATACTTTTCTGGCAACAAAATCTTACTTGTGTTCTTGCTTATAAATCTATAATATCTATCTTCTTTGCCACTTGGGACGAATTTTGGTTTCTGCTGTATATAATGTTTTTGTAAAAAGGTAAATGCATCATTAACAAGACGAAAATCATTTATTGCTGTCTCTGCTTTGTTGTGATCTGGATGATACTTAAGAGCCATCTTTCGATAGCTCTTTTTTATTTCTTCAAGACTATTTGTGGGTGTGCAACTCAGCAAAGAATATGCGATATTATGATTCATCTTCTGTTAATTCTTCAGCAATAAGTTGACTGATGGCACTCTTAAGATTTCTAAGAGTGGTGATAATTTCTTGATTACTTATGCCTTCAGCCTTCATATGCGCACAACCCATACCAATCATGATGCAGGCTTCATCGAAGAATTCATTCTGAGTGTTCATAAAGTTCTTTAATACATTCCAAGAGAATACCAAAAGTAGCAGGCAACATTGCAAATTGAGCAACAATATTAGATTCTTTATCTACTATTTGAATAGCGAGACTATCCGATTTAGTATCATCATCAAAGATGAGATCACCGAACGCAACAGTAACAGCGCCGCCAGAAGGAGTGGCTTTTGTTACATCTTTGATGCCAACAAACTTTTTACTTTTCATTTCTACCACTCCGGACCAAAAGTTTCATCGGTCTTTTTATAAACAACAAACCAATCACAACCATAGGCAGGACACACATGAATTGTCTCTGGCAAACGATTAGCATCCTTGCCACCACCTTCACCACAGATGAAGTAACGATCACCAAGTTTTTCTGCTAGAATGGTGTGATCGATAAGACTATGAAACTTACGAAGATGTTCTAGTTCACCTTCATAGGCTTCTACTTGAAGTTTATTATTAGAAAAATACTCTTCCATTTTCTCTTCAAATGAGTCATCATGAATATCAGGCACAATTGCCTCCATGTTCTTTTACAAACTCATTATGCGCTTTGAGGTTTTGTTCGACAACCCATTGAAAGACTTTCTTGGCACCTTCCTTATTGATAGTGCCATCGATCATGGCGCAGACAATCTTCGCTTCCTGTTCCAGTAGAATAGGACACTTTAGAAACTTTTCTAGCCACTTTTCAAAGTCTTTAGTTTCAGATTCAGTCATCAACCTCTCCGCATCTTAGCAATATCTTCAGCATCTTCCTGGCTGAATACAGGAACAAGATTAGACTTATGCATCACAGCAACACCAAGCAACTTTCGTTCGCCAGTATACACCTGTTCCTTACGAGCAAAAGCCACACCAACACCTTCACCTGAAGGATACATCTCTCGGTGGTCTTGCGCAACAGTACCAGCAAACAATTTACCGAGCTTCTTAGGTGCAGCTTTCTTCTTAGGACCAGTTTCAAAGCCATACTTTTTCAGCAGCTTTTGGTAGGCAGGATCATTGGTGTTAGTCTTCTTGCGCTTCTTGCCACTACGGTTTGTGGTTACATAGGCGGGCATCAATTGCATAGTCATAACAAATTCCTTTCACCCCTAGTATACCAAAAACAAAACCCAAAGTCAAGTTATTTTTAGTAGACGATAATACTCTTCAGCAATGATCTTAAGATCTTTATCCATGTCGCTATAGACACTAAAATCTAAAGCTGAGTCTATAATTTCCTGAATATCTTCTTCCATCAGCTCACCCTTGAGTTCTTGGAGAAATTCATCAGCACGAGATAAAGTCTTCTTTGTAAAATCTACTCTAACGACATTGTCCATATTACTTCCTTTTTATAAAACGATAAACGATAATAAACACAACGAAAAAATACATGTATGCACAATCGACAAACACAGGTAGAAAAACGTAGTGCCAGTCCCAGGTGATAAGATCCACCGATTTAAGAACAGCAAAAACAATAGTCAAAAATATAGGATAACTAGAATCCATTAAATTCTCCATCATCAACCCGAGTCCAATGCGAGTCATATTCATCATCAAAGTCTACGATTCCCAAAGGCTCATCAAACTCATCACGATATTTTTGTTCTGATTGTCGAAACTTAACATCACTCACAACTTCTTCCATTTGAATCTTTTGTTGTTTGCCCTTCTCAGTCTTAAGATACTCGCTCTGTTTCTTAGCCAAAAGGGCTCGACTCTCAGGACTGAATTGCCTGGAATTAGCACACTGACGACTGCAGAATTTTCCTGGCTTTTCGTGTTCAGCGGAGCACTTCGGACAGATCTTTTTTGACATAATAGTCCCTTATAAGTTCCATGGCATCTTTGATATAATCATCACGCTTACGAATGAATATCTTACCGTAATTACTTTCTTCAGCAGCCATAACAATAACAAGCTGAGGAACAGGAATTCCTGTCCGTTCTTCAAACATAACTGCATATATAGCTGTTTGCATAAAGTATGACTTGATCCATTCAGCAGGCTTGATCTTAGTGGATGACTTAAAGTCTACGATGGAGTTACGACCTTTCCACTCAGCAGCGCAGTCAATACGCCCACCAATCTTCAAGTAGTCAGAGGTGAGTGGAGTTTCAATACCACGAACAACACCGATGTTATCATCCAAATGATGTTTGATCTGATTGAATAACGATACTGTTGACGGAAGAGCTTTCTTGAGATAATCTGGATCATTAAGTAGATACTTCTCACAAACAGTATGAAGAGCAGTTCCTCTGCTCGCTGCTTGTCCAGATATCCTGAGTGCTTCAACAACACCAACTCTCTCGCGCCATTCCATTATGGCTTTCTTGGAATATTCGCCCATGATAGTTGTGACGGAAGGATACTTTTTGCCTTCGGGTGATGTGTAGAACCGACCGCCGGATAGTGTTTCGACGATCGGTTCTGGGAGCGTTATGATTTCATGTTTGAACATAATATATTATACCCTGTTTGGGTCAGTAAGTCAATACAAACCTAGTTGATATTCAGCTTTAATAAAGTCTTTAACAAATCCTGAGCGAACGATATCTTCAATCTCAAATTGCACAGTAGCCATACAATCCATGACATTAAAAACTTTCATCATCTCAGATAGACCACTGGATTCTTTGAATCTATCGCTAGTGAGGTCATCTTGCTTAGTGTCACCACATAAGATGATCCTGGAATTATCTCCTGTACGCGTGAGGACAGTGCGTAGCTCGACGTAACGCTGATTTTGTACCTCATCGACGAGAATAATTGCGTCGTCAATGGTCGTGCCACGTAAGAACGAGGTGCTGTGGAATTCAATAATCCCCTTTTGTTTGAGAATATCGTAAGCATCTCCTCTTCGGAATAATTCCGAGCAGATGGCTCTATAAGCAGACTCATAAACTTCCAGTTTTTGTTTCTCGGAACCAGGGAGGAATCCGATATCTTTAGACGATTGGGCGGTTCTAATAATGACCAATTTCTTTCGATCATTCTTTTCTGAAAATAGTTCTCTTAATGCTAGATAGATAGCACAAAAGGTTTTGCCTGTACCGGCGCAGCCATGCAAGAATAGATGATCACCGTCAGCATAATAATCAAATGTTTTTTGTTGGTTTTGTGTTATCGGAGTAATTGGATTTAGCACAAAACTTGGTGTTGCAGAAGATTCTCCTCTTTGGCTTCTTCTTAATTTCTTTAACTGAGTTTTAGTTAATGGTCTTTCCGTCTCGTCTATCATAGAGATCCTTGTTTAACTGGAAGTTACCATAACCAATGGTGTTCACTCTAATTAAGCGGTCCTCCCACTTTGCTCTTCACCCTATTTACTGCATTACGTAACTTGGTTTCCGTTACACCCTTTGAACCTTCTTTCTGACCAAGAGGGGTATACGGATTAGCCTTAGCGATTTTCCCAATCATTTCTTTAAATCCATCGTCTGTTTTGATACCCCCGACACCGGAAACGATGGCGGGAGCACACGGGACTTTTACAATGTGGGGATTTTCGGAAAGATATACCTCTAGCGAAGAATATGACATAAACACGTCAAATTCTTCTTTAGATTCAGTGTTATAGAGTCCATACATTGGCATAGAATTAAAAATTCCTTATAAATAAAGTATCAGTCGCGGATGGCCGTCCCACTGATTCTAATCTTACTAGGAGACCAGCATGACTATTTATTACGTTTACGCATACATTAATAAGAAAACAGGACTGCCATACTATATTGGCAAAGGCAAAAATAAAAGAGCTTATTCCAAACATCATGGGATTTCAGTACCTAAAGATACTACAAAAATAGTATTTTTAGAAAGAAACTTAACAGAACTTGGAGCATTTGCTCTTGAGCGCAGATACATTCGTTGGTATGGAAGAAAAGACATAGAAACAGGAATTCTTTTAAATAGAACAGATGGGGGTGAGGGAGCCACAAATACTGTTCGAAAAAAAGGAATAAAAATGTCTGAATCTGCCAGAATTAACATAAGAAACGGACAATTAAATTCTCCCAACAAGAATAATAATAGAAGCAAAGCAGCAAACACAAATAAAATAAAATATGGAGTAGTTACCCCGTTACAACAAAAATACGTAATAGAAAAAGTGGCATTAAAAAATAAACAAAGAAATTCAATTATAGATACCTGCCCTCACTGTAATAAAGTCGGACAATTAGTAGCTATGCAAAGATGGCATTTTGATAATTGCAAACAAAACAAATAACTCCTTTGCATTATTTATTAAATCAATCAGCCTGGCGGGTGATAAAATTCTTCCGAATCTTAGAAGGATTAAAATATTTCTTAACAATTGCCACGGCCAGATCGTCGTCATATTCTTTACAAGAAAAGATATCGATGTATCCTTCTCCAGTATGATCATTGAAGTGTGCAATGATGTTACTGGTTTCAATCAGCTGAATAACAGTCCATCCTTCCAGATGGATTTCATTGTGACCGAAATGAAGAATCTGAGGTTCGCCGTAGGGAACCATTTCTATTTCTACAACCAACTCTTTTACCCAATTGCGTAGGGTATCAGGATTAGTAATCGCTTCGAGATTGCAATCGCTGCAATCTAATAGTGTGTGGTATCCCCAGTAAGACATCGCATAAAGACTCCAATTACAAGTATTAAAAAGATATTTATGACTTAATAATCTTCGTCTTCATCAAGATCCATCAACGTATCAACATCAAGAGTCTTTAACGCTCTTTGAATTACCTTGTTTTTACGTTTGTCTTTAAACTTCTTTTCGCGCTTCGGATCATAATAGTCATCATCATAATCCGAAAAGGTATTATTGTGGCGCGAATTCTTACTTTTGCTCATCCGACAGCATCCCAGGAAAAGTTTCTTCTACAATCTTGCGGGTAATCTTCTTATAAGGAAGTTTCTTGTTCTTTGCATGTAACAGAAGTTTTGCATCTTCAGGATCAATAGATTCTAAGACCTGAATGAAAAGAACTTCCCTCTTAGTTTGGTGAATATCAGGACCACCAACCATGAAGTACTGCATCTTACGAATTTCCTGATGCAGACGACCATGCTGATCAATAGCCTCACATGGCTTATACGGCGGATCACCAGGAGGTAGTGCGAACTGCAGATTGCTGTCCATAGCGAGACGAATCACCTGAATCGCTGCAGGTACTTGTGCATTGGCCTGACGCAATGCAGCCTTACGAGCTTCAACATCTTTTACGTTGTCGATCATCGTAAGAATTTCATGAATAGACTTAATTGCCATTGTATTAAAAATCTCCAATCGTTTCCATTAAATTCTTCAACTTGTGTGTGATGAAATAGTTAAACAGCTTAGACCTATCGGTCGCACCTTCTGGGTTTTCATACTGCTTAATGATTTCCTCTTCTATATATGCCGGAACATTATCCAAGTCAATAAGAGTTTTATTCCTCGAATAGTTACGAAGCACCATGGTGCTCATAACATCTTGAGGTTCAGCATCAATATATACAGCGATACGTTTGGCAGTAAGCGGAGTTTGCCTACCACCATCAACAAAAACGCTGTCAGTTGATAGAATATTAGGAACACCATCAGAGCTATCACCCTTGAGAATCTGTTCCTTCAGAAACTTCTCAGGATCATTACAAACCACATTCTTCTTAAGAACAGGGTTGTATTGAAAGATGTTGCGATACTTTTGAAGCTGCTGGAAATCCTTATCTCCAGACAGAATCATAATCTTGCCGTGAGGATGATATTCCTTACAAATGATTGCAATGATATCATCAGCTTCAGCGCGCTCTACACGAATAACCTTATACGGAAAGTAGTCACGCAGCTCATCACGGATGGTGCTCATACACTCAAAGAATTCATTCCAATTAAGCGACGAAGCATCACGATCAATCTTACGACGAGCCTTGTAATAGGGGAAGACATCCTTGCGCCAAACATTACCACTATCGCAAGCGATAACAACATCATCACCAAATTCGTCTTTAAACTTATTGATATTGGTTCTAAGAGTATTCAGAACCATATGCCGAATAAGATTAACATCCAATTCAATGTCACTTTGCTTACCCTTAAGCGACGACATAATTGTAGAAACCATAACTTGTGACAAATCCACAATAATCATTTAATTTTCCTCAGTTGTTTCCTCAGCATCTTCTAATGAAATCATATCAGTAGCAACTGCTTGAAGTGGGTGTTCAGCGTTCACACTACGGGCAAGTAAAGACTTAATAGATTCAGCAACGAGTAACGCATCCTTAAAACATTCATCACCTGAGATAGTGAATCCCATCATATCAATAGCAACAAAGAGATTTTCAATAAGATTCTCTGATGCCATATCTATTAGTTCTTCTTTAGACTCTCGAATAACTTCTTTAACCTGTTCGGGATCAGGTGCTCTTGGATTGTGTTTAGGAAACGTTACTACATTGTTTTCATTCATTTGATAACCCTTAGCAGAATGGTATCGGAGTTTATCCTTCCAGTCAGCTTAATTTCAGCTGTCTTGATACCACCCAGCAGGTTGCGTTGGGTTACTTTGCCCGCAGACATTACCTGAGGAAGAACCTCTTCAGGCTTCCTGAGCTTCTTGCCGATAGACAGGTCTGGATCAAATCCAGTAATCGTAGTACCCTTCACTGACAATCCCTTTGGGTTATTGGTATGGTAAACACCAAGGACTCTATATTTATGATTATAGACCCATAGGGAAGTTGCACCAACGATATTGGCAGGAGCAGCAGAAACCAGTTTCAGTTCAGGGAATGCAGAAGCATACTTAACATTCTTGACCAAGTCAACAGCAGTCTTAGCCTTGAAAGTCTTAGGCTTACGAACCTTAACGACTTTCTTGTTCTGAATGTATCGATCAACATTAGTGATGAAGTCAGTCCAGTATTCCTGATGTTCCTTGAACTTCTTCTTACCACAAACATCAATCACATCAGCGTGAGGGGTTTCCCAGTCAAGGTATGACTTGAGATAATAGTCACAAAGAGTAGTAGCTGCCTGCTGAGTAGCTTCCTTGTTTTGCAACCAAGTGTAGATGTCAAGATTAGGATCATTGTCAAGAGCTTCTTCGCAATCAGTGATAAGCTGATCAATCTTAGCCCGAACACGATCTTGAATAGAAACCACATTCGTTTCTTCAGCTTTAGCTTCTTTAGCAATTTCTGCATGATTAGCAGCATCAGTCAGGCGACCGTAAAAACGATCCATCACAGGCTTAGAAAAGACAGTTCCATTGAGACACATACGTGCAACCCAACAGCTAGTCGTTGGGATTCTCCAATCAGGCAGACTACGCAGACGCGCAATAAGCTGATTCTTATTTTCTTGCTTAAGATACTGAAACAACCACTTCTTACCCGTATCCACGGTATGCATGTAGTTGTACCAGTTCAGAGCAGTTGAGAACTGAGAATCAGTCAACTCTCCAAGAAACACAGGCTCAGGGCCATAATGCCTTTCTTCGAGAGTCAACTGGGCGGAGCGGGATATAGCTTTCTTTTTCATGACACCTTTATACTATAGGTTGCCGGTAAAGTCAAGCTGTTTTATAGCTGAACATCTGCGAAGGAGGAGCCAGCGACTTGTCCTTATATTCTTCAAGCAGTGACAAGAACAGACCTTCCCACTTAGGACCAATCACTTCCCATGAGAAGCGACGTTCGGCATACTGTTGAACAAATTCAAGATGACCTTGAGCCTGTTGCACAATGTTAATTGCATGCCCAAGTGTAGAATAGAACAGACTTGCATGAACATTAGGATCCATATCGAAGTCATACATCAGAGTCTGACCACCAGCAGTGTCAGCCAAAGCAGCAAGATTCGGATGAACACACAGACAACCAGCCATCATCGCTTCAATAAGAACACGACAAGAAGTTTCCTGCCAAATGCTAGGATATGCAAGAATGTGTGCATCAACCATGGCCTTACGAACAGTCTTGTTATCCACAGAACCATGATAGTTGATCTTCGGATGATCTCGACAAGCCTGATACAGCGCCTCATATTCCTTATCGCGGTCAGACCACCCATACAGTTCAAAAGAACTATACACATCAAGAACAATGTTAGGATTATGCTTAGCAAGTTCAATAAACACAGGAACAAGCAGAGCCAAGCCGCGATGAGGGGTCGAGGCGTAGATCAAACGAATAGGACCAGAAAAGTCCTTGGGTTTGATAGCCATCTTAAACGAATCAATACCGTTTTCGATAACAGTCGACTTAACATCAAAAGGAACGCCAAGATAATCGCGATACTGATTGGCTTGCCAATTTGAAACAAAGACTAGCTTATGAAAGCGATTACGAAGATTAGCGTTTTCAAGATGCTTAGACTCTGGATCCACAGCAAGATCATGAAGATGAAGAATACGAATCTTATCTTCATGAATCTCGCGAACGCGAGAAGCAATAAACTGAAACTTATCTAGATTACCCTTCAGCAGAGAAGAACTTTCTACAGCACGCTGCACACCTTCTACAGCAAGTTCAGTTCCGCCTTTAGAGTTCTGGTTGGTTTCATTACGTGCGAATGGTGTATATTCAGTCATTATATTCCTCATTTTCTTGTGCTTCATATGTACTATAATACATATCAGCAACTTCTAAGCAAAGGGCAGTAACAGCCAATGGGCTAATTCTAGATGCGACATTAACCACTAGCCACTTTGCTATTACTGCCTTCCAATATTCCCAACCAGAAAGTTCATGCTTCATTATTACATTCCAACCGGGAAGGGCGAAACGATTACGTGCGGTTCGATATAGACAGGCTTGACATTATCCTTGCCAGGAACTTTACAGAGAACCCAAGTACCATCGGCAGAAACAGGGCTAAACAGACCATTAGGATCAGCCTGAGGCATCGGAATACGGCCATGGTCATTGTTCCAGCTGGAAACGAGCTTCTGAGGGCTGGTATACTGAGTAGCGTAAGGCAGACCATACCCAATCGAGTCGCAAATCTTGTGCGGGCGACCATTCAAATCAAGAATATAGGTATACGTAACAAGATTCGGCTGATCACGAAGTTCAAGAATATCCTTGAAGATGCGCTTTTCCTGAAAGTTATGGATCGCAGGCAAACCAACAGATTCTACGCTCTGCTTGCTCAGTTCTTCCTGCTTTTGATTCTGAATCGTATCAGAGGACTGAGGAATATCGTTACACCCAGCAAGAGCAAGAGTAGCAGCGAGTCCAACAAAAGTAATAAACTTGTTCATAATATATTTCCTTAATTAGTAAGAGGGAAAGTAGTCACAAGAACATGAGGCTCAATGTACTGCGGTTCTAGCTTATCTTTGCCAGGAACTTTACAGAGAACCCAAGTACCATCGGCACTTATTGGACTATAGAGTCCATTCGGATCAGCCTGCGGCAACGCCAGTTGATAGCTGTGATCCGATTCCTTCTGCGGAGAAGTGTACTGTGTCGCATACGGGAGACCATAACCGATAGAGTTACAAATCTTGTGGAAATGGCCGTTCATGTCCTGAGTATACGTGTATGTAACCAGCTTAGGATCATCGCGCATTTCAAGAATGTCCTTCATCAATCGCTTCTCTTGGAAGTTCTTGATAGCAGGAAGACCGACTGATTCGACACCCTGCTTAGACATTTCTTCCTGCTTTTGATTCTGAATTTCATCGGCAGTGTACTGGCGAGGCTGCGCTTCAGAACATGCACTCAGAGCAACCGATGTTGCCAGAGCAGCAATAACAAGAACCTTGTTCATGCTACTTTTCCTTACTTAATGGAGTCGTAGAAGTTGCGAAGATCAGCTGGCATCTTGTCTTCCGGATAGACTTCAAAACGATGACGAATGATGGGACGCAGTGCTTCCTTACCCTCTTCATCAGCAGTTACATACTGACGCTGCAGTTCAGTAAGATCGCGGACCATACCTTCATTGTACTGTTCCGACTCGTGGAATACCTTGCTGTCAACAGCACGATAACGAGGAGCGAAGAACCCATACTCAGCATAGCCGAGATAATCAAGTCCAAAGCCCAACCCAAGAAGAGCAACAAACCCAAGAATGCTTGCTAGAATAATCTTACCCATAATCAATCCTTTGTAATCTTGGTATTAAACAGAAGCGAAGTCAGAATCATAAGTCCCCATGCCTGAACCCAACTAATAGGATGGGCAAACGTAACAGCAGGAACAAGTGAGTCATTCCAGATCCACATGACAGGTAGTGCACAAAGCATGCCAAACATACAAGAAATGGCAATAGCACCAAGCACACTAAACAGCCCGACCATAAACTTATCCATAATTTCTCTCTCAAAAAATGGGGCGATCAATAGACCGCCCCAACAGTAATTACTTGTAGAGCTTCACATTGAAGTCAATAACGCTGTCCTTACGGAACGAACGCCAGCCTTCATTTTCAAGATCCCAAACAGCAATAGTGTCAGGGCTGGAAGCGCGACCGCTACCGCTAACCGAACCTTCAGGAATGATCGACTGATCACGAGTACCCCAAAGTTTACGGACCGATCCGTCAGCCTTAGTAAATTCTACCATAACTGCGCTCTTGTTCAGATAGTTTTCAAGAGCAGCGATATCTACACGAGTTTGATTCAAATGTTCCATAAGTGCGGCATAGCCTCCAATAATAGTGTCACCAATAAGAATGATAGGAACGCTTCTGGCATTCGGAACACGCATCTTGAGATCATCAAGATTTGCTTCCTCTTGTACATTAAGTTCAATATAAGCAAGACCACGGCTCTCTAGCAGCTTCTTAGCAGCATCGCAGTAACCGCATGCGGGCTTGGAATATACCTTAATTTTCTCCATAATCAAATCCTTCATCTATTTGGTAACCAAGTTTCAACAAAATGTTTTTATAAATGTCTGACTCAGACCAATGGTCTCCGCCAAAACAGCTTGCATGAGGAATCATTTCGAGAAGAACCTCCTCGTTCAAATATACGATTGCGCCTTCTGCCCAGCTCATGCCGCAGGTTTCACAATCAGATGTGTCGGAAAGGTGTTCTATCTTAATGTTCATCATGGTACTAATTATACCTCATTATATATGGGAAGTCAAGTAAAAAATGGGGTAGCAATTTTTATTTTGCCACCCCACAATTATGGTGCCGGATGCGGGATTCGAACTCGCGACCTACCGCTTACAAGGCGGTTGCTCTACCACTGAGCTAATCCGGCGAAGTTATTAACTTCTATTATTTAGTTCATCAATTTTAAATGTAAGTTCATCGAACTTTTCATCAAGATCATCAAAGTGTTCATCTAAATGTTTTTCTAGCAAAAGCATCTTTTTATGCTGGCCAGTTTCTAAGTTGTAAATATCAATAGATCTTTGTCTATCTAACGTTTCGACTCTATTTTGAGCCATCATAATAACAGGGGCAGCGTATGCAGCCTGGAAACTCAAAGCTAAGTTCAGGAATATAAAGGGATATGGATCAAACGGATGGTTAGAAACCGTGTTCCAGAGAATATAAAGCATCAAAATCAGAGTTTGGGAAATAATAAATTTCCAGGAACCCATAAGGGTTGCGCACTTATCTGCCAACCTCTCACCAAGAGAGAGTTGGGTATTTGGCACTTTTAGTCTCCTTTATTAGTGCTTTCTAGATTCCATAATATACATTATTTATATCATCCGTATCAACAAAAATCCTTAAACATGCCTTTTCTTCCTTCTTCACCGAGTTGTTGGTCGAAAATATCTTTACACTTAGTGAGCATCGCGCAAGCAAGCATCAAAATCTCATTAGGATCAGCAAGCATAATACTACCATCAATGAATTGCATCATTTCGTTCATACGAGTCTTAACCTCGTCAGGACTCATACGTTTTCCTTTAGCCATGCCAATACATTCTGAGGAGAGCTTTCACCGTAAGGATCATCATCAGCATCCCAACGCTTACCTGGCTCAATGAACCACTTTTCGATCTTGCCATTATTGACAACTACTGCGTAACGCCAAGAACGAATACCAAATCCAAGATTATACTTACTAACATCCATACCCATATTACGAGTAAATTCGGCATTACCATCAGGAATAACTTTGACTTTCTTCAGCTTCTGCTGTTTTGCCCAAGCATTCATAACAAAAGCATCATTGACGCTTACGCAATAAATGTCCTTGATACCTAGCTTCTTAAAATCAGGATAGAGCTTTTCAAAATCAGGAAGCTGATATGTCGAACAGGTAGGAGTAAACGCTCCCGGAAGAGAGAAAAGAACAACTCGCTTACCTGCAAACAACTCAAACGTGGTAACATCTTGCCAGCGATACGGATTCGGTCCTTCGATAGAATCATCGCGGACACGAGTATTAAACAATACGCTAGGAACCAACGTCGGTAGAAGGTCAATATCCATAATAAAATTCCTTACGGCTCAATAACAACAAGTTCAGTAGGCAGCTGCTTACGATGTAAGACAAGAACTGAATCAAGAGGAGAGAAAAAGTCAGATTCTTCCATAATCTTAGTATAAGAAGAAACTGTCTCATCAATAGCTCCAGAAGGGATATCATCCACATTTACATATAGTACATACTTTGCCATATTTTATGCTCCAATAATTCCGAATAACTCCAAAAAATGGCTCCTGCGGTAGGACTCGAACCTACAATGCGTGAGCGGTTGATTAACAGTCAACTGGGTCTACCAATTCCCCCACACAGGAACAAACTAAATACCTCTTTTTTTACCATTCTGAGAAACAAACTCTTCAAGCAAATCAGAACATCTAGTTACAAAGTTTGATTTTGTATACTTATAGTCAACTATTGTGACGAACTTTTCCCATCCATATTCACAATAAATCTTATAATATTCTCTATAAACTTCTATATTTTTTAATCTGCGAAGTTCTAGTTTTGATTGAGATTTGATCTTTTGTTTCTTAACTCTACCTTTATTCCAACCAGTTGGTACCACAGAATCGATTGTTATTTTCTTGGAAATAACACCATCATTTATCCACATGGTTCCAAACTGAGAGTTGCCCGAGCCAGATTGAGATTCTGACATTACTTTACTAAAACTTCTTCTTATCCAACCATATAACTTATTTGAAGAACGATTGGGTATCATCATCTGAGCGGCCATAATCAACTTAAAGTTGTTAGGATATATTTTCACCAAAAGTTGATGTGCCACATAGTGTTCTTCTGGGGTTAGATATACCAGATTTGATTTATCATCAGAACCACCCATACAACGAGGAACAATATGATGTTCTTCATAATATGTTTGGTCATCTCTGAATCTATTAAGACCCCGATCAATGAGTGATTTGTATATCTTCTGGTAATCCATGAGCAATCCTACTGTTAATCTATATTACTTATATAAAAGTAGTTTTTGATTAACAGTGAGAATATAACTTATTTATGGCGCGCCCGACAGGAGTCGAACCTGTGACCTCAAGATTAGAAGTCTCGCGCTCTATCCAGCTGAGCTACGGGCGCATTCAATATTACTTATACGCTATATCAAAAACAAAGTCAAGTTTTATTTTGTGACTGTCCAAAAATCGCTGGCAAGATCACGGTCAGTAATATATGCATATGGCATGTAGAAATAGCCATTATCTCCCCAAGCAGAACCCCATGAGTTACGAACGATAACACGCTGTTTTGCATCGTCATATCCTACCATAAGGACAGCATGACCGCCAATAGGAGTAGCGTTATGAGGAGGCATGTGAAGAACACCAGTTGCAGCGACGTCTTCTGATTGAAATTCATCGAATACACTAAAGCCAAAGACAATAGGATATCCCGATGAAAGAACTTTCTTGATATCATCCATTCCGTTATCGCGACTTACACGAGCAGAAGCAGTAATCTTTCGGGTAGCAGCATCAGCATAGGCAGCATCAGCAGGTTTGATGAAAATCTTTCCAGTGCTGTATGGCCACAAGGCTTCAGTACAAACACCAGTATTTGTGATAGAAGCAATACCATCGCTAATTTGTGCACCAGCATCTTGGTTGACACTGTTTTCAATCGATCGTTCGTTATAGTAAACAAACAGACGACTTAGCGAAATTAAAGTATTGTCCTTTTCAAAATCATGATCTTTATTCTCTAGGAACTCAACAGCAGCCACAATGGCATTCCCTGTACAAGAGCCAATCGTACCCTGGTCAAATACAGGCGGGCAAATCTTGCGAAGGTCAACGGTTGGATGCGAGGTCTTAACTAAAGTAAAAGCAGGATGATTCTGTACGTATACATCTCTGGCGTCGTGGTAATCTCTTTTCCAGTTATACAATCCCATTGCAGTATCCTTATATTTGGTGGGGAAGGATGGATTCGAACCAACTCACCGGTTAAAGATCAGATTTACAGTCTGACGCACCTCTCCAACTGTGCCGCTTCCCCAAATTTGGATGCCCTCCAAGGACTCGAACCTTGATTGACGGAGTCAGAGTCCGCTCTCTTACCATTAGAGGAAAGGGCAATTACATCATATTTATATCAACAATATTACGATTCAGCAAATGGCGAGCCATGCGATGTTCAAGTTTTTTATCGCGGCTACGAGCCTTTTTGCTACGCCGATTATTGTAGGTTTCAGTAGGAAAAGTATCATGACCCGGACAGCAACGCTCGATCAGGCTGGGCTTAACAAAATAAATGTCGCGCTTCATACATTCTCCTATATTGGAGCACCGAGCCAGATTCGAACTGGCGACTTTAGTGCTTTGCAGGCACTTGCAATGGACCACTCTGCCATCGGCGCATTCATTCTATTTATATGGTGCGCAAGGGAAGAATCGAACTTCCGTCGACCGATTATCAGTCGGGTGCTCTACCATTGAGCTACATGCGCATTATGGCGACTCGTACGGGAATTGAACCCGTGGTCTCTTGCGTGACAGGCAAGCGTCTTAACCACTCGACTAACGAGCCAAACTGTTTAGAAGAACACACAGGAGTAAGCATCCTGCTTTTTAAGCTACACCGTGAGAACCTGTGTATTCATCAAAATAGATTGGTGGGAGCGGCGGGACTCGAACCCGCACGGTCAAAAGACCACAAGATTTTAATAGGCGAGGATTCCGGATTCGCACCGTCAGTCTTACTGATCTACGCTTTCGCGCTTTCCTCGGTCTCGGGCGTCTACCAATTCCGCCACGCTCCCACTATATTTGGTGCCTCCGGAGAGAGTCGAACTCCCGACGCCCAGATCTTCAATCTGGCGCTCTACCAACTGAGCTACAGAGGCATTAAAACATTCGACGCCCGGAGTCGAACCGGCTTAGTGCACTAGCGCCCACACGCACGTCGAATAACATTGGTGGGGGAAGGTAGATTCGAACTACCAGCCTATGGCGTATGAGACCATCGCTCCACCGTTGAGCTATTCCCCCATGGTACTCGGTGAGAGATTTGAACTCCCGACCCTCTCCGTGTAAAGGAGTTGCGCTACCACTGCGCCAACCGAGCATTATTCTTTGGTGCCCGTGGAGGGACTCGAACCCCCACCCTCTCGGACTGGTACCTAAAACCAGCGCGTCTACCAATTCCACCACACGGGCAAATAAACTATTTATGCAATCAACTGTTCAATCTTGGCCTTAACAGACTTAGCACGATCAATATGACCAACCTTAACAATACGCTTCTCAGCTAGTTTCGTTTCGGTTTCAACAATCTTGACGACATTGTTTTCTTCACGAGTAACAAAATCATCTAGTTCTTGTGATACACGATTAAATGTATTCAAAATAGTATGAATAGACTTGATACCAAACAAAGCCAAAATACGCTCAACCATAATATATGTCTTTCCTGTAAGAGCTAATTACACAATTATTTATATAGTGGTGGACCCTCTGGGACTCGAACCCAGCACCTTCCGATTAAAAGTCGGACGCTCTAACCAACTGAGCTAAGGGTCCATATTCACTTAACATTGACAGTATACCAAAACAAAGGTGCAAAGTCAAGCTAAAAATTTGGCGCACCCAATAGGACTCGAACCTATAACCTTCGGCTTCGTAGGCCGACGCTCTATCCAGTTGAGCTATGAGTGCATAAAATATTATTTATGGTGTGACGTGAGAGATTCGAACTCTCTATCTTCGGCTCCACAAGCCGACGCATCATCCATGTCTGCCTACGTCACCACATGGCGGAAGATCAGGGAGTCGAACCCACGGAACCTATTTCTAGGCTCAACACCTTAGCAGGGTGCCGATTTCAACCACTCATCCAACTCACCAATTTCTTTTTTTCTTAACACCTTTAATGTTAACTCTTTAGGGAATTGATCCCATTTTGCTTTATCCATTTCCGTCTCATAACCTTTTATTTCAATATAAGAATTCCAATCTTCGACAAAAAAGTCTGGAAGATATGTAGAAGGCTTACCATCAGGTTTAATGTATGGAAATCTTTTCTTATTTCTTAACCAAGTTAATTTATTGGCATCTGCATATTTACAAAATATCAATTCCCATGAACCATCAACTTTAATTTCACCAGCAATAGGAGAAGAATATGGATATTTTTTGCATCTTCCAGCAACACATTCCCAACCATTTGCATATCGTTCATTAATTTTATCAGACAATTTTTTCTTAGATTTATCAGAATGTTTTCTGCCTAAGAAGGTGCCTGGTTTGTTTTTTGTTCCTACGTCATAATGTAGAGTTTTGCCTTTATTCCATGGGGTAGGATTTTCAGCTTTATATCGTTTGAATGGAGATTCTTGTTTTTGAGGATTTTCTTTGCACATTCGTTCATGATTGCACAAAGAATTTTTATTTTTACATTCTTTTTGACAGTAACAGCACAATAACATAAGGGCACCTCCTTGTTATTATTTATAATAAATCAGTGCGCTGCATTACCGTCCTGCCCATCTTCCAACAGTTTATTTAGTATGGAATAAACTCATCAGTAGGTAAACCAACGGGCGAATCAACAGAATAGATACCACCGAATGACATGTTACCAACAGCATCCCATGCCTCTTCAACAGTGTTACACTCTGTTCTTTCAGTACCCTTGAAGGAATGTGTCACCACAACGTAGTTTGGCTTCTTATCCATTAGTTGGGTCCACTTCCATTGCCCCAAGCCTTACCAACAGGTGCATAACCAGTATCAGCCCAACGCTTCTGAATACGTGCTTCCACTTCTTCAAAAGACAGAGGCTCATAGTTGGTGTGTTCAACCGAGACGCACAGATACCTCGGATCAGGTTCTTGCATATGTCGAAGTTCTGGAACTTGCATCCGTCGCATAACTTCATTTGCATGAAGATGTCCATGAACGTTGACGCGGAAACGTTCTGACACACAATCGGGGTGAAGTGGAATATGGCTCAAAATGAACTGGTCCACAAACACCCGAACACCATACAGGCTATCAAACCCAGCATCACGATAATCTTGATCCTTGAAGATATCATGGTTGCCGCGAACCAGACGCTTCTTGCCGTTCAGGCGCTTGACATGATGCAGAGACTTGCGATTGATAACAACATCGCCCAGATGATACACCGTGTCATTAGGACCGACCTTAGCGTTCCAACGCTCTACCATCGTTTCGTCCATTTCCTCAGTGGAAGTGAACGGGCGAAGAGGCTCGCCGTTGGGCAGCTTGAACTTTTCCCAAGAGTTGGTGTGACCAAAGTGAGTGTCAGAGATTACAAAACGATTAGACATTATAAATTCCTTCTTGGCACAGGAGGTAGGAGTCGAACCCACGCTTGCTGGGTTGGAGCCAGCCGTGCTACCATAACACTTCCCCTGCATTATGCATATTTTATTTAATAAAGTCAAGCTAAAATTTGGTGCGCCCGTCGAGACTTGAACTCGAACCAACCCCTAATCTGGGCATCCGGGATATAAATCCGGTCGTGCTACCTTACACTACAAGCGCATTTATATGGTGGAACCAGTCGGACTCGAACCGACCACCTTCTGCGTGCAAGGCAGACGCTCTCCCAGATGAGCTATGGCCCCATAAACTTATTTATCAATTTCAGTAACTAGTATGATACCGTTTCAAACACCGCGCGACAGAATATGGTACACCGAGAGGGACTTGAACCCCCAACCTATCCGTTATGAGCGGACAGCTCTAACCAATTGAGCTATCGGTGCATTATTTAGTTAAAATCAACAGACTTTACGATTTCTTTATATCCATTAGCATTAGGATGAATCTTATCAGAAGATAAATGCCGAACAGGAATCACAACATCTCCATACTCTTTAGCAATAGCAAAGATTATATGATTACTGTGGTCAACATTATATGAAGGAAGTATCCAGTAAACCTTTTTACTATGAACTTCTTTACGCATCTTTTCTAATTCATCACGAGTATGAATATAGTTGCCATCATTAGTTCCCAAACTTATAACAACTATACCTGCTGTTAATGGCTTAGTCAAGTACTTTTTATTCCAATCTTTAGAATTTATTCCTACTTGTGCATACGATATGCATTGCTTAGGAGCAAACATAGCAGTACCAACAGCGATACTATCGCCAAGAATAAGACAAGGAAACATCAAAATTCAATAACAGCATCATGAATGTGATAAGTCTTGGTATACTTGTGCTTATTCACCACATTATCCCACCAACATTCTGGCGGAAGAATATTGCGTCGTTCAGCCTGTTCATGCTTCATAGTCTGCGACTTACCACGAACAACACCAACAATAGGATTAGGAACAACAATAGTGCGCTTTAGACCAAGCAGATTGTTGATGCTAATAACACCATCGATGGGCATGGGCATCTTACGTTGAAGCATATCCAGACACTTCTGTGCAGTATTGGCAGTGATCCCATAGCCATGAGTACCAAAGAACCGAGGAACTATAAACTGTTCAAACTCAGGATTCTCTGGAACTTCATAATCATCAGCACTATCCATACGATAGCCAAGGAAACTCAAATAGCCATCTTCAACATTGACCTTACGTAGATCAGTTTTGACAATAGCATCATGTTCCAGAACAGCTACAGTCTGCCCTTCATCAGCAATCTTTTCCCACATAAAGGCATGACCAAAGGAACACATATACTCCTTACGCCAATCAGGATTGTAGTGAAAGCGATCAATATCCCAGTCGTAAATTTCTTTAATGTCGTCAATAGAACAATTTTCAACACCAAGAAACAATTCATAAGGGACACCGAACTTCTCGCACGATTCTGCGCATTCATTAGCGTATTGCACAGATGCGTCATTCGACGTATGTAGAATCAAAGCCTTTTCAATAAACGACATAATACCTCTCAATAATAATAAGACAAATAATAATCTGCCCAATCCATCCAATCTTTTTCTTCACGGGAAAGTTTCTTCCCTGTGCGGTATCTATGATACAGCTCAGAATGCTTCAACTTAATCTTTGAATACCCGTCTGATGCGACAGGAAAATTATAGAATTTGATATCAACCATAACTCCTCCATCAGTTATACATATATAATTATACCCCAAAAGCGGCAAAAGGTCAAGTCCTTTTTACTATTTAGGCCGTTTCTCAAAAATATAAATAGATGGAAGATACACTCTTATTTTGATAAATAAAGGATTCGAAAATATGGCACAGTTTACCGTTGTTAACTCAGCATTCTTAGCAAGTAATAAATCTATCTTTGACGTCGTTATGTTAGCAGGGGCCAATGGTGGTCTACTTTCGCAAACAACAATGGCTAATGGTTTCCCAATTTCAGGAACCTCAACTTATCTAAATGCTTACCCACCGCAGAGAATGAATGACGCTCTAGGTCGTGTAAGAATTGCAAAACACCAAAACATCTATGAAGCTGACTTCGAATATGGTCTACAGCCTCTTCGTTGGGAAGCCTTCACATATAATACAGGCGCTGCTGGTGCGCAGTCATCAATTACTGCACGTTCAGACCTTGGTGGTGTTCAGATGACAATCGGTAACACTGCTGGTGATACCACAATCCGTCAGTCTCGTCCATATCAGCGTTATCAGCCAGGTAAGACCATGTTCATGGCTACTGCTATGTGGTTTGGTCCAGCAGCTAACGGACAGCTACAGCGCGTAGGCTTCTTTGATGACGGCAACGGCATTTTCTTTGAGCAGGCTAATACAGTTGCAGGCACAACAACAGGAACAAACAACGGAACTGGTATGGGTGTTGTTCTTCGTTCGGATGTGAGCGGTCTACAATACGCAAACTCCACTCCAGGACAGTATCCGTTCAATACAGACACTCGTATCGAAATGAGTGACTGGAATGGCGACAAGGCAATTATCAATAGCATTAACTGGAACTCAATCCAGATGATGTGGATGGAATACACATGGTATGGCGCAGGATGTGTGCGTTGGGGTGTATTCCTTGATGGACAGCCTTACGAACTTCACCGCATGGCAATGGGCAACAAGACTGCAACAAGCACATATCTAGCAAACTCAAGCCCATGGGCAAGAACAGGAAACCTGCCTGTTCGTTATGAACAGAGAAACGTTACCAACCAAGCTGGCGCTGGTGCAATCAATAACATGTATCACTTCGGCGTATCGGTTATGGTTGAAGGTGGTGTTGACCCACAGCGCGGATTTACCTATTCGTATGGTATGTCACCGCAGACTCCACGCAGAACCATTAACGCGGGTGTAACTCGTTATCCTGTTCTTACAGTCCAAGCCCGTCCTATGGGAACGCAGGAATATGGTTCTCCTGGTCAGGGTATTACCAGCAACTCGGCAATTACTTCGGGTAACTCAACATCGATTACTGTAACTGGTACTCCTTGGACAGCTAACCAATGGACAGGCCGTTGCATCTATTTCTCGAACAGCAGCGGCGGTAAAGCTATTGCAAGAATTACATCAACTAACGCTACATCGATTACGTTCCAGGACAACGTCCTTGGCACAGCAAACTCGACTGGTGTTCCTGCTGGTCTAACTGGTGCGGGTAACACCTACATTATTGGTCAGCCTAATCGTGGACAGCTACTTCCGCAGCAGCTTCTTGTATCTTCTGATGCTCTTTGTGTTGTTGAGCTTATCGCTGGCTCACAGGTTAACTCTCCTGTAACTCTATCGAACGCCTCGTTTACTCCAATGACAAGCCTTGGTTCTGCTTATTCATTCGGTACTAGAGACGTTTCGGCTAACTCTATGTCTGGTGGCGAAGTTACCATGGCGTTTACCGCTCCCGCAGGTGGATCTGGTCTACAACAGATTGACTTGAGCAACTTCTTCCCTCTATATAATAATATTAGAGGATCTTCACCAGATACGCTGACCGTTGCTGTTACTACATCTTCGAGTGCAGCTAACGTTGGTGTTCACATTATTGGTCAGGAAGCTATGTCTTAATAGACTTTACGTGTATTGCTGATATTTTGCAGCTGATCCATTCATTGTAATAGCTCTCGCTAAGAATGGCATCGGCTGCAAATATTTCTTTTGATTCGTAATAAGAGCATTCAGTTCTGTTATAACAGATTCTAACAATTTCTCTACGGAATTGTTCTTTACCAAATTTCTCTATATCTAATTTGAGTGATGGCGAGCTACCGAAGTAGTCTCGCCAATCACTTTCTACACGGATCTTTTTTCTTTTACCCTTAACAGTTTTATATCCTGCTTTGGTGAAGAACTTTCTTCCGATATATTTCTTATTAGTAGGAATGTGAGTAATTAGATAGACAAACCCGTATGACTTCTCAGGAATATCTACTAACTCTTTTCCTTTATAAAGCCAGCTCACTCGTCTTCATCAAATGCAAAATCAGAGTCATCTTGCTCCAGTTCTGATGCACAGAATGGACAAAATTCTATATTTCCACTTGATACTACTGTTAGTATTTTAAATTCAGCATCGCATGATTCGCAAGTAATCCAGCTATCCCAATCTTTATCTGAGATCATTTATTCCTCCGGTGTTAGTAAATCCTTATAAAGATCCACACCAACACCGCATTTAATAAGAAAATCAATGCCAGAGGAATCTTTATACTCCTCTTTATATATAACGTGAGAAATCCGCGCTTGGTAGATTAGTTTTGCGCAACCCATACAAGGAGCATGGGTAATGAAAAGAATAGCGCCTTCTGACGATTCAGTAGAAGCAGCCAACTTTAATAGAGCGTTAGCTTCTGCATGAAGAACTTCTTCTTTAGTTTTCAAGTTATACGGTCTACCAGTTTCATCTTGGTAATTCCATATATCATTATCAATGCTCCATTCATTGGCATATATACGATCTTCGCAATTATTATCCCAGCCCGATGGAGTACCGTTATATCCAAATGAAAGAATTCGTTTATCTTTCACAATAACACAGCCGACTTGCAGTCTGCGTGCATAAGACAAAGCCGCCGATTCTTCAGCCACTTTCATAAAATATTTAATGAACTTATCTTTCATAATCACAACTCTCGATGTATGGTTAAATTCTTTTGTATAGTAATATCTTTATTTGACCAAGTCCAGCACTGACCATCGCTATCATTAAAACACACCCACATAAGATCATGTTCTAACCCATAATCTAATAAGAAATGAGCGAACGCTTTGCCTTTTGGAGTGTTTAATGGTATAGGAGGGTCAAGCTGAAGGATCACTTAAAATTAATTCCAGACAGTTTATCTACATCAGCAAGAGTAACTTCTGTTACCAAAGCCTTTGGTATATTGTTTGCTGTATACGATTTAATTGTGCCATCCTTAAGATATACAATCTTGTAGTATAATGTGGGTACAGGAACTTTATGCGCGCCTATGGTTTTTGGTGTTGAAGAATATACTGCACCAGTAACAACATATTTTGCAGGCATTTCTCTAACATGAGCCTCAAGCATTCTCCAAGATACTCTATTTACTGTAGGTTCTTGAGGCGTCATATTTGTCATCAAAAAAGTATCGTGCATTTGACTTTCGGTTGCAGCGTCTGCAGCTGGAGTGAGATGACCTCTATCAAATCCCGTGTTGTTATAATCGGACGGAACAGGAGAGTCCTGCAATCTATCATCTGCGTGGAAGTCGTTGGTTCTTTCCACTTTATTTGTGTGGGGCTGAAATACTTCTGTCGAGAATAAGGCAGCTTTATGGGAAATATCGTAGACAGTAGCGTAAAAGTTGTTGCAATAAACTGTTGTATCTGATACTGCAACCTCCTTTCCATTAGGAAAGAATTGGTCACAAGGAGATGCATAAACAGGAGTTGCCCAAAGTAAAACGGCAAATAGAAGTTTTCTCATAAGGTGAATCCTTTAAACGTGTTTTCATCTACATCTTTGTTGACGCCACCAATTATATATGATGTGATTTCTGTTTCCTGTGGAGCAACTTGTACATCAGAACCAGCAATCCATTTTTGAGTCCATGGGAGAGGATTAGCACCAGCCTTACCATTAAGACCAATGTTGCCCATACGTTTGGCAGCAATGTGATCAATATAATCACACAGCAACTGTTCGTTTAAACCAATCATAGACCCATCTTTGAATAGGTAACGAGCCCACGCCTTTTCCTGTGCAACGACATTATAGAACATGCGTATGCACTCATCCCTTGTCTCATCAGCAATTTTCGCAAAGTCAGGATCCTCTTTTGGTAGAATCTTGAGGAGCTGCTGAGTCGAGGCCAAGTGAACATTTTCGTCACGGGCAATGAGTTTGATAATCTTGGCGTTGCCTTCCATCTTTTTGACTTCGGCAAATGCCCACGAACAGGCGAACGAGACATAGAATCTTACTCCTTCAAGAGCATTGACAGCATTGAGACATAGCCAAAGTGCTGTCTTGTGACCGTATATATTTGGAAGCGAAAAGCCTTGAGTATAACCTCTATATGCTACTTCATTATTAAATGCAATCAAAGCATCATAATACTTACTGATGTCACCGGCACAGTCTACGATTTCTTGGATGTCAAGCATCCCATCAAAAACTCTAGATGGATCAGAGTAAACATTACGAATAATGTGTGTATAAGACCTTGAATGGATTGTTTCACTAAATGCCCACGTTTGAATCCAAGTCTCAAGTTCTGGAAGTGAACAAATAGGAAGAAACGCCAATGAAGGAGCGCGGCCTTGTACAGAATCCAAGAGTATCTGACGTTTGAGATTACTCGTAAATATGTGCTTTTCATGTTCATTCAATCCCTTAAAATCTTTACCGTCTCGAGACAAATCTATTTCTGTTGGTTGCCAGAAAAAAGAATTTTGTTTTTCTGTTAATTTTTCAAAAATAGGATATTTCTGCCGATCGTATCGGGCAGTATTAACTGTATTGCCGAAGAAACATGTTTCTTTAGTAGCATCATTATATACAGAATTAAATACTGACATTAATATGTACCTTCATATGATTTTTGACATTAGCTTTTGTTATTTCTTTACCACAAACTTCGCATTGAACTCTTGGTCTGTTCTTTGCTGCTTCTGATATGTTTTTAGCATGGGATTCTGATTTAGATTTGAAGTACCCTGTTTTGTTTAATTTTGGTCTAGAAGCTCTTCTTTTTTGTTCTTCAGAGAATTTTTCTGGGTCATTTTCTCGTCGTTTACGTATAGAATTCCTCATCTTAATTTTAGATTCTTCTGTATGGAAACGTCCTGTATGGTCTATAGAATTCTGCTGAGAAAATTTTCTTTTTATCCACCCATATGATTTGTTATTTCTATTTGCCATCATATTTGCAGCATATATTAGTTTATATTCGTTTGGATATATTTTTACTAGCAATAGATGCGCTATATAGTGTTCTTCTGGAAGAAGATATACTAAATTATCAGAATCGTCATTACCATCCATACACTTAGGAATGATATGGTGCTGTTCATAGTATTTTTGTTTATCTTTCGTTCTATCTATGGATTTTTGGATTAATTTGTTATAGTGTGAGCGATAGTCCATACAAAAATCTCCTTTACTTTATTTATGAGCCAGAAGAATCCTATTATGGAATACGGACATTTATTTCTTTCTCCATTAGAAAACCATGCTTGTTATGGTCGTAATAGTGTTTTAATAATTTAAGATTGGCAAATCCTAACGATTCATATAGCTTTCTAGCAGCGATATTATCTTCGCGAACATGTAGCCTTGCATACTTATACTTCATTGTATTGATGAAGTCAAGCACGTTTTCAACAATAATGCGGCCATACCCTTTGCCGCGATGAGCTTCGGATATGGCCACACTTTGTATATACGTATATCTTCGTTTGCGAATTATCCAGCAGTAACCAATTACTATTTCTGGATTACTCTGAATAAAAATAGGAGACTTCACAGTTAAGATGAATATCTCATTATCATTAAGAGCCAATTTAATATCTTTTTTGCGAATGATTATGTTCGCATCAAAAGAAGTCTTTTCTATTGCATAAATTTCTTTAAGATGCTCTTTTGTAGCGAGCTTAAAGGATGGGTTATAGAGCGCCACTATCTTCGCTAATTACTTCTATAGAGTATTCAGGAACTTCATTTAGCTTCAGCAAACCCTTATATTCTACAACAAGAGAATTCTTGGGTGTATGGAAATCAATGAGTTCTGAATCATCTAGATGGGTAGGTGTAACGGTAACATATTCCATTTTATATCTCCTAAAATTTACAACTTACAAGAATCGCAATCAACCTCAGCTTCGTCAACCATACTTATGGGTAATGGCTTATCTTCCATTTCTCCAGCACCATCATTAGTGTTGAAGTAGTATAAAGTCTTACCACCATATTTATAGTGCATAAGGATATGCCCAAGGATTTCAGACATGGGAATTTTATTATCAGGATAATGTGTTGGATTATATGATGTGTTGACCGATATGGCCTGATCAATAAACTTCTGCAACACAGCCATGATCTTCAGATAGCCTTCGGGTGATTTCTGGTCCCATAGCAATTCGTATTTATTCTTTAGTGTACGGATACCAGGTACGACCTGCTTTAGTACACCATCCTTAGACTGCTTAATTGATACAAGCGCGCGAGGTGGTTCAATACCATTTGTTGAATTACTTATCTGAGCTGATGTCTCTGCTGGCATGAGTGCCATTAGAGTAGAGTTACGAATACCAACCGTAGCTGCACGAAGAGCAAGACTGTCCCAATCCATCTTATAGTTTGGTTGAACTAGTTCATCGACTTCCTTCTTGTATGTATCAATAGGCATGATTCCACCTGAGTAAAGCGTATCAGTATGCTTAGGACATGGATCTACTTCTTCTGCCAAGTCGACCGAGGCTTTGATAAGATAATAACTCCATGCTTCAGCATACTCATGCACAAGATCGAGATCTGGATCAGAGTAACTGCTATCATTACGAGCCAGCCAATAAGCAAAATTAATGATGCCGATGCCAAGAGGACGACGGTTGCGAGTACCAATAGCAGCGGCTCTAACAGGATAGTCTTGATAATCCAGTAGGGCATCCAGAGCGCGTACAGCAATGGTGCATGGCTTTTCGAAGTCAGCTGGCTTTCTAATCTTTCCCCAATTGATCGCACTTAACGTACACAACGATATTTCTGATTTACAATCAGATTCGAAAACTTCTGTAACATAAACATGTTCCTTATCTTTAGTGTCGATACTGTCGACAATTTCATATTTAAAATCCATTTTGTTTCCTTAAATGCTTTGCTAGATTCCCCAGATCCCATTCACGGCGGCAGCACACACAACAGGCTTTCTTTCCTTGTAAGTGTTTCGTGCCATTGGGCTGTTTTTTAAGATTATACTTACCGCGTTTCTTTCCTAATTTTGCTAACCGCATCTTTTCTTTAGTTTCATCTGACGCCTTGACAACACCGACTAAACCTTTATTCCAGGCTTTTTGACCCATATGACCTAAAGAATTGTTGATTCTATGTTCCGTCGATTGCGGACCTATCTTTCTACCTTTAGTTTTTATACTCATGGCGGCATAATCTCTAAAAGCAGACGTATCTCCACCACTTCCATTTTCTTCAATAAAATTAGCCCAGTTAGGAGAATTAACCACATCCCATAATTTGGAATAGTATAACCCTTGTTCTTTTATTTCTAATATATCATCAGATTGAAATAGAATCTCTGTCTCAATATCTTTACCATATTTGTTCAGTTCTCTTTTCCATCTCTTCCCTGAACCCAGGTATTCGAACGGATTTTGTTCTGTCTTACCAAGATATTTAAGTCCAGTAACTTTATGCGTTTTAACATATAGTGTAATCATAGTAGTGTTCTCCTCACTACTATTTATACTTTATCTGCTTTTAATTGGGGTGTTTAGATTATTTTTCTTCCATTCAAGATATTTTTGATACTCTTCTTTAGTCATTTTCATTGTTTTGACTACTGGGGCACCATCATTAATATCCTTTAAAGGTGTGGTGGGAAGTGTAATTTCCGCGCAGAGATTGCTCATCTTGATCAATGCCTTCTTTTTGTCAAATGAACCATGATCATTGGCATGGTCAACATTCATCAGATAGATTCGTCCTGTATCTTTTCGCTCCTGAGCGAAGGCGCTGAATAGATCAATTGCAGGGATGCTTTTCTTTCTGATCTTTCCATTTCGTTCATACTTCTCGTAAAGAGTACGGAACTTCTCAACATCAGAAAAGAATGCCTGGTAGAGATCCGGGCAGTCATGAGGTGAAAAGAGGGTGATATTACCTCCAGAAAGAAGTCTTTCATACATTACCTTATTAAACTGCACGCCATAATCAAGATGACGAACTCGGTTATCTTCAGTACCCTTATTGTTCTTAAGTACCAGAAGATCTTCTACTTCTAGATGCCAAATGGGATAATAGAGAGTAGCTGCCCCACCCCGAACCCCACCTTGGCTGCAGGATTTAACAGATGATTGCCAAAGACGATAATAAGGAACAACGCCAGTAGTAATAACAGAACCATTACGAACAGGGCTATTAACGGCACGAAGACTGCCGCCGCCAATACCAATACCAGCTTTGTTAGCAACGTATCTACCGATAGCCGTAGCACTAGCAAAAATCGAGTTAAGCGAGTCATCCGATTCGATGAGAACGCAGGAAGAGAATTGGCGGTCTGGAGTACGGACACCAGCCATAATAGGAGTAGGAAGGCTAATGTCGAATAGAGATAATGCATCATAAAGTTCCTTTACCCACTTAGTGCGGTCTGTTTTATAGTTCTGAAAAAGAGTCATGGCAATCAACATGAACGCCATCTGAGGCGTTTCATAAAACTGGCCAGTTTCTCTCGATTTTACTAGATACTTTCCACGAAACTGCTCCATTGCAGCATAGGTAAGAAGATTGTCTCGAGTATGATCAATGTATTTTCCAAGGTCAATCCATTCTTCATGACTATATGCAGTGTTTAGCTGCGGATCATAATATCCAGCGCGCATAACAGCATCATAATGCATTAGTAGTGAATTTGGCTCATACTGACCATAAACTTGCTTACGAAGATTATAGTTGATTAGGCGACCAGCAACGTATTGGTAATTAGGAGCGTCTTCATCAATAAGATCAGCAGCAGCCTTAATAAGAGTTTCCTGAATATCAGAAGTCTTAATTCCATTATAAAACTGAATATGCGTCTTAATTTCAAGATCTGAAACAGAAACACCAGCCAAACCTTCACACGCAAATTCAGCTACTTTATGGAACTTATTAAGATCTAGCGTCTCTTTAGTTCCATCGCGCTTAATCACAAAAATCGTCATCAGTAACCCTTCTGTATAATTTATCAACTTTTTGTTCTAGCTTATTTATTCTAGCTAGAAGGTGCGGAACACAACTATGAACCTGATACTCACCATCTTTGATCTCTTGGTTGCAGAGAGAACAACTTATTTTACTCTCTGTATAAATGAAGTCACGAATCATTCTTCAATGCCTCAATAATAGCAGGGAAGCGTTCACCAATGATTTCCCAGCACTGTTCTGCTACGATACGATGTTCCTTCTGTGTTGCTTTGTCCATGCGAATCTGACAGTAGTGAACCCAAGAGCGAAGCGAACCAGACATAATAAGCACAGATTCCATCATACCCTCCGGCAGTACTCCTCTTGCAACTTCCTTAGCAACACCATTTTCGATTGCCCATTTATAGGATTTCAATGCTGCCCTTTTGACAATATCTTGCGCATCGTCCCATAATGCTTCCAGATAAATATCATCTACATCAACACTATTCTGACGGTTCTTTGGATCCTGCAAACGCGCTTCACGAGTAACGAACTTCAAGTCCTTAGTGGGATCAGCATAACGCTGGCTATACTCTTGAAACGAGAACGAACGATGACGAAGAATCTGTCGGGCAATGTCGCGTGTGGTCTTAATCTCCATTGAGATATGGACCATTTCAAGGGGTGACCAATGCTGATTTGTGATCAGATACTTGAGCAGCTTTGGTGCAGTCTGTGTGTTGTTCTGGTTTGATGGATTCGATACACGGGCACACCATGCCACTAGTTCGGATGCATCTGTACAACCAGTATACTCATAATCAGGCTGAGTAATGCCTACAAGATTAACACTGCTCATAATCATCACTTTCATAAAAATCAGAAACTGGAGGATTTACACTAATATAACTCACATCACCAATATCTACAGTTGTGCTAGAGTTACCCAATGCAGTAAAGGTAAAGGTGTGTTCACGATCATTTCTGTAGTCTTTATATTTCTTCAAGGCTACAGAGAAATCTTCATATGTAGTTCGAGCACTTGCTTCATCTTCAAAAAGAAACTTATTTGGTCCTGTCATATACTTGATATGCATTAGAAGTGACCAGTGCTTATGTTCTTTCAGAATAGATTTTAAATGTAGTGCATCATATTCATCTTTAGTCATGTTCATTTAACTCCTTAATCATAGCAATTGCGTTTTCATATAGTTCTACATCTTCTTTTAGGTGACGGACTTCCCATTCCTCTTCTTTAGTCATCGGGATTGCACCCCAAGAGCCATCATCCTGAAGTCCAGTACGGCGCTCAAGACACATTATTGTATCTTTCTTGAGCATTACATGACCGTCAATACGAGAAACTAAGTTATTGACAGGGTCTTTCAACCACTCATGTAATCTGTTGAGTTCACCTGCAATTTCTTCCGCAGTTGGCTTTTTATCTGTCAAGCCAAGTTCATAGGCCGTGGTCACACCTATACGAGAGATATTATTATCTTCACGGTACTGCTTCAACTTTTCAATTTCACTCATAAAAAGAATCCAATGTTGATAATGTAAGTTGCAGATGATATGGCTTCTTTTGTCGGATCATCTCATCAATCATATTTCGAGTACCGTTAGACTTACCATCCCAGATAATGACTGCCGCATCTGCATATTCTGCCATCGCTTTATTTCTAGCAGCGCCGGCTCTCTTTCCGTATTTATTCCAATCTGCAGGCATTGATGTTACAGGAATACTTCTAGTTGTAGCCCATTGTTCACCAAGTTGATCTACACCAATTGCCGTACCGCTTACAAGTTCAGTTATAAAGAAACCGCATGAATTGATAGCCTTTAGAACAAGTTCATAGTCATCAAAGATTGATTTGGCTTCAGGATCTTTATATCTGTTACCTGCAACAATAACTTTCATATCAATCTGCCTTTGCTGGTGTAAAGTCTGTATCAAGTGGTTCGATGTGTGTCTTGGTAAAGACAATAGGAACCGAAGGTAGTTCTTCTGGTACAGCAGTATTACCATAGTCATAACTGACTGTAATATGTGGATTAAAGTCTGGATAGTCGTGAGTAGCACCAAATTGTGCTCTAATAGAATTATGATGTTCTACAAGCTCTGGACAATCAATCAAAGCAACCAGACAGTTCTTGAAGATTTCCCACTTGGATATTGTACCGGTCAGTGGCAGATCAAGCTTATAGTCCTTAACATCAGGAACACCCTTACGACTATAAATGATTGTGGTGTGATACTGCTTGGGATCAGTTGCATTGGGAATATTATGTGTGGCAACCCAAGCAGCTAGATCTTTCTGAGTTTTAGTAGATACATTAGCACACATGTAAGTGCCACCAGCATGATTCTTCACTTTTAACTTCTCCAAGAAAAGCATACGTTTACGAAATGTCATCATATAATGTGTTTTATTCTTTATTTCCACACATCACTCATAAAGTTCACATTCAAAGTCTGTCTTGCACATGAAACCAGTCATTTTTTCACTCATACTTTTCTCCATTCAGCCAGCTTCATTCGAGCCATCAATCCATTATATGTATTCGCATTAATAATGGCCTGGAGATCCTCGTTCTCATATCCGGCAAGGATCATATCGTTGATATCTTTCTCGTGAACATTGCTGGGCCATATGCATACATTATACCCTTTTTCAATGTTCTTGTCAAGCAATTTTACAATCTCTTTATTACGCGGCTCATTGTCCAGCACAATAGTAAAATCAGGAAAGCTAGGCAATGAAACATCAGAACCGGCCATAGCTACACTATTGCTTATGAACATAGAGTCAATCGGTCCTTCGAAAACGAAAACCTTTTTGCTTTTGTTGACAGTATCTAACCCATAGATTTTGGTCTTGTCTTTACGCAACATGATACTAATATATCGAACAGCATCATTCTTCTTCAAAGACCTACCTTGATACCCAAAGAAATTCTTATCTTCATCAAAGAACGGAATAACCAGTCGTGGCTCATCCCCCTGCTCTAGATTAAACTTATTAGGAATCATGGTGTTCGTCCATGCTTTAAACTTAGGAGCATAGAACATCTTTGAATGGTAGTAATTGGGAATCTTCCTACTAACCACATACTGCTTGACAGGATGATCCCACTTCAGCTGAGAAATCTTCTTCAGCTTAGAAAGCGGCTCACCCTTACGCAAATGATCAGGAAAAGAAAATTCTAGATTTTCAGTCTTTTTCTCAACCTTCTTGACTTCACCATCATTAAGGAAACGTTCTTTGACGTATTCATTATGAAGATCAGGATTGACTGTCTTAAGAAAGAATGGGAAAGTCATTCCCGCACCACAGTTGTGGCAGCGAAATCGCAGCTTGTCTTTGTTTTGGTAGATGTAGCCACGAGCCTTTGATGCATTCTTTGTCGAGTCGCCACAGATTGGGCAACGACAATTGGCCAAGTAAGGCTCGTTCGCCTTTACCTTGAACCTTTTAAGACTTGATGAGAGTAGGTTGGCGTACTTGACGTCCATCCATGTATGATACATAAGCGTTATCCATTATCAAAACCACATTAGTGATTATACCACAACAAGCAAAAATAGCAAGTTCTTTTTTTAATGAATAAGTCGCATTCCAAAAGTTATAGCAGTCATGATGATAACACTAATAACAGCAGAGATCCCGCTCAATTTCCACTTCCAGCTTTCAAGATCAGCGATTCTTTCTATGATCTCATCAAACATTTCTTTATTATATTCTTTAGTTTCCATGTTAGAAGTTTCAATGTGTTCAATTTTAACTTCATGAACAGCAATCATTTTCTCTAAAGACACACTAACATCAGTAAGTTTTTCAATAGATGTGTCAATTCTATCGCAAAGATTAGCAATCTGATCAATATCTCTTTCTATTAGAGAAATTTTAGTATCTAATCCAGTCATTATTTTGCCTTACAGAATTTATTGATGTGATTGATTAGTGCGTTTTTATCTAGAATAACAGAATTTAGTCTCTGGTCATCAGTCAGCCAATATTGTAAAATTTGCTGTTCTGTTAGAGTAGTTTCTTTTATTGGTGGAACAGGCTGCTCCAATACCATAATAGAACTAGGAGGATTACAAGAAACCGTAACGATAGGTGCGGGTGTAGCAACACATCCAGCAAGCAATAAAGAAAATACAATACTCAGTTTTTTCATTTCTTAGTTCCACTTCTAGCAATATTTATCTGAGAAATGACATCCTCATGAATATCGCAGTTGGCATTTACAGGAACTTTTTTGATGATTGTGTGCACAACATCATTTGTTACGACTTGTATTTTATTCTTTTGGTCTTTAAGCTGAGCAATTTGTACTTCATCATCATCGTATTGTTTCTTCAAATTATCATATTTTATCTTTTCAGCATTATATTCAGACTTATTGATACTTGCTGAGCATTGTTTCTCTGCTGCGTAGAATCCAGCAAAGAATATTGCTACTAAGAAAAGGATAAAGACGAGGAATTTAATTAATTGCCCTAGAGCATCACTGATCATTTTAACATACCTCTAAAACTTTTAAGAAGAGCTGCTTGACTTTCAGCACCCTTTTTCTGTTTACGCTTTTGCATATCACTAAACACAGGAACAATCTTTTGCGGATTATCGCCACCACCAGCTACATTACCTGCAGAATTAGCAGGAGCAGCAGCTGCAGCACCATCTTCAGCGACGATGGGTTTAGACTTCTTTGTGAGATTATCAGGAGGTCTTTTAAACTTTTTCTTTGGTGAAGCTACATCATAATCTTTTGGTGCGCTAGGGTAGCCTCCAGGAGCAGTAGGACCATCAGCAGCGCCGTTGCCGCCGTATCCACCATAGTCGCCTGTATTATAGTCATATGCTTCTAAGAAGTCTTTATAACTTTTCATGGTAACATGTCCAATAGTTGTTTTGTTTTAGAGTCTATTGCGCGAACTCTATTGTTTTTAAATTTCTTCTTAGCATCTTGCATATGACGAAGAATGTATAGCGGCTGATTAATGGAAACTGTAATAGTTTTCCAAGTTCCAGCTATATCCTGAAACTGAATTTCAGCATTTCCTGCTGCCTCAATCATGAATTGTTTTAGAGTCTTCATTAAATGGCCCCCAGGATTAGTTTAATATATTGATCAGATTCTATGTCTTTACTATAAAATGTTTCATTCTTCACACCAATGTTTCTTATCGCTTCCGGCATAATACCAAGTAATTCAAGAAATGGCTTTAATTGTTCATGTCTATTTTTAATTTTAAGAAACAACATCCGAGCAGTCGGTTCTGCTCCAAACAAATTATACAGTACAATAATATGGTTCAAAATAAGACGCTCTTTAATTTCGCCTGTTTCAACATACTGATTAAGTAATCTTTTTATATAATTAAACTTCTTCAAGTCATCATAAAATTCTATTGTGTCATAACACGCATGATTATCATAATGTTTTGCAGCATAAAGAAGAATATTAGACTCGTCAAGTTTTTCAATCATTTAAGTAATCAATCATAAATTAAGATGCAGTATATCCTTGAGCATTCACATAGACATTACCAGGAACAGAGGTCACAAGCTGAAAGTTCAGCGCATTACCCAACGAACTGCGTAGAGGAGTAGGCAATTCATACAGAACACCAGTCATTGCTTGTGTTCCCAAACGTCCACGAAAAATTACGGTAGAAGCACCGTCTGTGATAGTGAATTCAGTAACATCACCAGTAACATCTTTATCAATAAGAAGAGCGGTAAGGTAGTTTTTTTGGTTTGTAGTTCCTGCAACCAAAACAATAGGAGATGTGCTGTTGTTAATACCGCCGCTGGCTGCAGCATATGTCCAATCTAGAGCGCCAGTAGAATAAGGCTTAACAACTTCAACACCATCTGGTGTTGTTACGCCGGGGAAATATGCCATTAAAACAGTTCCTTAATTAAAGAATAAACCAACTAGAAGCATTTGAAACAAGTCCAACAGCGGAATACAATGTACTGATTACCAACGACGAGTTACCGTCGATTTTGTCAGAACCTGTTGTATTGATTGTTACAGTTTGGCCAATATTCTTAACCTGAATAGGAAGATATGGCATACTGCTTGATGCTGGTAATGTTATTGTCGAATTTGCTGCGAGAATGATAAAATCGGTATTAGTAACACTATAAGATGTGCTATTAATATTCTTTACTGATACTACTCTGGGGATAGTCGAAGTATAAGTTGCAATGGTAATTGCATTCACGCCATTAGTTACAGGAGTAGTGTATAACCCTTGGCTTACAGGGAGAACATCGGAATTGCTCAACCCTGTAGCCGGAGTTAACCCAGATATTTTTACTGGACTGGTAGTCATATTCTAATTACCCCTTATGAGTTAGGGAATACAGCGTTATCAGCAGGATTTTCAGACTTGATATGCATTGCAACTAGAGATTCATACTGAACACGACCAGCACGACCACCAGCAGTTGCGCTAAAGGTAGCACCAGTTCCAGTAATTGTACCACCAGTAGCATTAGTAGCCACAATATTTGCTGTTGCGTTAACAGCAAGGAAGCCGTAACCATTAGCAGTAATGTTTAGTGCAAGAGAACCACCAGTTGAGTTTGTTGTGATAGTTACCGAAGCATTACCACCAGCAGCAGGAGAAGCAATTGTTAGCTTATCTGTGTTGCTGTATCCAGTTGCTGTTCCAGTATAACCTACAGCAATGATACCACCAGTACCATTTCTTCTTTCGATCCAACCACCAGTAATAGCTTTTCTGACTGAAGAGTTAGCGCGCTGAGCACGAACTTCAGTAGCATCAACAGCAAAAACACCAACAGCAACTAGGTTCTGGAAAGCATTAACAGTTGTGTTACCATAAAGAATATCACCACGAACTGATGATGCAAAGTTTACAGAAAACCCAGTTACAGAAGAGTTACCAGCAGCAGTACCACCAGTCGCGTTAGCGATAGAGAAATTGGCTGTCGCAGCATTAGCTGAGAAAGATCCTCTCGAAACTGCACCAACCTGCTGAATATATCCAGTAGCATTGGTTACCATTGTGTATGTTGCGTTTGCGTAAGTAACTGCAGGAGCAGCTGCTACTACAGTGATAATATCTGCGTTGTTATATCCAGAACCAGTCGAGAATGAGTTTACAGTAAACACTGTTCCATTCGACGTTGCTGGATTTGATGGTGAAAATAAACCACCAGTGTGTGTATATACGTTAGCGTAATTGATAAAAGATGCATCAATTACACCCTTTGATTTAGGTGCATTATTTGCTTGATCTAGACTACCCCAAGATGACATTTTAGTTTCTCCTTAATTTCTTTTTCTATTTATGTTTTATTTCGGCGAAAGCATATTTACATAATCTGGGTTTTCAGTCAGAGAAATAGTCACCGCAGGAGTAGTTAGATTCACTTCAATTTTATCTTCATTACGAATAGTTTTAACTGGTTCGCCGTGTTTGGTTAGCTTTATTTCTGTGCCGTTGATTGAGTCCAGTTTCACTCCAGCAACGATATATTCTTGATCCTTAGTCAACATCTTTGTATCTTGATTCCTCAGCTTCCTTGCGGATATTTGACTTAGCTGCCATAACCTGCGCAATTTTGGCTTCTAGAGTCAAGTCTCTTTTTGAGTTAGGATTGAAAGGCGAAAGAACATCTGACTGTGTTTCTTCAGTAGCATTTACTTTAGCTTTACCTGTGATTGTTTTATCTTTATACATCTTCAAACCTTTGACTCTTTTTTTAACAATAGCTTCTGCTTTATCTCGATCATCAACTGTTTTTGCTTTAAACACACCATGTTGAGCGCGAACACCCGAATCTGCTGCTTTAGGGAAATACTTTTTAACCAGCATTTCTTTTGAGACTTCAGAAACGTATTCTACACCTTCAGACATAGATACCAGTTTGCCATTCTTGACATGATAATCTCTTACTGTGCGGTCAGCATGCTCAGTAGCTTCATGTCTACCTTCTTTTCCTTCACCATGGTATGATACTGGACCTTCGCCAAGGTGTTTGCCCATGTGATAGTGGTGGACTTGATATTCCTGCCAGTCTGGATCGTAGCGAACTTCAGCGTGGTGTCCGTCTGTACCTTCATGTCTTGAAATTAGACGAGTACCTTTTGTTGGACTATCTCCACGAGGACCCTCGACGATAAACTTGTCTAGGTAAGAAACAGTAGATGCTACATCTTCCGAGATACCCATTAGTTTACCTGCAGCCTTTGCTGTCTTGTGATATGACCCATCTTCAAAATTATGAATTGTGGTTCCGTCGCGGAAGTGGTGAAGAGCGTCGCTCTTGCCGTGGATCATTGTTGGCCATGCACCAAGCATAGCAGCAACACCACCCTTTACATGGAGAACGTCGCCATCTTTAATCTTACCGCTTGTCTGAGTATGGTCATATACTTCGCCGTGATCCATATGACGAAGGTCATGAACTTTTGGTTCTCTTGCTTGTCTTTCGGTTTTACTCTTTTCATCTTGACGACGCATAGTTTCTTTGTCTACTGCATCCATTGTTTTACGAAACATCTTTTGGCGAGCAGCTGGCATTTCAGGCTTTACTGTACCTGGTTTATCATCAACATGTTTTAGATGCTTCTTCCAAGTTCCATGAACCCATGCTTTTTTCATTTCGTGAGAAATTTCATTAAGGGGAGCGAACTTGTCTAGATATTTAACAGTTTCTGTAATTGCCGAAATTTCTTCATTAACTGACTTTGTTTCTGTTGCTTCCGAAACATCACCATCTGACGTTGCAAGATAGTTATAGATGGTGTCAACATAGTCCTGAGCAAGAGTCAGCTTTGACTCCACCCAATCAGGAAGTTCTTGATCTGTAGGAATTAGACCCATTAGGTTCTGAGCATTCATCACGATGCTCTTTAGCTGATGCATAGCCATTTCGCCATGCTTGTATTCTGAATCTTTGGCTTCAGTTTTTAACGACCCTTTAAATGGTGGCAGTTTTGAACTGCGTGGCTTAACTTCAATTTCTGCTGGAGTTGGCTTAGACATAGTTACCTTATATGTTCTGCCCGTAGAATCCGTATGAGTTGATGTTTTAGCGCCTTCCATTTTCTTAGCCATAATTTGCTTATAGAGTTGGTCTCCACCTTCCATGATGGCAGAAACATCTACTCCAGCATACTTTTCAGCGAAATCTTCACTGCTTAGGGTATCAATATCATTAAGGATTTCAGCTTTAGTAAATGCCATGTTCGTTCTCCGAGTGTGTAGGTATTTTGTTATATTTATAAAAAAAGGATGTTATCTATTCTTAATTGTGGCTTTAAACATCCATTGATGCTTATTATGGATGTCAATTCTGTCTTGCAAGAAATTTGCCACACCAACCTCACCTACTTGTTCGGCTAACTTCTGCGATACTTTTAATCTAGAAATGACCTTATCGTTGTCTTCAGCCAGCTGTTTGATCATATCAAGACCAGTTTCTGGGAATCCAGTTTCGTCTTTTATAACAGTAAGTTCAGAATATCTACTGAATGATCCTGGAGCGTATTCTCCAATAGCTCTAATGTGCTCAGCAATAGCATCAACTGCTTCCCATAGCTCATTATAGATATCATCCAGAAACTTATGATACTCGTAGAAGTTTTCGCCTTCGACATTCCAATGATAGTTGTGTGTCTTAAGATACAAGGCAAATGTATCTGCTAAATTCATTCTTAAGTCATCGCCTAATTGTGACATTATTTTCTCCATTTTCCACGAATAGCTCTTCCTGTTGTATTCACAGCACGACCTGATGTTGTAACTAAACGTCTACCAGCAGGAGATGTTGATCCAGTATTTGGATTTGGTGGAGTAGGAGCAGCAGCAGGCGGTCTTTTTGGTTTAGTTGGTGTTGGTGGTGTGGGTGTTGGGTTCGCTGTTGGTGGCGTTCCCATAACAGGTTTAGCTGGTTTTGTCTTTACTGTTGGTGATGTTGGTTTGGGTGGCTGTTCTGTAGTTGCTGGTGCTGCAGATTTAGCTGCAAGTTTCTTTCTAGCAACCTCAGCCTTCGCAGCAACATCAGGATGAATAGTAACAGGCGATCCTGCAGTTTGTGTTCTTTTTGAAGCAGGTCTTTCTGGAGTTACTAGCTTTCTTGCTGCGATAGATTTTTCAATTTCTTTAGCCGTGTCTACTTTAATCTTACCGCGCTCAGCATGTGCTGCTGTTCTGGCTGCATTAGTAGCCACAACTTGATTTAATTGTGCTTCTCTTTTCGTTTGGTCTTGCTTATGTCTAGCTCTTTGCAGTCTTGATCTTGACAAAGCAGCTCTGGCAGCAGTCTTTAACCTTAGAGCAGCAGCTGCTTCTCGTTCAGCTTGTCTTGCTTCACGTTTTTTCGCATCAACGCTCAATGATGTTTGTGTAGACGTTTCGCGTTCTTTCATTCTTTCTGCGCGTTTTTGTGCCTCAGCATCACTTCTCATTTTAATATTCGCTGCTTTTCTAGCTTCTCTATCAGCAATTGCAGAAGAACTGATATCAGTTTTTGCTTTATGCTGTCCTAATTTAACATCAGAAAGAGCTTTGTTTAATTCTAATTTAGATTTTTGTTTGCCGTGGAAAGAAGTATCTCTTTCTGCATTGGCGCTGCTTCTTAATTTGGCAGCAGCTTCTCTATCTGCAGCACTTATCCCAACTTTACTTTGGTGATGCTGAAGTTTGATATCATGAATATCTTTAGTATGCTGAAGGCGCGCATTAAGTCTTTCTTTATATGCCTTTTCTTTATCAGTAGGTTTCTTGCGGAAAGGAGAAGCCAGTACTGATCCAAGTTTTTTAGCACCTTTAACTACGGATCCAGCGAATCGGCCATTTGTTTTTGATGCATTAACAAAACTAATGGCTTCTAATAGACGCTGGCCTTTATTTTTATCTTCAATCATTTCTTGACATATCCCTTGATTCTATTCATTGGTTTTCTAGGTTTAACTGGATCGTTATTCATACCAGCTTCATCACCAACAGATAGCTTTCCACCAGGGCCAGCATTACCAGCGAAAGGAACACCACCTCCCATAAAACTTTCTTGACTATACATTCCTTTGCCTGATACAAAATACTTACCAGTAGCAGGATCTAATCCAACAACACCGCCATAATATTTGGCCCATTTTCTTGCTGTTTCTAGATTAGAAAATAGTCTACCTTTATTTGGTTTATCGCTACCAGAATCTTCTTTAACTAGACCATCTTTGGGGCATTTCTTTTTACCATGCTTGGGGCAAGATACACCAGCAGGAGTATGCATGCATGGAGTTGTGTCTGGAAATTTATCTTGATACTCGCTACCGTATTGGTTCTCGCTACCAGCGGAACCATCAAGATCAGTGAATCCCTCTTTTACTGCCTTACACTTATCACAACCGCAAGGCTTTTTTGGCTTTCTTTGTCCACCAAGAGTTTCTGAATTATTCGCAGAAATCCCGCCCATGCCTTCAGCCTGAGCGGGTTCATTCATTTCTTCGCCGTACATGATACTCTCAACTGCACGAACTAATCTTGCTTGACGGCGACGAGGCATTTGGTCGCCTGCTGGAGTTAAATCTGGTCTATCAGCAACCATCTTGTCTGCGCCTAGAAGATGCATTGCCTCATTTTCTTTTGGTCTTGTGAAAGGAACAACAGGTCTGTCTGGAGTTCTTAATTGTTTCTTTCTACGCTCTTCTCCAGGTTCTTTTGTTGTTGACTTAATTGGTGATTGTCCTGGAGTATCTTTGGCATAAGCATTGACTAGATCAACAGTACCCATTCCACGTTTAATAGAAGCATCAGTAGCTTCATTAGTATTTCTTGTGGTTGTCTTTACTGGATCAACTCCTGGGGTTGTTCCTTCTTTAGATCTTTTTTCAGAATCAAGAACATTTTTTGGAGAGTGTCCACTTAATGCAGTTTTAGTTCTTGCCTGTAGACTAGTATTTTTTTCTGGTCTTTTCTTAGGAAGTTCTGGAGTTTGTGATAGTCTATCTTCACCTAAAGGATCGTACGATTCAGTTCTTCTATTATCAATAGTAGGATTAATGATGATGGGTTCTTTCTTTTCTCCGGTCATGGTAAGTCCGCCCTTACCACTCTGAAGAATCATTAATACCTTGTCTAGAAGTTTACCCATCTCTTATCCTTATATTCTTTTTATTGTTATAGTAGTTTTGCCTGTTTCAGAATTATGGTGAACATGATGTGCAGTAAATTTAACTTTGGGATATTCTTTTTTCAAACTTAAGAAACTATCTAGATTAGCTTCATCGTCATCATATAAATGCACACTTGTAAGTCCTCTTTCTTTAATTTGGTCTGAAACAATCTTCTTCTTAGCCTCTGGTGTAGGCATATCCAAATTGCCTGCTCTCCGTACATGTATCTTATTTATATCTATTCCATATTTCTTAAAATGATCAGCAAAAGTTTGCTTATCGTCTAAGTCAGGACGAGCGGTCAAGAACTGAGCATCACCACCAGTATGTTGTAGTAGCTTGACCTTCGCTATGATCTTGCGAATTGGTCTAGATTCTGCAAACTTCTTTGCGCTACTAAATTCACTAAAGTCTAAATGATGCCCTGGCTCTTTCTTATATGTTGTGTATTCATACGGAGTCAAAGATTTAATATGATTTCCATTTGCATCATATACTTGAACTCTTACAGCATTAGGTCCATATGATGGGTCAAAGGTTGTGCCATCTATGTCAAAATAATGCGCAGCAGCATGCTCGCTAAAGAAATCAGTGAAGATTTTCATTATAACCTCAATTATTAGTCAACACTATTTAGGTTAAACCAGTCTGGGACGGGTCGATTCTTCCAAGAATGCATGGATTTCTTACCTTTTATGTAGTAATTTCGGTAATTTACAACAGGATCATCGCTAATGATATATTCTTGATCCATACAAGAAGGCATGGGAGTCATAGGCCATTCTTTAATATTTTCAGGAATAGCTTCTAGGTGATATGCCAGTTTTTCGATAGTTGCATGAATCTTGCCGTATCGATAAGTATATTCTTCACCAAGAGCAACAAAGTGCTCATACAACCAAATATAGTTGCGCACAGATTCTCGGCACCAAACCGCACTAGGATGGTTTACGTGAGTTGCTGAGTATAGATGCTCTTCCCTTGCATCATATAGCTTCCATCGTTTTGCTTTACGACCTGTTTTAGATTGGCCTTCATATTCTACACCATCCACAACACGATGAGCAGTAGAAAGAAGCTGTGCAGATTCCAGAATCATCTTAACAACATGGCGGTCTACCATGTTTTGCGCTGCAACAACAGGGTCAGTATCAATATAAAAAATATTCACAGGATACTCCTAACATAATTAGAAGCCCATTATAAACTAACTGTCAATAAAAGTCAACTATCTCGTCAGCTATACCGTATTTGACAGCTTCTTTAGCTGACAACCAACGATCTTCAGGAGGAAGAAGATATTCACGAACTTCTTTTTCTGTCAGTCCTGTACACTTTTTATAATGTTCAAGAATTCTAACACTGACCAAATTAAATTCTTTCATCTTAGCAAACAGCTCATGCTCTTTATCCCAAGCAAATCCTGTATACTGGTGGCTAAGAATTGATGTGTTTCTTGTAATAAATCTTTTACCCTTGGCACCAGCCATAAACGTAAGCAAACCACAACTAGCAATTAGCCCAAGACCATATGTATGAATAGGAACCCTAGAACCTTTGATAGTATCAATCAAAGCAAATGCACTAGGAACCTCACCGCCTGGAGAATTAATTAGTAGCTTAATTTCCTTTGGTCTTTTTGGAGCTAGATTGCGCTCAAGAATAAACTTAATTAGTTCTCCAGTAGAAGACGAGGTAAAGTCGCTATTGAACAAATAATAATTATGCCGTTCTAATGATGGAATTTCGTTGTTCTTGGTTTCTATATTCATGGATTCTCTTTCTCAATCAATTTTTCAACGACCCAGCCGCGCTGCGGATCGAAGTATGTGTTACAATGTTGTAGATTATTTTGATCAATTGCCACAAACATATCTTCTTTATTTTTAAAGCAATAAACTTCACGAGCAGCGTTTTCGGGATATACCATAATACTTTCCTTTATTGGATGGTTTCAACATTTCTAACGGCATGATCTGCAGCTTTACTTGCGCACCATGCGTCAGGCTTTAGCACGGGATCAAACCCGAACATTCCTCTAACGTACCCCAATGCTTCTTTTACAGCAATTGAAGATTTGTGTTTTGGATTTGGATTAATATCTAAATGTATAGAAAGCGGGCGGTCACCCATAACCTCAATTAGTTCTGAGGCAAGTTCGGTTACATAACTGACTTCAGTCATTAACCTCATTTTTAGATTTCCATAATCTGGAATTGTTCTAACATCATGAAATAATTTACATCCATGTTTACTGTCCACATGAAGAACGATAACAGTGCAATATCTGGCGTACCAGACGTCTTTCTTTTTGAACCTAATAGAATCACAACCAATATAGACTGATGATTCTTTAGAAGAATTTAATATTGCAATTTTGGCTTCTTCGATCATAATATATAGCTTTCATTCTATTTTAAAGTTTTTGTACTCTGTATATTGTTTTTTGAACAAAGTGAACAATTTCTTTTCATTAGAAAATGCCTCAATTTCCCAAGGCATGTTTAGATATTCATTGTGGTTTTTATCATCAGCAATATACGTTTTCTTTTTCCATTTGTAAGAAAGACCTTTACCATCCTTTAGTTCAGAAAGAGCATACTGTTTAAGGTGTATGATTTCATGAGCCAAAGTAACCAAGGCAGAAGCAACATTTCCATCTTTCAACAATTCTATCTCAAATACTCTTGGCTTATAGTTATAGTCATCTAGATACGTGCAATAACCTAAAGCGTCAAGCCCAGACTTTATACGAATGTCTAATTTAATATTCTTCGAAAGTCTTTCTGAGATATACTGACGAACATAAAACTCAGCCGCCGCCTTTAATACTTTACGGAGTTCGTAGTTTCTTGTTCCAGTAACTGAAATGTTCATTGCTCAAACAATTTTTTATATGATAAGTCTAAAAAGAAATTTGGAGTGTATCCAGCAAATCCGCAATTTTTGTGCAGTTTTGCTATTACTGATATTGCTTCTTTTCTACTATCAGAAGAGAAAATAACACGATCAGTTTTTGTTTCTACAACTGTAGTTTTACCTTTATTCGTATTTAGTGTGTAATTCATTTAAGTTTTAACCCAGCAAAATCCCTCTTAGCAACACCTCGGCTCATGAATTTATCTTCAGTTCCGAATGAGCTGTTGTCCATTACTGGAGTGTCATTCTTCTTACCCTTGTATTTAGGTTCTGACATAACTTGATCTTGTGCATGAGACTCAACATCATAAAGTTTCATCTTTGCTCGTTCAATCCCAATAACAAACCGCTTATCTTTATTAACGTCATTATATCGATTCTTAAGCTGGATAACCATCATCTGACCAATAGCTTCCATGTCTTCATTAGAAACCAGGGCAAACATCATATCTGCAGTCGCAGGAAGTCCGAAAGATTCACTTGTGTTCTCAAGACCAGGATCACTATTAGAGTAACCATCACGATTGGTTTGTGTTGCTGTGAAGATAGGAACATTATATTCTACAGCGAGTCCACGAATTTCTTCAGCGATGGCTTTAATGTAAGAATACGTGTTGATACTAGACCCCAACTTCAAACGCATCGACATACAGATATTGATATAGTCGATGTAAATGACATCAGGAAGAAAGTTCTTCTTGATCTTCAGCTCATTGATAAGGTGGCGGAAATGCCCAGCACCTGCAGCTGAAGTTGGATACTCCTTAACAATAAGACGACCATTAGTCTTTTTCTTTAGATTTTCTATCTTCTTCAGATAAGATTCTTTAGGAAGCTCATGAAGTTCATCCATAGTCAAGTTAAGGCGATTAGCGTCAATACGTTCGGCGATACGTTCTTCAGCCATTTCCATGGTAATATACAGAACATTCTTACCCAACGAAAGATGGCCAGCCGCGCAATGAGTCATGAACAAAGTTTTACCAACGCCAGTACCAGCCAGAATAACATTCAAAGACTTCTTGGGAATACCTCCGCGAGTAATCTTATTGAACATCTCAAGGTCAAATTCTAGCTTAGATTCTGCCTTATGATAGAACTCATAACGATCTTCAGCATTCTCAAGAAAATCGTGACCGATGCTAGTATCAAATGACACACTCAATGCATCGGTCAGGATTTGTGGGATAGCACCCTTGTCTTTCTTGTCTTTGTTGCCACCATCAATAATAGTAATTGATTCACGGATCGCATTGAAAATGGCGCGATCTTGACAATACTTCTCAGTCTGATCAACCAACCACTGCTGGTCAACCTTCGGATCATCTTGTATTTTATCAATAGTTTCAATTACTTCTTTATATTGATCTTCATTTACACTGAGCTTATCGACCTCAAGCATAAGTGTGACCTTGTTGGGCACACTGTTGTAAGCATCAATAAAATTCTTGACCACATTGAATAGAATCTTATTCGAAGGTGTAACAAAATACTCCTCTTTCAAGAAAGGCAAAACCTTACGGCAAAATTCATCATTAGTAACAATATGGTTAAGAATTGTTTCTTCAATCATTCAACTTCTCCGTAAACGTCTTTCATATCTTCATTAGAAATCATATCATCATGAGAAAGCATATAGTTATCTTCAATATACTTACGGAACGACTTTGATCTAAGAACAGGAAGCCAGAAATCCTTGTTATCTGTCTCTGCGCGACGATAATTCTTTTCAGAAACTTCCCCAGTTTCTAGATCAACTCGCTGATACCAACCGTTCTTTGGCTTAACCACATGACCGGATTCTAGAGCAACATCAAGCAGACCAGACCAAGTGCTAATTCCACCTTCAAACCGAACTTCGATAGGAATCTTTGACTTCTCACGAACGTAACGCGACTTTTCTACATTAATGATAAAGTTGTAGCCAGTAATGTCAGTTCCATCCTTTTCCTGCTGACGACCAATAATGAAGATATTGTCAGCCGAATAGTAGATGCCAGTACCACCAGAAACAACAGCCTTGGAATACATTTCCTGAGTCTGGTAGGTATGATTAACCACAACCATCGGAATATCCTTGATAGTCAGATGCGGTGTAATGATACGGAACAGAGACTTGAGCTGCTTAGCACGAGTCATATCTGCAACAGACTTACCTTCAAGAGCGTCTTCAACTTCTTTCTTAGAAGCAAGGTTGCCTACCGAGTCAACAAAGATAATGACCTTGTCGCCACGCTGAATTTCCTTCATCTGAGACGTAGCATCAAACTTTAGCTGTTCAATATCAGTAATGGGACTATGAATAACTCGAGTCATATCAATACCCATCGATTCAAAATATTTCTTACCAGCACCAAATTCCGAGTCATAAAACAGACAGATTGCTTCAGGATACTTGTCTAAGTATGCCTTAACTTCAAGCAAGCAAAAGAACGATTTGAAGTGCTTCGAAGGGCCGCACCAAAGAGTAAGTCCAGGAGTGATGCCACCATCAAGACTGCCAGACAAAGCGACATTAATCATAGGAACAGTGGTTTGTACCATATCTTTCTTATTAAAGAATTTCGATTCAGAAAGAATGTCAGCTTCTTTAATTGTAGTGTTTTTCTTTAGTCTATCTAGAATGCTCATAAAACCTCCGTATTAATCATTGAAAAAATCTTCTAGAGTGTTAACGTATTCAGTTTTCCACCCAATTGCATTGCTAATTATTCGCAACGGGTCGAGAAAGGCTTTGTTAAATTGAGTTTCGTAGTCGATGTATTTGTCCAAGTCCAATGACTTTGGCAAATTATTAACCACAGATATTACGTTTTCTTTTAGAGTATTGGGCGTAGTCATGTAACAGAACTTAATCTTTTCACCTTCCTGAACGCCTGGAAATTTACTATCCAATCCCTTTTCTTTAAGGAAATGATTATAAACTAGAGCGCCTCTGACATGAATCGGAGTCGATAGTCTATAGATGGTGGATGGACTGGAAAACTTAGCAAGATTATTGCAGCCCCGAGGAAAGGCAATTTCTTCAAAGGGCAAAGTTTCAAACTCATCTTTGAATTGTTCAATAAATTCGACCAGCTGATCCTCTGTTCCTTCCATCATAATCCTCAGAGCTTGCTTAATCTTTTCTCTGCAAGAAGAAGGAGTTGATGATTTAACAGCTTCAATACCCATCATCTTTAGCTTAGGTGCAGGATACCGGATTCCTTCACTATCCCACACGTTAAGAATATACCGCTTCTTGGCAGTCCAGATGCCCTTGTCTGCAATAGCTTCACGCTTCATAGAAAGAAACGAGTTATATGCTTTAGTATACACAGCAAAAGCATCAAGAGTTTTTGCGATATAAGGCTCTAGCTTTTCCTTACAAATTTTATCAACAATGTTGATCTTTTGCTCAAGAGTTTTGCCATCAGCAATTTTATCGACAAGTTTCCCCAGTTTAACGTAGTTGGAATCGGTATCTACAGCAATAACATAATCTTCATCTTTAGTGCCAAGTATCTTATTCAGATACAGGTTCATATTTGTTTCTACATATCTAATGGCAAGCTGGCCAGATAGGGTAATTGCTTCAGCAAAAGCCAAACTATACCACCGACAATAAGCATTTCCAATAGCGCCATAAAGAGAGTTGAGCTGAATTTTACGAGCCATCTGCATGTTGTTGTATCTAGCGATAGCATTCTTGAGTTCCTTTGTGGGATTCTTTTGGTATTCTCTTTCAGCCTCAAACATCTTATTCTTATATGCCTTACGGTCTTTCATCATCTTTTCGACAATCTCAGGGAAAATTCCCTTTTTAGATTTGTCCCAGAAAGAACCGTTGGCTGCAAGAGTATAGTTTTTCTCAGTCAGTTCCTTATCATATTTAGCCAAAGCATTGTTATAAAGTTGGTCATCAACACTCCAAAACCCATCAATTTTTCCAACATAGGTTTCCGGCGATAGATTATACTGAACAATCAGAGAAGGGTACAGCGAGGTAACGTCAAACGACACAACCCATTCATGCATACCTACCTGCGGATCTTTAACGAAAGCGCCAGCATATTGATCACCTTTGCTGGTAATCTTATTCTGAGGAATGACCAGCTTTTTGTCCATCATGTAGTTATGAATAATAACGTCCCAAAGACGCACAGAAGTGAATACGTCTTCAAGGTTGATCTTAGCGTCATAAGCAATAGTAAACGCTTGATCCATAAGATTCAAACGCTCATCCAACTTATCAACAAGAATAACGTCATGAATGTTATATTCAATAAACTTCTGATAGTCATTCAAGAAGAAGTCATGCATGTTATCATATTCAGAATAGTCTAGCTTATTCTCACCAATCTCAACGTAGGCGATGTGATCCAGCCGATACGATTCCTGCTGCGTATAGGTAAATTTCTTATACAGCTGCTGATAATCCATGATAACAATACCCATAGGATTATAGGTTTGCTGCTCCTTACCAAAGATTTCAACCTTAGATTCCAAAAGAATCTTCCAAGGCGAAAGACGTTTAGCGAAGTCGTGACCAAGAACATTCGTGATACGGTTTACCAGATATGGAATATCGAAAAACTCAATGTTCCATCCAGTAATGACATCGATGTCAAATTCTTCCCAACAATCAAGGAATTTGAGAAGCAGCTCTTCTTCATCACGACAGTTATAATAAACTGCGCCTGTATCCTTTACATCAAATTCTCCGCATCCAAAGACACGGATTTTGTTACCCTTCTTCAAGGTAATAGCTGTAACTTCTCGGTCAGCTGCACGAATATCAGGGAACCCACCATCGGAATTAACTTCGATGTCAACAGTTGCAACGTTCATACGCTCTTTGTCGTATCGAACTTCACCAGGATATTCATCATTAATGAACGCATAGACAAACTTATCAATACCATAAATGGGAAAGTTCGACAAGTCGTCATACTTCTTTAGAAACTCTTTGCCTTCCTGAAGGTTTTCGAAATCATATTTGGCTACAGGATTTCCATCTAGAGTATGATACTCCGACTCTTCTTTGCATGGAACAAACAAATATGGCTTATACTGTACCTTATGGTGTTCGCGCTTTGCACCATTCCAACCTCTAACAAAGATGTAATTTCCGCGCTGTATAGCGGACGTGTAAAATCGCATTCAGAACTCCTTCAGTTCTTACAAGTATACCTAATTTTTCAGGTGAAGTCAAGCCAAAACTAGTTTAGCTTTGTTGTAATATTTCGTTCTAGACGCTAGAGCAAGTTTTGCTGCATTAACGTGTGCTGTAATTTGTTCAATATTATCAGCATCAGCATACTGATTTATTGCTCTATAGTTCCAATACCATCCAGCAGAACGAGCAGCGCCTTCTTTTGTTTGTAGATAATCTTGAACATTATCAAGAGGCATTTTAATATACGCTGCAAATAGAGAATGTAAATCTTTTCCAGTTAGCTGAATAAGACCCATACCTCTATACTTCCATCCATCGCCTGTTGGCTCTCCGCCATTCCCTAATCTATTAGCATATGCCAAATTAGCTATCTTTTCTGGCTTGTGCTCGTATGTAGCAGCATTGTATTTGTTAAACACATGAGGAAATGTTGCTATCAAGCCTGGAGCAGAGTAGTTTAAGTTTTCTATAACACGTGTCAAAAGGCTGGACTCGACTCCAATTTGGGAGAGGAATCCAGCCTTACGATTTACGGTATTGATGTTGAATTCAGCAAATGTCTTTTCTAACGGCTCAAGATAAGAAGGAAATACTGAGCTTTTTACTTCATAGATTTCTTCTAGATGTTGTGCTGTTATCATCTCAATTTAGTCCATTTGCTTTTAAGAGTTAGTTTTGTTATTAGCCTTTTGTAGAGACTAACATTATTCATAAATTCAATCTTAAGATCACCATCCCCAAAAACCTCCCAAACCCATTTGGGTTCACGAGGAACTGGGACGTAGCCTAAGCGTTCATCCCATTTTAATTGTTCCATTTATTTCTTTCCGATCGAATACTTTGGAATTAACTTCCAATCACCTTTCTCTTTATATGATACAATTTTGATCTGACTCATAGGAGCAATTGGCTCCTCAGTCATGGTCTTGTCTACAATCTCTACAAGACCCCATTCGGCCAGTAGGTTTGCGATTGTATTTCTGCGTGCAATATCGCCTTCCGAAAAGTCAGTGGGCTTTCCGTCAAGAACAAACATCTGCTTAAAGTGCACAATATAGTATTTGCCTTTTTTGTGCAAAATGTGACAAGACTGATAGAGTATCTTTTCTTTGCGTGAAGCTACACCAATTCTTGTTAAAGTCTCTTTGACTTTTAAGAAATCGTCTGGTTTTTGCAGGGTAACTTCAACCATTGTTTCTAGTATGTCACTCATATCGTCACCTTTGTTCTTGTTTTGCTTTCAATAGTGCTATTTGCTGTTCAGTCAGAATAGATAGAGCAGCTTCAGCCTTCGGTTTAGTATAACCGTAAGTAAGCATAACAATATCTAAATTACTCAAACCCTTTTCTTTCTTATACCATTGGGTTTTCGCTCTTTTCCGACTTCTCACACTATTTATAAGATAGTCAAACTGGAGACGATTATCGAGTTTATGATACAGATTCATGACATTTGCATCATGTACTGTATCAATATAGTGCGATAATGCTTTATTTACAATATATGGATTGTAATCCTTTTCTGCTTGTTCCGGAGATTCACTATTCTTTATGATATTCTTTTTACCTGAAGAAATATCAAACACATAATCAAAAGGATTACTCATTTGAACGAACACTGCAGCATAACATCAGTCAGAAAAGCGACTGTGTTAATTTCAGGATTAGCAACAAAGGCATGCTTGAACTGATAGTCAGCAGCAACAAGAATGAAGTTAGCTACTGAATCAGTTTCAAGATAGTCCGAACAAGTGTCATAAAGCATACGAAGCAAGGAAGCAAAGTCCAGATCAGAGTTCTGAGCAACCCAGCGCCGCATCTTATTGAAGTCCTTTTCTTTCAAATAACTAACGATAGTTTTGAAAGACTCAGTATTAAAGTTGGAAAGAATACCTGTGTCAATCTTACCAGTAGCCGAATACTTCTGCAGTTCGTTAATGATCTTACGAAAGTCAGGAAAGTGCAGGCTTACAAGTTCAGCAACTGCAGCTTTATCGTATTCAATTTCTTCTTTGTTTAGAACATCAAGAATACGCTTGAAGAAATCAATACAAATCTGTTCCTTATCTTTCTTTTGAATCTTAAATTCAACAGTCGAACAACGCGAACGCAATGGCTCAATCAGCTTATTCTTATAATTACAGGTGAGGATGAACCCACAATTTGACGAAAATTCTTCAATGAAGTTACGAAGTGCAGGCTGAACAGAGTCAGCAGTCAAATAGTCAGCTTCGTCTAGGATAACGTACTTACGGCGACCTGTGAAAGAAACAGTCGAAGCAAAGTCACGAATATAAGTTCTCAGAGTGTCAATACGACGACCTTCATCCGAGCCATTGATTACAATATAATCAGCATCAAGTTCTTTGAGCATAGCCTTGGCTACAGTCGTTTTACCTGTTCCTGGAGGACCAGAAAGCAACAGATTAGGGATTTCGCCCTTTTCTACAAACTGCTTGAAGGTATTTTTGAGACTAGTGGGAAGAATACAATCATCAATTTTTACAGGGCGGTACTTTTCCGTCCAGAGAAACTCGTCCATAATAATCTCCATAATAAAATAAAAAGCAGAAGCGTCAACGGTGGTGCAGGCACCTACGCTTCTGAGTCTTCCTGCACTACATCAGATAGATTAAGCCTTGCGAATTTCCGTCGCAATCCAATACTGACGAGCATCATTATCAAAAAATGCCAGTCCCTTAGAAGAAACCGTAACGGCATAGTCAAGAGGCTGAACCTTCAGATTGTCAGCCTTAAACACAACACGAAACTCAGAGTCAGTTTCCCCAAGATCGATCTTAAAGGTATCGCTGCCGCCCCGCTTGGCCACATCTTCTGCGCTAACAGTAACTCGACCATCTTCTCCCATGATTACAATTTCAGGAACCTGAAGAATAGAAGCAGCACGATGAATCTTAGTAATTGCTTCAGACGAGAGACGGAAGGCAGAATCCTGCGAAGGAAGCACAAGATCTTTCTTAGGAGGAACTACAATAGTGTCCTCTGCAGCATAGAAAATTGTAGTAACGTTCTTGTTCTTGTCCTTAATGATAACTCGATCATTCTTGAAATCGCAATCAGGCTCATCCATGATGCTAAGTGCACCAAGGAATTTCGAAAGATTGGCAAGAGCCAGATTGTTGGGGAAATTATCCTCAACACTAGTCTTGGCTACGATAGTCTTTGACGTCGAAACAGTCTTGATAACATTACCCGCCTGAATAGCAATAGACGGGTTAATGCTAGAAAACTCCTTAAGAACACTTACAGTTGCATCACTTAGTTTCATATTTCACTCCTTCATTATTAAAGTATTATTATATAACATATTGACTGCGAAGTCAATTACTTTTTGCTTCCCAGCTTGGTGGGATCAACAGTAGCGGCTGCGCCTACCTGAGCAAGATCGTTTAACGAACCAGCAAAGATATACGAACCAACGTGCTGCAGAGCAATCCAAGGAGCAAGCCAAACCTTCAGACCAGCTTCACGAGCCCACTGACAGAACATATAATCTTCTGACAGATAACGGTTCGAGTATTCATGACCAAAAGCCGAATGCTTGGTGTCAGCAATAAAGTCCATAACTTCCTGTGGAGTAGCCTTTGGATTCTTCTTGAAGAACTCAGCAATTTCCTTGTTGATTCGAGCAGTCTTGTTGTCGATAAGAGCATCAAACATGCACATAATCTCACGCGAACCGTCGAATGCAGCAGTACGAACGTGGTCTGGTCTGTACATAAGTTCAGCGTAAGTAGCCGACATCTTATCCAGCGCCGAACGCTTGATCATCATAAAGCCAGTACCAGCTTCAAGAACTTCTGCAGGCTCAGAGATACGGATTTCATTAGCACCATTAGCAGGATTAAACACATAGTCACCGACGAACTTTTCAAGAACGTTAGGGTCTTCATCTGCAATACCCTTGTCTACTGCAGTCTTGATCTTTTCCCAAGCAATGCACTTCTTAGGATAAGGGGCGCAAAGAATGTCATATGGTGAATCATCACCCTGAAGAGCAAGCATAGCAAATACATCCTGAGCATTGAAACCAATGTCAGAGTCAATGAATAGCATGTGAGTGCAGTCCGAACGAAGAAATTCGTCTACGCAATAGTTACGAGCGCGAGTAATCAGCGACTCGTTGAAAAGATAATAGAATCGTACTTCGATTCCATAGTGAACAGCCATCGCCGATAGGTCATTCGATGAACGAGCAAACATACCTGCGCACATACCACCATACATGGGGGTAGCAACAAATAGCTTACGCTTACGCATTTCTTCAATAGGAACATTAATATCCATAATTTACTTTACCTTTACGTCGAGAGACATATTCATTGCAGCGCCGACGGTAGCATATGCAATAGTGTTTGATGAGAGATCAGCAGTCATAGTTGCTGTTGCCCACTTGTTGTTAAAATCAACATTGCGCATCTTAGTCGAAGCAAGACCTGATGCACTGGTATAAGTTGTGACATCGAAGTTAGCGCCAAGGAAGATAACTTCCCAGTTCTTTTCCTGAAGAACCTTGACCTTATTCTTAATCTTAGCCTGAGTGTATTCCTGCGACTGGTTTTCTTCACCGTCAGTTAGAATGACAACAACAGTACGCTTTGCATTGCGTTCTAGAGCGCGATCCATTACATGAGCAGCAGCATCATAAAGAGGAGTGCCGCCAGAAGGTTGCAGAACATCATAACGAAGTGGTTCAAAGTAAGCAATACTTTGACTTTCCGTAATAGTTTCAAGTCTAGTTGTAGAACCCTGAAGAATATAGGCGGAATCAAATGCAACAATAGTTACTTCGCCTTCAATCTTTTCCTTCTGAAGTCCCTTGATGTAATCATTTAGTGAGGTGATAGCAGTAGTCCAGCGTTCACCATTCATAGAACCTGAGCGGTCCAGAGCAACAAACACGGCAAAATCATTTTTGCTTGTCATATTATACTTCCTTCTTGTTTTCTAGATCATGTACATGTAATGCGATGATGGCATAATGAATAACCTTCATCAAATCTTTGCGCCAATCTTCTACTCCACCTTTCTGGCCATAGCGACCAGAATACTTGTCGACGTTACCTAAGCAAAAGCCTAGACCCCGACCTCGGTCTATAGCGATTTCAGTTGATTGGATATTGCCTTGGGCATAGTGTTCGCCATATGTCTTATCAATGTAAGTGGCGATTTCTTGAAGGTATTTACCTTCGTTGTACTTATAGTTGATTTTTGGGTAGTTTTGTGTGTGCACAGTCTTTACATAGAATTTTGCACTTGGTTCAATTATAGTTTCTTGTATGTCTTGTATGCGTGGTGTCATATTGTAACCTCAATTATTAGCATCATGTATAACAGTATTTATATAACTCACAATGGTATTTTGCTCATCATACGTATTATTTTCTAGGTGTTCTATGATAAACAGCAGATTAAGATTACTCAAAATATTAGCAACCTTAGTTTCTCTACCTCGCAACCAGGTTTCATCTTGGTTGCTGCCTCGACTTTCATATCTCAATTCTCTTTCTTTCTTTTGAGTAGAAAGATAAATTATAGAAAGATCGAAGTTATCGTTACAATGCTCTAAGAAAGAGTTGTTGAATAGCCTATCGCCTTCAAACAAAACAATAGAATTGTCAGGAATAGAAGATAGAAATTTTATAGCTTCTGGCTGAACCGCCATACTCATTCTATCAGTTCCAGCAAACACCTGATCATCTTCATATTTACCTAGAACATATAGATTATCTTTCTGATGGTAAGGAACCAATTTGAAATCATCTTTGAACTCATCAATTTTATATTGATCAATTATCTTTCTCATAAGAGTAGATTTGCCAGCTCCAGGCTCTCCACCAATTGCAATAATCTTAACCATAGAACATCTCCAATCCTTGTTTTACTTCTCCTTCATCAGAGAACATCCAATTCAGCTTTTCTATTTTACCTGTATTAAGAAAAGAAGTAAACTTATTTTTATCAATCTTATTAGTAAGCAGTCTGTTATCTAGGGACTCTTGGCGAGCTTGCCAAAGAACATTCCACTCAATACCAGGCCAGTTATCTTCTTCTAGTTGAAATATTTCTTCAGCTTGCCTATCCAAATAATATCCCAAATACCTGCCATGTTTTTCTCTAAAGATTTTCTTAAAAGAACAAAGGCAAGTTTCCATAGTATAGTAGTTAGCTTCTGATGCTAGATGCGGAAATCTAGTTTTGATTTCAACAAGAATATCTTTTGCTTCTGCTTCTAAATATGAATATTCTTTTTGTGTCAACTTAGTATCAATCCAATCTGATCGATCAAGCGCCAGCAAAAAGCCATTACGGTGAGAACGACTGCCAGAATAGTCAGAAAGCATAAGGCTGGTTGGTTCAAGAATAAGACCTGCAGTGCTATGTAAAGACTGCATGTAAAACCAAGTAGTGTATCTTCCAAACTTATGAAACTCTTTGTTTACAACATTCCAAACATTGTCAAAATTCTGAGATTCATTATCCCCATAATAATTCTCTAGAACTTCTTTTTGAGAAGAGTTTCCTACAAACTTTTGATAGGACTCAAACATAGAAGGCAAATGCCCCTTGTTGTATTTGGTATCAGTTTGATAACGGAGTCTTTTATAATTTGCAGTGTTCCATTGACTGATTCTGTCTACAGTTGCAAGCTCGTAGTCGGGAAATTCATTCTTAAGGACCCACGAAGTAGGAAGATAATATGTGTTGGCATATAGCCAGCAAAGCCATACTCTCTCTTCGCTATTATGCTCATACCTGTTATTAAGATAATTCATCATCCAAATGGCAGGATCGCAATCTTTATACTCTAAAGACCACGCATACCATCGGATAAATCTTTCTTTATTATCAAGCATTCATGTAGTCTGCAAAAAGGTCATTTTTGATTGCTTCCTGCGCATAGATAATCAGATTTTTGCGTTCTTCATTGGAGAGCTTATCAACCAAAATAGTAGCATTGACATATTCTCCATCCTTACCGCCCGACGCTTCTTTCCACTTGAACTTGTACCCAAAATGCTTTTGCATTTCGTTATGAAATAGATTTTCCATGAAAGTGGTATTTTCCTCGCTGCAATAAAGAACACGAACAAAACAACTATCGGGATTTAGATTTTGGCGAATATAAGTGCCTGCGCCATGAGAATTTGAGTTAGTTTTTGAATTTGCAGTCTGGCGAATCTTATATGTTCTATCATGAATATTAGAACTCTTGCCAATATATCCAATATGAGGGCTTACAAGATCATCGCCGATAAGCTCAATATCTTCACCATCAGCCACCTGATAAATCCCAGTAGAACCGTACTGAGAATCTAGACTGCGCTGAACGTTGTTGGAAGAAGGCAATTCAGAAATTTTTCTCCACTCAGAAATATGCGTAATTTTACTCTTATCAATCATTTAATAATTCTCCATAATGTAGGTAGTAGTAACAGCAGCTTATATCATTTTTCACTGCAAGTCAATAGCTGATACAACGCCGCCCTTTCTTCCACTATTTACTGCAGAAGAGATGACATCATCATAATCATAGATACCATCAGTGTATCGGTCTCCCCCTATTTTAAAAATACTTAAAGAAGAGCCAGACTTCTGTTTTCCCCAAAACTTGAATCCACACTTTTTGTAGAATGGAACAGCATCAGGTTCAGCAGAAACTCTAAAATATACAGCATCCATTTTCATAGCTTTCAGTAAAGCGTAATCAGTTAGCACTCTACCCACACCCTTTCCTCTGTGAGAATGGAATGTGTGAAGTAATTGAAGATTTGCCACCTTTGGATCACGTTTGCTGACTGTAACAATTATTGCTCCAAGCAACTCGTCGCCATCCCATGCTCCGGTGCAATGTGCCCACTGATCTTGCATGTTGGCTTTAGCTAAGAATGTCTTAGCAAACGAATCTTCTTTTTTGTTAGTGATGGCTGCGGTAAATTGTTCTTTGCTACAATTAAGTAACTTCATGGAACTCGCGCTTTTTTTCTCCACGCTCTTTATCATATTTGGTATCAACCCATCCTGAATATTCATTAGCGTTCCAAATAAATGGAGGAAACTTCAGTTCATATTTATCAAGAATATCTTCCACACTATCACCACCATTCAGAGCAGCATCAATGAAAGCCTCAGCAAATATGAACTGAGATTCAAGTTCTTCTCTTTTAGTAGTTGATCGGAAACAGCGGAACTCAATAGTTCCTGTGTGCTTCATGCAATATGTGTTGATTGCATATCGGAAAGGCCGACCCATAGAAATACCATCTTTACCTGCAGCATGCAATTTGATAAAATGGTTAAAGTCTGTGGCCATGTTAATGATGTTGTCACACATATATTCAGGCATAACACGACCGCCATCATATTTTAGATATGTTTTGGCATTCTTGAATCCCTTCATATCTACACGATCTTCAAACTGATAACAAGCAGCAATGGTAGCTTCTTGATTCTTCTTGATATAAGAAACCAGTCTCTTTAGTGCATCAAGATCATCTTTAAGGCCAGGAACAAATACATGAAGATGGCCATGATTAACACAAGAAGATGATGGAGTATTACCGTGATCTTCAAATATCTTTTTAATTTCTAGAATACGATCAACCTGTTCTTGCCAAGTTTTAGTAGGCTTGGTGTTTATTTCTCCACCCATAGGAGGTTCTAGACCTAGCGGATCACACGCAATATACTTGTAATCGCCGTGGATATTCACAATATCAGTTTCAGCGTATTCCCACTTTCCTAAGTTTTCTGGAATACTAATAGAGCGATCAATATCACCCCATTCAATTTCATATCCCCAAGTATAGTCTTTAGTGTTATACATGTTGTAAATCTTTCTTTCGTACAATATCAACTTCGTGTCGTTCTATCAAAAAACTAACATCGTTCATAAAGTATGTAACATAAGGTTTTGCTTCAGCAATTCCAGAAACTCCGGCACGATGTAAAATGTCTTTAGTCGATGCAAAAACAACACTCTTAGGCTTATATGAATAATACAAAGGACGCTTACCGTTTCTAAAAAAAGATACTTGTTTATTATACAAAGACAATACAGCACCAGAAATAGAAGCATCTTCCCAAATAAAAGGACTTTTACCTTCAGCCAAACTTTTTAGTAAGAGTTCAGAATCATTTTTAGTATTACACTTATATCCATAAAGCTCTTCCCATCGCTCAGGAAGTTCTTGAGATATGACACCATTATGGACTAACGAAATCTGAGAAGTTTCTAGAGGCTGATTATACAACAAGTCAGAAGTGGAATATCTGCAATGTCCAACAAAGCATATATTTCCATCTTCATTTACTAGTTGCTCAAACTCATAAGTTTCAGCAAATTCATCAGCAGGAAGAGCAGTTCGCTCTGTCCAAATTTGTCCATCTTTGATATATGAAAGACCTGTAGCGTGTTTACCTCTGATCCGAGATTCAATAAAAATATTTCTGATAGTAGTAAAATCGGCTTCAGTTGGATCAGAAATATAAGCGCCGATAATACCACACATTAAAAGAAACTTTCTAGAGAACCTGCTGTACTCTTGTCATAAGGATCAGTCATACCGTGCGCAGCAAGGTAGTCAAACCATTCTTGCTCGTCCCACATACCAGGACTCACACCATTCCAAAGTTTACGCTGAAGGGGATGGTCTTTATTAAGTCTGCGGGAATCAACAAACTTCTTACGAAGCTGTTCATATTCCCAACTTCCAGGTTCAAGCATATCTTCACGGAAGTATGCAACAATAGTCATACGATCAGGATTCTCGCCCCGAATTTCTGCATTACCATGGATAGCAGTATGGTTTGCCACAAGGAGAAGATCACCAGGCTCTAGTTTTACTGCTGCACGATATTCAGGGAGGATAAGTTCCGCGCCTTCCCAACCAGCACCAAGACCGGATAGGTTCGAGAATCCTGACGCAAGATCGCCCGCATCGAGGTGCGCGGCGGTGCGGAAATTGTGATTCACTGTAAGAGTAGTGAATACAGTATCAGAAATCAAAAAGTTAGGATCAAGTTTATCTGCAGCTGCTCTTTGGTTGCCCCAACGCTGCGGAAGAAGTTGGCTGAAACAATGATTCAGCTTCTTCAAATACGGAAAGCTCTTTTCGAAATCCTGCGGATTCTTTTCAGTAAAAGCAGTTGCTCGCTTATAAGGAATTCTAGGATACCGAGAATAATATCCAGCAACGCCAGACATAACAGTTTGTGCGTAGTTAGTTTCCGAAATATAATTGTCAAGAATATACTTGGCTTCCGCTCGGCGAGTGTCTTCATGTTTATTGCTTAGACCCTCAACCCAACGATCAAACCATCCAAAATAAGGATCATGATCTTTACAGACTTCACTGCGCAACCACACGCAACCACGAGTCTGATCAGGCTCTTTCTTTTGATGTTTAATCTTGATAGATTCTAGACTTTCATCATCAAACACAGAAACGTTAGTTCTGGTGAGATATTCAAGAACATCAATCTGATAATTAGAAACCCACTCACGACCACCTCGACCAGAAGCAGAAAGCATTTCACCGCGAGGGCCAGCAGCCATACCGCGATTCTGCGATTCAGAGGCAGCACCAATCAGACCTTCATAACAAAGGTAAAGTTCTTCTTGAGTAAAAACGTTCTTACGAAATTTCAGGATAATATTATCTTCAGTCATGCTTCCATCAAGAGAAGGACCATAAACGTCAGTATCTTCTGTCAATAAGACATCATAATGGCTCTCATCAACAAAGCTGCCGATAAGATGATCGCTAGGAATCTTTTGATCAATATAAATTGTTTTTACTGACAAAGAAGTGCAAGGACGGTCGCAGTCTTTCACGCAGTCTTTCATAATAATCTCCAAATAACGAGCAACAAGTATACTATAAAGTTACAAACTTGTCAACTGCTTTTCGCATACGCTGCAGTTTTTTCCAATCTTTCTTGGCCCGTTCTTTATCTAACGACTCTGCACGGTCAAGATGGCATTTACCAATAAGATGATCGTATTCATGAAGGAATACTCTTGCCGTCATACCATCAAATGTGTGTGTTTTGATATATCCATCAGGAAAAGCAAATCGCACTTTGATCATTCTAGGACGCTTGATCTTAACAATCAACTTAGGATATGATAGACAGCTTTCTTCCATTTTAATTGTCTCAGAAGAAACCTCAACAATCTTAGGATTAAACGCCACAATAGGAGTTTCTCCAATCATTGCAAAAATCTGATAAGGATAACCAACCTGTGGAGCAGCAAGACCAAGACCACGATGTTCTTTCATCTTTTTGATCAGCTCAATGGAAAATTCCATGGGGTCAAAAGGAGGATTATCAAAGTTAAACCTTTGAGCCGGAGTCTTTAAAATAGGATCATTATGAGAAACAAGCTCAAGATTCATTACTTAACTCCCAAAACTTTTCTAAGATTAGGACGTTCGTAATTTGGACCCTTTTTAATCTTGCCATCTTCACGATAAACAGGCTTTCCATCTTCGCCCAGTTTGGTCATATTACTCCGATGCACTTCAGCATAACACTTATCAAGATCAATACCAAAAGCAAGACCTGCTCCGTAAGTGACGTACAAAATATCAGTGAGAGCATCGGCAACCTCAACGATGTCTTTATCTTTGATAGCATCTTTTAGCTCCTCTAGTTCTTCACGAATTAATTCGTAACGAAGTTCTACAACATCATTGCTAGGAAACTTTGGCTTGGTTGCAATCTTTTGGCCAAACTTTTCCATGAACTCTTTACCTTTTTCAAAATTAGTCATTTTTAATCTCCGTAGCCCAATTGACTGTTACCCAGTCTTCAATACAGTTTTCTTCTGTAATTAATTCATGGCCTTCGCCATACTTTTTAACCATTCGTTCTTTCCAATACGGCCAGTATTCAAATAAAATCTCAGCTTCATCATAAACAAATTCTACAGGATTACCGTCTTCATTCGGCTCAACATAAGAATATTTTGTCATACTGACATCCTCGAAAAATTCTTGACCTTATCGAACTTAAGAATTCGGCCAAATTTATCACTAATGTTTTCAGTCTTATGCGAAATAATAAAGATATTGGAGTCGCCCAGAAGAGTCTTAAGAATCTTCATGAACTCTTCCGAACCCGTTGCATCAAGCGCCCCATCGAAGATTTCGTCCATGACCAATAGATTTGTGCTATTGCTATTTCTGAGCTTAGAGATTGTACGCCAACATAGCATAAGAGCAAGATCAATGCGGCATTTTTCGCCTTCGCTAAAGGACTCGTAGGAGAAGTCGTCTCTATGTCTTGACCTAATTTTTTCATTGAAGTTTTCATCCAGTTCGAATTGGACAAAGAAGTCCATTGCGGTCAAGTATTTATTAATCAATTTATTCATGATAGGAACGTATTGCTTAATAATTTTTGCTTTGATACCACTATCCTTTAGTAGTACAGAAGCTAGATCGAGAGTTGACTTTTGTTTTATAAGGGTTTCAGTTTCTGCTGTGTATTCAACCAATTGGTTTTGAAGTTCTACGAGTTTAGCAGTTTCTTCTTTAATGGTATCATCATCTCCCTGAACCTTGGTCACTTCAGATTCTTCAAGCTGAATTTGCTTTTGGATAAAATCAACTTGATTATTGTTTGTATTAATAGTCGACCAAAGATCAATTATTTTATCACGAACTTCTTTGATATCAGCCAACCTCAGAGAAACCGCATTGTATTCCTCTTCGAGTTTAGTTAAAGCATCACACAGTTCGTGTTCTTTTCTTTCGCGATCGGAAACGCTATCCGCTTTGAACGTGTCATCAATACTTTGCTTACAAGTAGGACAGCTATCATTCTCTCGGAAAAACGCGATTTCCTTTTGCAACTTAGATTGGCGAGTTTCCATTTGCTTTTCTAGTTGAAGCAATGAAGTCTGTTTCTTAGAAAGAGCCGCCTCATCATTTACCGAAAGCTCAAGTTCTTCGACTTGTGTATTCAGCAAACGATTTTGCTCAACCAGATCAGAAATAGAGTCTCTCATATTCTGAATGAGAGTTTTCTTGCCTTCAATTATTTTATCACTACTTTGCTTAAGACTCAAGATATGCTTATTTTGCATATCAATCTTTTCCTGAGCTAAGGTAGCTTTATACTTCACATCAATGATATTGCCTTTATTTTCAGATAGTTTATCTTTCAGCAAAGAATACATCGTCGAGAAAATCTGAATGTCTAGAAGATTTTCATTAAATTCACGACGAGCGTGTGCAGGCATTTGCATGAACGGAACATAAGTCGAAGAACCCAAAGTAACAATTTGAGTGAACGACTTATGATTCATCCGCAGAATATGTTTCTCAAGATATTCCTGATAGTCTCTAGTTGCAGCATCCTGATTTACCAAGGTGCCGTTTTGAATGATTTCAAAAATATTAGGTCGCATACCACGACGAACTAGATACTCATTAGAATTAATACTGAATTCAATCTCACAAAGAAGATTCTTGGCATTGATGCTGTTAATAAGCTGAGGCTTATTAATTTTACGGAACGGTTTTCCATAAAGAGCAAAAGAGATAGCGTCGATGAATGTGCTTTTACCTGACCCGTTATGACCGACAATCAAAGTCATAGGGTGCGTATCGATATCAATTTCTGTAAATGTATTTCCGGTGGAGAGTAAATTCATCCACCGAACTTTTTTAAATGTAATTGCCATGCTATTCCTATTCTAACGAAAGAGCCTCGCTGTAAAGATCCGTCAACAAAAGGCTTAACGAGTTCTTATCAATATCAGCATCAATGTTGGTAACATATTTCTTCAAAAAAGACATAGTGTCTTCAGCGCCATCAACGACATCGCTTTCATCTTCTAGAGCAAGATTAATATCACTTTCAACAACTTCTATGTTCAAAGGATCAGACGCTTCTAGTTTATCAAGAAACAAGTCAAACCAATAATGGTTGGTCTTTTCTTTAACAATAACCTTCACATACGTATTGCGATAGGCTTCCGCATCAAAATCTAGTATACTCGAAGAAGAGTGTCCAGCGTCATCGTAGTACACCTTATGGAACATAATATATGGGTTTGGCACAAAAGTCAAGTCCCGAGTTTCGGTATCGAAAATATGAAAGCCTTTTTGGTCGCCGTAGTCAGACCAGTCCATTTCATAGGGGCATCCCAGATAGTGGATATTGCCACGAGAAGATCTATGATGCAGGTGTCCAGAAGCCACCAATTCAAACTTATTAAAGACATAAGACTCTAATCCGTGAGAGACATAAACCCCTCTGTGCATCTCAAACCCAACAATCTCAAGATGACCAAACATCATTTGAGCGCGAGTTTCGTCAATAAGTTTCATAGCATCTTCTTGATTGTCTTGGCAGATCCAAGGCATCAAAACAATATCAAGGCCACCGATATTAACGACTTGCGGACTTTGAATAATATGAAAGTTCTTATATCGACTGAACACAAGCTCAGGTGTGTTAACAGAAATAGTATTTTTGAAATACGCCGTGTGATTACCAACGATATAATAGTAATTAATATTGCGCGATTCTAGTTGATCAAACCACATTTCTTTCGAGCGCGATAGCGTAAAAAAGTTGACGAACTTCCTACGCTCAAACGTATCACCCAAATCAATAACAGTGTCTATCTTATTCTCATCAATATATGGAAATACTACGTTTTCATAAAACTTCTCGTAGTAATCCAGAAAAGCAACATTATCATTACGAATACCGAAGTGTTGGTCAGTAATCAACAATACTTTCATAATATAGTCCCAATCAATATTTGATTCTGCGCTTCATTTGTTTTAGTTCTAACTCTTTGTCAAAACTATCAACATTTCGCTTGCAGAAATCAGCGATGTTTTCAAGCGAAGTTCTATAATTAAATCTAATGTGTTCCGGCGCGCTTTTGTCGTTCAGCTTACTGATCATATCAGCAACTGGCGCTGGAATAATAATATCTTTAGCCATCTTCATTATCCTCTACAAATACATCTAACCCTTTTTTCTTTGGGGTTTTTTTGTTTTTGAGCTTTGTTTCATAATCAGAAACAAATTTGCCCATTCGTTCAGTATGATCTACTGTATGAGAAGATGACCCTTTTATAGCAGTTTTGCTTGTTTCACTATTAACAAACTCGGTCAGTTCATCCATGATATCCATATTCTCGAATATCTTGTATTTGACGTAAGTCTGTCTGTGCTCTTTAGCGATCCTATGCAAAAAGGCATTATATATGATCATAGTGAAATAGGCAAATGGATTATTGCTTTTGTCAGGGTTAAAATTGTGCATGTATGCGATGCAATTTTCTATCCCGTCTCCAATCATCTCCTCTTTATATGTATATGATATAAAGTTATGTTTGTATGATAATTTTGTGGCAATCTTTAAAATACAATCGCCAACATATTCTGGGATTCTGGGAAGCGGCTTATTGTTTTCTTTTGCATCACGATACTCATTGATATAATGAATCATATATCCGTAGAGCTTCTTGTTATCTACGTAATGCGGCTGACTTTTCTTTAGTGCTTTTTTTGACACCTTAATCACTTTTTCACTTGACATATTTCAAAACTCCGGTATAATCACGAATGTGCCTTATTAATGGATACTGCTATTACTCGTCCTAAGCATATTCTTAAACACATCCAAAGCATCATCTCTATCTGATGCCTTTTTCTTTTTCTTTCGACGTTGTTCTCTAAATTCCTCAAAGTTAGTAACAACATCTTTGATAGGATCAACTAAAAACAGAATATCCGTCTTACGGATTTCAATAGGATCATCTGTCGTTGCACAATATCTAACAAAATACAACACAAAGTCCGATCCGTCCCAATAGGATTTGGAAGCTAACGAGTCGTGTAAAGTATATGTTTCTTTAGTTGAATCTTTTTCAAGATCAATATCTGCTATGATCTCATCACCGTTGATTAGTTTTACTACTTTTAATGTCATTCTATACCAACCTTATATGTTTTAAAGTCGAATCCTTCAGTTGCGTAGATTTTAATTCTTTCTCTGTAGTGATTTGCTGTATGGTTAGTATGTGACTTGTAGCTAAGATCATCAGCAATATCAAATAGAGTAGCAATTGATTTGGTAGAAGATTTGCGCAATGCTCTACCTATAGACTGAAGAATACGTACAATAGATTTACTTGGAGAAGCAAATATCAAATTGTGTAAATTCTTGATATTAGTTCCTGTGGACATTGTGCCATAAGAAGCGACTATTATGGCGTTGCTTTCTTTTTCGACTATGTGTCGAATTTCTTCTCTTTCCTCACCATCCACACCACCGTGAACAAAGAAAACTGGTCGATCCCCTGCATTATCTTTTATTAGATTGTAAAGAACTTCACCATGTTTCTCTACATACTGATAAAGGATCAGAGTGTTTCCTTGTAGAGAAAGAGCAAGATTCTTAATGAATTTGTTTCTAGATTCTTTGCGAACAATAAAGTCCATTTCTTCTTGATATGATGCTTTCTTTACTTCTTTACATACCTCTTCTGGATAGGTAAGAACGATAGCCTTTATCAGAAGATTAGAAACGTGTTTCTTTTCCATTAACTCAGTAGTGGAGATGACTTTCTTAACTCTACCAAATAGTCCTTCAAGCACTAGCTTATTTGTTAGTGTTCCATCCAGTGTGCCTGTGAGACCGTAGCGGTATTTACATTTGGTCAGTTTAGTCATAATAGAAACAAGAGAAGTGGCTTTGAATAAGTGGGCTTCGTCTCCGAATACAGCACCGAACTGATCAAACCATTCCTTTGGTTGTTTTGCTATAGACTGCCAAGTAGTTACTGTAATATCGCAGTTAGTTTTCTTATCTACACCGCCTGTAATTTTATACACTTTACTCGTGTATCCATAATCAGCAAAGTCTCCAGCTAGCTGATGTACAAGCGAAATAGATGGAACGATGATAAGAGTTTTTTCATTGAGGAAACGGGCAAGAAGATATATGATTAAAGATTTTCCTGAAGCTGTTGGAGAAATCAATAATGCTCTTCTATTCCGGACTCCATAAACAAAAGCATCAATTTGGTGATCGTATGGTACATGAGGCAACTCTAGTTCTTTGATAAACTGTTTTGCTTCAGCTACTGAAAAATTATCCGCTGCATTGTTATATTCGTATTCAACTTCATAGCCTCTATCACTAGCGAATTTCTCAACTAAAGGTGTCAGACCTGCATAAAGTTGTTTTGTTAATACATTGTATAGGCGGATTTTGCCATCCCAGATTTTAGCTTTTACCTTTGGATGGAACTGTGCGTTTGGTATCGTGAAAGTAAAATAATCAGAAAGCTCGTAAGAAGTCGATGCCTCAGCATGAATCTTTACGTAAACTTCATCCACTTTCTTGATTATTAATTTTTCCGTCATGCGCCTACTTTAAATTGTTCCCATTTAATGGCCGAGCTAATCTCATACCCTCTACTATTTAGACTTTTAATAATGGCTTCTAACAAATCCATCTTTTCTTGTTGATAGGATATTTTGAGATTGAGTTCTGACATTTCTTTGTCGCCTTCGATGTACATATCGATATCGCCACGAATAATTCGTTTTGGATTAGGCGACCATCCACGCTCAATCATGGTTTCTTCATCAAGAGAACCAGAGTAATATTCAAACTTCAACACTTTTAGTTGTTTCTTTTTCTCAACAAGTTGCCTATATACCATTCGCTCTGATGAGAATATCTTAAAATATTTGTTGTGGAGCGATGGAATTTTAATTGCCTCTAGACCCAATTCAGTTCTATCAATTTTAGTGTCTTCACTCCACATGGCGTAAATATCATCAATTTTCATATTGACCTCGTTCTCTTCTACAGAAGATTATCCATACTATACTATTCGCGAAAAGTCAAGTAAATTATTGATTGCCAGAAATATATTGTCTTGTAAATTCTCTGTATTTGAATACGACTGTACCAGTAAGATAACTGATTTCAGTATCTGTTGTGTTGAATTCATTGATTGTTAATGATGATGGTATTAGGTCTCTAAAGGTTATGATTACATTAGGTTGCATTGCGCTATTCAATACTGTAAGCACAGCATTGGTTATGATTGCTTGTTTCGATCCAGGCGCATTAGACGCTAGTGTTTGATAACCCGAAAAGCTATCAAGAAGACCAACATCAGTAATCCAGTCATATATTTCAAAGTATGATAGCATATCTTCGTCAATTTTAAATGTAACGGATAAGTCACTAAATGTAACGTGATCGCCTGGAGTAGTAATTTTTCCAAATGGCGTTTGGTATGCACTAGTAGAATTTAACTCCAAAGAGGGAATTTGAACTGTTTGCACAAAATAACTAAATGTTGGCAACTGAGGAATATCAAATTTAAATCCAGTTGGAGATAAGAAATTCTTATTAATTACCTGCGTAGTGATAGCGTTCATTGTCGATCCAAAGTTTGTTGCTCATAGTCATATTTATATAAAAAAAGGGGGGCAGTTTCCTGCCCCCCTCTTAAGTTTAAACAACTTACTCTTATTATTATAGGAGGTTGTTGATTAGGATACGACGGTAGAATACGTTGCTGTTCTGGATTAGTGCACCCTGCTGGCTCTGGGTCGCGCCCTGAGCAAATGGGTTAGCAACAACACCATAACGTGTCTTGAAGCCGATCTTAGGCTGGAAGGTATCCTGACCAACCGCACGAACCATCTGTAGTGGAACGTATGGGCAGTAGAATAGACCAGCGTCGAACGCTGACGAACCCTTATAACCGACTAGGGCATAGTTACCAGCAGCATATGGATCGATATAGACGCGAGTACGTCCATTTAGAACACCAGCGAAGGTATTGCCTGTATCGTCAACCTGTAGGTTGTTCGAGTTTAGAGCAGGAGTATAGTCAAGAACGCCAGCCATCTGAAGAGCCGAAGCTACGTCTGACGAGCAGATCATGAAGTTACCCTTACCACGACGTGTATCTTTGGCGATACGGTTAGAGTCGCGCTCGATCTGGAACATCAGACCCTTGAACTTCTCAACTGACCAACGACCGTTTGAGTCGATGTCAAGGTCGAAAGTACCAGCAGTTGTTGTTTCAGCAGCACCCTGAACACCAGTTAGAACAACAGTACGGATGATTTCACGGTTGATGTCAGCCATGATTTCAGCCTGTAGAATTGTTGCCAACTCAGTTTCAGCGTCAAGACCGTGAATTGCTTTTAGGTCCTGTGCTAGTTCGATTGTGTACTCAGCTTTTAGAGCACGTGACTTAGCAGTAACCGAGATACGGTCGATGGTGATTGCCATCTGACCAAAATCGTTACCACCAGTTGTCGAACCGAGCTGTTCAGCAACCGAAGTAGCCATACCCGATGCGAAGTTGTACTGCTGAGCGTTACCCGAAACAACGTTGTTACCTGTAGCGACAACACCAGGAGTGTAGTTACCACCGAAGTCAAGAGAAGCGTTACCTAGACCAGAGTTACCACCGATCGAGTTAGCAACCTGAATGGTTGAAGCACCAGTGTTAGCTTCGTAGTAGAACGCTGTGTTTGCACCAGTTGGGTCGTTTGTCGAACCGAAGGTGTTGTTCGAACCAGTATTCGAAGCATACTGTGGACGTAGAGCAAAGATAAGTCCTGTTGGACCTGTCATTGGCTGAACACCGCAGAAGTCGTAAGCAACGAGGTTAGGCATTGCGCGACGGATTAGAGAAATTAGAACGGGGTCGTAGTTCAGTGAGTTGCCAGTTGTGTTAACTGGAGCAACGTCTGAAGTTTCCAACAGAGAAGTAGGCGCGAACGCTGCTTCTTGTTGCATTGCGATTTCTGTGTTTTCTAGAAGCTGAGCAGTAACAGCACGACGGTGTGAGTCTTTGAACTCTGGCGAACCTTCGTGATCTAGAACAGGTGCCCACTTCTTTTGGATTGCTTCATTAATGAACATTAGTTTCTCCTTGTGATTCCTAATTGGATTATATCTTATTTATATTTTTATTACTTTGTCGATAGTCTAGAGAGATTTTCTACATAGCGACCCATAGTGCCAGTGGGCTTAACAACAGTACCACTTGTATCTTCATCAAATTCTTCATTTAGATACTCAACAGCAGATGTTGTTTGTTTTCTGTCAGCAGGGAAATAAGTTTCCTTGATAACAGTTAGTTTCTTCGTGAACTCTTCAACCGAACCATACTCAATACCTTCAGAAAGAACCTTTAGCTTTTCAGCTTGTGTCATAGCCAAACCTTCAGTCATTTCAGCAAATACTTTAGAAACTTCAGCTTCCTTCATGGCAGCTGATAGATCGATGTTTTCTTCAATCGATTCGTTTAGTTGTGCTTCTAGTTCTTCAACTCGTGCGACTAGTTCTTCGATTACATCAACCTTTTCTTCAGGGATTTCGATGTAATGCTCAACAAATAGGTTCTTAAGTCCGCCGATGAATTCTTCAGCAACTTCATTGCGCAGTGAAGATTCAATAGCTAGTTCATTTTCGTCCATCCACTGTTCTACAGCGTAGGTTAGATACTTGTCTACAGATTCGACAACTTCTTGACGAATTGTTTCAATAGCTTCTTCTAGTTTGATTTCGTTTTCTTCTTCGATACGAGCTAGTTCAGTAACGATTCTTGCGTTAACTGCTGCTTCAAAAACGATCGATGCTTTTTCTTTTAGTTCTTCTGATAATTCATCACCGTCGAATAGATCAGCGATATCTTCTTTGGCTAGTTTAAGACCATTTGTGTGATGATCAATAGCGGCGTGATCTGATGTTGGAGAAATATATGATTGAGCTAGAGTTTCGCCTTTGACATTTTTGTCAGCATTACGACCTTTGTGTGCCTTTTCTGGACTTAGACCGGCATCATCAGCCATACCTTTGAAAATGTCACCGATCTTTTCTTTTGGTAGACCTGATAGCTGTTGTACAACAGCGTTAATAGCTTCAATTTTGGTAGCAAAAGTTGGGATTGCTTTTTCACCTTCACTCTTGTCAGCTGAACGAGCTTTATGTCCATCCTTTGTGATAGGATCTGGAGCTTCGCTCTGACCGTCGGATGCTTTGAATTCATCCAGTTGCTCAGCACTTTCGTTGATAATCTTTCTAGCCATAATTTGATTTCTCCCTGAGAGCTAATTTATTAGTATTTATATATTCTTATCTTTTGACCAATGAATTTACGAAATTCTCGAACATTCTGACCTTATTTTCTTGAATTTGTCTTGTGGACATTTTCTTAATTTCTGTTTTAACAGCTTCAACCTGTCTCCAAGAACCTTCAGCAATATCATACCACCATTCAGTACCTTCCATAATGCCCTTAACAAAAGCATCAGGAGCTGATGGATCAGCAACAATATCAGCAGCAGTAGCAAGCATAAAGTCATTTTGAACTTCCATAATGCCATCTTTGTTTTGTTTTAGCGAACCCATGCCTCTTGACGAAACACCAAGGTTAGCACCAGCATCAATAAGGTTTCTGGCAATGTTTCCCATAGGGGTCTCAAGAACTTGCGCTCTACCGATATAGTTAGGTCCATCTTTACGCAGTTCTTTGATCATGTGCGATACGCGATCTAGATTAATTGTAGGACCCGATGGGTGATTAAGTTCACCATAGGCTCTGTTTGATTCAATTAGAGATTTTGTGTAACGTGCAACTTCTCTATCCATTACTTCTTCTGGATACATTCTTCCGTTGCGATTTTTAATTGATGACTGAAGAAATACACCTTCAATGAAGTAATTCTTCTTACCGTTTTCGGTAGTCTCTTTAAGAGTTCTTACGTCTTCAATTTTTTCGCAAATTAGTAAAGCGCCGCTCATTACTTGGTTCCTTTGCTTCTCTTATTGATCAGATGCTTTTTGAAATCAGTACGAATAGCATCTAGCGCGTCACTATCGTTTGTTGTTGTTATGCCGCCTTCATCGGGAGATAACTTCTCGCCTTTGACTGGCTTCTTGTTGTTGAACTTAATATCTTTGAGTTCAGGAGAAACGTAATCAGCAGATTCAGTAGCAGGAACTTTAGCTTTGCTGTGTTTTGCTAATTTTGAAAAAGCAAGTTTTCTTCCTTTTCCATGACCTGTTTTTCCTACAGGACCTGATACAAATTCATTTTCTGGTTCTGTTTTATCTAAAAACGAAGTAGCAGTTTTTTTAGAAATTTCATCAAGCTGATCCACATCTTCTTTGATATTATATGGCTTTGACAGCATATTATTATATCTATGCATTCTTTCTCTGTGATGAGTTAGACGTTCTGCGTGATGATCAATATGCGAGTTAATTTCATCTTCAGCTCCGCGCATCCAATTGTGATCATCAGTTGGTATTCCTAGATTCCCTGATTTGAGATCATGATGAGCATCTTCCCAATTCTGGAGTTCATCTTTATGATGTTTATATCTTTCGCGATGATGCTTAACTAGGTCTCTAGTTCCACTTTCCGAATTTTTAAAAATTGATGATTTCGGTTGTGCTTTTGGTGGACCATCACGCAGACGAGCTTGCGCGGCTCTAAGAGCGGGAGTAACTTCTCTAGCTTCTCCGAGCGCACGTGTTAGTCTAGTATAAGATTCACTCTTCATGCTACCTTGAGCTGAAGAATAAGCATTTGGCTTCATTTCAGTATTGTCATCAGTCGATTTCTTTTCGTTTGATGTATCCTGAGATGATGTTGCAGCTGTTTCATAAATGTCATTGATATAAGTTAAAGCATACTCAATTTTTTGAGCATCTTCTTGGCTAATGTCTTTATTGTCTGACATCATTTCGTATAGCTGGGCTGATGTTAGAGCAAGAGCTTCTAGCTGTTTTCTATATTCAGGAACTTCAGTACCTTCGCCTGTATCGGGTTCAGAATCTGTTTCGTTCTTGAATTCACGAGAATTTGATGTTGGATTGCCGTCGCCTTGACCTGGAGAATCTGAAGTAGCAGGAGCAGCCGACATTGGGTCACCCATTTCTGCCATATACTCTTCGTTCTTCTTGCCGTAATATGCACCTAGTGCCATTCTAATGCGTGTTTTTTTGTCTTTACCTGCAAAACGAGGATCTTTAGATTTAACAAAATCATCAATTACAGGACCAGCGCCTCTTGACATATCTAGCTTTTCTAGAATATCGTCAAATGATTCGTATACGTATTCATCTTCTTCAGCCGAGCTATCGATATCTGCCTTTACAGTATCGTCTTTCTTAGCTTTCTTGCCTATCTCAAACTGTTCGCTGCCGCCTTTAACGCCTGGGGGAGCATTCTTTTGGTCATTTTTGAGATTGTCAATAATCTTAACAACGTGTTTCTTAAAGAAACGAACTTCATCCCCAGCAGTTGGCTTAGGCTGATAGTATTTCGGGTTAGGTACAGTTCCCTTAGATAAGCGAACCTGTGTTTGACTTAGGTCTTGATTTTCAGCCATCTTATTCCTCTGTATCCTCTCCGTCATCCTCGTAGTCATCACTTTGTGGTGTAGCATCGAGGAATCTTTGTGCGATTAAAACTTTTTGGACTTCTAATTCTTGTGCCGCTTTCTGCATCATTACGTCATGTACAGCAGCTCCGAGATTTACTTTATCTCCCGCCACAATCATATTAACTACGTCATCAATGGTGTAAGTATCTTCTGGCATAATATTCTCCAATAATCTATTTATTATTTATGCTTCTTTAGGAACTTTTGGTGCTTTTGGTGCCTTTTCGGGAGTAGGAGCATTACCTGACTCGCTCGAATCCGCCGCTAATTTTGCATCAGCATTATCAGTTCCTTCTACGCCTTGATCCATTTGCAGAGCAGTTAATCCAGGTGTATTGTTTTGGATTTCAAATTCGATTTCAGTATCCATCTGTTCAATATCCGAGTCCGTCATTCTTAGAACGTTCTTACGCACCCACTCAACAGAGTAATACTTACCGACATATGGGTCGATCTGCTGTAGGGTGGTTAGACGCTCACGAAGAATTTCACTGTCTTTAAGTTCAGCAAAATAGTTATCACGGCGGAAGTCAAAGTGAATAGAATCTTTAATTGAATCCCAGTCTTCAGTTGTAAGAATACCAGTCAAGATAAGCTGCTTTTCTAGAGCTTTCATGAATAGTTCTGAGAATTTCAAACGAAGGCGATATACAAACTTCTGAAACTTTAATTCATCACGAGTAATTTCTGACGAACGACCCATATTGAATCCTGATTCTGATTCAAGTCTAGAAACAGGAACGTTGAGTGATCTGTATAGTTTCTTTTCGAAATAATGAACGTCAGCAAGTTCACCTAGATTTTGGCCCGATGGCAAAGTTGTAATTTCAGTACCACGACCTTCGCTACGACGAGGTAGCCAGTAGTCTTCGAGCATGGTCATGAATTTACGATCGTCTCTCATGTCACCAGTCGTGGCATCATAGACTAGACGATTTTTATGGCGGGTCATCATATCTCTAACATGCTGCTCTGCCTTAATCTTTGGCAGGTTACCAACGTCAATATAGAAAATGCGACGTTCTGGTGCGCGTGAGATACGATAGATTACAGTAGCGTCTTCAAGAACGCGCAGCTGGTTTAATGGCTTGATTGCTTTATGTAGGTGTCCGAGAACAATTTTATTGTCCTTATCTACAATACCTGAGGTAACATGAATGATTGAATCTTTAGAAATCTGAAGACCCTGGTTATCCATGTTAGAAGCCGAAGATCCTTTGAATCCTCTTTCGTTAAACATATAGAACTCTGATTCTATGATGTTAACATACATTCCATTCTTTTTGATTCTCTTAACAGGACGAACCTTACGAATCTTTCTTGGATCAACATAACGCAATTCTTGAATACCAGAACGAGGGTTTGCTGTATCAATCATGATATGATAATACATTCTGCCATCAATATACCAACGACGGAAAATATCATATCCGTGAGTGTTGATTTGAAGCATTCTAGAAATTTCGTCCCACTGACCTTTGATAGCATCTTTGATAGTGTCTTCTAGTGGAACGTCATCGAGGTTTAGCTCAACGATTTTGTCATTATCTTCTTTTACAATAGCTTCGTTTACGATATCGTCAATAGCCAATTCGCATTCTGGTTGAATTGACATTTCACGATATTTTGCTACGATTTCTGCTTCAGTCTTGGCGGAACCTTCAAGATCTAAATATGTCCCGAAAGTTCCGCCCGCTGAAACAACTAATGCGCCATCGTCTGTTTCTTTTGAAACAAAAGATTGTATCGACGATGTATCTTCTACGGCTCTTTTAATTTCAAAGCCAAACAGTTGTGCCATGTTACCTCACAATTTAATTAATCATTATATTATATATGTTACGCTCCGCCAGCGTTTCCAGTAGTTCCGTTAGTTACTTCCCACCAGTCGTAGTTGAAGTTAACAGTGAATTCTTCAATCTGGTCAGTTGCGCTCCAGTCAAGACCAATTGACGCAACGTTTTCAGGGTAAATACCATGGAAAGTGTATTGTCTTAGAGTCTTACCTGTCTTGCTGAACTGAGTAACAATAGCGTTTGACTTGTACAGAATAGGAGCAGAGCTGCTAAAGGTTCTTAAGTTTCCTTGTAGCGAGTTGATCTTATTTGTCCATTGTTCAAGAGCATTACGGATCAGGAAGTCTTCATCATTGATGATTGTTACTGCCCAAGGGTCAAAAGTGCGATCGCCCGCAAGTTTGATCATTCTTCCGAAATAAGGAACTTGGATAGTTCCTAGATTTGAAGAAGGAAGAGATGCTGCTTTGCAAAGGAATGGAACCTTTACGTCAGCAATAGAGTTTGCTGGGTTGCTGAACTGCACTTGGAATAGTGACTGTCTTGCACCACCAAATTCTAATTGAGCTTTAAATTGTTCAATACTGAATGCCATCGTAGTATTCTCCTATCTTGCTATTTATTAGAATTGGCCAACAATCGTCGAGAAGTCAACACCAGTTCTAACAGCAACGAAATTCAGCTGAATGAAGTTAATTGCTCTTGCAGGTTTGATGTAGATATCGCCAACGAACTGCTGATTATTGATAATCTGTGCAGTGTTATTGGTTGTATCACATACAATACGATAGTCTGTAATGCCTCTTCTTCCCTGAATATCTCTCAGATATGGATCAATCAGATTGATAAACTGAGTTCTTGTGAAGTCATCATTGAACTCGAATAGAGTATATTGAGCAGCCTTTTTAATTGCTTTCTCAAGAACAATGAATAGACGGCGAACGTTAATTCTATCGAATGCACTTGGTTTAGTCGAAAGAGTTTTATCGCCGAACAGAACTGTACCTTGTCCTGGGAATGTAACAACTGGGTTAACAGCGTTTTGATATAGAAGATCACGATCAGCTTTCTTAGGATTATAAGCAAGTTTGATTGTGTTCAGGATCTGTCCACGATTGTAGCCAGCTGGCGACCACCATGGATCGTTGGTATTATCTGTTCTTGCGCATAGACCAGCAACGTCACCGTTAAGTGGGATATAGCGATATACGTCGTTGTATTTGTCATATTGATACTTGTAACCTGTATCCATAACTGCATATGTCGAAGAACGATTATACACGTTATTTCTGAAGTTTACAATATTTGCAGCTTCGAGGCCGACTTGGTTTACAACGTCTGACTTACGTGGAGAGATGAACGCCACGCAATCTCCGCGAGCCTGTGTGATGTTATCTGTAATATATCCTGGGATATATGCAGACGCATCAGTTCTTCCGCCAAGAACCAGAGAAATATCAATACTTTCTGGTGATCTGAAAAGATCGTATCCAGCAGCAATAGCTGCAGTTGCTACAGTTGTTTCGTCAGCACCATCTGAACCATAAGCGAACTGAATAGTTGTTGGTGATGCGCTAGTGACACTCGCAACAGTTCTTGTGTTTGCCGAAGCAGCTGTTGAAGCAACATCGTCGATGTTGTAAACATATACAGAGTTATCGTTGATTACCGATCTGTAATATAGAGTAGCTCCATCCGTTGTTTTGGCATCAGTGTTTCTTGACAGATTTTGGAAAGTCTCAAGAACTGTTCCTGGAATGCCTGTGAAGTATCCATAAGCATCTTGAACAACAACATGAACTTCGTCCTGTACCGATGCAGTACCGAAAGCAGCACCATATGTTGACTGGTAGATAGAAGTACCAGGAGCGCCATTTACGTTATTGAAGAACTGCCAATAACGAGTAGCATTAGGATTTGAACCAGCGTTGTTTGCTGATGTATCGATAATGGTATTTGTCGATAGGTTATAGTTTGTTGCAAGGTTCAGAGTAATAGCAGCAATTGAAGCGTTTACCGTTGTGTTACCAAGACTGATTGTGTTGGTTGTCTTTCCAGTAACTTGGACGTATTGAGTACCAATTGTAGTATTACCTAGAGCAATAATGTCGCCGATTGCGATCGAGCTGTTTGCAGTGCTTTGTGCAGTTGCATTTGATACAGTCCAAGCAACAGTACTATTACCAACAGTAGCCGAACCTGTTCCAGTAAAGGTTGGTGCTACGTTTGATGTGAAGTACAGTGTTAGAGTATTGCTTCCGATAGAAGCAAAGCCAGACATAATTGCGTTTGCTGTTACAGTTGAGTTTGCGATATTCGAAGAATATTGCTGAGAACCAGCGCAAACAGAAACAAGCAGCGAGCTACCAAGAGCGCCTGGATACTTAGCGATAAATGGCACTTTGTTGGTATCGTTAGAAAGTGGATAAGTTTTATTCTGAACAGCAGCATCATACGCTGCTCTGTTGTTAAGAATATATGAACCTAGTGGGTTCGAGATAGCAGCTGTGTTCGCAATAGCAGTGAATGGAGCAGTTGCGTTAGCAAAAAGGAAACTTACTGCTGATGCGTTAGCAGTGATATTTTGTGTTAGAGTAACAACAGAAGTAGTGGAGTTAGACGATACTGTTGAAACCTGAGTATTCGCAGGAACAATAGACGAATATACGATATCGCCAACGTTAATAGCAGTTGTAAGCGGCAATGTAATGCTATTTGCTGCGCTATTGCTTGTTGCTGTTACTGCAGCTGATGTGCCGTTGCTTGCAGCGCGGCCAACATATAGAGCGTTGCCGTATGCAAGGAAGTTTGCGGCTGTGAAGAATGTTTCTGGGTTTAGGTTTGATGGTTTACCAAAAGTATTAACTAATTGCGACTCTGTTCCAATTAGAACTGGAGATAGAACCGGACCCCAACGAAATAGACCCGCGATAGCTCCTGTTGTAGTAGCTACTGCAGGAACAACGGTAGTTAGGTCAATTTCGCTTACTGTTACACCTGGGCTTATGCTGAATGCCATTTTTGTCTCCTATTGAGGTCTTATTTTGTTATATTTATAAAATTCAGGAATTAGAAAAGGCTGATCCAGTCTGCATAGTTCCTATCTTCAACAGTATACACCACTTCCTCATCAGGACTACCATCATCAAAAACACCAAAAGGCAGAAGATCTTCCATAATTTCTTCTTCTGTTCTATCTCTTAATTTCGTAATTGTATTTATGTCTGAATACTCTTTGAAGAAATTCTGGTCAGTAAACCAAGAAAACAATACCAAACACATAACTAAGTCGTCATGCGCTCCAGGTTCTGCTTCATAAGAGTTTCCTTTTTTAGAAAACGTAGATAATTCTCTAATTGTATCAAAATCGTTCACAATAAATTGATTTTGTTCTACTAATAATTTCAGCATAGAACATCCAACAGACTTAACTGTTTTTGTTGTTCTAATGCCTCTTTCTGCGCCACGACCGTAACCTAATGTTACTTTTTTCCCGCCCGCTCTACCGTCATGAGCTGTGTACAAAATATTATCGTATCCATATTCATACAACACGTTATCTGCAACTTGTCCACCAATATCGTTTATTTCAACAAGCAAAGCTGCATTGTTGTATACTTTACAGATATTGTATAAAGTCTTAGAATATTCAATAGGAGTTATCATATTGTTTCTGTATGTACATACTTGCTGATACGGCAGAGACGTTACATCAACAATTTGGAAAGCTGAATAGTCTAGACCTTTACCTCTTGACGTATCTGCAACAACAGCGTAAATATGATTTTCTTCAGGCTGTTTGTATTGATTCAACCCATCCTTTGACATCAACGGATATTGCGGAACAAGCTCTTTTAATTTCCATCCCGAAATAAGCGTACCAGAACTTCCCAAGAACTGAACATTATATTCTTGGTCAAACTTTTCCTGATCACCACCCATACCTGCAAGGGTTGATCTTCTCCACTCTTCATCTCTTCCAGGAACTCTAGACCAATGAACTTCAATAGCGTTGTAATCATTTTTGCCGTTTTGCGCTTCTGCCCAAAGTTTGTAAAAGTGATTGAGACCATTAGGCGTAGAAACTAGAACGATCTTAGTTGTTTTACCTGATGAAATAGTAGGGAAAACTGATGTGAAGAATTCTTCCCAGTTTTCAATGAACGCAGCTTCGTCGATGAATAGAAGGTTGATTGCGTAACCACGAATCGCTGAGGCTGACGTAGCAGATGCGATAACACGAGAATTATTTTCTAATTGGAAAGATCTTTTGTTCCATTCAATAACACCCTGTTGTAGCCATTTTGGTAGATGCTCATACGCTAACTGAACTTTGCCAAGAATTTCCTGAGCAGTTTCAGCTTTGTTGGCGAGAATAGCCACGTTCTTTTCAGGGTGGAACAATATGTACCAAAGAATAAATCCGCAGGTTGTTGTTGACTTGCCGACCTGACGAGCAGTTGTGATGATAGTATGGCGATTGTCTGCCATACTTTCGACCATTTCTTTCTGGAAATCATACATCTTGAACGGCACTAGACCTTCATCGACATTGATGATTTTCATGTATGTTTCAATAAAGTAGGTTACATCTTGAGAACACTTGATGTATTCTTTAACTAATTCTGGAGTCCACTCAACAGAAACATTAGTTCTTTTTAGGTTTGAATTTCCTTGATACCCTGTATAACCATGAATTACTGCATTAACAGAATTGCTCGAAGAATTTGCTGTCATTATTCACCTATCTCGCCTTTCAATAATTTCTGTAACGCCGCAGTACTTCCGACAAACAGATTGTTATTTACCGTTCCTGGATTGTTTGGTGATGCAGCTGGTGCTTGCTTTTCAATTTCTTTAATTTGCTTACTTAATGCAAGAAGCTCTTTGTTTGCGCTCACTAATTCTTTCATCATAGTAGCCACTACCTCATACGCGCGAGGATGTTGTGTCTGCGTAGCAAAATCAATCATATCGCCCAGAGCCTCAGCACCATCTTCAATGATGCTTCTAAGATTTTCTCTTGCATAATTAAAATCATCAACCGCTGCATTTCCTGTTGCTTCAGGAGTTTCTACGATTTCTTTTTCAATTTTCGCAGGAAGCGGTGATACATTTAGAATTTTGCTTATGTTTTCAGTGTTTGCCATTATAAGTTTTCCGTAAAGTCATAAATGAATCCATAATTTGAATTAGCTTGTATTAGATTTCTTGCAATCGATAGTGATGCATTGGTTGTTGGAGTACCGTTAGCAAGTTGTCCTGGAGTTATTGTAGAAGTGAATACAGGAGTTGTGTTAGAAGTTACAATTGTATCATCATAAAGATTAGTAATAGCCTGTGTGATGACACCACCCTTACTCGTTGGACCGTATAGATAACCTTTAAGAGTAAATTCTAAAGTCCATACAATCGCTCTTCTATTTTCAAACCCGTTTTCATAATTATCTTCCATGCTAACAGATTTAATAACAACAGGAATATCCATTGAGATATTCATTTCAGGGATTATGTTTATAGTTGCTGTCCACTCTGGTTTAAAGAATGGCAAAATTTGTTCAATTATCTGTGTTCCATCATCAGCATTTCTGGTCATTACTGACATAGTAATATCAAAATCGTAAGGCACAGGATTAAACTGTGTCAAAAATGTTGATGCATCTCCAGAAAGATTTTTATTTCTTGAGATTGATGTTAGTTTTCTCTCTTCAGCATATCTAAAACTTTTAATTTCAAACGAAATTCTAGGAAGAATAGTATCAATTTGTCTCAACAGATCAGGATTCTGTTCTATGCGTGTGAGATATCTTTCTCTAGGTCCATAGGCAATAGGAACATTTATTTCATTAAGAAGATTTCCTGAGGAATCAAATCTCTGAACAGTGATGTCATTAAACAGCGTACCAAATAGGACGATGTATTTTCTTATTGTGCCAAAATAGTACGTATATCCAAACATTAGAAAGTTCCTCCTTCACTAAACGGATCTTTAATCGAGAAATCAATAAAGCCGCTTGCTGTGTTTTGGAAGAATTCATTCTCTTGTCCAAACAATGGATTGTCTGGTTGATTTGATCCGAAGTTTTCTGTTACAAATGGTTCAGATGCTTCAGAAGTAATGCCGGTATTTGATTCGGTATCTATTGATCCACCAGTTGCCTTTTGTGAATAATTGTTTGAGACTTGGTCAATGACATCGACACCAGTATCGAAAGTTTCGCTGCTGTAGTTGAATTTCTCGCAACGCAATTCATAGTGCTGTAGAGCACCAGTTTGATAGAAAGTTGACTCGTGTTCTACAAACTTGATTTCAAAAATCCCTGTTGTGAATGGGAAATACAACAGATCACCTTCGCGCGGACGAGCGAAATTATACTGTCTTCCAACTTCTTCATCAAATCTACGACGAGCAACACACATAGTAAGTGTATCACCAACCATTAGCCCAAATTTAGACATCAGATCACCATCACCACCGAATCCAGCATAATCTTTAAGATACATTTCAATCTGTATTGCATTGTCAAACTTAGAAGAAGAATCTTCACCAAACAACTCATCCAAGTTTACATGAGTTCTTGGCATATAATATACGTCAATACCATGCATCTTAATCATCTCTGTAGCGAGATCATTAAGGAGGTTTTGTTCTCCGTTGAATCCGTAAAGGTTAAAGAATGGATTAGTTGGCATCAGCAGGTTTTTTCATTTTAATGTGGCCCAAATAATATTTCTTATGCCATTCTGCAGATTGTTCTGGTGTTAATCTGACTTCTGCTGATGCATATGGGTGTGTTGCATTTCTTTTGTTTGACATAAAGTCGCTTTTTTGTTGGTCAAATCTTTTTTTATTTTTCAGATTTTGTCTTGGAGTCAACCCAACAGTTTTATTTTCATTTCCTGCAAAATTAGTATCTTCTAACGCCTTTCGTACAAGATGTTTAGGCACTTTCATCACATGAATATCTCTTTTTTCATCTGGAAGACGGCTTACTTTTTTCCTTTTTCCTGCCTTTGCTTGGCCTTCTTCTGTATAAGCATAAGCCTTTGCTGTATTTGGGTCAAACGCATGTGAAACCATTCCTGTTGTTGGATCTGGACGAACAATGCCATGTTTTTTTATACTATCTCTATGCTCTTCAGATGCTCCATGATACAAATACATATGATCTCCATCGTCATCATCATGTATAGAGTGTAAAGACCCTTTTCTATAATGAGCTTTATATTGTTTCGTTTCTTCTTCACTAAGGAATTGTTTAAATGATCTCATAGAATTACCCAATCATATCTGCCAGCGGCAGGCTGTAATCGTTAATCATTTCGTGCTCTAATGCATCAATTTCTTTAGTGGCTTCATCATAGATCTTTTCAGCATTAAACTTCATTCCGCCAGGAAGAGCAACATCACGATATTTAATTAGATTTTCACCCCACTGCTTTTTGATAAGAGCAGTAGCATAACGACAAAGCCAACGGTCGCCCCACGCCTTTGAGTATACATTAGGATCAATTACTTGATACGCTTCAATTATCATATACTCGCCCACATTAATTGCTGTCCAGTCCATATCAACATACAAAATACTACTATGGCGGTTATATCGTAAAGGCTGTTGTCCGACCAACATTTGTTCTAGGAATTGAATGTTTTGCATGGCCAGATAATATGGGACCATAGTTGTTGCAGTAAGGTCATACAAATCGTTTAATGCGATCTGATAACGAATATTGAACAAATTGTTTGTTGACAAATTTTGCCCAATAGGATAGATGTTAACAACACCGATGATATTATCTGGCATTGTGATGTATCTATTGACTTTATCTTGAGCAGTGACCTGATATTTGTAATATGTTTTATCAGTACCATCATAATGATAGTCCCAAAAGTATTTTAGAGCATCATCAACGCGATCATCAACTTGATCGTCATCTACGTTGATTTCTATAACTGGTTTACCAAGTCTACGTAGACAATATTCTACAAACGATGGTCTATCTGTTGGTACTGCCATACTCGTATGTCCTTTTTTATATTTATACTACTTATGCGTATGTAATAATAACTTGTCCGTTTGCCCCAGAACCCTGATAGTTTGTTCCTGTTGCTCCTATACCAACAATAATACTTAAACTAGTTCCTGGAGTAACTGTATTCGTGATTGTTTTGGTATATCCACCTCCACCTCCACCGCCACCTGCGCTGCCAACAGGAGTACCGTGTGGCTCGTTATATCTTGATCCGCCACCACCGCCTGCTCCTGGGACTGTTCCGGGTAACCCAGAAGCAAACCCCAATCCAGCATATGCCCCAGCTCCTCCTGTTCCTCCAGCAACTGAACCTGTTATACCGTTTCCGCCGGATCCACCAACAGCACCAGCACCATCACCATTACCGCCTGCATTACCTGTTGTATTTAATGTTGTTCCTCCAGAAGAAGTTCCTCCATTTCCTCCAGGAACAGGAGAATTTGTAGATCCTATAGAACCGCCGCTTCCTCCACCAGAAGTCATTGCAGATAAACCGCTTCCTGTTACAGAAGAATATCCGCCTGAAGTTCCGGAATTTATCGGATCTCCTCCTGATCCCCCAGCACCCCAAACTTCAATTGTCAGAGTTGTGTATCCAAACGGAACAGTAAATGATGAGTTTGATGTAAATACCTGCGACCCTGCTTTAAAAGGAACAGCTCCAGACAAAACAACCATTTGAATACCACTCATATTATGATATCCCAGAACCACCAACAAACCATCTATCCGCAGCAACACGTATACATGTAGCAACAGCGCCAGGAGATAATGTTCTATTTCCTGTTGTTGTTGTTCCTGATAACTGAAGAGAAACACCAGTTCCTCCTGCTATTGTTATTATTCCTGTGTTTCCATTAATTATCGTAATAGCAGCTCCATTTGAATATGCTGCATTTAAGTTATTTGCAACAGTATATGTTAAAGAAGCTGAGTTTGATGCATTAAAAATATGACCACCTGCATCTGTTAATACAGTTGTATAATTGCTATTTTGAATATTCTGTGGAATATCGCGATAACCAATAGAAAATGCACCAGCTCCGTAATTTATTGTACTTCCTGTTCCTGTGAAATTTAAGTTTCCTGCAATTGTGTAATTTGCTGTTGTGTTTACGTAAGATGATGCTGGGGCTGTACCAAGATATGTTGCATTATTTGCTGCGGCAGCTGTTCCTGATGTGCTATTTACATACCCATAAGATGCTAGTGTTGTTGCGTTAATCACTGCAGAAGCAGGTGTTGTTCCAAGATAAGACGCCGAATTCGCTGATATTGTTGCAATGTAAGAAGGATTAACAGTTATTGTACCGGAACTGTTTGTTAATCCTGTGCTAAACGTATAATTGGTTGGGCCTGTTATAGCTCCCCAATAAGGAGATCCTGTAGATCCATTGGAATACAGTACATATCCTTGTGAACCGTTACTTCCATTAGCAACCAATGTTGATCCAAGAGTAAAGCTTCCAGTTATATTTGCCGCTCCATTAATTTTGAACGCGACACCACTATCTACTGAATTTGTGTTTATTCCTACTTGGCCTGATCCACCAGCAGCAAAAATTAGGTTTGTATTAACAATAAGTCCGTTGCGTACTTTAAAATCGACATCTGTCATTTCGGTTCCCTTTCCCCGATTATGTTACTTTTGTTATATTATATAGCTACAATCACTAAAAACACTCATCATAATTTTTATATTCCTATTGCTGTCCAATATACTGTTGTATTTGCACTATTACTTGTGAGTATAGTATATCCTGTTTTAGAAAGTGTAGTAACTGCAGGAACATATGTCGCGCCCGTTGTGCTGGCAACAGCAGTAAAACTAAAAGCATTTACTGTATATGGAGTATAAAATGTTTGTGCAGATGTAGTTGAATTTACTAACAACGATCCCCACTTCATAACAATACCATTTGTTAATTGTGTTGATCCATTAGCTCCTACTGAAGCATTAGAAGAAGGTATTGTTGTACCAACAGAATTTACGTATAACACACCTGGAGATATATTTGAATATATTGATGTGTTTCCTATTTGTATAGTATTTGTTGTTAGCGAAGAACCATTAGAAGTAGAAGATATTGTTCCAATTTGAATATTGCTACTTGATGCTATTGTTCCTGAAAACAACGAATTGCCTGCTGAATAAAAGCTATCCACACCAACAGCATATTTGTTGGTTACTTTTACAGTAGAACCATTAGCAGGATTGGCAAAATATGTTCCAAATAAGTTAGTTATTGTTATGTTAGAATTCAAAGCTGAGTATGTAGGAGTTTCAAAATTATTCATGTATGTAGAAGAAATAACGGCATTACTTGCAGTTGTGGTATCTGTATACGTAGCGTTTGCAATGACAATTCCAGCTCCATACGTACCCCATGCTGGCAATGAAGTGTTGGCATTCGTTGGAATAATTGTACTTAGTTGGATAGAGCTAGTGCGGTTGGTTGTAGGTAGAGTACCACTTGTTGCACCAGTTGTTTGACGGAAACTATACACTCCTGAATACGCGTAAGCTGAAACAGAAATGTATTTGTTTTGACCACCAGAAGTAGTACTGAACCAAACCTGATACGAGGAAAGAGCTTGAGGATAAGAAACACTCCAGTAAATATCAATAGAGGTACCTGCTCCAGTATTGAAAGATACTTCTTGGCTAGGTAATGTTGGATTACCGAATGAATCGATGCCCACAACTTTAAAATAATAAGTTGTGTTGTTTGCAAGACTTCCGGGAAGTGTTCCAGCTTTAGGAACAACCACACCGATAGTGATTGGTTGACATATAGGTGACACTATGCTTGGTATAGTATCTAAAACAACAGTTTGAATTGATGTATTAGAATCCGAGGATCCTGTGGTATTCCACAGATTGAAATTACCATCATTGTCTATATAAACGACACCACCACCACCGAGTGTTATTGGCAGGTAGTATGTGTCGGAAGTTGTGGCGTAAGGATTACCAGCAAAGGTGGATGTCTGAATCCCGTTGCTTCCTGAACTGCCAGCAGCAAAAGCTACATTAGAATAAATGTTAACAACGGAAGCATTAACAACACCACCGTATACTGGCAAATAAGCAGCAATATTAGCATTTAAACCTGCTTTAGTCTGATAAGCATCAGAAGTTAATCCACCAAAATATGTAGCATTATTAGCTGTATAAGCGAAACTAGAGTTTGTTGCATACACTGCCGAATTTACATTAAGATTCGCTTCAGTTTTACCACCAAGATAGGCAGCACTATTTGCTGAACCTGTGATACTAGCAGAAGCAGTAATGTAACCTGCTGGGTTAGATGCCAGATAATAGTTAGCTAGTGAGCTATTGGCAGCAAAGTATGAACTCTGGAACCCATTTAAGTAAGTAGCACTATTTGCGGAACCAGTGATGCTGGAAGAAGCAGTAATATAACCTGCTGGATTTGATGCTAGATAGTAATTGGCTAGTGAACTGTTAGCTGCAAAGTATGAACTTGTAAACCCACCTAGATATGTAGCACTATTTGCGGTATATGAGAATGTGGAATTTGTTGAATAAATTGCTGCATTTACATTGAGATTCGCTTCAGTTTTACCACCTAGATATGTAGCACTATTTGCGGAACCAGTAATGTTTGCTGATGCAGTAATATAACCTGCTGGATTTGATGCTAGATAGTAATTGGCTAGTGAACTGTTAGCTGCAAAGTATGAACTTGTAAACCCATTTAAGTAAGTAGCACTATTAGCAATGCCTGTATATGCAGTAGTTTGCACGGTATTATCAGGAAAAATTATAACGCCACTGTTAGCAAAGCACCATTTATCTATACCAGATGTGATGTTAATACTACTGTTTGAAATAATATTGCTTGTGTTGATAGAATTTGCAGTTAATATGTTAAAATAGCTATTTGAACCAAGTTGTATTTGGTTGCCAGGAAAATTTTGCAAAGAAATAGTATTTGCTGCATTCTTCAATACTACATTTATTCCGCTCGACATTATGGTTCCTTAATATGTTGCTGTAGGATTAACAGTAAGTATACCTTCTACCAATCGTGTCACAGAATTTGCTGTCATATTTTTTGCATCAATGTCATAAACATATCTACCAAAAGACATGTTTGCTGTTGTACCATAATCTAAAGAAATGGTAATTGTCCCATTTGTTGGTGTTGGGATACTAACAGAAAAGCTAACAGAAGAATTTGATGTATACCATTTTCTGATTTTGCCTTGAACAGTATAATTTGTTAAATCAATGGGATTTCCGCTACTATCTGTTAATGACAGATCAGTAGAAAACGTAGAACCTTGATCAACATATATGTTTGCTTTTGCTGCCATGTTATCCTCTTATACCGATAGAATTGTTTTTTGGAAAACAGCATTAACACCACCGCCTGCAATAGTAGTGTTTACTAGAGGTGTCATGGTAATAACAGCATTTCCTGAAGAAATACTAGCAGTAAAGACTGCAATAGGACCGCTAGTATTTGTACAAACAGTACCATATTCTGTAAGAACAACTGCTGCGGTGTTTTGCGTAATAAGCAATTCAGAACATTGCGCGCCAGCTGATGGCATATTGACTTGAATTACGTATTTTGCTGATCTATATGATGAAAGTGAAAATGTATCAATTTGTTGAGCAGCATTGGATGTTGAGTTTAATCTTCCACCCAACATAGAAAATATGTTTATTGTGGCAGCGCTGTTTGTTACAGCAATACCGCCGTCTACTGTTAGTGTATTTGGTGTTGATACACTGCCGCCACGAAGATATCCGTTAGCGACAAGAACAGTAGAAGAAAACGTACCATTAACAAATCCATTGCCTGTACTTACATTGCCTGTAGCAGTACCATCAACTGAAACCATATTGTTGTTTACGGCAAGAGCGACCTGATTTGTATTATACAACCAAGTAGCAAAAGTATCTGTAGCTAAATTTGTTTGATTACCATTTATCATTTAGTTATTGCCTTTAGAATTTGAGAAAGCATTTCTTTCATTTCAACAAAATCAGATTGCAAATTAGAAATATCTTCTTTAATTTTATTTTGCTCAAGTATTCTATTACGTTCTGCTTTATACAAATCTAAAGCATTAGTATCTGTATTTAGTATAGCTCCTGTTGTCATATCTCTACATAATCCAGGATGGGAGTCTATTTTAACTAATTTATTCATTATGCACTAACACCAATAGCCTGGAATGAATTCATTGTCGGATAGACCGAGCTTGCATTTGCTCCAAGAAGAACAATCTTAAATGCCATACTATCGATCGCATCGTACTGAGACATAGAGCTATTGTAATATCTAACCACGTTTGAATTTTGAGGATTGATAAACGCAGTATGTGGGGTTGACAATCTATCAACTAGCATATTACTCTGTACAAGACTTGTGTTTGTAGTAGAAACGTCCAAAGTGATAGAGTTAGCAGAGTTGACAGTTAACACAGTACCAATGAAGTATGTGTTTGTGTTAGGGAATAGAGCAGGATAAATCTTAACCAAGTCGCCCGCAACAACACCATTGATGCTATTACCGAAGTTTGTGTTAATCCCGGTAATAGTTGAGTTTCCGCTTGTTACAGTAACTGTACCATTAGCAGTATAGTTTGTTGGCGGATAAGGAGGCAATGACCAAGATAGATTTACATAATTTTGAGTATTGCCTGGAGTGCTCACTTGACCGTTATTCTGAGTATTTGGCAGCATGAGAGTCCAGTCTTTAGAGTTAAAGCTGTCTGGATCTTTTGCGTTGTATACCTTAGCATAAACAGCGACGTTTGTCGTTGGTGGGATATACGCAGAAGCATAAGCGAAGATATTTTCTGCTTGCTGGCCCTGATTAAACGAAACCTTTGTAGTAATGTGCTTAGAAACAGCATTACCCTGTGTTGTGTTTTCGTTTGTTTGGTCGTTATTTAGAATAGCAGCCGAAGAGAACAGATTCAATCTTTCGCCATAAAGCAGAGGAGAATCATAAATTGGCGAAGATGATGGCAAATTCATTCCCATGTTCAACGTAATTCTAGCTGAACGATAATCGCTTATTGCTGCGTTTGGTTGATAGATCCCATTGTTGATCGAAAGAACTTCAAGCGATCTAGAAAGAATTGCAGCATTACCGTTAAAGCTATTCACAGGTAAAGTAGTTAATGTGTTATTGTTGAACTTAATATCATTACCCGAATAGAAAGTATATGATGAAGGATTGCTTGGATTGACAAACGCAAAATTGATAGATGGATTAAAGTATCCAGTAGAAGGCGTTGTGATAAAGAGTTCTGGGGTAAACTGATCTACAGTAATCGGCAATACAGAAGCGATTGTTGCTGTTGCGTTTGAGTGCTCGCCAACAATTGTATTACCAGTCTGCAGATAAAACGTCGAGTTTGCTGTCGATCCGCTAAGAATAATAGAATTTGATGTTTGATTGATGTTATACACATTGGCAATCATAGATTTCAAATATCTAGCATTGTTGTTGGTTACAGGCAATGGTTCTGTAACGTACAATACAGTATCGCTTGCTGGTGTATTTGCTACCTGTCTGATAAAATTACCAGCTGATGTAGAAATTACAATATAATCGTTTGAACTGAACGTGCTTAAGAATCTTGTACTAGTTCCTGTAACTGTACTGTTTCCAGTAATTACACTTATTGTTTGCGCAGAAACATATGATCCATTAGTTGCGAATACATTCTCACCACCAATAAAAGTTCCAGTGATAGACGAATAGTTGAGAGACTCTACACCACTGTCAGCAACGACAACAGTTTGTGTATTGCTAGTAAACTGTGCAATATTAACAGAGAAACAAATATCTGTAGAACTTACAGGATTCCATGTTCCATCATTTTGAAAGTTGAATTTTTGTCCTTGGAAATTAGAAACACCAGCAAAAGCTGTAGATCCACCAAGAATAACATCTCCGGTTTTGGCTTCCCATAATTGATAACCTGGATCATCAAAAGCAATCAGAACAGCATAAGTCGCACCAGTAGAAAGTTGAACTGGTGTTTTAAAATTGAATGTAGTAGGAACATCTGCAGTTGGCGATGGATTGATTGCAGCATATTCTGCTCTTGTTATAGAATTTAGATATACGCTTGTAGGGTCAGGAACCCCATTGATAGTTTTGGCCAAAGAAACTTGCATACCAGGGGCATACATTCCTGATACCGTTTTGCCCATAGTAGGTTGCGTTTTTACATAAAGAGTTATGCTCGTTACATATATGTTATCAGAGTTAGAAACTGCTTGAGGATCAACATAAAAGGTTTGAGCTAAATTATTAGACATAATATCTTAATCCTTAACGATAAAATCTGTAATATGGCCACCAGCAATAGTCATAACCAATTGGTACAACATAATTGCTTGCTGGGATGACATTAATTGTTGCTTGTGCTGTAGAACTGTTATCCGCCGTAGCAACAATAGCAACCTTGGATGCTGCTAGTGAGTTAGATAGAGCTTGGGCAGCAGACAATCCGGTTGTTGTGGAATTTATTCCATTTCCGAAGTAGAACGAGAACTCCATTTGACCGTGCTGATCAGATACAAGACCACCACCCAGAGTGCCACCGAATTGCTTACATAGAGCTGTTTGATCAGTTCCATCAAACGTAAACGTATGTTTAGTAGATGGTCTTAGCCCAGTAACAGCAAAATCAAATTTCTGCTGGTTTGCATAGTAATATAGACCATTGTACAATCCATAAACACCGTAATACCATGGATATGGAACATATCCAGTCAACAGATACACACCAGAAGCAGCATATGCATACGAATATGTATATAGCTGGAAAGTGCTTGGTGACGGAATCAGAGTACCGCTATAAGTCGAAGGAACAACAGCAGAAGTAGTTGTTGATGGATACTGAATTGTATCTACAGGATATGAGAATCTGTAATTGTAATATTCAAATTCCCACCATCTATTATATGTATAGATCTTATAGTATTGCCCCTTTGAAGGGTCATGGGTGAAGTTGTACTGGTACATGCTTCCAATAGGAGCAAAGTTGCCTGGAGAGTTAGACACCGCTGCAACATACTGATTCAATCCTATAGTGTTTGATGATAGCGGAATAGAACCATCACCGTTAAATCCAAGAACACCAGTTAATGCATAACTGCTATTGTATCCAGGATATCCTCCAGCATAAAATGGAGGATGATAGATTACATCAGATTCTGGATCTGGTGTCTGGAAGATAATATATCCTCTATATCCATACCACCAGTCTCTACTAAACACAAACGAGCACGTATTCGAAGTTGCGCTTGCCTTAAATGTATCAATAGAAACACCAAATCCTGAATTGAACGCATTCATTGTTTGCTGAACAACAACGGGTGATGGTGGTGGTACTGCTCCGTTAGTAGCGGCTGTCTGTTTTACAAGACGAGTTTCTACATACGGAAGAACAATAGCGTTACCAATCTTAGAATATGAAGTTGCACCAAAATCATTAACAAAATCAATAGGAATATTAGTTGCTGCCTGGAACGGAACTAACAGGCCATTATTAACGACAGCGGTATTCTCTGGGTTTGTTGTGTCAGTATATTGTGTGCTGCTGAAATCATCAGCAAAAAATCCATATTTGAATCTATTTGTTGTTGCTGTGATAGAAGAAGGAATTTGCACATTTTGTACACTCTGTTCAAGCTGAGACAGAGAAACGTACTGTTCTAGCTGATAAATTCTTCTTTCAAGATTAGCAATATCTGACATAGTATATCCACTAACCTGAACAGCGTTATTTCCTGTATTGGACACAAAAGGAGCAACAACAGTTTGGTTTGCAATTCTTTGTAAACTATATGATTGAGAAGCAACTTTAGTATCAAGAATTGACAGATAGTCTGAAGACATATTCTGTGGGATAGAAGGATAAGCAGGAACCTTAACCAAGCTAATAGTAATACCTGCACTTGGTGTTGGCGGAGGAATTAGAGTTCCTGGAGTTCCAGTAGAATCAAGAACTTGTCCGCTTCCAGTCACAACAATAGAATCAACTCTTCCAAGATAGCTGACTTGATCACAAATGTGACTTGATCCAGGAACAGGGAAGTTGAAGGTAACTCCACTAAACTTGGTAGTGCTATTTGATGAAGGTGGATTGATTGGTGCACTTGATGTGCTATTTGTGATAGCAACAGTATTTACAACCGAAGGTCTGAAATCGATAGTATTGATAAGATCATAATATGCGCCGGTTCCTCCTGTGATTTCAGGAACCTCAACAGCATTAACATATGATGTAGTTAGTGTTGTTGAGTTTGCAGCATCTGTATTTACGTTAACATTATATGAGCTAACTGTTTTTACTGTGCTCGAAACTGGAATTGTGAAGTTATCATAAACAACCAATAGAGCTGAGTTGCTTGCTGCAAGCGGAAGCGAAACTCCTGGCTTTCTATATAGCAACGAAAGATCCATGTAATCTGTTTTCTGGTTGCTATCAACATAGAACATGTTGGTAACATCAGTCAAAGTTTGAGTAGATGGGCCGATATTTTTTAACGGAACACCAGTAAACGTAACATTTCCTGCAACAGCGCTGGAGTTAAAGGTTACGTTAGATCCACCAGAAGTGGTTGATACAGAAAATCCAGTCGAATTTGCGTAAACAGCAAAATAAGTTGTGCCGTTAGTTAGACCAGATAGACCCGCAGAAACTGCACTGTTAGAATAAGTAAAGCTATCGCCGTTAGCAAATACGTTATTGGAAATTGTGATTCTTGCCGAAGAAGTAGCACTTCCTGAAACGTTAGCTTGAGCGTCAATGCTTTGTGTATACGGAGAAGAAAGGAAAACGTTTCTTAATCTGAATACACCAGGAACACCCAGATTCCAAGGACCAGTGTCACCACTCGCATTATTAGAAGCAACAATCTTGATCAGGTTGTTTCTATTAATTGTAATGTTATCTGGCGAAGAAGCAACAGTGTTTGCGTTATAACTAATCGATAGAGGATATGATGAGATGAAAGTCTGAGCAAATTGAATCGTTAGTGTCTGCGCACTACTGTTTACGTTAACATAACGATTTGGGCGACCATCGATAGGAATAGGAACGTTATTTGGGAATACCTGAGTAGCGTTAGCTGTAGAAGTTGTAGCTACAGGAACAGAATCAAGGTTAACAGTTACACTGCTTCCTGCTACAGTAAGAGCAGTAATTCTATTAGTTGTTGTTGATGTAGCGTTAGAAATCTGTAAGTAGTCACCAACATATAGATTTGTCGCACCACCACTAGATGCTAATATGATACTATTTGCAGTTGAGCTGGTCTGGCCATTTGTTGTTGCCAATAATGTAGTGAATGGAATTGTTGCAGTAGGAACAACGATAATATCTTGTGCGCTATTCAGAGTTGTGCCTGGAGTATAAGGGAATGTATTAGAACCAGTCAGCGTAATAGACACACTATTTCCGCTGAACGAACCGATTGTAGCAGTTGTTCTGTATTGGAATTTGTGATTTGCTGTTGACTTCAGCATCGATGCTGTGCCTGAAGGGAACAGTAGTGTTGAATTAGTATTTACGATCTTAGCAACATTTGTTCCAGTTGTTGTATCTACGGCTAAGATAACGTCAGCAATAGCTGAGTTTGATGTTCCTACAACAGACTTTACTGATCTAAAGTTAGCGCCATTCGACATAGCAACGTCAAACAGATACAGTCTATTTGAGCCAGTAGGTGTTCCTTGAATTCCTCCAGGAAGAACAACCTGAGATCTAATTCTGGCAGTACCAATAATATTTCCTACTGGAGAAATTGTTCCAGTAGCATATCCGCCTGCAGCATTTGAAATAAACTGGTTGGCTGTGTCATAGAATGTGACAAGATCACCAGTTGTGAACTTGAACATACCACCAATTTCTTGGCAGTCAATATAGTTATTGTAAATTAGAGAAGTAGCAACTGCAGAAACAGAGTTAGTATCAATACCTTTATTTACAGGAAGATAATAATTGCCATTGGTCTTTACTCTATATCCACCAATATATGCTTCGCCTGGATTTACAACAATGTTGAATGTGCTGTTTGCCTGAGAAGCGGTTGTTGTTGTTTTTGATGTGACTAGGAAAGGATCAATAACGAAATCGCCGCTAACATCATATGTTCTTTGTGCCATCTCATCTTCGATGACATTATACTGTGTTTGTTGATTTTGCTGATATGGCTGGCCCTGCGACCAAGTAACCAACGGAAGAAAATCTGTATTAGAAGCTGCAGAAGTTGTAGTAAGAACAGTAAGAGTTGGTGTTAGTTGTAATCTATCTGCTCCTGGTGACAGATAGCCGTCGGTACCAACAGCGTTGTCATACAACGAAGGATCAACATAAGCAGTTACAATGCTTTCGGCTGTATCAAACCCAACAGAAACTGCATCAGGAGTAGAACTGTATGGGCTAACTACGATAGTCTGAGAACTTACCTGAGAGAAGTATCCCTTCTGGTAGATAACACCATCAGTTACACCAAATGCATATCCATTTCCAACTGGATTTGCTACGCTTGATGGAATAGTAACTTGTGCAATATAGTTTTGAGCAACCAGACTTGCTCCTGATCCTGTAGCCGAACGAACGAAAACAGAAGGAGAAATGCTATAGTTGTTTCCTGTGCTGTTAAGAACAACGCTGGTAATAGCTCCTGTATACGTATTCGTAATAAGAGAAGCAGAAGCACCAGTGCCGATAGAATTTGCTACGGTTGCGCTTGGTCCAGCAGTTCCTTGTCCACCAAGTTGGCTATATTGTGTTACAGTTGATCCTGAAGAGAACGACCATGCTTGAGTGTTTGGACTTCCGCTCGCTTGTAAGTCTGAAGCATTTGGCTGCAGAGTAAGAGCATAGTATCCTGGAGCATTTGTAGTATAAACACCAGTAATTGTCGCGTTACCGCCACCCGAAGACCAGATATATTGTCCAGTAGTAAACGCTGAACTGTTGCCATAAACGAGAATACTATCAACAAAAATTACAGAGTCTGTATTTGCGTATGAAGAACCTGCCCCAATAATATTAACATTGTTAATTGGATAATTATTGTTATATATTTGGAGGGTGTCACCTACAGAGAACTGCGTTGTGTTATAGTTATATCCAGAATTTATGTATTTTAGATATATCGTATTAAGGTATGGAGCAGTTGACACATATCCTGTGTTGCCCCCAAGAATATAAGCAGCCAACCCTGTGGTTGTATTGATAATATAATTGTTTACGTAGTTATTTACGTTTGTAGGTGTATTGTCTACCTGAGTGTCAGCAAGTTTAATGTATGGGTAATTAGGCATAAAGGTGAAGTTACAGCCTTCAACTATTGTGCCTCTTTTTAGAATATTGTCACCGAACTGTTCTACTTGATTCTGGAGAACAGTTTGAAGTTGGTTTAATTCTCTCGTCTGAACAGCAATCCCAGGCTTGAACAGAATTTTGCTGTAATTGTTAGTTACATTAAAATCGTCAAAATATGGGTTTCCACTTAGATTAGTTTGGATTGGCATTCAATATTCCCTTTTAAAACGAAAGAGTCAAATTAATATTTTCGGTTTGCGTGTTTGATCTTGTGATTGGTGTAATGTTTTCAACATAAAGGATGTCACCACTACCTTGAATAATATCAGGAAGCGTTTCACTATATATGCTGAAATTCGCTTGACTTTTCGCACCAATTAATGAAGACCCAACTGGAAACAGACCCATTTTGTTTGTAACTACAGCTGTTGTGCTATTAGAAAATAGGCAAACTGCGGTATTTCCTGAAGAAGAATTTGCTCCAATATAAACAATTTCACCATTTGAGAATCCTTGCGAGAGGAATGCTCCAGTATACGTATATGTTTGGTTGAAGGTAGTAAAGCCTACAGAACCTTTATTTCTTCCTGAAATGACAGCGTTTGCTGTCAAATACGTATTTACCCCAGAAGTGCTTCCGTAAATAGAGTTAGAAGTACTGTTTCCTGTTACAAATTTTCCATTAACATTCGTTAAATACAGCGCACCATTAATTGTATCAAAAGAAACGATTTTACCGAAAGCTCCAGTTGCTGGCTGGGTTACATTTTCTCCACGAACAAAATTGCTAATACTTGACACATCGACATAGACGTTTGCAAATTGAGGATCTCTTACGATGCCTACTGTTCTATATGTACCTGATGCGTAAATTGTATTGCTTATACTATTAGCAAACTTTGCGCTTACTGAAACGTATTTGGCATTAAGCTCTTCAATAGGATTAGCCCCATGGCCTTGTATTGGGCTGATTACAGCCGCTACTACAGCAGAATTAGAAATCCCAACAATAGGCGCAGAATAAACAGATGCAACAGCAGAGCTATAACCTTGTCCTTGAGAAAGTATGGTGATATTGTTAATTGCTGTCGATGAAGAATTTACAACAGCAATAGCATATGCGTTTGATGTTTGATATCCATCACCAGTAATTACAACTTTAGGACCAACAACAAATGTATCATTCGGTTGGGCTAAATTCTGTAAAGAATTGACTAGAGTAATTATAACTCCGCCATATGTTGGATTATAAACAGAACTTGCAATTTCAGCATAACTACCAACAGAAGAGCCACCATTCATGTATAGGTAGCATCCTTGATAGTAGTTTGTTGTTGTGTTTGCAGTGCTAGGTAGCATATACTGGATTGGATTGCGGCTGTTTGTTCCAGTAAAATAGATTTGATTATACGATAAAGTTCCTGTTAGATAATTATTATATCCGGATCCACCATTCGATATTTTTATTTTGTTAATTGTTCCAGGAATAGCCGCAGAAACAACTGAAGTGTTAGCGATAACAGGAATGTAGTTTGTTGTGGCAAAGGTACTGAATGCAGTAGAGCTTATGCTGAACATGTATTTCCAATTATAACCATCGCTTGTGAAATAGAAATTTCCAAGAGAAGCAGCTTGAGATTTAACTGGAGTTACTGTCGATGCTGCGCCGTTATTATTGTCCAAACATTTGAATACGTCGTAGTATGAACCGTTTTGAACACCAACATAAAATTGAGATGAATACAATGAAGAATTAGTATCATCATATGGCGTATATACTGTACCCGAGGCCCAGTCATATCTATTCACTGCTAAGTTTACGTTTGTTGAGTTTAATTTGACTCCAAACAACATATCTTGCCAATAATTGTGTCTTGTTGTTTGAATATTATCAACTGGAGTATCAATTACAGTATCACCCTGAGAAAACGGAGTAGGCTTACCTGCGAAAACATAATACGTTGAATTTGATGTAGAAACGCTATTTGCAAATTCCATTGCATTGTGCATTCTATACAAATTCGTAATTGTTTGAATATATGAAGCCATTATTAATCCCAGTTTAATTTATTATATTTATGATAGTGTAATAGAAGGAACCCCTGCACCCGAGTATTGGCCGATATCGATAGAAGCAGTTTTGTGCACAGAACCAAACATCTGGGTTCCTGCAATATGCACTACTTTCTTTACAACATCAGAATAAACACTCAAATCCAAAGAACTCTGTATCTCATAAGAAAATGGTTGGTAATAATACCCATCCTGTACATATTGATTACTATCCAAAAAGCTATTATTATATTTATAATATCCTAGCGACTTTCCTTGCGTAGATGTTACGACAGAAGCAACCCCAACTGCAGAAGCATTAGATTCGCTTACAAAATTGACTAAAGCAGTATTTGTATATCCGAATCCAGAATCAATTAATGTAAGCTGTGTTACTGAGCCGTTTCCTGTTTGTATGGCAGAAGTGATTACTGCATTAAGACCCGAAATTTGTCTATTTGGATTTGATGCAACCGTATAGATCTGGAAAGAAGATCCCTGTGTGTTATTTGTAAGAGGTATAGAGCTATTGGCAACAAATGACTGCTGTGCAGATAATCTCTCCACATAGATTGTGTTTCCTGATCCTGCAGTAACAACACCTTTAGCTACAAAAGCATAAGCCGTTGAATTTATTGTACTAACTGTCGCAGCATTCTTCGTAGAATTGTCGTATAATATAAACGACGAGTTTGTTGTAAATCCGCCACTAGTTGTCTTTATTGCAATATGTGTTGTATCAGGAATATCAATAATAACGCCGTTCGCGCATGTGTATGATCCATTACTTTGATACACTGCTCGACTGTATCCAAATCCAGTTGTTCCATTTACTGCAAGAGTTACAGAGTTTGTGGCCGCCACGTTTTGGTAAAGATAATCACCAACCTTAAATGCAGAAGCTGCAGCATTAACAGACATAATATAATCTTTTTCGTATAATTGCGTAACACCAGTATTAGCTTGCGCAAGAACGAAAGGAGGATACGAATATGAATACCCAGGACTTGTTGTTTGTATTTGAGTAATAAACCCAACAGAGTTAGAATATTTACCAAAAGCTAAAGCAGTAGAAATACTATAATTTGTTGCATTAGTTGATGCATTTGCAGGGAATGCATATGCAGCAGCATTCAATTTTGTATTTGCATAGGTTGCTATTGAGTCAGTAGCAACCCAGAAATTAGAATCTGTATTTGTTACGCTAACAATCTTTACGTTAGAAGATTGGCCATACATTACAGCATTGACTGTAGCTATGGTCGCTACGTTTGGTGCAAAAGAAACGCTGTTTGATGTAGAGTTTGCATAAAAGGTTATGTTTGCTCCACCAGAAGATGAAGACAATGAAAACCCACTAGTATTTACGTATGTTGCATAATATGTGGTGCCGTTAGCTAATCCACCAATTGCAGTAGCTCCAACACTGTTGGTGTAAAATAATGCTTGACCATTAGAATATGGATTAGCAGCAAGAATTCTAGCACTAGATGTTCCTGAGTTAGAAACTGCTGAATTCGCATTTATCAATAATGGAGGATTATATCCAACAACTTTTGTAAATTGTGTTGCATTAATCGAATCAGAAAGATTGTTGATACCCACATACATGTTATAACTGGCCAGCGTCGCTGTTGCGCCAGAAGAAAGACCTTTCACTGTCTGCCCTGTAATAAACACTCCAGAACGCTTGGTTGTAGTTAATACTTGTGTGGTTGCATTTGCTGTTGAGGAATAAGAAAGAACCGCTGTTGCGTTTCCACCAACACTCAATGATTCTTGAGCAGAAAATGTTCCGTTTACATTATTTACATACAATATAGTGTTAGAAGATACGCCCACAGCATTCGCCGTTATCGTCCCACCTGTAGAATTAGAAAAAGTAAGTTTCTCTAATGGACCATAAGGAGCAATGTTCAATGTAGTATTATTGACTTGAACATTTGTCAAAAATACAACATTGCTTGATACAATAAGATTAGAAGTAATAGCGTTATAGCCAAATCCTCCATCAGTTAATGTATATGTCGTAGTTCCTGATATATTAGAAATATTAGCAACAACAGCTTTACCTCCAGAACCACTAAATGTAGTTTGTTGTGGAATTAAGTCAACGATATTTCCTACGCTGAACCCCGCGCCGCCGCTCACAATCTGTAGGCTTGTTGCAGAACCGACAACAGTAGGAACGTTACTTGTTACAGGATTAGAAGCAAGAGTAACAAGTTCTCCAGTAACAAAGTTGTTTTTGATATTCGATAGATAAAAAATATTCACATACTTAGAGCTAACACCGCCTGTTACGACACTGTCCACAAAAGCTGTAGCGCCAGAATTAACACCAACAATTTCTTGTCCGACATACTGATTCAAATTAGGAACATATGTCACTTCTAGATACTGAGGGACCACCCATTTGTTGTCTGAAGTTTTAAAGACATTTTGTCCAGGATAGTATAATGTAACATCTTCAGCAAATAACAGTTTGAATAGAAGCTGAATAGCTCTCGGCGATCCCTTTGTTCTATAAAGATCAAGAACTCTTTTTACAACAAGACGCTTATCTGTTTCTGTATTAAACTGCATACCTTGAAGATATGTGTTTTTGAAATATACCAGAAACTGATCAACAGTATTGTCAATATCAGAGTAATCAAGCAATCTTCTTGAATTATAAAGGGTTTGTCCACCAGTTTGTGTGGTTCCTGTAGAATCTACCCACGAATTTAATTCTAGCCATTCATAATATGCTTGAACGAATGCAATAAGCATCGGCCCTTCAGACTTATAGAAAGAAGGGAATTGGTTCTGAATTAAATTCGATATGTAAAGTTCTACGTTTTCCATTAAATTCTAACTTGATTTACAGTGAGATTAATCTCATCATTAGCGATAGTCAAAATAGTATTTTGTGTTGAAGCAAAATCTTTATTTCTTGGCGTAGCGTAAATTCTAATACTGTCACCAAAATACGAAGAAACAATCAAATTCGTAATTGTAACAACACCAGTATCATAGTTCACAGTACCTACATTCTGTAAAGTATAGTGAAGACCGTTAGAAGAAGTAACTAGCCTGATATTGCCCTGAGAGTCATCTTCTAGTTCTACAAACTTGCCTTCATATAAGAATTTGCTTGAACTTACAGCATGGATTTGTGATGCTCCATGTATTAAAGGGATCGGTGGAACCGTATTTTCTAATTCTGTATTAAAGTTGACTGTAAAATTCTGAGGTATTCCGTTTGTTGTTGGATTTACCTTAATGAACATGTCAACATCAGTTTCATTGCTTACGATGCTTGAAGTTGTAGCGTCTATAGCTTCAACAATTTTACTGTAGTGCAGAGTTGTTTTGAAATCGTTCAAATACGTTGTGTTGTATGTTTGCACTGCTGATGCAACTAGAGTAGAAATGTCATTTGGAGACAATGCTGTCATATTGATATTGTAATTTACCGTCGATTTAACTCTAACATACAGATAATTTGGTAGAACAAATACTGGAGTTATCGTAGTCGGAGCTCTTGCTGAAATATAGTTTCCGTATTCAGTCTGTTTTGTATCAGGAATGCCTGCATAATTTTTAATAGCCAGAGATATGAATACTTTGCCGTATTGTGGTGGAGTTAGTGTTTCGCCACCATAAACTGAAATAGCAGAAATTTCAGGGAACTTGCTCTTCAATAGAGTTTCATAATCTGTTTGTGTTATTGCTCTGTCTTGTGTTGCATAAGACAGAGGAGCATAATATTGAATGCTTTCTGTTGATTCACTAATAGAACCGCCTTGCGCTGCTTGGTTAACAGTAACTGTTACATTTTGCTGGCCGTTAATTGGCGCATCAAGGCTGAATGTCGAAACGCCGTTTGGTAGTTCGCCATTTGGTATTCTATATTCTGCAATAATCACAGCACCATCAGCAGGCTTTCTGCCGATATTATTATCACCAAAATAGAATTGATATTTGTTGTTTTCAGTTCCTTGCAAGAAGAATACTGGTGATGTATTTTTGACATCTAGAAGAGAAGAAGAGAATGTATATGAAATCAGATTCGCGCCATTATTTTCTGCTGAAATCAGAGTCAGAGACGAAATATCAATTTTTGGATCAGAAAGAACGAATTTCTGAGGCTCAAGCGAATAATTTACGTTGAATGTTTCTGTTACGTATTGACCTTCATAAATCGAAAGATTGTTGGCAAAGAAATTGCCGGTAACTGGATCTTGCGTAATTGTGGTCATTTCATCAGTAACAAATGTATAATTGTTTGCACCAAACTTACCTGTAAAAGATGTACCTTTAGGTATAGCCAGAACTGCACTTGTATAATTCGATGGCGAAATAGTAAGATTGATATTTGCTACTGCAGATCGGAAAGAACTTGGAAGATAATTTAGTTCTTTAGCTCTAAGAACAGCAGAGTCTCTTTGCTGCGCTGTACTCAGGAACATTTCTGAACCGACCATGTTTAGATAGAAATTATTCAGATAGGTGTTATATGCAAGAATGTCTAGAATGACACTCATGTTACTTCCATCAAAATCATAATCCTGAAACGTCGACTGCGAACGCAGATACATTTTGAGATTGTTTTTAATATCATCAAAATCCATTGCAGTCAAATTGATATTTGGTGTAGCCATATTATCTTACTCTATACAGGGTTGTCTGAAACGTTACAGGAGCACTATTATTTATTATATAGAATACGATAGATATAAAATATGCATTATCATCAGGATATGGAGTGGCCGTAACACTTAATACTTTTGCTCTTGGTTCGTGATTTTTTAATGTTTCTGATATTGCATCTTGTATAGCATTTGTTGTAATAGCATCAATTGGCTCAAACAGCAGATTATTAATTTTAGATCCTAAAGTCGGATTAAATAATCTTTCATATTTTCCAGTAGAAAGAAGATTTCTAATAGAACGCTTAACCGCATTTTCGTTTACATATCTGGCCAAATCTTTTTTAAACGGATGTGGATCAAAATTGGTGAGAAAATCACTATAATATTCTGATTCTTTATTTACTGTTGAATAGTTGTTTTGGTTGAATTGGGCCATCTATTCCTCTTTTATCTTTATTTATGTCGTAGGTAGACCTAGTATACCCGCAAGTTCTTGGTTATATGTAGTAGATAACGGTCCTCCAGCTTGACCGAAATCTAACCAGATCATAACACCTAACATACCAAGCGCCAAATAGCTTCTTATTGTTGTGATATCAGTTGAGCTAAAAGATTCGCCGGTTGAAGTTGACATACTACAGGTCATCAGAAGTTTACTGTAATTAATTTGTTGATCTCCGTTCGGCCCTTTTAGTAAATTAAATTGATTTGCCAATGATGATGCAAGATTACCTTCAATATTGTTTTGCCAGGCAACCGGGCATAAAAATAGATTTGGAGTCTGGTGTATTTGATAAAGATTTGTTATGTCAAATCCAGTATTTTTAGCTCCAGAACCATTAAATGGATTTGGGTACACAACAAACTCTGCCGGACGATATGGGTTGTTTGCGCAGATATTTGCAAGATTCTGTAGTTGTGTTAGCAGAGTCGCTGGCGTTCTACCATCTTGTGCTTCGCTATCTAAAACAATACCTCCGGGAGTTTTGGCATCATATAATCTACTATCTGGTAGTATTATTTTGTCTAGACACGAATATGTTTTTTCGTTTAATGATCTTGATTTATAATAGTTAGAAAATACAGAAGATCTATTTACATAGGCATACTGCCATGTATACACATCAGTATCAGGAATACCTGCAGCGTTTGCAGCATCTAGATAACCCATTGTCAGATATGTTGGAGAAGAAACATGAGCAGGGTATCCGAGAGAATATCTAATAGAAACTTCAACTGCAGCAATTGCCTTTGCTATTGTTGAGTATCTTGCTCTACATGGAAGTGTTCCGTACCCCGCTGTAGTAGTAATTGCAGCTATCGTTGTACCGTTATGTCTTCCTGGCGGAATTAGATTAGTTCTATCATTAAAAACATGTCCTGTATTAGTTAAAGTCTCGTATGACCTATAGTGCCAAATCCAATGATGCCCTTTAATTGATGACGAAGTAATACTTGGCTGTAACTGATCTACCGCTTGTGTCGCAGCATCTGTTACTGGATAAAATCCATAAGAAGTATTTGTTAGTGCATCTGATGTTGGAGGTGGATTTTGCTGATATACTCTAAAATTACTACCGTTGACACTTTTCACTGTAACGATTGTGTTATTCGTGAAATATCCAGGAAGAACTGATCTTGGAGGACCAGGAGGCGCAGGATTATTATCAATACTTCCTGAAGAAATTAAATACTCTTTACATATTATGTAGAGAGAAGTCATCTGTCTAACTGTAGGACGAGCGCCAAATCCACACAAGGCTATTAAATTATTAGAATAAAAATTTCCAGATATTCCGGATCTAAGTATTGCAACATTGCTGTTTGCTGGACTGTAATTTGCTCCTGATCCGTTTAAACTACCAGAACCTAATGGCTGGTAAAAATATGTCGATCCTGCAAGAGATTTTGACCAGGCTGTAAATCCATTTGCGTTTGCATTAGGTAGAAACCCTTGGTCATAATTTGTATAATAATAAGAATCCCCACCATTATCTGCAACAATACCAGATTGGTAAACCCCATCATCAGCTCCAATATCAAAAGCTGGTCCTTGGTTATCAGTTAAAGACCACATAAACATTAAAGAACCATTTGATCCATTTCCATAATGTAATCCCGAAGATGTTCTTAGATTACAATTTGTGTCAATCCAAATACTAGAGCCGTCTCCTTGAATACCATAACCTGGATTAAATCCTGCTTGGTTTGTTGTATGTATAGTGCAATCAAAATTTGGTTGTACTAAGTTATAACCAAGAGAGCCATATTCATTAGTGTTAAAGACATACAAGGCATCTAATAGCGACCAAACACCAACACTTTTTAACGAAGTAATAAAAGTATTTAAGGCTTTTGTTTCATCTAAAGAAGGTTGTTGTGTGCATCTAGCAAGATAAAGATTCAGTTCTTTGTTTAACCCAGAGCTGTTATTATTGTCTAATTTTGCTAAACCTGCTTGTATTGTCATTGTACTTCCTTTAAACTCTTATACGCCCCAGAGAAGACCAATATCTTCCCATCCATATGACCAGCAAGAAACTGTACCACCAGTAGCGCTAGAGATATACTGGATTTGTCCGGATGTATTAGTTAGAATATCTGGTTCAGCAACACCATTTGCGCCGGTTGTATCATACCCGTAATTGCTATTGAATGCTGATGCGCTAGTCGTCACATCATCCATTGAACCAATTGATGTGTTTACAGTACCACCATTCCATTTTGTTCTTGGTTTGACGCGAACACCAGTAGGAACGCTTGATAGTGTTTTTGTTGTGGCGCTAGTAGCAGAAGCTACAGCGTTTAATTCGTGGACTGGAGTACCAAGAATGAAACGATTAAATCTCTGAGTAAACATTACCCAATTTGATGATGCATCTGTGTACAGAGATGCTATTCTTACATAATATCCTGAAGAATATCCAGAAGGCATAGATGGCGAGGATGCGCTTAAAGAACATATAAAATCGCCCCCAGATAGATCACTTTTGCATATTGCATAGATATGATATGTTGTGCTGGCAGAAACAGAACCTGTATCAAGCAGGCCTCCAATTGCGCCAGCAGACCAGTTAGAAGCGATGGTTTTGCTGGACATAGCAGCCACAGAAATAACCACTGCCGCAGTACTATCTGGCATTTTATATGTAGTAAAATCTAGAAGTTTTGATGCTGATGCGTGGTTAGAAACAACACCTAGTCTTGGAGCACCTCCTCCTCCTGTCCCAGCAGGACCCTGCGCTCCCGTAGCCCCAGTCGCTCCAGAGAACGTGACTACTGCGCCAGATGACAAGGTCGTGCCGTTGGAACTAACAGCATTGAGCGTGATGCTACCAAAAGAAGAAGAAGTTACCTTTCCTTGAGCCCAATTTGTTCCGTCTGTAGCATAAGCGTAAGAGCCAACAGGAAACGCAGTACTGTCGTTGACGGAAATCGACATAGAAGTGGAAATTGTTGAGTTCGTTGTACTCGTTGTAGATCCGCGCCCGTCATTACCAGAGGGTCCAGTTGCTCCTTGCGGCCCTGAGAATGTTACGATAGCATTTGAACTAAGTGTTGTTCCAACTGAAATATATCTATTTACTGTAACAGAATTAAAACCACTAATACTAGTGACCTTACCTTGAAGAGAATCTGTTCCGTCGGTTGCATATACAAAGGTACCAACAGGAAAGGCTGTGTTATCTAAAACAGGTAATGTTGTATTCTGAACAAGACTAACAGATGCTGTGGTTGTAGTTGTTCCGTGGCCGGTCGCTCCTGTAGTACCTTGCGGTCCCATATTTCCTTGAGGCCCGATTCCACCACATGGTTGTAATACTATGCTTCCGCTACTATAATTAATAGTGCCACATGATATATTTGTTACTGTCAATATTCCTGCAGGATAATTACCACTAAAAATAACATTAGTAATTAAAATATACCCAACTACATATGGAGAAGACCCAGTAGCATCAATAAACTGTGCATACGATCCAGTATTAAAACTTCTCACATCATCAACAGAAATAGTAGTTGTTGCTCCGTTTCCTGAAAACGCCACAGGAAATCCTGTCACGTTACCAAAACAGTCAGCGCCTTTGGTGCCATTAGTCCCAGGATAACCAGAGAACCCTACAACCGTGCCTGATGGTATTGTGTTTCCTGAGCTTGATGATCCTGAATATATTCTTGTAACAACTAAGCTATTTGTCCCGCCACCAGAAATGATAACACCATACATTGATGGTGAACCAGGTATATAAACATAAGCACCATTTGAATAAGAAGTACCATTAGCAACATCTATTACAACTGATGAATTAATAGCAGGAACTACAAACGAAGCAGTAGTATAAGTGACACCAACAGGAGCAGGAATCATTCCATTACTTATACGGACTTGGAATTGTCCTGCAAGAGTAACAGAAATAGAAACAATATCTGTTACTCCAGGTGTTACGCTCAAAGCATCACCAATACGAGTTACGAAGTTTGTTGGGTTTCCGCCTGTACCGAAAGATATAGCATGACTGCCTACACTATCTTGTGTGACAAATATATCAATTTGTGTTCCAGGATTAAACGTAAGAGGGTCAGGAAAATTTATATCACCTGTTGCTGTTAATTCATAAATTTGATTTTGTGTGTACGATATACTGGTTAATGGAATAACACCAGATACACTACCTAAAGAGATCGGAGTGCCGCCAGAAGATCCTGATACAGAAGACCAGTATACGTTTCCAGCTCCATTTGATGTAAGTACTTGCCCTGAAGATCCTATGCTACCTTTAGAATCGTATATTACAGAATTTTTGGGCAAACTTATTGCTGAAAATGTTGAATTTCCTGTAACTGCCATATTTCCATTGACATACAGTTTTAAATTACTCTGTAAAAGATAATTGTATTTATTAAGAAATTCTGAAATACCTGCCATCTATTAATTCCCCAAATACATATATCCTGATGCTACATCATATTGTGTATTGCTTGTTCTAAATTGATCAACTTGTTCCATATATATATCGTAATTTGAAGTAACGCTATTGAAAAAATTGGTCGGAGAAGATGTATCAAATGAAACACTCAAAGATGGCCCCATGATACTTTGTAGAGTATCATGCGTTGTCTGTATTTGTGTTAATGCGCTAGAAACAGTATTACTCGATCTATCAAATACATCTTGAAACGATGATGTTAAGATTCTTTGGACTTCTGCAACAACAGGATCATGAAATGTTGTCAGATAGTTAACAGAAGGACTAAAATTAGGATCAGTTGGACTTGTTATTGTAGAATCGCCATTTGCGCTTACTGTTGATGCAATGGCAAGACTACCAGATAACGAAGGGTTTCCTTGAGAATCTTTAGCTAGTCCAGTAGCGATAACAGTTGGCGGAAGCTGTCCTGCTTTTATTGCATTAACTGCAGCTTGGCCTTGATCTGCTGGAATACCTAGAGCTCCAGAAATGGCAGAAGATTCTATAGCAGAAAGAAGGGTTGATGTGTTACCTAGAGCTTTAATGCTATATTCTACTTGAGCAATATATGATGTTATAGAATTTAGAGCATTTTCTATTTGCCCAAGAGTAGATTTTTCAATTCTATTAACATATTTCTTTTCAAGTGCAATTGCGCAAGCAGAGATTTTAGGAGCAGCACTAGAAATAGCAGCAATTAAATCTTGCATAGCTTGTATATACATGATAATCATCATAGCGTACATGATATACGCTTTGTACTGAGGAAGAGCAGTTCCAAATACTAATTTCGATATCCATTTAACAATGGAAAATGGATCAGGAGAAGGAATAGTCATAATCGGTATAATTTTTTGCAATTGATCTTTCATCTCATCACCGATCCCGTCTATATGGTCGATAAGAGATTTAAGATGTTCTTTAACTAAAAGTTCTAAAGCAGCGCAATCAGTAGTTTTTTGTATCTGTTTTGTGATATCTTTTATGTGGTCTAAATTAGCAACCACAGATCCCATCGCAATACTCATTTATATTCCTTTATGATTTTGCTATATTGGTTATTATACCATCATGGACGCTTATCATTTTTCCTGTAATATCGGTAAAGGTGCCTGAAGCACCAACAGTAGTAGCAAGAGAGCCAACAGCAGTTAATCCTCCATGAGGAAGAGTAACCCCTCCTGGAGCATTCAAAGTTATACCTTCTGCCGCAGTCATTACGATACTTTTGCCAGAAGTTATACTTACATTACCTTGAACATAAACAGTATGGTCTTTGACCATAACTTCAATATTGTCACCAACAGTTTTTTTAACAAATTGTCCATCTTTATTTATTTCAATATAAGTACCACTTTTGTGATATATTCTTATTCTTTCGTTGTCTTTGGTGTCATCAAGTTCGATAACATGACCGGACAATGTCTGAGTTACATTATTATAAGGGTATTTTGCGGCAAATGAAGAGGCAGGTTCAGGACCAACCAGATTATCTTGGATGGTGTTCTTGCCTCTAGATAATCCTGAAAGCTCATTACCAGTATCTTTACCGCCAACAAGTTTAGCGTAAGTTCCCCAGATAAAGGGCATGTTTTTTTCATTGCCATCAGCAAAGAAGCCAAATACTACAGCGCCATTTTTTAATGCCGGAGTTTGATTTGTTCCTGCTACACCACCTGATGTTGTTGGTAGAAGTGGAATAGCCCAACGCAATTCTTCAGTGCTTACGTCATTTCTTGAGTGTTCGTTAATTACTCTTACTTTAACACGCCCAAGTTGCTTAGGATCATTAAAATCTTCAACAGTACCAATAAACCATCTTAAGCCTTCTTCGCCTAAATGCTGAGTAGTCATTATATCGCCTCCTGATATTCGCCTTTAATCAATTCCATACTGCACGTATACAATCTCTGCTTATCAAAGGTTATAATGTGTCTCAGTTTAGACACTAGATAATTGCCGGAAATAAGTCTGTTATATTGTGTTTGATCTGTTGTACCAGTCATTCTCGGTAGGTTGACTTTAATAACATCACCTACTGTTATCTCAGAATCGCCATACACATGAATCTGAAACAGATTTTGAATAATCTTATTGACAAAAGCTCTTTTTGGACCTAAAGCATCAGCAATATAATTTTCAGGAAACTCACTACTTGTTGGCACTAGCATCGAAAGACCTTCTTTATCGTCTCCGTATTGCTTTTCAAAACTTGTGCTATTTAATCCAGCAGAACTATTTTTATCAGAAATAGATTTAAACTTGTCTTGCTGATCAATATTTACATAATGATTTTCTGTTATAGCGCCTGTAAGAATATCAAACTTTCTGACTGTATTTTGTATACCACCAGAGTTTAACTTAGAAGCTGTATCGAATGTGCTAACATTCTTCATACCGAGAATATTTCTATATCTTATAGCGGCAGTTTCTGTTACTGGTTTAGAGTCATAATAGAAAACCTTATCGCCGATTTTATCTTTACCTTGGTCGAAAAGATACTCTACTGTACAGAAATTATATCCTCTTTTATTTTCAAAAAACACATAAGATGATGAGTAGTATTTTTGAGAAGCAGCTCTTCTTCTGACAAAGTCAACAACCTGAAACGGAGCAAGTCTAGAAGGAAACACATCTTGTGGTCCCTTTGATGGCTCAGAGTGGTAGTTTTTCTTTGATCCGATATACTTTGTGTTTCTAAGCATATCAGAAACAATACCTTCGCATGTACCTTGAAGTTTGGTCGTCACCACTCTTGATGCGTTTCTTAGATACTCTTCGCTACAGCATTTAAGAGTATAGGTTTTGTATTTGCCTGTAAGATTTGTTGTCGCTTGAGTTGCTGACTGAAGATAGAGTTTATATGTGTTGAATTGTAGAGAGTCAAAACCTGCAGTTCTAAATGAAATCTCTACAAACTCTTCACCAATTAAAGGAAATTGTGACTGTAGATCAGCAGAATCTTGAATTTGAATTTCTGCGTAAATTACAGGAGAAAGAAGATCTTCATAGATGTTTATAGAAGTTGTTGTAGCGATTAAAGAAATAGAACGCTTACCATCAGCAGAACTTAACTGTAGCTTTTGTATTTCTACTGAACCGTCTCTTGGGCTTGTATCTGATGCCATAGTTTATTTGCTCAACAGTAATGTAAGTTGATTCGAAATATCATTTCTTCTTGTTTTATCAATCAAGAACATCTTTCTTTTGTTTTCATTCTTACTGAATTCATAGTCATAGAAACTTTGAGGTGCCCAATAGATATCTTCATTAGCTGTAATATTTCTTTGAATATTATTACCACCGTTAGCAATAGTGTCATCCACAACTGGCTGTATTGTTGCAGTTGCTCCGCTAATACTACCTTGAATTTCGCTATAAGCAAAGTTGCCAAAAACATCTTGAACAGTCAAAACAGAATTGGTTGAGTCAATTGTTTTGATAACAGCTGATATACCCGAAGATGCTGACGAAATGATATTTGTGCTGTTATAATATGCTATCTGATTTATGGTTTCTCCAACAACAAAGGTATTAGATCCGTTGTTATAAGAAAACGGAACTGTGCATACTCTATTTGTTGTTATGTAGTCGTCCACCCTTTTGCGCGCGTACGAAAAGGTTCTATTGGTATTATCGCTGATAGGATTCCAGTATTTCTTTACTTCTCCAGGAAGAGAATCGTATCCGACTTGGTCTAATACTCTAAAATCATTTTCCCAATTAGTTTTCCACGAATGGATATTAGATTGAGCATTCTCAATCGATCCATACTTTTTGATGATAAATTCATTGAAGTCTTCAGGCGATAATAGAAACCCATAATACGGATCCAGAGTTTGGTTTGTATGATAGATTAGCCAAGAAAAGTCAGGATCATTATAGTAGTCATACGAAAGATTGTCGATTCTTTCATAATCTTTCATCGTATATGGATAATAAACCAAAATGTTCTTTTTAGAAACATCGTTGAAGTTCACTCTTGCCATTATGTTTCTGGCAATTTGTCCATTATATGTTATCGTTGGGAATTTTGTAAAATACTGCATGATTAGGTGTTTACACCTCCGCTTACAAAGGTTCTAAGATCACTGAGAGCATTTACCAATCCTTTTTCAGATTGCGCAAAATTAGTTCCAGAAGTTGCTCCATATGCTTCAGCAGTAAAGTATTCAATTTCTTGAAGAGACATACTTAATTGAATAGCAAAAGGACTAGCATCTTTGTAGAATGCAGGAGAACCTAGCGGAGAATAGTTCACAGTAAATCTATTACACACACAAAGTTTAAATTTGTACAGAGGTTTTCCATTTGTGATAATTTGTGGTTGTATCATAAAAGGATAATCTAGCAGATTTGCCACTTGACTACTATCAGCTGTTGGTAGAGTTTTCTTTCTAATTTCATTGATAATAGTAGCTAATTGAGCACCTTCAGCTTGATTAGAAGGAACAAATGTCCAGTTAAAGCTATGTTCTCTGAGAGAAATTCCCTGAAAGAAAACTGACGGATGTGGATTGGGTACTACTCCAGTAAACTGACCTAACGTACCTGCAGCACCGTCATCTAAACTATTAAGAGTAGCTGCACCGAAAGCATATATGTCTGCTGTTGCCTTCTGACCACCATTCGTTTTATCACCATAAAAACGTTTATATGTTTGTTTTATGTTGCCTTTATCCTTAATTGTCTGGGCAATCTGCTCAGCAAGAATACCTTCTGCACCAAGCTCCTTTGTTGTATAGTTTATAGACTGGCCTTCTACCAACTCATTCGGAATAGGAAGAATGATAGTTGACGCAACATCAAACTTCGTAGGAGATAGCGGAGAAGGTCTTGAGTATTTTGAAAAAGCCAGCTGGAAGAAGTATTTGTCAGGCAAATCAAGAGGATATCTAAGAACTTTACTTCCTGCAGTATCGCTTTTAGAATTTTCAACGGCAGATTGCGGCGCGATAGAACTCAGATAAGTTTCTGTGTCTGGGAGATTTCTTAAAGAAGAAATGGCATCAAGAGAAGCTCTAGCAGCAGAACCTGAGAAAAATTGCTGATCGCCGCCAGCAGTTAAGTTATCGACTTGAGATGCCCCTTGACTAGTCATAGTGCTAGTAGATGCTCCCGCAGAAGCGAAGCCACCAAATAACCCATTCAACACCGAAGTAATCCCGCTACTAACTCCAGTAGCTATTTGCCCAATAGGTGTTTTATTTGTGATAAAATTTAATGGGTCTATGGCCATCAAAAATCCTTATAAATATCGTATAATCGTCGGTATCTTATTTATATCAAAGATCTAAGGATGTGTATGGCAACGACTTACAAAGGAAGATTTACGCCGAAGAATATTGAAAAATACAAAGGCGATCCTACGAATATCGTGTATAGAAGTCTTTGGGAAGTCAAATTTATGCAATTCTTAGACGCTAATCCTGATATAATTGCTTGGGCTTCTGAAGAATTCTCGTTGGTATATTTAAGTCCTGTTGATGGAAGGCTGCATAAGTATTTCCCTGATTTTTGGATAAGAAAAATAAACAAAGAAACAGGCAGAGAAGAATGTGCAGTTATTGAAATTAAGCCAAAGAAACAAACAAAACCGCCTGTGATGCCAAAAAGAATTGGTCGCAGATACATTAATGAAGTACAAACGTATGCTGTAAATCAAGCCAAGTTTGAAGCGGCAGATAAATTTTGTAGCGAAAGAAACTGGAAATTTATGGTGTTAACCGAAGACGAGTTAGGAATCAAATACTAATGTCTGTACCTCATTTTGACTTTATCCTTGCGCAAGGATTAAGAAAAGGTCATATCCCAAACAAAACCAAAGCTGCTAGAGATTGGTACAGAGAACGCGCAGCCAAAGTTCCTCGTGTAAGCGAACAAAATTTAATCAGAGGTAAAGTTGACGATTGGACCAAAAAGCCTCTCATCGGCAACATGTACATGTTTAAATATGATCCAAAATTAAAGAATGAACTGCCATATTATGATGTGTTTCCACTAATCTTTCCTATTGGGCCAGCAGATGGTGGGTTTCTTGGGTTAAATATGCACTATCTTCCTCTAAACTATAGAGCCAAACTTATGGATGCTCTATATCAGACGACGAACAACAAAACGTTTGACGAGACAACTAAACTAAAAATAAATTACAGTATACTGAAAAAAGCAACAGTAATGAACTACTATAAGCCATGTATCAAACATTATTTGTTTGGTCATGTAAGATCTAATTTTATCTACATGAAGCCTGAAGAATGGGATATTGCTTTATTCTTACCAACCGCAAGATTCATGAAGGCCACAGAAAAACAAGTCTGGGCTGACAGCAGAAAACTCATAAGAGGATAAAATGGCAGACACTCCTTCTACTTTACTAACAATACCTCCAGGTCAAATTACCACACAAAATGGATTTGACATAAATGGGTTTTATTCAACTGTCAGCGGATATTCTGGTGTTCTTAAGAATAACCTGTTTTTGACTACATTTAGAATACCAACTGGAACATTATCTGCTGCGATACCAACAGATCCTAATAATGTAAAACTATTATCTTATTATATTCAAGCAACAGAACTTCCTGGAGTTGCTATGGCGTCAGCAGATGCTGTAAGAAGATATGGATATGGACCAACAGAAAAGTATGCGTTTTTGCCTGTGTTCAATGACATAACATTGAATTTTATCGTTGATGGATCGGGGTATAATAAGAGATTTTTTGACTCTTGGTTAAATCTTGTTGTAAACTTTGACAGTAGTCGTGGATTTAATAACAAAGCGGAAAATGGCGCTTCTGTATATGAAATTGAATATAAAGACAATTACATAACTGAACTTGACATATTTGTCTACAATGAGTTAAATCAGACTATTTTGGTATACACACTACTTGACGCTTTCCCAATAGCAACAGCAGGAACTCCAGTTAATTGGGGATCGCAAAACGAATTAATGTCTCTTGGTGTAACCTTTACTTACAGAGACTGGTTTGTAAATGAAACAAAAATGGATAGAGATGCCGCGCTGTATCAGGCCAACAAATCTTTAAATGAACAACTGAACAAACAAATATCACAAATAAATAATTTTAACCCAATAGCACAATTGTCTACACCGCCTACCACTGAGCAAATAAAGAGTTTGCTTAATAATAATTTTTCATCACCACCAAGTGGCGGACAGTTTAATTTATTAAACAGCCAAACATTTGATGGTATAGTTTCTTTACCTGAACTTCCATTTACCACATAATATATCAGGAGATTTGATATGGCTTTACCAAAAATATCGTTACCCACCTTTGATTTGACTATTCCTTCAACAAAAGAAGAAGTTAAAGCAAGACCTTTCCTTGTTAAAGAGGAAAAGATTCTTCTCATGGCCCAGCAGTCGGGAGAAGAAAAAGATGTTATCAACGCAGTAAATCAAGTAATTCATAATTGCATTGTTACAGAAGGCGTTGATGTTACTAAATTCTCAACTTTTGATGTAGAATACGTTTTCTTAAAATTGAGATCTAAATCAGTGAATAATATTGTTGAACTTAGCTATAGAGACAATGAAGACGATAAAGTTTACGATTTTAAAGTGAATTTAGACGAAATCGAAGTAAAATTTGACCCAAATAACAATACTAAAATTGAAATCAATGATACTACTGGATTGGTAATGAAATATCCCAATTCATTTACATCACAAAAAGTTGCTAAATCTGATAATCCGGAATTTAAGCTAATTCAACTGTGCGTTGATAAGATTTATGACGCTGATAACGTGTATAGCTCTACAGACGTAACTGAAAAAGAACTTGAAGAGTTCCTCGACAATCTTGACATGAAAACTTTTACGAAAATTAAAGAGTTTTTTGAAACGATGCCAAAATTGTATCACAAAATTGAATACAAGAATTCTCTAGATCACGATAGATCAATTGAACTCACCTCGTTACAAGATTTTTTTACGTTGGGATGAGCCATAATACGTTAGCTAACTACTATAACGTAATCTTTGGTTTAGTCCAACACCATAAATACTCTATTACTGACATTGAAAATCTTTTTCCCTATGAAAGAGACTTATATCTTGATATGTTAACATCTTTCATAGATAATCAAAAAGAAGCATAATAGATGGTAGGATTAATAGCAGGATTGTTTGAAGGTGGGGCGGCGGAAGCTGGTGCAGCTGAAGCCGCCGCATCTGCAGCTATGAAAAAAGCTGATACAGGCAAGCCTGAAGACGCAAAAGCTGAGAAAAAAGAAAAGCCTACAGCTACTAGATCTACAGGATTGGGCGAAATTCCTGTGCCTTCTGACAAATACAATGATTCTCCAAAACCAGTAAGACAAGCCGAAACAGTAGGCAATCAGGCTGAACGCATTAGAGGCAAACAGTTCAATGAACTGATAACAGTAAATACGCAAACATTAAACGTATTGAAGAATATGCACAACTTTCAACAAGAAAAGTTGGAAGAAGAAAATGAAGCCAGAAGAATAGCAGAACTAGAGAAAAAAGGCGGTGGCGGCGACGGAGGAGGCTTCTTTGGAGAAATAGGGGTTGCTGCACAAAAAACAACTGGAATACTGTCAGCCCTAACACCATTCGCTAGTTTGTTATTGCCTTTAACTAAAGAGTTAGACGATTTTAGGAAATTCTTACAAGGAACTGGAGATAAAACTCCTGAACCCGGAACAAAATCGTTCACACGACATGTTACAGAAAACGTTTCTACAATCAGAACTCTCAGCAAAGCATATGGTGCTGCAGGATCAAAGCAAGCTGCAAATATAGCTGAAAGAATTCCAAAATTAATAGAAAAAAGAAATGTAGAAAAAATAATAAGAAATTCTCCTAATGTTGTTGCAGGAAATTTCCCTAATCACTTCAGAGGCGGAAAGCCTATAGAAGCGATAAACCCAAAGGCAACAAACAAGATAACAGGAGCTATTGTAAGAATAATAGAACCTATTGCAGCAAGAGCAACTATAACCGTACTAAAAGCCATATCTTGGGCTGCTAAAAAGATAGCCAATAGCAAATTGCTTAAATTTGCATACTTCATTGATTTTATCATAGCAATATTTCAGTCTGAAGGAAAAATAGACAGAAATGTAATAGGTGAGCTCATTAAAGCATTTATTATGTTGCTGTCAGATAAAATAGCTGCTGGATTAATTGGTGCAATATTAGGTTCTGAAGTTCCTCTTTTTGGCAACATTGCTGGATTTGCTCTTGGGATTATAGCATCTTATGGTATAGAATATTTCGGATCAGTTATTATTGAAAGTGTAGCAACACACTTAGCGTATATGCTAGTCAAAATAGAAACTCCAGGAACAGCTGCACAGAAAATAGCAGAAGAAGTATCAAAATTCTATAGCGATAAATTTAAAGGATGGTTTGGAGGAAATCAAGACACCAAACAAGCAACTCCAACAGCAAAGCCAGCTGCAGGAGGAACCACAACAACAGCACTTCCACCTTTACCTTCAGCATCGCCAAATCCTCCAACAAATGGAGGTACTGGAAGAGCTGGAAAGCCAGGAGCATCTCCAAAGGGAGAAGAGCTGAAAGGCGATTCTTCAGTTTTCGGTACAGTAATAGCAAGCGAAACAAGAATGTTAGCAACTATGTTTCCTACAGCCACAGTAGCTGCGCTTGGAGCAGCATATATGAATGATGCTCTACACCCATCAACAAAGATTAAAGATAGACGTGATGCCAACCCAACAAACAACAATATAGATCCAAAATCTGTATTAGAATTTGGTAGAGGAGATGCGGATGAAGCACACTTCAACCAAATGAAGCCTGAAATGAAAAAAGCTGTTCTTGATGCAGCTAAAGAATATATGACAAAATATAACAAAAAACTTAAAGTAAACAGTTCAGTTAGAAGTGATGCAGAGCAAAAAGTATTATATGATAGATCTGTGGCCCAGGGACATCCAGGTATATTAGATTGGCCGAGTGGAAAGAGAACTCCTGTTGCACAAGTAGGAAGTAGTACACACAAACAAGGTTATGCTATAGACATACACAATGGACAAGACCCAAGAATTGTTGAAATTCTACAAAAGTACAATCTTGTTCATGCATCAAATGATGATCCACACTACACATTAAAAGGTCACGAAAGCCATGGCGGCGGCGGATCAGGTGGCGGTTATGGTGGGTCTCATGGAGGCCATGGACACGCAAAATTAGGTTCTGGACCATCACCACAAGATTATGCAGCAAGACAGGCAAATCCTGGGTATATTTACGGACAGTCGGAACAAAAATCAGCTGAGCCTGTAGCAACAGAACCAAAAAGAACAGTCAAAACAGGCAAAAGAGCGAAAAAGGCCAAAGCAAACGACAACACAGTATCAAACTATATGGATAAACAATCAAATCCTGGATATATCTACGGACAATCTACTTCAGGATTTCCAGGACAAGGTGATGTTCCTGATCCTGAAGCGAATAGAGGATCTATTGATGATAAACTCTATTTCCATTCGCATTCGCACAGAAACTACGGATAAAATATGGCTGCTTCTATAAACTCAACGAGAATTTATCCTACAGGAAGCGGAGATGCAACTCCAGTAAGATCGTCTGGTGAATCAGAAAAATCATTCGTACAGCAAATTACTGAAATAATAAGAATCAGCACAGAATCATTCAAATCTTTAAAAAAGGTTCATGATGCTGAGAAAATATCATTAGAAAAACAAAATGCAGCTGCTCGTATTGAAAGATTAGAAGCTAAAGAAGAAGCCGTAGCCGAACACGCTAAACCAATAGAAAAGCCCAGCCTTCTTGTTACAATATTGTTTATTTTGGGAATTGTGTTATCACCGTTGCTAAAATTTATCAAAAACTTGAAAGAAACGATAGAGACATTCATAGTATCAATAAAGAATATAATAACAGGACTAGTACAAAAAGTTTCTGATATGGCAGATCTTGTAAACCATATAGGAGCATTAGTATTAGGGTTTGTTGAAGGTAAAAATTCTTTTGCAGATATAGAAGGTGCACTAAGTCAATCTGATGGATTTTTAGATAACAAACATAAAGAACAAAAAGCAGCTGAGGATGCAGCAAAAACAAACGATAGCGCTCCTATACCTGCAGCTAAATCTAACAGTACAAACAGCAATACAAATCAAGCAACACGTATAGCCAAAGATGCAACAAAGGGTTATGTAAAACCTAAAAGCACTTCTTGGTGGGATTATTTGTTTGGAACTTCAAATGCAACAAATAATGAAGAAAATAATACAAATTCAAGTGGAGCTATAGATAATAAAAAGTTTGATATTAACAAATATATGGAACTTGTTGCTATACACGAGTCTGGAAACAACTGGAATAGCAAACCAGATTTTGGATTTGTGGGTCGATATGCGTTAGGTTCTCAGGCATTAGAAGATGCTGGATATCTTAAAAAAGGAGCTTCCAAAGGAAGAACTAAAGGAAGAAATGCAGCAATATATGATCCTAGTGCTTGGGTAAACGGATGGGATGTTGATAAATTTTTAAGTTCACATGAAGCGCAAAATGATGCGTATAAGAAAATTACTACAGAAAATTATAATCGCCTAAAAGCTAGAGGCATCATAACTGACAGTATGTCTGGTGCAAAAGTAGCATCAATATTGTTTGGAGCTGCAGAAGGCGGTCTTGGTGGAGCAACAAAATATTTTAAACAGGGCAGAGACACTTATGATTTCTATTTCGGATCAAAAGCCTCTGTAGGTAAATCTGCAACATGGATGGAAAACAAATATGAAAAGGGCGATCCAGTAGATCCAAAAAGATTTGCGCATACTATAGAACCTGCTCCACAATCTTCATTTGTTTTAGAAGAAGAGGAAAATTATGAAATTGAAGAAAGATCTTCTCCTGCTCCGTACAAAGGGTATCAAAGAATGCTTGGAAATACAGCAGATAAACCATCAAGATCTTCTCCTTTTCCAAAAGGATCAGCGCCAAATAGTAATAACTCAGAGCAGTATCTTTGGTATTTTGGCGTAACGGCATAAAAAAAGGGGGGAATTTCTTCCCCCCTCATCATCAATCTTCTTCTTCAGCGATTCGCTTAAAGAACGATAGATCTTCATCATCCTCATCAGTGTTCCAAAGAGTTGCATCCTCTTCAGCTTCATGAGCTGCAGGCTTTGCGCGAGCAGCAGGAGCAGAAGCAACTGGACCAGCGTCAGTATTACCACGCGAGTCAATACCAAGAACTTGATGGAGACGACGCTTCAGTTCGTCATAGCTCTTGAATGTCGAAGGATCAATGATTTCCTGCAATGAGTACTCAGACTTCCAGATCTTTTCAAGTTCCGAGTCCTTGTCAAGAAGAGGAGCGATATCATCAAACTCCGACTTATCGTAGTTACGATAACCGTCGACCTTACGGATCTTGAGCTTGAAGTTAGCGCCTTCCCAGAGATCAAAAGGATTCATAGGAGTTTCATCTTCGAACTGAGGATGCATAGCTGCATTCAGCTTTTCGAAAATCTTCTTACCGTACTTGAACAGGAAAACCTTACCGTCGTTTTCGGGATTAGCTGGATCTTTAACAACATAGATGTTAGAGATATAACCTAGACGGCGCTTCTGGTCGCGAGCTTGCTTACGTTCAGGCGACTTATCGTCGTCCGAAGCGTTCCAAAGCTGGCTGTTGAATTCAGCGCAAGGATCTTTCTGATTGATAGTTGTCAGAGACTTTTCGATGTACCAACCATTGGGTCCCTTGAAACCATGATCCCAAAGACGGACGAAAGGTACAGTTTCATCGCCAGGCGAAGGAAGGAAACGGATAATGGCATAACCATTACCAGCCTTATCTACGGTTGGCGACCAATATCGATTATCTTCTGCGTTGTTTTCAGTCTTGTTTGCGAGCTTATTGATCTCGGCGGTCAGACTTTCAAGCGATGCGAGACCGCTCTTCTTCTTAAGGTTTGCAAATGTTGACATATGTATCTCCTTTGTATGTCGGTGTATAACGTTGTATCCACAATATCATAATATATACTATATATGCTCACTGAAATCAAGCAAAAACTTTCAAGATAATTTTTTTCATTTTAAAAATATCATATGGCACAAAAGGTGCATATTTCTTGCATTTCAGTCGCACTTCTTCCCAAACAAGATCACCATCAAGTTTACTGTCCCAGTAGCGAAAAATCCCACAGGCTTTGTCTAGGATAATAAGAGTCTCGATATTGATTTTGTTTTGGAGGAACAGCTTTAGCAGTTTAGGGTATTGTCCATCTATAACTTTGATAGAGTCATCAAAAGATGGTAACAGCTTATCTAAATCTTGTTCGAAAATGTAGCTGATAGATTCATTTCTACGCTTCCATTCAAGATATGTGTCAGTATATTTGGATTCAGCAACCAAATCACCAACCCATATATTATACCCGTATTTGACAAAATTAGCAACTATAAAATTGACAGGATCATCTTTTTTTGCTAACTTGTGATACATGTACTTGTCTTTACGGGTTTCGAAAGAAGTTTTGCTCGCCCGTGTTTTTCCATTGTACAGAAAGTAATCGTATTTCGGTTTAGAAAAATGATTCTTTAAGGCAATGAAAAGTTTATATGCCTCAACAGCTTCCATTAGATCGGCAGCTTTGATGACTTAGGTAAGAAATTTAAAGATTCTGCTTCTTCTTGAATCTTGCTTCTCATAATCGCATTATTCTTAACCATTGACGCCACAGATTCTACTTCGATATTTCTTTTTTCGCAGTAGAAAACTATGGCGTCAAGGTAATCAAGATTATGTTTCTTCACAAGATCGTCGATTTCCCTCACAAAATCAGTAGAATTCTTAATAAACGGGACGACGTCTTTCATACTTTATCCTTTGTTTACATAAAAATAGTGTTGTCCAATTTGGGCAATTCTAACATAGCCCAATAGATGCCAGTGCGGGTGAATATAGTTAGCATGATAGAATTGAGCGCCGCGTGTAATGTCAGCACAGATACCGTGATATACTTGATATGCAACAGTTTTACTGTCCTGATATGTAGTACTCGCATACATGATAGGTCTATTTCTCATACAAACCCAAGAGAACTGACAAACTCTACCACGCTTCTGTCTTACGACTTTACATGGAGTATTACCAAATCTCTTATCGCCAACTCGATTCATAACAACCTGAGTTACGGCAATTTTACCCTTAATAGACTGATTTCCTGCTTCATAATAAGCATTTTGTGCAAGACAATCAATCTGTTGTTTATCGTAGTTAGATTCATTAACGACTGGCTTTCCGAAAACTTCAGCTTTTGGTGTATTTGCTCGAGCTGTTTCTGAAAAACTCATTATTACAACACTCAAACAAACCAGTGCAATTATAACAATATGACCAAAAGACTTAATTTTATCGAATAGTAACATTCGTTCCTCTTTTAAATTAACGATTCTGGCGATTGCATGTGTCCTTATAGAGCGTCTCATCTCGTGACAGTGATACAATGCTAAAAGAAGATACAAATAATGGATACTCTCGGGTATCTTCTAGTCCATCTCCCTCTTACTGGAGTTGCAAAATCATTATGCTTTTATGGCGGTAATCCGCTGCTTTCTTCTGAAAGCTATGTAAGAGCTCATGGAGGCCATGCCTCCGATTATATTTATATAAGTCTTAGAAATTATTTTATCGGTTGGACTTATTTTTGTAACGTTTGAACTTAGAAGAACACTGACTGATACCTGCACTTCTCACCGTGTGCTTTTCGAGTCGCGATCCCTAGATATCCGCGTGGCGTTATTCGTTGTCAGTGTTCATCAAAGTTTGCTGGGTACTATCGCTCCGTTTAAGGGCAATCGCTATACGTAGCCCCCCTAGAATAAATCTTTCATCGGTTGCGCCGAACATCCCACATAGTGGCGGTTATCAGCTAGGGTGATGATCTTCCTCGATAGTTAGGATCTTGCGTTCTTTTGCTCGGACCCAACAAAACTTATTTATACCACGGTTTACCGCGTGACAGGAAAACTTACCACTAGGGCGGGATACTTGCTCTGAATCTTTGACTCGGGAACTTCTTCCTCTGTCCCACATTCTCGGTTTTCTCTCTTATTACGACCAGGCTTAATGTTGTTTAAGCCCTTTGCTAGTACCTGATTTCAACAAAGCAGTATCAGTCAAGTTAACTGTCTTACTATGCATTCACCAGGCTTTTCCTGCCCCTCGATAAACCGTGGAGCTAAACTTAGAAGAACCTACGATATGGAGCGCCCTCTCCACGGCAGCCACCAACGTCTTCGTCAAGACTTATTCCGGTGGTAGAACCCGTCGGCAAAGTAGGTTCATCTAAGTGGTGGGATTCTGTTGCTAGGTTCCCACCAAACCCCGAAAGATCATGCTGCTAGAGCAAGATTTCCATATGCGCTGTTATCGTTTGCATCTACGTTTATTTAGCCACTCGGCCAGCGAATCAGTCTCGAATCTTCCTATTCCGCCCAAGTCGATCCTAGTTCACCCCCATCAACTACTACGGTAACAATCCCTGACTTTGCGCGAAGTACTCGACACGAGTATCGTAGTAGATGGTGGAGGTGACGGGTACTGCCCCCGTGTCCTCTAGACCTTTATTGTTGATTGTCAACAACTGATAAAATTATTTATGCTGCTTCAGCGTATTCCACAGCAAGATTAAGAGCCTTAACCTTACGTTCCTTGTTAGCGCCAAACCAGCTGTTATACAGACGAGTATCAGCAGTACGACCAAGTTCGTGATCAGTCAGATACGTAACAGCATTAAATGCCTGCCACCAACTACCTTCAGCATAACGAGCGCCAGGCTGTTCATGAACAATAGCCAAAGCCAATTCAGCAGCACGAGACAGATCATTAGATTCTTTATTAGACGAAGGAAATACCTGATTAAAATACTCAGTCATTGTTTCGCCAGTATAACGCTTTGACCCAAGAAATGCAGCCATTTCCTTATAGGTGTTCAGCTTATCCTTAGCAATACCCAGAGTTTCCTTCACAGTATCGCCATCAAAAGCACGACGATGATCAACACGAAGCATCTTATCAGCCTTAGTCGAAAGCGACAGCGAAAGAGTGTTCATACAAACAACACGGATGGGAGTAAACTGAACAGTAATCGACTTACCAAACTGATGAGGATTACTGAACAATAGATAAGATTCAACCTTATCTCCACCGAAAAGATCAAACCCTTCATTTACCTTAGCCAAAGCCCAAACATACTGACCGTTACGCAGAGAACCAGCAGTATGCATCTGCATGTCACCATTACCGATAAAGTCATTGAAGAATTCGAAGGCTTCGCTATTCTGACAAGGAACCCAATTCTGAGTAACAACGTCAAGAATACGATCATCGCTCGAACGAACTAGAGCTTCACGCCCAGTATATACGTTCCGACCATTCAGCTCAACATGAAGAGGAACCTTACGAACTTCCCAGTTAAGACCAGCTTCCTTCATCATTTGCTCGGGAGTAAGATCGCCGTGAACAGCCTTACCAAGACCATGCCAAGGGGTATCCCCAACATAAGCCATCTGAGCTTCACCATTAACAAACTCAAGTTCATGTGCCATGATATAACATCCTTTAGATTATTGCCAACTCACTTAGCACAACCCTTATACCTCTATCAATGATATAGGTCAAGCTATTTTTTCAATAAAATCGCTACAAATACCATAACACGAGCGATTCACGTCTTTAAGATCAGGATCAAGCCACTCAGGCATCACATTAATACTAATTGTTGTAAGAGACTTTCCTGGATAAGTCCAGATATATCCGTGGCTAGTAATAACGAAATCATCTTTTTGATGCCAAAAAAAGTTGTAGCTCGTGTCACTTAACCAACGAAGAGCGCCAAGATTTTTTGCATGAATCCACAACTTAAACACACGATCATCAAGCCAGTTTTTTGAGATTGGGTAAGTAGGATTGTCGTGACCCAACCACAATTCACCATTTGTATACCAAAGATCAATTTCAGCATCAAATTCGTTACTTAATGCTTTGTCAATTTGTTCTGGAGAATTTTCTACTGCTTCATCGGGACCAAGAAATAGACCTCTATGCGCAATTAGCTTCATTATGGTCTCCGGAAATAGATATTGGCTTCTGTCTTAAATTCAGGATGATCATAAGTTACATCAAACACAAAGCCTTTATCAGTTAGCCAAGCAGAAACGCTATCGTAAGAATTATCCACACCTTTATACAGCGGAACATTATAAGAAACTTCTACTACACCAGCATGTACAATATCAATATAATCACCAAGACTCTTAAGAACATTGAAATCGCTGCCCTGCGCATCAACATGGAGGTAGTCAATCTGAGTGATATTGTGCATACGGCAGAAGTCATCAAGACGAATAGTCATAACAGACTGTTTGCCCGTATAGTGAAAGTCAAATCCACTCCACCTTTCGGAAACATTGTCAGTAAAATCATTAAGAGAACTGCAACCCCAATCTTGCCAACCAGCAACATTAAACGTAGTAAATCTGTTCTCAATATCAACAGCAAGAGGGATAATCTTTACTCTGCTGTCATTTCCATACTTTTCATTGAGCAACTTGACCAATTCTACAGTGGGCTCAAAGCCGTATAGAACCATATCATTTTGAGTAAGATAATTAGGAGTATCCGTTCCTTGATTCATACCAACTTCAATAACAGTTCTCATATACAATTCCTTAATAATAATCTTTTTTATCGCCTCTACGTAATACGTATTGGACTATCTTTTCTTGGTTGATAGGCAAATTAAAGTTTTTCATAGAATTTAGAAGCAGTCTATGCGGAGGAGTTTCGTGACTATCTTCGAATTTCGGATTATAAAATTCTTGCATAATAAATTCAGACATATTGACGATATTATCTCTCTTAGATAAGAATATCCAGTCATTAGGAAATGTATTAGCAGAATCAATAGTAACAACATTTGGATCAAAATTAACTGGATAGTCCACATAAACTAGATCGCATCTAGATTTGACAACAATATCATACTGCCAGCCCTGTTCTTTTTCTTGCTGAATCATCATTTCAACAGCTTGTCTGAACTTTAAATACTGATAGTAGGTACTTTCATGATCTTTGTGTCTAGGATCAACAGCGTCAGGAACCTTATAGTTTTCAGAGTTATCGTCAATAAGCACCTTTTTAAGATTAAGACCGCTAAACAATTCAAAAATACGCTGATTGTCTAGAATCTCATCATCTTGATATCCGAACTTGCCTTGAATATAAGGATGATAGTTATAACGACGGTTATACGTAGCTAGAAAGATATCAGCAGTATTACCAAAAACATTAATAAAACTATCTTTAGTTTGGTCCCATGTTCTTACATTTCCAGACAGTAATATAGCTATTTTCATTCATGATTCTCCGATAGAAAATAATTAAGATCTTCAGGGGTGCCGATACCCCACATCTTATCAATAGTTTTCACACGAATCTTTTTGCCGTCTTCAATAGCCTGGTTAAACACAGGACAGACATAAAATTCGTTATTAACACGAATATTTTTTTCGATCATCTGTTCAGCATACTTAACGTAATCTGATCCTTTAGACCAATAATAAACACCAACAGTAGCAAGATCAGAGATTACTTTCTTTTCAGCAACTTCAGAAACGAAACCTTCCTCGTTTAGTTTGGCGTAAGACCATTTAGGATGAGTAGCATTAAATGTAAGAATACCACCGTCTATAGAATCAGCATTGAATGCATACATGACTTCATTTGAGTTCCATTCAATAAATTGATCAGAGTTTGCCATAACCAGAGGCTGATCGTTGTCAATAAACTCTTTGGCAAGAAGAGTAGTGCAAGCAGCGCCTTCGGTTACACCATCAACTAGAACAATCTTGCAGTTAGGTGCAATCAGGTTTAGAAGATATTTCAGATTGTATTTTTCGTAATGCTCTTGCTGACAGATAAAGATATAATTGGCTTCAATATTCAGATTCTCAACAACAACCTGAATCATAGGCTTTCCGCGAACTTCAATTAAAGGCTTTGGGAAAGTATAACCAGCCTGAGCAAACCGACTACCAGCACCAGCCATAGGAATAAGAACATTCAGCTTATTATCTCTCCAAGGAAGAGATTTGTTTCCTTTACCTTCAATTGTATTCATAAGATCTTTAATCCTTTGTTGCATAAATTCAGAATTAACTTCTTTGGCATTTTCTACAGCCAGAAGATGCGCGCCTGAATCAAGAGCGCCTTGTCTGCCAATATGACTATCTTCGATAATGATTGTATCTTTTGGAAGAGCATTAAGCGCAATCATACATTTCCAATACATTTCAGGATACGGCTTTGATCTAGTTACATCCTCATTAGAAACATAATAATCAACATACTCTAAAACACCAATAGCCATAAGAGCGAGCTTCACAGTTTCTCTAATAGAATTAGAAGCTACAGCAATCTTATATCCTTGATGCTTAATCCAGAGGAACATATTTCTAAGAAAATGTTCTTCACCAAATTGCTTAATAAGCTCAAATGTTGCCGTCTGTTTGTGTTCCCAAACATAATCATATTTGTCTACAGGCAATCCTTTACGCTCAGTAAGCATTTTCAACTTACGAGTTGTAGACAATCCATCGTATGTACTAAGATGTTCTTCTCGTGAAATTACGTACTTTGGATCAACTGACGACAACGCCTCATTGAGTGCATGATAATGTAGATCTCTTGATTCAATTAATACACCGTCAAGATCAAAGATAATCAGTTTATGCATTACATACCTCTAAAATATCATCTACAGTATTTGAGATAGAATGATTTTGTACAAGATAATCACGATTAATATTCATTTCTGTATCGTGAACACCTTGGAAATTTATCATATAATCTAATAGCTGTTGATCATTATCATAAACAAAACCATAATCAGACAACAGTTTAGCGCCAGCAATATTACGAGCAGCCCAAGGAGTTCTATTCGCCATAGATTCTAATATAACCAGACCAAACCCTTCTGAATGCGAATTCATAATATAAAGATCAGCCTCAGAAATAGCAGAAAGAACATCTTCTCTAGAATCTAGCATAATAGATTTTACTCTATAGCTGTTTGGTGGCTGCATACCATTTCTGTTATCATATCCTGTAAGTACCAGAGTCACATCATCACGATTAAGACGATTGAATACTTCTATAAGCTCTGGCATAGCTTTATTAGGCCAGAACCCGCCGCAAGACAAGAACATATATTTTGTTGTGATATTATACTTTTCTCTAAACCCTGGAGAACCCATAGAGTTGCGAATATCAATTCCGTGAGAAACCTGAACGCCTTTATATGCAGAATTCTTTGCGTATAAGAAATCCCAATCTTCATGGGTAGAACAACCAATATAAGGAATATTCTCTAAAGCAAAATCATGTATTGGGGCTTCTTTAGGGAGAATAATTAGGAACAATATTGGTGAGGGGATTTTAGCGCAGTTACTAAGAACAAAGTCTTGAACACCTACTGTAGCACCATGAACTACAATAAGGTCCCATTTTTCCAATAATACATTTGCATCGCTGGTTACTCGAACGCCATTTAATTCGCCTTGATGCTCTCCAGCAAAAACAGCAGCAATGTGGCCTCGACGAAGGGTTTCTTCAGCCATATCTCGAACATAATTTTCTGAACCACCGGGAAACGGTGCATAACGGTGTACAACATATAGAATTCTTTTCATTATAATTTCCAATCCGGCACTCTATCATACTGATGAACTATATAGTATTTTTCTCCAGAGCTAGTATATACGGCTCCGTCTTTGTATACTGGCTCAGGTCCGAGCAAATTCTCTCTAAAGTAATCAATCTTTCTAGGATCACCAGTAGTTCCTAGCTGACAAGCCCATCCGGAATCATGACTAACAAAGTCAATAGCATCTTTAAATGGCTGAGTTTGGATCATCACATTATATACGGCTTGATCAACAATAGGAATTGGTCTGTTTACGCCATTAACAAAAATGTTAAATACCAAATCCTTGATATATTCAGATTCACCAGCAAGAACACCAACGTTATAGATTTCATTAAACTTGAAATTTTCGTAGATGTATGGACCATAAGTTTCCATCAAATTTTGATTACCCCATGGTTCATCTTTATATTTCATAGATTCAGAAGCAGCAATTAAAGACTTTCTAGGATCCATATAATTGACAATCCACTCAAAGGGATTGCGCTGGAAAATTACATCTCTAACATCAGTGGTAACTACGTACTTGTAGTTTGTATATCGAGTTTTGAGAAACTCATAAATGCAGATAAACCGAAGAACGTGAACAGGAATATTATCAGCAATTGGCATATCAATCAGAATAAATCCCATAGAGATCAGCTTATCCTGAGTTTCCTGAGAAGTTTTCCCTATTGCCATTACTTTGTCAGTATTAGAATCAGCAACCGCACAAACTGATTCTACCCACCGTTGCACTTGAGGATATTCATATCCTGAAAATCCACCAATGATAAGATTCTTTTTCATTTAATTCTCCAGAAAATAATGCCCCCGAAGCCGAAACTCCGAGGGCATTTACGTAGTTCCGATAGTATAACCTATCAGAAGCGGACAGTAACAGTACCAGCTACGCCGTTCTTCTTAGTAGCGCCAAAATCAGTGTGGTTAAACTGAGCGCCAACCGAGAAAGGACCAAAAACGTTTACGTCAAGACCAGTGGTAAGACGCAGACCTTCAAGGTTATGCGCTCCAAGAGCGCGAAGATTATCATAACCAGCACCAACATAAGCCAGAGCATGATCATTCAGCTTTGCACCAACACGAGCGCCGACATTGATATTAGTACGGTCAAACACATTGTCAAGACCAGCCTCAATTCCAGCAGTCACAGGACCGAGAACCTTTACGTCGTAACCAGCCTCAATACCGTAGGTGAAAGAACGGTTGGAAGGAATAGCAGTAATGTCCTGATAACCAACCGAGGCAGTCGCGCGAGGACCAGTAAAAGTATCGGCCATGGCGGGAGTAGCAGCAGCAAGAGCAGCTGCGGTAAGTGCATAGAAAACAGTCTTCATAGTATTTTCACTTTCTTTATTGTTAACAAAAAGTGCTCAGACTTTCACTGGCTGTCCGTTAAGGTCTTTAGGTTCCCAATCAATCTTCGCTCTGCGAATCTTTACAGCTATACCTACAACGCTCTAACTTCTTTATGCATTCAACCAAGCTAAAATATCTTCTTTTTTGGTTGAATATTTTCCATATTTCTGGACCATTGAAAGAATTCTAGGAACTATGTAACAAATAAATTTGCCTTCGTTCTCTGGTTTTCTTTTTTGTTCAACAGATTTATATGGGATTCCCTCTATATATGCTCTAGCAAGGAAAGTAGCTCGATTTTCGTTTCTCACTTCAAACTTTCTGTGATTAACGATAGAGTTATACTGTTCAGTAACATGAGCAGACGATTGCTGATGTTTCAATAACCAGCGTTGCTGCTTTAACAGTTTAGCTTCTTCGAACTTAATAACTTTTGCTTCTAGGCTGAGGTGTTTTGATTTAATCTTAAGTGCAATAGACATATGTAATTCCTTTTGTTTAATAGTTGGGTTATTGGTAAACTACAACAAAAGGTGGATCTCTTGATTTAGAGTTCTATACGTTATTACTCATATTACATCTCCTTAGAATGGTGACGCTAATGGGAATCGAACCCATATCAAGCAGGTTAGAATTGCCTGCATTACCATCATGCTCTAGCGTCATATACTTATATATGTCAAATATTGGTCGGGAAGACAGGACTCGAACCTGCAACCCCCTGCTCCCAAAGCAGGTGCGCTACCACTTGCGCCACTTCCCGACTGGATGCCCCGCTTGGATTCGAACCAAGATTAACGCCTTCAAAGGGCGTGGTCCTACCATTAGACGAAAGGGCATTAAAAATTGGCGGACAGGGTGAGATTCGAACTCACGGAACCCGTTAAGGTTCGCTGGTTTTCAAGACCAGAGCCATAAACCACTCGGCCACCTGTCCGTTGGTGCGGATGGAGAGGATCGAACTCTCACCTTCTGGTTGGAAGCCAGACACGCACCCCAGTACGCCACACCCGCATAGTCACTTATTTATACTACTTTTCCGAATCAGAGTCAAGTTCTTTTAATGTAGCGTTGACACAATCCATTAAAGCTGTTTGTATACCAAGTCTAAGAAAAAAATCGTACTCTAGAGGACTGATATCCTCAAAGATAACAGTAGCACTACCATCAGCATTATCTTCAATACTAGCGACTCGCATAATGCACCTTTCTGATTAAGAATCACAAGGTAATTATGCTATATTACAGGCAACAAGTCAACACTTATTTTGAAAAAATTTGATGATCGTTTGTTTCTTTTGGCGCGCGAACATATATATAGCGCAAAATCAGAACAGGGAAAGAAAAATGACATCAAAGATCTATAAAGCAACACACGTAGTAACGTTAGCAGTCACTTTGGCTCTACTATACGAATTTCTAGGATCTCTTCTAGCTACGTAACAAAGAGAGACTTCGTTCTCTTTTTTATTAGCATAAATAGTGTAACTTCACTAAGAACGTTTATGAAATGAATGAAACCGAAAAGAAATTATTCGAAAAACTATCCAAACTTCTAGGACCAGAAGCTGCAGAAGCTGAATTCAAGCGCATTGATGAAGAAACAGCTAAACGCAAAAAAGAAAAACAATTCCTAGCTAGTTTTGAAGAAGCCCTTCTAAACCCAAAACCAAAAAAGATTATAGAAGAAAAAGAATCAGAAGCTCTACATAATGCTCTTATTGAGTCTTGCGATGAGTTCATAGAACCAATAATACTTGAAGAAAAGCCAGCTGCTATTCCTCTTGGTGCACAGCCTTTGCCACAGCTTCCTGAAAAAGATTTCGTGACAAAAGCAGTTAAGTCTTTATCAAAATTATCAAGAAACGAATATAATGATAAAGTAAATGAAACTCCAGAATCTATACGTAAAGAGATAGATCTGATGAAAAAGACTATTACCGACTTACATAGATTTGCAAGAAACGCATCGGGTATGGGTGGTGGCGGTGAAGTCAATCTTCGCTATCTAGATGACATCAATAAGTCAACTTTTGTCAATAACTATTTTCTAAGTTACAGTTCAACTAGCAATAACTTTTTGTTCGCTAATGTTACAACTGCGGTTGATTGGTTACACATACCTTCAAGTATAATTCCCGATGTTTCACTAGCCCATTCTCTAGGAAACAACACCAATCGTTGGGAATCTTTGTGGATTGGTTCTAACTCTATCACTTTCTCTGATACTCTTGGTGGACCTGACCAAGTTCTATCTCTCGCGAATCAAGTATTCTATATCACACAAGGTTCAGGATCTAACTCCACATTTAACGCAAACGCTGGCTTCAATGCTGGTGGTGTTATTCTACAGAACTATACCATCGGACTAGCTAATGCCCAACACGACTTTACTATCGGTTCTCCTGGTGATGGTGGGTGTATTCTGATCAATAGATCATTATATGTAGGCAATACCTCAGCTAATTTATATGAGTTTTCTACTAATACCACATCTACGCTTATTTCTACACCAACAACTATTTCCAATACATTAACTATATACGGAAACACGTTAGCAAACAATATTACGCTTGAAGCAAATGCAGGCATTACTTTCTCTGATAACACCACACAAAGTACTGCATACAAAGCACCAAATGTACGAATTGATGCCGCTATATCGAATAGTGTGTTAATTGACTTTGCTTCTGATAATATTATTCATGTGCATACTAATGCGGGAACATTGACTGCTAACATTCAGAATCTAAGTTCAGGTGCTGGTAGATCAATTGAATTATTCATTTTTAATAATATTGGTGGTACTCAACAGTTCAATCATAGTCTAAGATCAGGAACACAAGCAACTGGTGGGCAGTCATTTTACTTAAGTTCACACAATTTAATGTATGTCAAGTATTTTTGTTTGGACGGAACCGCAAACAACACATTTGTCACTGCTATTGTTTAATCCAACTATAATCAATCCCAAAGACCAAAGTAGTATTTTGCAAATAGACGCAGGCCATTGTTAATGCGCTTATAGTGATCTTTGCGACCCTTTTCGTCTACCCAATATTTTGGTTTAGATGGATCTTTCTGATAATCAAATCCTATAGTACTATAGCCTGCATCATCATCAGTTTTATTAAAAACCATTCCTAATTGATCGCTATTATGATAGAATTGTGCATCGTTGTTGTCAGGATGAGTGCATTGCTCGAATGCCCAAATTATTTCATTAAGAACCCATTCCCATCTATCATGAATAGTATTATCAGTATATCCATTATCAGGACCTGCTTCTTCCGTTGGATGAAACTGTTCAGGCACATCTTCGAAATCAACAGGACAAGAGCCATGCTTGATTTCTTTTAGTTTGAGTAGAAGAGGATAGATGACCAAAGCTATTGTGTGATCGGCGCTCCAAACATCATATCCATCAATATGGACCTTAACTTTACGTTTACGATTGCGCGCCCAACTATTGATGGGCCAAACAAGATCAGTTAGTTTGTCAAAAAAGCCAAATACAATTTTATCATACCAAGTATATTCATCTTCATCAAGAAATGCATGAGTTTTCGACCGAAACATTTCGTATCTAGTTTCCCATTTACGAACAGGAATCAAATCGTAAGGATAAGGTCCGATATTGACTTTCATTAGATCACCAAACTAGAAGTCTGCGACTGGTACTGCTTACCAACATCAGCATCAGTCTTAATCATAGCATTAATGAATTGGTTCTTAATTTTAACGTTGCCATCTTTCGGTCCCGAAAAGAAGTAAGGTACCAGACCAAGCCCCTGAGGACCCATAAGGAATACCATCGGCTTAGAAAGAGTAACCGATTCAGCATTCTCGTCAGCTAGTCTTCCGATAACTTCTTCACCCGAAACCATCTTCAGGCTGACAATATCCATAAGTTTATAGTTTGTTTCGATAATCATTTTAAATCATCCTCTAATTGGTGTGTGAGTTTATTGTATTTTTCTTCTATATCTTGTAGTCGAAGAACTTCTGCAATAGCAGCATCAGTTGTGCGCTGGTTGCATATACCATTATGTATGTCCATATATCTACACTCCATACCTATAGAATAGGCATCCATATCAAACCCAAAGATCTGATATAGCACATGGCGATATGATCCTTCGTCTATCATATCACCTTTATGTATGCGCTTACATACGGAATAAAATGCCATCAATTTTTCATGATAAGGAAGAGCTGTCCAGTAATCGTCGCATTCTTTTGCGTACTGGTTTTCTGCCTTTTGTTGGAATTCACCTAACTCAACTAATTCATTGAGTGTTTCATTTATAGATTTAAGTTCGCCCATTATAATTCCTCAGTATAGTCAATCATTTTGCTAAAACGATAATCTAGTGGAACAGTCCGCACAAAATTACGATAAGAAATATCAACATTAGGATATGGAATGTTTACCGCGGATTTCCATTCTTTATTGTGAAGATTGTTTAGGCGTTCTTCATACACTCTATCAATATGAAATTTCATATACCGAGAGAAGAACATAAGCTGCAATATTTTTGCATAACAAACAAACACAACACTAAGCAAGAAATAACTAAGATAAACAGCCATAACATCCTCCAAAATTAATCAGTGATTTCCTCGTAGTAATAATCTTCTTCTAGATTCTTAGTCCAATCATCATCAGATAACCACTGCCAACCATCTTCTGATTTCATATCGGTGTTATATAGCGACCATCCTTCCGATAGATGATGAAACACAATTGTGCCATCCCCATCCCAGTAAAGATAGACATCTAGATCAGCTTGTTTGATATGATACTTTGCTACACGAGAATATTCGCCAGTCTTGGCATAACTACCGCAGCAGATAGTGTTATAGGTAAGGTCTTTAATTTGATCGTTCTCAACAGCAATCAGAGGCACATAAGCCTCTTCGGTATTATATCCCCAACGACCATTAGGATTTAGATATTGCATCATAATCTCACCAGCCGCAAGAGCCGGGATATCATTAGGATGAATATTAATCTGAAGTTTCATTAGTTTGTCCATTTCGTAAACACAGCAAAATAAGTTCGGCAAGTTTAAGAGAAGCACACTCAGCTACAAGCCCCTTCTTATCATAGATACCATACCATTCTTTAGTACCAGATACAACAGATTCATACCAATATGCCATTTCCATACCTCTCTATATATAAATTCATTTTTTATTATTTTTTTATTATTTTTTTCGGCCTTCATTCATAATATCATCATATATCAGCCGAGCGATGAATTCGTATAACCTATACAACAGCAGCAAAGAAAATATAGCAAACATATACCAAAAGAAATAATAAAACAGCAGAAACACAGCGATAACTGAAGCAAGAACAGCAGCAGATACTAAACGAGCAGTAGTCATATTATCCATAATATATAGCCTTTCAATTAATGACAGCGCCACCTTCTGAGCGACATGGCTTTACGAGTAGGGCGACCCTTCTCATCTTTCATAGGACCCTTCATACCACTCATTCGAGCGCAGAAAGATCTGCGACGTGCTGCCCTTTTGCCGCCAGGATTCTTTTCTGTAACAGCAGTAGATAGATGTGATCCTGGATTTTGGCGACGGAAATGTGCAGCCCCTTTAGCAGTTAGGCCAGCGCCCGCTTCGGTGGACCTGAAATATCCTTTAGAGTCAGCACCACGCTCAAGTAATGTATCCTCTGTAAGACCGGCATGGCGAAGTGCAGATGCTTTAAATTCCTTACCAAAATACTTCACATGACCGTGTTTATTGGATGCTTTCCAGCCAGACTGCTCAGTTGACCCCTTTTCAATATGAGGTCTTACGTAAGGAGTGTTATTTGATTCCTTTACAGGAACACAATTAGGAACAGTTTTGCCACCTTTTTCTTTAGTGCCATACTGATGATACCCTTTCCAGCAGGGATCTTTCTTCATATCCTTGAGCGTTTTCTTTTTCATAGAGTAATCCTTTTTTACTCTATTTATTATACATTGCGCTCCATAGCAACAACTTCTTCAATCAGCTCAACCAGATCAGTAGTGTCAGCAACTACCAGTTTGACTCGATGCCAGTTGTCGAATTCATCATTACCAGTCACCTCCATAACGTAACCATTATCAAGCATAGAAACTTCGAATCGATCATCTAGTTTCTTAATCTTTTTCTTAATGTTTTGAATCATAACCTCTCCCATGTTTCACCACAGTCAGGACACTTCCATGCTACTGTGCGATCTTTATCCATATCATATAGACCAATTTGGCGACCCCAGTTGCCTTTAGTGCGAGTAGCACCATACTGTGAAGCTACTTCATCAGCAAGTGCCTCGGCTTCTTCATGGTTCATGGGAACTCCGCCATTATGATGATAGTAACCATCCTGACGACCTCTATCATAAAAAGTCTGCCAAATGCTTCCACCATTCATATCTTCTCCGCAATGCGGACACGTTCCGTGATTATCAGTCAAGACCAATTTCCTTTTTATACTGAGCAACAGTATCATTAAAGATTGTTGATCCTTTCCAATTACCCTTCGGCGAATTATACCATACTCGTAGAATACGATTAACTGCTTCTTCGTAAGGATCTACCGGTTCTTGTTCGTGTTGCATAAGGTACTTAGCAAACGCACGAACAGGAACAGTAGGCTTACCGTCTATCTCCAAAGCCCAAACATCAAAGTGAGATTCTCTGGCTTCTCTAATCAGCTGATTAGCACGATCAATATACCACTGAGGAATTTCTTTAGACATTATACAATACTCCAATCTTAGCCATTTTTAAACTTCCTATATGCAGCCAGAGTTTCATCCCATGTAGAAGAATTTGATGGATACCCATATCCGAAGATTTGAAGAATAGTCTTTAGCTCTACCCAATCTTTATCAACAGGAGGTTCTACAGGAGGATCAGCAGGCTGGTCATCTAGATTAACTTCTATGACTTTAACTGGCTCCCACTCAGCAAACGTATGATTACGAAGAATCTGTAAATCATACTTAACAAACTCCTTCACAATCTTAACAAACCCCTTCACAATCACAATATCACCATTAGCATCTTGTCTAAGGGTAGTGGTGTAGTAGTTCATAACGCGAATGTCTTTAATATCAATCATCTAGGTAGTGCTCCTTCAATGCATCATAATCAATATGGCCATTTTCGTCTAAGGAGGCTACGACCTTGCGAGCCTCAAATGCATTCAATCCACAGTTATTGACCAAATCAATAACGAGTTCATTATATACATCTATCATGACTGAATCCATTCATACTCGCTGTTACCAGTCTTGAAGCGAACATACAGATAATACATATCATCCGGGTCAATCCGTTCTTCAAGAATCTCAGTCACTGGAGTAGTTGTCCAATAATCAAACTCAGAATAAGATCTACCATAATGGCTTCCTACTCTCATAGCAGCACCAACTTGTGGTCGTGCATCATGAATGGTTTCTACTCTAATGATTTTGCCAGTTTCTTCATCAAATATGGGAATGAGTGCGACGCTCATCTGTCCACTATCACCAGCGCCATCACGAGTTCTACGCAGCGAATATGCCATAATTATTCTCCAGGAATATGATACCATTCAATAAGAAGATCAAGAGCATCAATGTGCCGCTGAATCTCAGCCTTGTCCTTTTCTGGCTCCTGCCAAAAGAAAATATTGGAATCTTCTGAAGCGAGATCGGTGATGAATGACTGTCTTGTGTCTTTCAATTCGGCCATTACAATACGATTGGCCTGTTCAAAATCTATTGAAATTGTGTATGCCATAATTACTCCAATTTGTGTTATGCTCAAGTCAAGGGAATAGTATGTAGCGGAGCTTAATGTTCGGGTCCCTCGTTAGGAGTCCCTATAGTATCTTCGGGTCCCCCGCCCCCGGAGTCCCCTTTTCGGGTAAAGGGCTATAGTATCTTCGGTACCGGATCCCCCCCTCTCCCCCTTTCGCTGCTGCTGGGTGGCTGTGTGTGGCCGAGGGGTGTCGAGCAAGGCGACCGGCGATATACTTAGATACTATAGTATTGACTGTTTTTTCGAAAGTATCTACCAAGTATTCACAAATAGAAGCAGGCGGGCACTAGAACAGCACCCGCCCACTCACAGTAATCATTCGGCGGGGACGAGTTCTGCGGCAGCGGCAACTTCCGCTTCATAGGCATCTTCAGCGGCCATGAAACCCGAGACTTCGGCGGCCTGAATTTCTGCGGCTTCAACCTGAACTTCTGCTTCAGCGACTTCGGCGGCGACTTTGGCGGCGCGGGCCTTAGCACGAGCGAGCGCCTTCTCAGCGGCGGACGCAGAGTTGTTGGAAGTATTGGTGGGCGCGGTGACTTCGACTTCCGGCTTGGTCTTCTTGGCCTTTACAGGCTTTTCATCGCGGACAATTTCGCTGAACGAAACACGACCGTGATCAACGATCCAGCGGTACACCGACTTGGCGCGCTGAATATTATCGTAGCCGAGCGCATCCTGAATCAGTGCGCTGACTTCGGTGATCGGCCGGTCGGCGTGGGCTTCCATGATTTCAATGGCGATTTCGGTCTTGGTCTTGGGCTTGGTCATGATATAGGTCCTTTCAAAAAGTAGCGGAGACCGTTTCCCCGTTACAGCTTCTTTGTACCCCCAAACGGCCAAGCGGTCAACCAAAAAAATGACCATAAGCAAACCTAATAGGGCGGTACAACGATCGCTTATGGCGGGCTTGACGGGATAGGGCTGGCGAACTATACTTGATCTCTACTTCGGCGTTACATCAACGATCCGGAGACGAGATCGACGAAATATAATCGTCTTTTATTTCATCTCAGTATTCGTGGGAAATTCTATGCGAATTTCTCGGCGATTATCCTCCCCATGCACGAATAAGATTGTCCCACTTGATGTCATAGTCAAGATTCAGAGTGGACCAGTAGCGAAGAAGCGGCACACGATCTTCAGCAGCAGCTTCACGAAACATGGTGTACAGATCATTCAGCGAATAGACGTTCATGGTAGTCTCCTCAATCAACAATAGTAGTATACCGTAGTCAGCTACGGAAGTCAATAGTTATTATGAAGGATGTCCTCTTCTTCCAGTGACATGTATACTGCAGCAGCAATCATCATTACTCCAATGATCGGCTGGTAGATGGCATCATCAGCTGCTCCACCAGCGACCAGTACTCCAAAGACGAACAGTAGATAAGCCATCAGTGTTTACACCCGAATGCTCGACCCTCATCACCGATCTTCCAGGCAGATGGTCTTGATGGGTTCTTGTAGTCAACACATCCACATTCGAATGTGACTCGAACTTCACTGCTGCTCACTTCTACCTTAACAGCAGTACGAATCGGTCCACGAGGGTCAGCGGTCATTGGCAGTTACTCCATCATCCTTACACTAGTGATTGTACTATAGAACGTGGGTCAAGTCAAGCAAAAAAATGGCGGAACCAAAATTAATTGATCCCGCCACAAGGCTCACAAGGAGAGGTAAAGATTAGAAGCCGAAGGAGTTGGTCCGCGTCAGAAACTCTTGGAGACCTTCGTACAGTCGCTTCGCCTCGTCCAGCCGGAGACCCAGTTCGTTGCGCAGAAACTTGATGGTGGTGATCTTGTGGTGACCAGCCCTGATGATGGCATCCACGAAGTCTTGGGTGGGCATGCTCATTTCGCGCCACTTCTCACCCAGAATCTCATCGGTAGCCCGGCTATCGCTCCAAGTAGAATAGTTCATCGTCGTGTCCTTTCGCTTTCAATACAGCCATTGTACTACAGTATTAAGTGGAAGTCAAGCGGTATATATCGTTTCTCTGTTGTTGTCGAACAGTGCTTCATATACCATCGATCCATCGATGCCGTACTGGTAGAATCCCCAGCCAGAATCGTCGCGGATGATCGTGTAATGAAAGCCACTGCCATCCTCAACATCAGCGATCAGTGGCGATCCAGTAGCACCAGCCCACAAATGCCAGTCCACAGCATTGAACATCCGAAACGTAGCAGCAGTATTCGCCAAAATGGATTCCACAACACCGAAGTCCACATTTCTCTCCATTGTCTATAGGCTCAATTGCACCAGTAGCTTTCCGACTGCACAGAGCAGGACCACGGAGTATCGATCTTTTCCTGGATCCACTTACCGCTCATGAGGTTCTGTACCCAGCGATATCCATCCTTGGGCTTTTCTGTCGGCATCGGATGATTCACATAAGCCATATCGTTCACTCCTCGCTTTCAATACAGCCAATATACTATAGGCTTATACCGATGTCAAGTTCTTTTTTATCTTTTCCACATGCTCCAATATGCTAGACCATTCGCTAGTAGTAAAGACAAATTCTGTATGTACCATATCTGTATCAGGATAGTAGGTTACATTCCTCAATTTCTCTGTAGTAGAGATACTGATTGATACATAGCGAATATAGATATCCATCTACTCTGTCCTTAAGATTTAGAATAATCTTTAGAATTCTTGGAACATGCAGTTGATGACGGATGGGTAATAGAGAGGAGAGTAGATGTCGCCGAAGCGGACTTTGCCTGTCTTTCCATCGTTCGGGAACAGACCAGTCAGAGTATGTTCTTCACCACGGAAGTCGGTGACGATGTCGCCGATCTTCAGTTCTTGCATGGTTTCTTTATCCAGCAGTTTGAACATATCAATTCTCCAGATGAGCAAGACCACGATCGGACAGAGTCATACCTCTGATATCGTCTTCGCGGAGGACATCAGTCACACGACATGTGTGATAGTTATTGGACATAGCGAACCATTCTTGTTTGGTCAGAATGGCATTGTGAATCAGATTACCATCCTCATCGAACATATCGATGGCATAATACCTCATGCGGCCTCCACCAGTTCGAGATCATGGATATGAAACTCAAAGAATTCGCCAGGAGCCATCTCTACCCAGACGGTATCATCGCCCTCGCCGAACGGACCATAGTAGTCATCGACTTCGCTGATGATTCCGACTTTGTTCGAACCAACAACACGAACGATATCGCCACGCTTCATAGTATCCTCCGCTTCAATACAGTAGTTATACTATATGCACATGGGGAAGTCAAGCGGCTTTTTGCTTCAAGAGAAACAGAACACCGCCGAACGTCCGAGAATTATCTCCAACAAGAGAGTCATCGATCGCATCAGGAAGAGAATGACGACCGTATTCATCATACCAGTCCCAGCCACCCACCGATGGATTCTCAGAGTATCCACGATCCTTGAGATACTGAGCAAAGCAGCAGTCCTCATCATCATAGTAGTCATAGCTACCATTGGGATCTTGAGTCTCGAGCCAGCCCTTGAAATCAGCGATAAGAGCAGCATCGGTTTCCGGATACGTATTCATCGAAGTTCTCCAGCAGCGTTCAATATAGTAGTTATACTATATCATTATGCCTACGTCAAGCGTTAATCAATCGCTTAAGAGTGAAAAGAACATCACCATACCGCGAGTGAGCATGGACTGCTTCATCGATGACGGATGGATAATTGGTGTAGCCATCATCACGATCATCACGATCTCGCCAAGCATCAGGATTCACACTCGGATTCGAGCAATAGCCACGAGACCTCAGATATCGACAGAAGCAGCAGTCGAGATTGTTCGCGTAGTTGTACGTCTGATCAGGATTCTGATTCTCCAGCCAGTCCATAAAGTCAGCGATAAGTGCATCATCAGTCGAAGGATACATGATCTATTTCCTCAGTTGCGCAGCGAGAATTGGCTGGCGTAGCCCCACTTGTATTGCTCGAACTCATCGCTCTCGGCCAGAGCATCGGTGCACTGGATTTCGTATCCAGGCAGGCCATTCTTGATATTCTCATCCGCATCGAGGACAATAGCAGGACGACGACCATGAATGCGATCGCTATACCAAACCTTAGTTCCAACAGCAAACATAAAAACACCTTTCCGCTTTCAATACAACACTTATACTATATGCGTATGGGGGAGTCAAGTTCTTTTATGCGGTTAACAGTTCGTTAAGTTTGTTCAGAGCACCGCCGAACGTGCGCGGACGAACAGCCACAGCAACATCGATAAATGCGGGAATCTTGCTCGAAGGAGAAGCAATGATCTCCCCATGATCATCCTCGCAAAACTCCTGCCAGCTGCACGGCCTGACCAGAGGCCGAATAGCATACTCACGAGCCTTCAGATACTGCGCGAAGCAGCAATCAAAGACGCTAGTGTAACTATACTCACCGAGCGGATCCTGATCGACCAGCCACAGACGAAAGTCTTCAATCACTGCTTCATCAGTAGTAGGATATGCCATGTCACTTCACTCCCGCAATCAGACCATCCTTCATGGTCACTTCGGCAAAGAACTCACGGCCCATACCAGTGATATGCGGACGATTGGCAACAACGAACGTACCGTTCTCGCGATACTCGTTACCGAACATCGAAGTTTCCTGATACCTGAGACGCTGGCCGATCTTTTCCTTGAGAACCTTCTTGCTGGGGTAAAAAGCAATCATAGTCATGTCGTTCACTCCTCGCTTTCAATACACCACTTGTACCCTATTGCCCAGGCAAAGTCAAGCGGTAATATTCGGCATCTCAAGGTGATAGTTCGTTGCCACAATCTTGGCCAGTTTCAAGAACTCTTTGATGAAGAAGCCTTCTTCATGGAGCTCGCTCGAAGAATCATGACAAGTCTGAAGAGCACAAAGGAAGCCGATATCTTCTTGATCAGAGGCATCAAGACCAAGAGCCTTGTAGACGGTGGAGTTGGCTACTGTCTTGAATTCCATATCTTCATTGTAATCGTCATCAGAAATCAGATGACCAATTGCACACTTCAGACCATTGGGAGTTCGATACATACAAGTATCGTGATCATCATTATTAATAGCAGGCAGACCCTGCTTAACCATGGCAGCAACAGCGCGATTAAATGCATCCTGACGATCAAACATAGCGATTCTTCCTCACAACACAATCAATACAACACTTGTACCCTATTGACTTTCATTAGTCAACTGGTAATTATACTCCAAAAGTCTTTTTGCTCTGTAATGCATCCATCCTTCTTTCGGAAGATGATATCCTGTTGATGCATCCCAATCAGCAAATGCTTTATCGTAGAATCCAATCTTTTTCTTTTGTGTCTGTAGCAAGACCAATTCATCTGCCCATTCTTGCCACTTGTGATCGTCCACAATAGAATCATCTAATACATAATAGATGTATGAATGGATAAGCATTTGCATTCTTCGTTGTCGAATTTTCTCCGACAGAGTCTGTACTGCATTTACCATCGGATCATCTTCTTCTTCGAAGAATTGCTCAAGACTCACTCAAATTCTTTCTTCAATTGCTCATATTGAAGACGACGTCGTTCCTTGTACGACTCTTCTCGACGACGCTCCTCTTCCAACTCTGCTTCTGTAAGAGGACGAGCATAATACATCCTGATGTTCGTTCTGCCATCACAATCATCATCAATCGTGATGTATGTTTTGTCTTTGTACTCATCAGGAACTTCTGCATGGGCTCGCTGAATACTAGCAATAGCCTCAGTAACAGATCCTTCGAGATCCCACTTATCGAAAGTGCCCAGATACACGTTTTTAGTGCTCATTTTTTATTCCTTCTCTTGAAAGAATCAACCATTTCTTGAATAGTTGCTCCCCATCCACATTTCATAGAAGTATTAAATGGATCAAGTATATACCCATGCTCATCTGCCATGAGCCGATATGCTCCAACAGGCATTCCTGTGTTGATGTGGATATACTTCGAAGCCAGCATTAACCAACTTCATCGAATCCGAAGGTGGCCACACAATATGTCTTCCCATTGATGACCATTCGATCACCGATCATTGAAGAACGATGACCAATCTTGCGGCCACCGATATCCATCAGAGGAGCAAGCACTTCGACATTCTCGGAATAGTCTTCATTACGATCACCCTCCTCAAACTGAGGACCCTTGGACCAAGAGCCGAAGATATTCTGAGTACGCGCATAAGCATACTCAAGAGCATCTGTATTACCAGAATTAAATCCAAGCTGGTAAGCAGGAACAGTAACTCTGGCCACAGGATAGAAGTCGTTGCTCGAATCTTCCTTGGGATAAAGAACTTCAACGATCATGACAGTTTCCTCTCAAGTTACAACTGGTATATACCTCAAGATGATAGCAAAGTCAAGGTTTATTTTACTTAATCTTTTCGAACCATGATTGTCCCCTTGATCCTTCCAGATACGTGTAGCTTTCGCCGTTATCAGCAACAGCCAAGAATTCAGTATCGGGGAAGAGATCCAGTTCTTGAAATCCTTCGAACACAGCTTTGGCAGCATCAATATCATGGCTACGAACAACGAATGTGCGATTGCCAGAATGTGCCTCAACCACATACAAATTGTAGAACTTGACGGGACGAGGCATAGCAGCTATGCTGGCCAACAGCTCAAGAAGTTGATTAGGATTCAGATTGTTAACAATATTCTTTTCATCAGTAAGAGGAAGAAAGATGTCTTCTTCGTCCCAAGCATTAACAGATGCCAATCCTTCGGAGTTGATTCTGACCGATGCTGTGTATCCATTTTCGAATTTGAGAACGAACAGATTACTAACAATCTTAAGCATGCTGAATACCTTTCCGGCAAGCAAGGCGGCGAGCCTGTTTTTTCTTATCAACAACGATGCGCTGGCGGAAGGTCCTAGTCCTTACAACGCCAGCCATCGGATTCCTCTTCTTCATCTTAGCCTCCTAAACAATATACATACTTATACCCTAGGAGGCTGCAGAAGTCAAGCAGTAATTTCAACCACTTCCATCTTTTGCGGAATCATATAGAAGTCAGGAGCCACAGAGCGACCGCCATATTCTTTCATCAGGTCATCCCAGAACTTCTGGGCTTCTGCTTCGGTGTCGAAGTCGCGATGCCAACGATCGCTACCCCAACCACGCTCAGATTCGAACACATGAACGCGATGTACAGTCTTAGTCATAATTATCTCACTTCAGCTTCTTGGGATCAAAATCATCATAAGTAATCTTGGCGGGGCATTGCTGCTTCTTACCATTATAGTAATATGTTTTCCAGATATCACCAGCCTCTTCACCTTCGCCATAAAGCATCAAAATATGCTCAGGGAAGTTCTTAGATACTTCGATCATGTGTTCATCGTGTTCATACCACTTGCATTCTTCAACGAATGGAGTGTATCCTTCACAAAGATGAATGATCTGTTCAGCAACAGCCTTAGTGGTTTTGGCTGCCGAAGAACTGTCAATTCCAATTACTTCCAATTCGTAGCGAGTATAATACCCCATAATTACGCCTCCGTCAACAAGAGATTGTTATCTTCGAGTTCATCGCAGTATTGAATGAAGTCTTCACACATCGTTCGCATATTGCGGAGAGCACGCATTTCATGGCTAGAGAGAGTCAGAGGCTCATCGTTATCGAGAGCCTCACCAAGAACATTGGTGCAGTCACGGAAGTCGATGTAGGTATTTTCGAATCGACAGTAGCTCATGTTACCCATGACTATATCCTCAAGCAGCGAACAGAAAGCGAGCATGCTGCTCAGAAGTCTTGTACATCTTGCCATTAAGTTCATAGATGAACGGCATCTTGTACTTCTTCGAATCATAACGGACCAGCTTGTATCCGTTCTTTTCCTTGACCAGACCAAGAGCCTTGATCTTAGCTTCAAGAACAGTATCCTGGATGGTTACAGCACCCTTGATCTTTGCATTGATCTTGATCTCGACTTCGTTGGCCGAGAAGCGCATGTTGCCAACCTCGATGTCAAGATTGGAATCGATGCCGTACTTATTCAGAACAGCAGCCAACTCATTACGAAGCGACTTCAGATTGTCGCGAGTAAAAGTCGAAAAAGTAGTCATCTCAATTCTCCATTTCGCGGTCATAGAAGTGACGGTCGGCTTGTTCATCAAGCCAAGCCTCATAACCATCCCAAAGTTCTTGCTCTTCAGTCATAGCAGGCTCCTAAGCAACTACCCCACTCTTATACTATAAGAGCAGGGCAGAGTCAAGCCTTATTTTAACCGATCTTGTACAGCTTCACGCTCAGAGCATCACGACGCATAGTATTCGTGCGCTTGAACCCTTCGTTATTGATGCGAGCACCACGATACTGAACGCGACTGAATCCCAGTTCCGACTTCATAGCAGCACGGATGGCAGATTCATTACGATCAAAGTAGTCCATCGGAATATTACCAGTCTCAGCAATGTTATTACCCTCACGAGGAAACTTACGACGCAGATCATTCATAGTAAGAGACATAATCTTTTCCTTTCACAGCAAACCAGAAACCCAGTATAATATAAAGGCAATGAGAAGTCAAATTCTTTTAGCTGTATCGATCACCAAAAATGTTCCTGAGAGTAGAGGCATCACCGAACGCGCTGAAGCTGCCGTACTCATGACTGCCTTTGTAGTCCCAGATCGCGCAGATATGGTCACCAGCGCGGAACTGCCAACTGTTGACTACCTTGTATGGATCATCATCGACATTGGGAGTGAATCCCAAGATCTGATTGATCTCATCAACAGTAATATTGTTGAGAGTTCCGGTACGATGGCTACCGATGCTGCTGTTGTCTGCTTCAATCTTCATGATAGTCCTCACCAAAACTTGGCAACAAAGTGCCAGATAACACCGATAATGAGACCCCACAATGCAATATTCGCAAGAATAGTGAACAAAACCATTTTAAAATAGGTATTCATAATCAATCTCCTGAATCAATTGTGTAATGATGGCCACAGTGCTTACACGTATACCCTCTGTAGCAGTTACCCAGCTGACGACCTTCGTACTCATGTACACATGGCTCGCCGTTGTCTTTACGAGGAAGTACCTGTCCTGTGGGATAGCCAGGGAATTGAGTTTGTCCGCCACAGTTATCGCAAGGAACAGTATCGGTTTCTTTATCGTAACCGTACCAGCCATACTTGATTCCATAATCACGAATAGAATCACTAGTGCATGGGATACGAAGAGAACCATTACACACAGGACAAACGCAAAGACCTTCAATCATTTGACTTGCTCCCTAATTACAAATCACTTATACGCCTTACCCGAGGCAAAGTCAAGTGTTTATTTTCTTTTGTCGCAAAAGATTAGGACAATCAACAAAATGAATCCAATAATCAAAGAAAGCAAGAACATTACATCTATTTCAATCATGACTGTTCCTTAATCTTTCTTAATTCTTTTTCAGATTTGATATAGTATGCAGAAGATGGAGAATACTCGTAGTTTGATATCTTTAGTACTTCTCGGAGTCTATCAAGAAGTCGTGTATCCCGCTCAGGAATACGTGTCATAAAAAGCAGTCTTTCCACAACATCAATAGCTGCTTCTAAAATTTCGTAGTCCGAAAAATCATCTATATCTACTTCTACATTGATATATGCCATTGTTCAATTCTTCTCGAAAACGTGCCAAACAAACGAGAGAGACTGAACACTATCGATGTATGTCAAGTTAGAAATATCATCAGGAATATCGTGTCCAGTTCCATAGATATGGAGACAAATATCCGTAGTGAGATAGTCATCAGTGTTTATCATAATCCAAAGACACAATTGATCGCCTTGAAATGCTGCCTTCATAATCTTATAGTTCGAAGGAACATTTTTAATCAATTGCTCATCGGTAATCATTACCGGATATTTGTAAATCCTATGCATCACGCAGCCTCTCTGATAACAAAGCCAGTCGTATCCTTACGACCGAGAGCCTTTGCCTTCAGGCCAACGATAACACCGCTGGGATAGGTAAAGGTAAGATCGGTCTCATCACCATTGATAACAGCAACACCCATATATGTCTCAGGCAAGTCGTTCTCAAAAACAACAGCGACATTGGCACCATAGCTAATAGCCACAGCAACATCATTGTCGTTAGACTCTTTGCGAGAGAATGTCAAGTGATAGTTTGGAATATGCTGAATCAGACGCTTGGTGACTGCAGTATAGTCATAGAACTGCACATCAGGAAAAGCCTCGAAGATATTCTTGAAGCCAGCCACAGGATAAGCAGACCACTGGAGATCGCTGGTGCCATTAAGTCGAAAGACAGGAACAAGTCCCTTCTTCTCAGACAACTTAATAGCATTAGCAATTTCTTTATGAAGCTGTTGCATGAAGGCGGCACGATCTTCAAAGAAGAAACGAGTCTTGCGCTTGCGGGCTTCTTGGACACGATTAGAGTATCCATGACCCGATACATTCAAACAAGCAGCAGTACAGCCAGCAGTACGCTTGGGGCATACTTCATAGCCAGAAAGATTGGCAGGAGACAGATGAAGAACGTAGGTCTTGTACCCCTTCTTCTCGCCTTTCACAGTCTTTGTGTTACTTTCTGACAACAGCTTCATAAAAACAACTTTCCTTTCACAATACAGTCAAACTATACTATATGTGCAGTGATAAGTCAAGCGGCAATTACCAGCTTGAGCGGTATTCAAAAGACCACTTATTATCGAAAGAAAGAGCACGATCGATCATATCGACAGTGGACTTAACATCAGCAAAATACCAGTCATCATAAGCAGTGCCACCGAAGAAGAACCCACTCTGAGTAGGAAGCAGCTGAGCAGCAAGAGAATGATCTTCCAGAATTTTCAGGCAAGTTTCCTTGAGATTGGTAAGATCGTCGCGGCTGACATAATAGTTTCCGCAATCATCTTTACCTTCCTGGACATTATCCACGAACCACTTGTGAATGTGGTTAGACTTGCGCCAGTAAGCAGCTTCAACAGCTTCCGTGATTTCGATCATTTTGTTCTGAGCGATTTCAGGAAAGTTGAAGTCAATGTCGATTTCGTAGGTAGGAAAAGTATCGATGTTATAGATGTGATATTCAGGATAATGAATATCAAACTCACCGACAGGAAGCCAGCGAGTAGTTTCATCAGCAAAGACGACCTTCACTGCAAACACAACAAACATCTTGTCCAGACCAGTAAGAGCAACACCCTTTTGGATATTACCACCGCACCATTCTCCAAACACTGCAACTTTGGTAATAATCTGATCAGGTAAAAAGATTTCAATCATAGCTTGATCGACAACATCACGAATAACTTCTTCATGCTTCATCATAGCAAGCATGAAGCCAGCGTTATCAGAAGTCAAAGACAGTTCACGTTCACGCGACTGGTAGCTAATAGTGTCGGTGGCAACGTCATACACGATACCAGCATTGGTACCATGCAGCTTGACAGTACCATAAAACTTCAGCGTAGGAAGCGGGCGAGAATGATCATACACAGCATTGCCATCAGCATCCTTGCCAGCATACCGCGTATGGTTCTTGACATGATGAATCGTGGAACGGAACTGTTCGATAGAAGGAAACTTAAACAAGTGCAATCTCCTTTTCTTTGCATGGCATATTATGCCCCGTATTAAAATCTACGATATATGGAAAGGGCTGCCATTCTTCTAGAACATCAATAACTTTGCCTACTTGAAGTTCATCAACTTCAGCACCAATGTTTTGAACAGCATATACACTATCACCAATCTTAAACATAATCTTCATCCTCAATCAGGAAGCCTTCACCACCACAAGTGATGCAGGTTTCGCCATATTCTACACCAATGCCACCACAGACCATACAGTCGACGGGATTATACCCTCGCCGACCATATGCGTCTTCATAGATGTCAGGATCAATCGTCATTGTTTGCAACAAGTCACGCGGGCCATACGTTCCCAGTTGTTGGGATTGGTACGACGAAGAGCAGCCAGCTTGATAACCATACGCAGTGAAAGCTCACGAAGAGTATCAGAATTCTCAAGGATGAAGTCCATGATATCATCTTCCTCTTCCTGACTATAGCCATTCTTAGAAAGCATACCAGCATCAAGAACCATCTGAATACGAATGAGATAGTCGCGACGAGTCTTCATAGCCAAGTCAATATAATGACTACGCGAAATCAGAGCAGAGAAATGCGGAGCCAGCTTAGAGCCGCGAGCAATCTCACCATCAAGGTCCATGTTGGTAATGAAGATGATGGAACCGTCAAACGCAAAGCTCTTAGGGATGATGCCACCATCCCCGTCTTCCATCTCATTCTCAGTGCGATACGAGATGACTCGCTTGTCAAGAGTGTCGCAAGCAGCTTTGAGCAGGTTAAGAGAAACCTCATCAAAGAATACCGAGTCAGCATCATCAAACACTAGAACATTACCGGGGTGACGATACTCATAGAGCAAACGAATGATACCCGTGGGCCGCAGATAACCGCGAACAATAGTATAAACAGACTCAGTATCATCGTAGTCGTTCAGTACTTCTTCGACCATGTAGGACTTGCCGAGGCCAGCAGGACCAGAAACAACAAGTGCTCGGCAATCGCCCATAGTAGTAGCAACAGCCAGATCATTGAGTACGCTGAATCGATCAGCCAGCTTTGCGCGGATCTGATCATCAGTTTCGGTAATGTTATCAATCGGCATTCGTGCAAGTTTACGGCGAGCCATAGTTTCCCTTTCAAGCTATAATTGCATACTACCTTAACCGGACTGAGAAGTCAAGTGATATATTTGATGTTCGTAAACCCTTCGCCATTGCTCGGAGGAACATAAGAATCTCGCATCCTATCGATAGCATCTTGAGGAATATTCTTTCCTGGCCGAGAATTCAGTCGGCGCTGCCATTCATCCCAACTTGGAGTAGCGAACACAACAGCATCGATCTGATAATCATATGGCTTTAGGAAATTGATATACTTCGCTCGACTCTTTTGGCTGAGGTTTGTACGATCGATGACGAAATCAACACCTTCATCAACAGACCACTGAATGTGTTTCCACATAACAGTCTCGGCAAACTTAATAAGATCTTTGAATCCCTCATTGTATGTCATGTTGTATATGTTAGAGACATACTCAATAACAGTATCAGTAGACATGACATTAGCCATGGGATCGTGGTGTTTAATCCATGTTGACTTCCCAGAAGCAGGTACACCGATAAGGATAGTACAGGTCTTAGTCATCTTCTTTTTCCTTCAATAGATTGCGAGTTCGTTCCACAATACAGTTGCCTTTGTCTTCCAAAAAATGTGCCTGACAATAGCCATGATGATCATGATGACACGGTTCATCATGAATGTCAAGCCATTCTTGCAAGAGTGCAGACATTTCCTTTTTAGACATCTTTGTTCTCCAACCGCTGCTTGATGATAGCAATCGTTTCATCAAGAAACTCGTGAGAAGAGGTGCCATCCATCTTAATCATAAACTTTGCAAGTTCAAGACGATCAAGTGCAAGTTTTAAAAGTTCTCTATCAGTCATTATAAGCCAATCCCGGAAACCAAGCATCACGAATGGCTTCATACTTTGCCGTGCGACCAAGGTTATTACGGATCGTATTGCGAACAGTATCATAGACCTTAGACTTATCTTCCCAACAACTAAACACCGTAGAACGAGTGTACTGATCAAAGTTAGGAGCAATATCTAGAGCAAAAGTTTTACGATCTATACCCTCATCTTCAATCCGTTCTAGGATATGTTCAATAGAAAGACATTTAAATGCAACTTCAATGTTGTAATAATGCTCAAACTCAGACAGCCGATCACGATCTTCGGCAGGCAGATGAGCCTTGATGTCATCCAGCTTTTCATCCAGAATGATTTCAACGATGTTGCGATCTTGTAGAATTGCTTCCTTTGCACGATGAATCTGGAGATACCACTGACACTTCAATTTCAACATATGTCCATCATCAAAGCGAACCACGAATCCTTCAAGGTCTTCCAGATCACGAACGTATTCAAGGAAAGCCTTCATATCATTCTGAGGTTCGAATGCACGAACTACAGGGATATTATATCGAGAAATAAGATTAAACATTATGAAATTCCGATTCTTCAATATGGAACTGAGGTACCCAGTCACCTACATTTTCTCCGACATCGCGCATCACGTCAATCCAATCTTGGGACTTCTCACGCTCCCAATCACCTGCAGCTTTCGCGGCATCATAGGTTTCATACACTCCAAACACATACCGATCGCCGTTATAATCAGTTTCGTCCTTGATAAGTACAAAAACTTTCATGTCAATCTCCATTCCTTATAGTTTAGTATACCACGGTTTTGGAAAAATGTCAACTATTTTTATAAATAAGATGGCTGTCGCGGTATCCCCATACCCACAGCCTCTAACGCTAAACAGGAGCATCAGCTATGGGTATTTATTGTACGTATCTTATCACATATAAAGGCAACAAACTGCCGCCATTCTATATCGGATCGTCTAATATTAATAGATTAGAAGAAGGATACAGAGGAAGTGTATCTTCTGTTAGATATGGTAAGATATGGAAACAAGAATTAAAAGAAAATCCTCATCTATTTAAATATCATATAATCACTACTCATGATACTAGAAAAGAAGCAACAGAAAAAGAACTTCAACTACAAATAACCTTTAAGGTCATGCACAACCCAATGTATATTAATGAATCATATGCTAGAATTAATGGAGTTCATGGGTTATCTTTATCTGGTAAGAATCATTGGTCTAAACAACCAGGAAAACTTCATAATGCTAAGATAAACCATCCTAGAGGAATGCTTGGTAAGAAACATACAGATGAATTTAAGCAATTTATTTCAGAAGTTCAAATTGGTGAAAAGAATCACTTTTATGGAAAGAAACATTCACCCAAAGCTTTAGAGAAAATGAGAATAGCGGCATCAAATACCATATGGATTACCAATGGTATAGATTCAACTCGACATCCTAAAGATGCCGCTATTCCAGAAGGTTGGTTTAGAGGTCGTCGCTTAAAGAAGCATATTGACCAGTAACCATATGACGAATAGCAGTTAATGTTAGAGTAGGTTCTTTACCATAATCAATTACAATACGCTTTTGAGGATGCATCCATTCAAAAATTGGAGTGTGTCCGTTATTAATTACATCCCAGCAAAATGCTTCATAATCAATATCTGACAACTTTACAAATTGTTTAATCATTTCATGAAAATCTTGAGCAACCATTTTGGTGCCCCAGATAAGTTTACCTTCATGAGCAAAAACTGAGCACATTGATCCGTCTAGCTTCTCAAGGATAGCATGAGGGCGCGAAAGATCAATGACATGCTCCTGCGTCTCCTCACGCTCATTCACATTGAAGAACTTGTGGAAAGGACGACGGATGATGTCACCAGTCTTGGAGTCGAAGATGATACCACGAAGTTCGCGACGAATCTTAGCATTAAAGTTCGTAATTGGTATCCCAGAGATAGTAGTAGAGTTTACATCAGGAAACGTATCAGCCATCATCACGTTGTAGTTGATGACGGTATATGACCCTTTATCGGCGACTACAAACTCATCGCGACCTTCAATGGCAGGCAGCACATCAGCGATGTTGGTGATGTGGGGAAATTCATAATTCATTATATATCCTTTCAATTACGCTTATTATACCCCCACATCACACTAATGTCAAGCGGTATTAATCGTGGCTGTAATCCTCAATGATAACCTTTTCTGGCGTGAGGTAGACAGCAACGTGATCGCCGTAGACTTCCTGTAGCACATCTTCATTATCGTTCAGCAACTTAACAAACGCAGAAATCTTCTTGTCATAACCAGGAAACTCTTCAAACTGGTTTTCAAGTCGCGCAATATATTTGAGATAGTATCCTTTAGCCCAATCGCTTACATTTGGTTGATTAAGCTTTTTCTTGTACTTAAGAAGTTGATCTTCAAGAGACATATGACCAAAACCTACACATTCCAAAGTCTTGTATTCATCATCTTCTTCGTATTCATATGGATCCTTCAGATCATCTACATCAAATCCATCAACAATAAAATGCGGATCATTGATACGGAATACACATTCTTCACCATCGTTGAAGTATGGAGTGTACTGCGACCAAACAACAGCCTGAACCTTGGGGCATTCCTCAAAGAACAACTTGATGATCTCGTTAAACGACGACTGAAGTTCCTTCATATGCGCCTTCTTAAGAGCATCGATTTCGGCATTCTTTTCAGCAATCTTCTTGGTAATATTATCAAAAGCACTCATCACTTCACCCTTTCATAAACAGTTTTGGTAATCACATATCTTCATCAGTCAATTCTTCGTCGGTCGTTGAAATTTGCCCTTTCTCGCTTTTTGTTCTAATCTGGAAAGAACAACTCTCTCTAATTTTTCTACAGTGTCCACTCCAAAAACAGTATCGGGATCGGCGGCTGTACCATCATTGCCACCGGTTCTAAAGATTATCAGCGGCAAATCAAGATCCTCTGCCAGTTTCCGGGCGAGATCAATAGCATTACTTGTCATTTTTGTTGGCAACAAAACGACGACTGAAGTTCCTTCATATGCGCCTTCTTAAGAGCATCGATTTCGGCATTCTTTTCAGCAATCTTCTTGGTAATATTATCAAAAGCACTCATCACTTCACCCTTTCATAAAC
>Ga0208614_1000006_pt1 | contig 125102 bp, 160 predicted proteins | sample CryBogCBE23Jun09_FD_184554 | JGI IMG/M metagenome (GOLD analysis project Ga0208614, IMG submission 184554) | Freshwater microbial communities from Crystal Bog, Wisconsin, USA - CBE23Jun09 (SPAdes) | ecosystem: Environmental > Aquatic > Freshwater > Lake | place: Crystal Bog, Wisconsin, USA...
AGGAACCGTTGGGTTAGTTTTGCCAATTCCTACATTACCTCCTGACAATACCGTTATGGCTGTATTGCCGTTATTAATAAATTTTAGAGGAGAACTGTTACCAGTCTGACCTCCAATAACAATATTAGTACCTGAAGCTTGAACAACTGCATTTGTGCCAGTTGCATTTTGTACAATTAAACGTCCAATTGAAGTACCTGAGCTATCGGAATTATAAACTCTAATAGTAGCAGGAGTAGAAGGAGAATTTTGTTGTACATCAAATCCGTAAGTTGGAGAAGTTGTTCCAATACCTACATTGCCATTGTTAAAATATGATACACCAGATGCTTGGATATAAACGCTCGTAGTTCCATTATTAGATAATGCAAGAGTTCCGTTATCGTTTGATGTATTTGAACCAGTTAAAGCTGCTGTGGTAGAACCAGATGCTGTTTGAACTATAAAGCCAGCATTTTGAGAATTTGTTTTAGCAGATACGTAGCCAATTGCACTTAGTCCACTATTAGCAGTAATAGTGCCTAACGCATTAATATTACCAGATGCACTAATATTTCCAGATACTGTTAAATTAGCATTTGGAGTAGTTGTGTTTATACCAACAAAACCACCTAATGGATTTAAAAGAAGAGCGGACGAAAGAGAAGTACTTGAAGTTGTAGCTTGTAACGAGTATCCATTATTATTGCCACCAACATATAAAATTTTATCAGCAGTATTTGTAGCTATCGCAAGATCGAAACCTCCGTTGGAAGTTAGAGAAGTTGCATAATTCGAATTGCCACTAAGATAAGTTGCACCACTGACTGTAAGAGGATAAGAAGGAGTGGTATTGCCAACACCAACATTTCCTTGAGTTGTTATAACAAACTTAGTTGAATTAGTATTAGTGTTAAATGCAAATTGGTTGTTGTTAAGAGAAAGTAATGCTTGATACGGACTAGTACCAAACTTTACAGTAGGAGTAGTTAAAGAACCGTTTGGAGATCCTACATCCAAATTAAAGTAGTAATCCCAACTAGGGCCTCCGTGTGTTAAATTTGTAGAAGAAACTGTAGCAGAATTAGCTAAAATACCTGTAACAGTGGAAAACGTTGTTTTATATTCGTGCGGTGTACCAACACCAGTATATCCAACCAGATAATCTTGAGATCCTGGTGTAGCTGTGACGAAGTTAGTAAAATTTGTTAGAGGAAGAATGGCCACGAGATTATTTATCTATTAATACGTACATATTGTGTTGTTTCAAACGTCTAATGTCTATATTCAAGATTCTGACCCTTTGAAGATATAATATCAATACTTTGATCTCTTACATCTACTATATCGTACACTGCTGGAGTAATTGTATTTGTCTGAGTCTGTGTTTGAGTCTGAGTATTAGTCGACGTAGGAGTTTCAGTCTGTGTTTGAGTCTGAGTCTGTGTTTGAGTTTGAGTCTGTGTTTGAGTCTTAGTCTGCGTTTGTGTATGTGTTTGAGTTTGTGTTTGAGTAGGTGTATAAGGAGGAGTCCATGTTGAAGTATGAGTTGGTGTTGGCGTATATAAATCGTAATCTATGTATGTGGTTGATGGAGTAGGCTTATTAGCATGAACCGGACCTTGTACGAGATAATTTGGATTGAAAAAGTTAATAATTGATTCGAGATTTGTCCACAAATAACTAACTAAACGATTAATAACAGCATTAGTAACGAGTTCGTTTTGTCCAATAATAAGATCGGATTTTTGATACGTTGGTGGAGTATAAATTCTGTTACCATATTTTCTATAAAACAGCGAAGTTCTAAACAATTCAATATTATCCCAAAGACGATGAAAGGATTTCATATAAACCCACGGCTGAACATATTCATCATCATGAATGTAAAGCTGATCGTTAGTCCATAAAATATTATCAATGGGAGCTCTATAATGCTGCAATTGCATAATATCAGCAATTCGCATTACTTCGTTGTTAACAGTTACATATAAGTTTCTTTTTGCATCTTGAAACACAGTATTGAAACCACTAAGAGGTTTTCTTGTTGTTGTTATAAAATTATTATTAATAATATATTGATAGAACACCCCAGTTTTAAAATACTTTACAATACCTGTATTAAACGTAATATATGTACACTCACGATTATATGAAGTGTTTATTTTTTGTGGTGTATTGACAGAATCTGGTAGAACATATTCAAACAAATAATTTCCGTATTGATCAAATACATAAACAGCAATTTGTGTTAAAACGTGAACATTGTATTCACTATCTACACATAAGCTCAGAGGAGCATTTGCAGTCAGTAAAGGATGAGTTATTATTAGAGTGTTTTTGCCGTTAATAGTAAATTTTTTAACGCAATTATTACCAGTATCAGCAATCCAAATAAAGTTATCCTGATCTATGTGAATATCATTAGGAGCATTAAAACCTTGTTTGCTACTTTGTAGACCGTATGTACCCCATGTTGTAAACAATACAATATCATTTTGTTGTACCGTAAATACTGATACTCTTAAAATGTTAGAATCGAGAGTAACAATAAAATCGTTTGAATTTACACTAATTGCTTGTAATTTAGAGTATTCAAATATATTATCTATGCTTATTTGTTGTAATGCTGTAACGCTTGCTTGCTGTGTGCTTAAAATAATATTGTAAGTGTTATCGTTTACAATAAATTTATTTTGCTGACTCAATACAATTTTGCCAGATTGAGGACATATTACACAACCAGTAAATGCCCCGTTTGAGTTTGACTGGGGCCAATTGCCAAAGCTTACAGGATCAATAGTTTCAACAATCCACTGATACCCTTGCGTAGCTGCAAGTGTAGTTATGGATATAATCGGAAAATATATTGGATAAAAACCGTCTGATGTAAGTGTAACTGAAAGAGCACTTACGCCAGCTGGAACTAAAAGATTTGCACCAAAAATACCACCAGTTGTATCTATCGATAAAGACGTTAAACCAGGTGTCAATATTGGTGTTAAGATAGATTGTCCGTTGAGATTAACAAACGAAGATTGTGGTATTGGTTGTAAAATAATAGATGATAAATTAACTGAACCAAGATTATACCCCGTTATTGTAGTTGCAACAGTTTGAAAATAATCTAATCTACCAGTAACTTTATGCGTGTCTTTGTATAAGCTTGAATAGCCATCCAGCTCTGACAACGTTAGCGTGATCTTATCAATCATACTATTAACGTTATCGCTTGTAACCCATTCATTTGGAGAAATAGCAGGAGCACTACTATGCGTTAAAGTAAAAGGAGAATATTCTGAATAAAAATGATTGATTTGTACATCATCGAGTACTGGAACGACATTAAAAATATTTGGAAGAGCGTATTTAAAATCGTAGATTGTACTATTACCTAAAACATTAAAAGCTGTCTCAGCTGTAATATCTACAATACCCAAATCCTGTGAACCGAGATATAAAGTATTAGTATCATAGTCATGGTATTTGTCAGTGCCAAACAATTGACTTCTAAGAAGCACGCTATTGGTTTTTGTAGCAAAAGTAGTAGAAACGCTAGAATAAAGAGTTTGAGTAGATAATGTCTGAACGTTTGAAACGTTTGTAAGATTAACATTTGTGCCAGTAGGAGCGTAATATTGATCAGTGTATAAATTTGATATTGGTAATGGAATTATATTAGCAGAAGAATTGAATGTCAGCGTATAAAGTTTAGGCTGCCAGTCTAGTGGATGAGAATATGGAAGATCTATACTTTGCAATACTGTAACTGAACCATTAATATTGACGTTAGTTCCATCTTTATAACCAAGAGATGCTCTAAGAGGTTGATTTACTATATCATCTTGATCTGCATAAGAAAGTTTAAATGATATACTTGAAGAACCTATACCGTCGTCGAAGTTTGGTTGACTTGACACGGCTATTGTTAGTGGCACTTTCCAGTTTGGTGTGGTTAAAGAAGGATCAGCTGTAGCGTTTATATCCCAATAAAAACTTTCAACAATTACTTTAAAAGGAATATTGTCACGGTTTTTATAGTTTGACGGAAAACCCAATTCAGCATTAAAAGAACGAGCGTCAAAACTACGAGTATTTTGATTGTATGTAAATGGTAAAACAAATGAATTGCCTTGCAAAAAGTCCGATTTAATAGAAAATCCGTAATCTTCTAAATGTGGAAGATCGGGATATGTTAGTACAGACAAGCTTCTTGTAAACGAACCTGTGGTGTTTGGTGTTCCGTCAACGTTTATACTCGAACTGTAAAACGGATAATAACTCTGCGTACCTGTATTATCGTCATATTTTACGTTTGTAGTAAACAGTGGAACTGTTGTTCCGTTAAAAAATTGTAATGAAACAGGGTAAACTGACGTATCATTTGCAACAGAAGAAACAGCAATATTTATCGTATCGTTTGTTGTTATGCGACTATAAGGACCAAGCTGCCAATAAGCTGAATAACCTGAAGGCACGTGAGTGCTTAATATTATATATTCTGTATGACATTCACCGTAAAAAGCTGCTCCTGGACCATATTGAGCCGCATCCGCAAGATATGAACTCACTGGCAACGAACTCGTTTGAGTGTAATCCGTAACTTTTGCGTAAAAATTGTTATTTCCGTTCTTTGTTAAAAAACTTGAAGGATATGCAACAAACGTGGCTGTTGGAAAACTGCTTGCGAAGACAGCTGACATTGTAAAAACGTTTGTTACGAGAAACGTTTGACTGTCGTATGCTGTTACAGAAACTGTTTGAACTTTAGGAGTATTAATACCAGTAAAAACAGCTAAAGCTGTTAATACAGGACTAAACATCGAAATATTTTGACTACCATTTAGTGTAAAAGTAGCAAAGTAATTGTCATTGTTGATGACTGAAGTTCCATCATTAGAAGAAAGAGACAAGACAGCAGAAAACGGAGAACTTGAAGTTGATCTATAAAAAATAGACCCATTCAAAGAACGTTCATTATTAACAAGCAACTGCAAAGACATTGCAATTATTTATAGGTAACTATCATGAGATCCAAATTATATTTACGAGATCGGACACTGCAGGTGCTGTTTCTTGTATTACTTGTTGCAATGCTTGCTCTATTATACTTCTTGTACCTGGATCGGTTATGTTAGTTCCTGCTAATTTTATATTATAAAAATTAGACTTGCTTCCAGGAATCTTGTTCTTAAACATACGCTCTATTATTTCAACATAACTTGTTGACGGAATTGGAGAAGACCAAAGCATATTTTGTGCAAAAACTTTAGAGCGTAATACGGTATCAAACAAGACCGGTGTTAAAGAATAATTTAACATTTGTACATCTGAAAAATATCCATTAAAAATACTATTGACGCTTCCTACTTCTCTATTCAAACCAAGTTTAACGCCTGCAGGAATACCAAAATAGAAAGGAATTTGATTATCAAAGTACAAATCATAACGACTTCCAGATAAACCCCAACTAAAAGTAGCTGATGTTGCACTCGCATCGAGATAAAGAGTCAATGTTTTATTTTTATGCGTCAAAGCAATATTCTTCCAAATGCCACTATTCCAATCTCCAATAGGAATATGGGCTTTAAATATTTTAAACTGAACACCTTGAGCTAAATTATCTCTTAAAGCAGCTTTGACAATTAATTGATTAGTATTGTTGTATATTAGTTTATTAAAAACGCGTTTAAAGTTGTAACCAGTAAAATCTCCTTTCGTATTAAAATAATAGTTGTCCGAATTTTCGTTTAAGAATTGAGCATTCTTGAAATTAACAAACGGAAGTATGTCCACAATATTAACAGGTGTTCCGTCAATTTTGTTAATGTAAACATAATGTTCATCAGCATAGTAAATAATAGACACCCATTCAAACGTAGAAGTAGTTCTATCGTAGACATTTATAAACGACAAATGCTTTTGAGGATGACTATAATCTCCACCTACGTTGAAATAATATGAACTATCAGGTGTAATAGGGTTATAAACATAAACAACATTTGTGCCTGCTAGTACCCATATATTTCCATAAGGATCAATTTGTACATTTGTAGCTGAAAGAGCTTTTGGTATTAAACCAGTTCCAGTCAAGTTTGGTAATTGAGTATTTGTGTTTAAAGGAATACTATTGAGACATAAACTACCTGCTGTATTAATACTCCAAGCTGAAAGTCCGTCGAATTGGACATCCAACACATTTGGAACAGTTACGGCTGTAAGACCTCCTGTTGTTACATCGTATGAAAAAGCTGTAGCTGAACTTATTGGAATGGTGTTATTAGTGCTCGTCTTTAAATTAAACAAGCTATCAAAAACGTATTGTTTTTTAGTTGTAACTAGTGTAACGTTGTCGTTGTAATCGCATAAAAGACTAATAGGTGTTTCATTGGAGCTTAAAACGACTGTTTTGCTATTTCTAGCTAATAAATTTCCAGCATGATCCATTTTGTATAATGAACCAGATAAATTGTTAGTGCAAACTAGTAAATTATCATTTGAAGTTCTAGCAACGAGTAATGGTTCTCCTAAATTTAAAGCAGTTAATTTGGATGTTACAGTTTTATCCAAGAATCCTGAACCATCTTGATTAAAGAAGAAAATGTGACCGTAATAAGTTTCAGGAATTACAAAATAAGAATACGTCTGTAGAGTGTCAACAAAAACTCCAACTCCTCCTTGAGCTGTATAGTTTCCAAACAATTGCGTAGATGGGCAGCTATTCCAGTCTCCACTCTGTACCCATCCAATTAACGTGAAATCATCAGAAGGAATATAATTTGGATTCCAATTTAGATATACACTTTGATCGTTATTGTGATTATAACTTAAAACAGAACTCAACGCAATTTGAGTGTCCGTTAATAAAGGAAATACTTGCGCTGTTGAAGCTGTTGTTTCTACGTTAATAGGATAAGATTGATTGTATCCTAATGCTTGTTCGCTCTGCCAATTATTAACGTTGAACAAATTATATTGACCAGACAAGCCAGCAAAACTCGAAACGAGAGTTTGTGCTGTGCTTTCCCCTAGATGAAAATAACGATACAATACACTTGGCTCTAAAACAAGCTTAGACGGAACATCAAAAATGTTAAAATCAGCAGATGGATCGAGTGGTATATTACTAAAGTTTGGAAGAGCATTTAAAATATAATTTTCGTTATTATAATACTGAGTAGTCGTTATGTTTAGATTGTGTCTGTTAGAGTAAAAATATCTATCATACCATTCGTATTTTTGTGTGACTGGATTGCTATATAGCCAACTGCAAAACCAAGTACCATCTGGAATTTCTGCAGGTGTTCCGTTGTTAGTCGAATTGCCGTAATTTTTTCTGCTTTGAAATATACGATCAGAAGCAGCAGGAAACGGTCCGCCAGTAGCTCCATCCACAACTAACGAAGAAGCCGAAAGAGCAAGAGGAACAGTGTATGATGGTATATGAAAATAGGTTTCAGTATCCTTTAATAAAGATATTTCCGTGCTATTACCTTGATAACCAAGAAATATTTTTTCAGAACCTTCTTCTCTATTTTTGTTTACGTATAATTTATTGTAAATTCTGCTGCTCATGTTTGTACTGGAATAAAGGTTCCCGTTGATGTAAAGTTAGTGCGCAAGTGAGCTATATTTATTGGAGTCTGATCTTCAGAAACTATGTTTTCTGTTGCACAAGATATTAATAAATTTGTATCTAGTTTATAGCTTTCTTTAATTTCTAAATTATATCTGTTTGTAAGAGACTCCAAACCATTATAGTATTTTACTTCATATGAATTTGGTACAAACCCTAACACCAATGAGGACTGAGTAATAAAAGAAGGAGTAAACAAATAATTGTGTACAATGTAATCGTTAAACATCAGTCCGTTTGCTCTTACATATCCATCTTTTCCGTATGAAAGATATCTATAACCATCTACGGTTAGAGTTTTAAAAGCAATGTGTTTGTTAGTATAATCTATTTCAAATAACTGTCTGTGCTCTTCTTCGGGATTTAACACTAAAGAAGAAATGTATACAGGATATGGATAGTTCGGCCCTACTTCAATATTAGCATCAAGTTCTCCAACGTATAATTGTACTAAATTGGTTGAAGGAACAGGAACTATTGATACAACTAATTCATCTCCGTTTGCAAAATTTGAAGCAACAAACACTTTTTTGTTGTTATCATATTGAACTCTTAAACCAGATATTGAAAGAGTAAGTGTGCCAGCTAAATGACCTAGAGTAAACAAATGATTTGAGTTAGAAAATACACTAGTAAGAGCACTAACGTCTGTTAAAAATAAAGCATTATGTTTACTCAAAGCTACATCTTTTAAATTTTCAAATGCTTTGTATTTGATGTATGAAAGCTCGTTGTTAAACCCTACAAGCTCTTGTGTTAAAGGTTCGTTATTACGAAACGTATAGCTGAGTTGAGCCGGCTGAAGCCCTGAAAGAGAATTTACAGTCAACGAAAAGCTCATATAAAGTATTTATTGAGTTTTCCAAACACTTATATCCGTTCCTACTTGTCCTATTATTACCTTGCCGTCTGTTCTTAATTCGGATTGCAATAAAGTAATATTATCTTTAAGAAGAGGAGAAGAAATAGGTCCTACAGTATATGCTGCTGTGTCTGTAGAACTAGTAGAGCTTGTTACAACTGTAATACTAGGATAAAGCGTATCAAATATTTGCTTTGTTGCTGTATATGTATGTATTACATCATAATTTCTTGGATCATTAACATCTCCAGGTCTAGCTCCGTTATATACAAAATACGGAAATTCGGCAGCACTTGTAGCACTAAGAGTTGTATTGTTGTCCCAGCGTCTTTTTACAAACTGTGGACTTCCATCACCCAAATCCCAAATAACTTTATCGATTGGAAAACTTCCTGTCTGAGAATATTTTGGCGTCAAACGTATTGTTAAAGGAAAAGTATATTCGAGTGGATCTTTGGTACTCAAGTCAGGAGAATACAAATAAGCTGTTGGAGGTATTTCGACAACTGTAAGCACGAAAGAAGCAGATACGCTGTTAATATTCACGGTTGAGTTGTCTAATACTGTTCCGTCATCGCACGTGACACCTGACAAATAACTAGCAATTCTCATGTCGGGATTTGTTTGAAACGTAAACGTATTGTTACTAAGAGGTGTTGCGTTATTATCAAAATTTGCTTCGTACTCTGCTTCCACTAAATATACAGTATATGTACCAGGCATAACATACGTATGAAAAGCACTTAACCCATCAATACCTGTTAAAATAATAGTATTGGTATCTTCGTTGTAATAATCTCCAAAGTCTATCTTTCTAACCAAATAATGAGATATATTAGGATCATCAGCACTCAGTTTTGTAACTTGCGAAGTCAGTGCAACAAACATTGTTGGAGCATAACCAACGTAAATAGGTATAGTATCATTAGTAATCGTAACACTTAAAGTCGGAACTATAGTGTTAGAAAAATCGTAAACTTCGTTATCCCAACTAAAATTGGAATAAACGGAACTTACAGAAACGATGTTTAGTGTGGAATTCATTAAGCGATGTAAGTATACTTATAGTCGTAACAGTTACAAGGGATAGAAATACTGTATATAATGATTTGTAACTGTTTGATATATTGATGGTGAACGATTGTATTGATGAACAATGCTGTACAATGTATTATTTGAGTTACGGACTTTTCTGTTATGTTCTACATTATACAAATCGTTAAAAGTATCAGGATTGTGAATGCAAACATGGAGATTAATACAAAACGAATCGTGTATCGTTTTAATATCAATTTCATCTGTTAAAAATTGATCGTAATATAGAATTTTTTGTATGTACGGTTGATCAGCTCCAATCGAATCACTTGGAGATTGAAGTTGTTCTGTTAAAATTTTATCAATGAATTGTAGAAAAAGAGATACAGGACCTCCAATAACACCACCACAAATTATGTTATTGTGCTTAATAGCATCAAATAACTCATATCCATATATTCCAGCAAATGCATATTTGTTCCAATCTTCCTCTTGCAACTTAAAACTTTCAGAGCTAAATGTCAGTTTACTATTATCAAAAGAATCGAACGGATCAGATTGAAAGTACAAATCGTTGACATCAACGTGCAATGCAGTTTTATAGTGTGTATTAGCTTGTAAAAATCGTTTATAACAAGCAAAGCGATCAATAAACAAATTTTGTTTAGGAGTTGTATCATGGAATATTTTAATTCCGTGAGCTTCTAAATTTGAAACAAGTGCTTCTGGTGGTTCTGTATCTCCAACAACTAAAACTACATCGTATGAATGACCTGCGTATATCATAGAGCTCTTTACAAATGGAGCTAAATTATTGAAATCTGTATAATTTTGTATGTACCCAATTATAACTTTGTCTTTAATACTTTCTCTTGGAGATTTTACTAACGGACATACAATTTGTTTGTAAATGTTATCGTTTACGTGTTGCAAATCCTTGACTTCAGCAAAATCAAAAAACTGATTAATGTTATTCTTTTGATCTTCTCTTAGCACGTAAATTGTTTTTAAACCATTGCCGTAGTTAGCACCATTAAAACCTCCACGAGAATGATTCTGAAAATCTGTATTGTATTTTACTTGGAAGTCAGCACCAATTTGATTGCATTTATAATTTTTTGCTTGCAGTCTGTAATACAAATCGTTATCTTCTCCTCCCCATCCCCAAAAATCATTTGAATAACCTCCTACGTCTAAAAACGTCTTGAGTTCCATCATGCAACTTCCATAATCACCTAAGTTAAAAAACACTTCGTTTGAAGGTGGAAATAACCATTCTCCTTCCGTTGGCCATATGTCCACATGATGAATATATACGTACTTGTAATTCATCTTACTTGCTTCAAGATAGAAACATATGGAGTTGCAACAAAGTCCAGCATTCCAATCTCCACCTTGTTCAAGTTCGCATATTAAAATATCATATGTCAACTTTTGTTCATTAAAATATCTAGGACTATTATCTAAAAACCCAGCCAAGTGTTCTTCTCTGTTCCTATAAGGAACAACGATAAGCATGTCTTTTATATGCTGCTCAGCTTCCATATAGTATTTGTTAACCATTCTTTTGATTTGGAATACGGCCAGATCATAAATGTTGCTGGTCGTTGAGCTGGACAATAGTAATTGAATTTAAATTCTCTTTGAAATATTTTTCCAGAAAAGTATTCAGGTTGTTCGTCATAAAGAACGTCTTCTCTATGTATTTCGTGATCGTTTTGATCTTTGAAAATGAAAGCCCAAAATTTAGGATCATCACATTTGTCTATTCTTGAAAAATCCCAAACGCCAACCTGATGATATGTTTTAATTTGAAAAGACCATTTGGTTGAATCAGTTAAATCAACAGGAGGTTCTTTACCATTAATTGTATCCAAATGTACAATATTTCTTTTATAGTCAATACCACTATAATTTTGAAAATCTTCGAGCGTTCTTTCTTTTCCTAGGCCATATTTACCTAAATCGTGTTTATCTGATCTTCCAAGAAGACAATCCAATCTTTCTCTGCAAACATTACCATATTTGCCCCAGTTTTTGTCATCAGACCAATGTTTGCTTTCATCCTTGCGTTCGTAATAGTGATAAACAATTGTTTTATGTGGAGCAAATAAATTATAACCGTGTGTAAAGAGTCTTACAGCTAATGCTGTCTCTTCTCCTGAAAAATAAAATTCTGGATCATATGGTACATCTTCTACGATTGAACCAGGTCCAAACAAAAATCCAGCTGCAATATGAAGTGCTCTGTATGGTGTAGTTCTCGTTTCAATGTCATCTGGAGTTTTTGGTCTTTGTTCCGTTTGTCTATCTCTAAAAGAATACACATTACATATATGAGGGATGTGCTTCCATTCACTTTCTGACTGGCTTGGTTGATATTCGGGAGGATAAGAAGACAGTATAGCTTTTGAATCGTTGAGATCTTTCCACATATTAACTAATACTTCGTCCCAATCTTGTATGAATCTCATGTGAGAATCAATCTGCAAAGTAAAATCTTCTTTGTTATATAGTTCGTTTGTTTTTGATCTAGCCCAACACGCCCCCTTGCTCTCAGTAAACGGAATTTTTACAGTCTTTATAGAATCATTATCATCAAACTCTTCAAGAGAATTTACAATATCATGCTGATAACAAATACCAAATTTAAGTCGTTCGGGATGTTTTGCTCGAGATATGCAATGTCGGATAGTTGGAACTAATTCTGGATCCCTATAGGCTGCTATCTGAACAAAGATAGATTCCGACATGAGCTTATTCCTTTACATCGTGCGCTAAAGCAGAAATGTAACTCACAAGATCAATAGCTGTATCTCTTTTATAGCCTCCAGCAAAACGAGAATACTTTTGATCAATAAAAGTAGCTAACGCTATTGCTTTGCATGTTTCGTCTGTAACATCTTCTACTCCAGTGTACTTTCTAATAAGAGCTCGAGTCAAATGCCAGCAACCATCCTTGCCCCACGTATCAGCATATTGATCTCCACGCTCTTGCATCGTCTTTGCAACTTCTTTAATTGTTGAAGTTGCTGAATTAATAAATTCGTTATTCATCGTCCCATCCAATTAATACCTGTCTGACAAGCTGTGACGTCAAAGTAAATAGCATGACCAACAGCATTGCCTTCATTGATTAGGAATCCTCTAAGCTTTCTAAGCTTTCCTTCAGAATAAGGTGTAGCCTTCTCTTCGATAACTTCTTTTGAGATATAATAATCTTTGCCAGCAAACTGCTTATTGATTGCATTGCGAAGATAATCAGTCAGATCTTCTTTACCTACTTGTTCTGGAGTTACGTGATAAATTACAGGTTTGCTCATGTATATAATTTAGAGCAATTATAATGTTTTTCAACAATTAATACCAAAGGTCACCAGCTTGTTTTGAAATTGTTTGAATAATAGAAAGAGCTGACTTTGTTTTGTACTTTAAAGAGTCAAGTCTAGCTTTTCTAGCGTCAGTATGATTAACAGGATTTTGTTCTGCTGCTTTAATCATTCCTAAAATAGTATTCATTTTGGCATACGCTTCTGCAATCTGAGAATCAAAGTTTTCTAAAGGAAAAGGCATAGCCTTTTTAGACTTTGGAGCTAGAGCATCAGGATATTGGGTATTGTAAATACTATAGTCGGCGTAACTTCTCACATTATTATTTAATCTCTTACTTTAAACTCTACAGAGTCTCCTTCAAGTAAAGGAATTTTTACGCTTTCAATTGGAGTTGTTAGAGTTGCAGCTGTAAATTGCATATGAACACTGTTGCTTTGTTTGCAATTATCGCACTTAAATGTATTTCTTTGATTTAATTGAATAGGAACATTGTTGTTATGTTTGCAATAAGCACAACTAAGCTTAACAGTAAATTTAGAAAGTTGTTCAAGTGCCTGAACATCTATTTGTTGTTGTTTGTAATAATCTTTTTGAATTAGATACGAATTCCAACCGACAAAGATAATAACTTGAACCAAGAAAGATATTGAAAACCAACTCCAAAAAGGTCCATGAATATTATATCCTGCTAAACCTATTAGCGTTGAAATTAATACAGTTAATGCTAGTGATATTCCGATTATTATATATTCAGCGTATTTCATTTGTTAGTACTTTATTATAAAGAGTATCTGTTGCAATATCAACATATTTAAGAAGGTCTAAAGGCTTGAGATCAAAGCTATCAAAATTAATAGACTTCTCATCGCATTTATCTCCAATAATATCTACTGCATCTTTTAGAGCTGCCCATCGGCAAAGTTCATAAAGGCTCATTGTGTTAATATTGACGTTGTTTTGATTTTTAGTATGTTTCATCGACCCTACAATACCTTTTTGCCAAAGGACAAGTCAAGATTTTTATCAGAATATTTTGAAAATTCAAGAGCCTCTCTGTAAACCTCTTCAGGAACAGGATCCACAAACTCCAAAATTCCCTTTTTAACAGCTTTAGTAAAGTCTTCGAGTGTCAAATAAAACGGATCAGCTCCAGGCAAATACAAAAATTTATAACAAGTATCTAAAGACTCGACAAACAACAAAAAATCTCCAGCTCGTTCAGAAGTATAAGCATACAGACCTTTTGATATTGGCTGAAGACTTAATTGATCCTGCTTCTTGTTAAACATGCAGAATTATCTTAATAAGGTACTTAGCAATATTCAAGACAGAAACTGTAGTTTATTCGTGCAAACAATATAAATAACTTAAAGACATGATATACAGAGCATATAGCAGTAACGGAGGAGTTCCGGGTTCAGGACAAGCTGGAGTGCAACAACAAGCATATCCTTCAACGACACTCTTAGGAGCTTTTGCTTCAAGACTGCCTTACGCATATCAGATCATCGATGCGATGATCCGAAATAATCCTAAGTATTATAAGTTTAAAAACGAAGCATCTCTTAGAGATGAGATGTTGCAGGATCAATCTGTTTTCCTTGCTCAAAATCCAAATCAAGACAATTACGGGACAGGAACACCTGGTAACTTTGCTATCAATAAAGACTATCAGGCTTTCATGTATGCAAGTCTGGACAAAGATAAAAACAGACGCTTGCAAGATTATCGCAGAATGGCATCATATGCCGAGCTTGCTGATTGCTTAGATGAAATTTGTGATGAGTGTATCGTATATGATGATGAAAACAATATTGTCGATTTTAAGCTAAAAGGAAACTATACAAAAACTGTTCAAGACATTATCACAGCAGAATTTCGTTCGTTTATTGAGATCTTTGATCTTGAAAACACTGGTTGGGAAAAATTCAGAGACATTCTTATTGATGGAGAGCTTTTCTTTGAAAATCTAATCAAAGAAGGCAGAGAAGACCTCGGAATTATAGGATTAATGTCAATACCTTGTGAGTTTATTAATCCTGTTTATCACAATGTGCAGAACGAACTGCTTAAAGGTTTCTTGCTCAACAAGCCTGTTATAGGACCGACAGAATCTATCAATACAGAAGATCAAAGCGAGTTGATGTTTTTGCAAAAAGCTCAAGTTTCTTACGTAAATTCTGGTATCTGGAACGAATTCAGAACAATAAGACTTCCATTTATTGAAAATGCAAAAAGAGCTTATAGACAACTATCACTCATTGAAGATTCTGTTGTCATTTACCGTCTTGTAAGAGCTCCGGAGCGTCTTGTGTTCAAGGTTTATACAGGCAACATGCCTCCTCCAAAGGCCGAATCTCATATCAAAGGAATGATGATGAAGTATTGGTCCAAAAAGACTTTCAACAGTGCAAATGGTCAAGTAGCAAACGTTTATGATCCTCAGTCGATGCTAGATGCATATTGGTTCCCTGTCGATCAGCAAGGTAAAGGTACAGATGTATCAACTCTTCCATCTGGTGGAGCTCTTGGCGAAATTAAAGATCTCGATTACTTCCTGACTAAGTTGTATACAAGCTTAAAAGTTCCAGTGTCTCGCTTCTTAAAGCAAGATGTTACATTTGTTGATGGCAAAGAAATTACAAGAGAAGAACTAAGATTTGCTAGATTTATTATTCGTCTTCAAGCTCAGTTTGCATCTGGTATTAAGAATACTTTCATCACTCACTTGAAGCTTAAAGGCTATTGGTCCAAGTATAAGATCAAAGAATCAGCAATCAAAGTTCGTTTCCATGAACCCACATCATTCATGGCAATGCGCAATCAAGAGTTGTTGCAACTTAAGTTTGATAACTACAATACAGCTACGCAGTCCGAAGCAATGTCAAAATCATATGCTCAGAAATATTATCTGAATATGACTGCAGAGCACATGAAAGAGAATAGAGAATGGCTTAGAAAAGATGCAGCTCTTTCGTGGGAACTTGATCAGATTAAGTCAATGGGTCCAAACTTTAGAGAACAAATTGCTCTTCAACAAGGTAATGCAGGAGCTGGCGGAGGAGAGGCCGGTGGAGGCGAAGCTGGAGGTGGCTTACTTGGCGGTGGAGGTGGCGGCGGTGGAGGAGCTGAAGAAATTCCAAGCTTTGGAGGCGCAGCAGCACCAGAAGCTGGAGGAACTGAAGCTGGAGCCCCTGCACCAGAAGCTGGAGGAGCTGAAGCTGCCCCAGCACCAGAGGCTGGAGGAGCACCACCTGAAGCAGCTCCTATGCCTCCAGTTTAATAAGTAATATATATGTCAGTATTTCCTCAAGGCTATAAAGGTGGAACCAATTATAACACCTCAGTTGTTACGTACGATGATCTGTCTTTAAGAATACAAAGACAACTTGGTGCTCCTCTTATCAATCTCGAAGTAAGTGATGAGCAAATATACGATTATATTACAGACTCAATTGAGTATTTTACAAAATGGGCTGGTTATACAGAAGAATATTTAGTATTTGATTCAAAAGTATATATTCAAGGTTATGGTATTGACGTTTACAAACTTGTAAATGCTACTCCAGAACTTGGAGGTGTTGGAGTGTCAAGTCATATTGACGGATTAGTAGAATATCCTGCAATAAGTGCTACTCCTTCTTTGTCAGCTGCTATTGATACTGATCTAGGGTCTCTGAGAAGAGTTATCGATTGCTTTGAATTCTCAAAAGGAGAAGATACTGGTATTAATACTTTGTTTACTCTTGAGCAAGCTATGGCTCAACAAATTTATTCGTCATATATGATTGGTAATTTTGGATTTGATCTTACAACCTGGGAAGTATTAAAAGACTTTATTAAGATTAGAAACAAAGTTCTTGCTATGACTCCTCAGTTTAGATTTGATCCAAGAACTCAAGTTTTAAAAATTCTTCCTGAACCTCAAAAGACAAATACATATCTTGGTGTTGTTGGTTGTTATATTGAAAGACCAGTCAAAGATTTAATTCGCGAAAGATGGGTTCAAAAGTATGCTCTTGCTTTAACAAAAATTGGTATTGCAAGAACTCGTGAAAAGTTTACTGGTACTGCTCTTATGGGTGGAGGCAATGTGAACTATTCAGCATTGTTAGCTGAAGGATTAGACGAAAAGAAAACCTTAGAACAAGAACTGATGAACGAACATCAAGATTCTGCTCCTTCGATGTTCTTTATCGGGTGACTTTTCAACGGGTTACGTATAAGTACTCTCATAATGAGAGCTTATATTAATCCCTTTACGCGCTATAAAAAATTTAGAGAACTTTATACTCAAAAAATTTTAAAAGAAATAATCGACTTGTTTTGTGTACACAATACAGTTAAAAGAGTTTCAATGCTCACTGGAAGGTCAGAAGAAACGGTTAAGAAAATACTTCTAGCAAACGGAATAACTCCTCCAACTAAAGAGCAATCTTACTATAGGCGTGTCGGGTTAAGTGAAGAAATCCTCAAACCAAGCAATCAACAAAAAATTGTTCAACAATACAAAAATGGTATTTCCACTATTAATATTTCTAAACAATACAACGTACACCCCTCTACAATTAGAGATATTATAAGAAAACATGGAGCTCAACGCGGCATACCAAATTATACATTAAATCTAGAAGCTAATAAAAAAAGCATTTTAAATCTATATAAAGGTAAAAAGTCTTTTGTTGAAATAGGAGCTTTGTATAATTGTTCTCCACGTTCTGTTGCGTTGTTTGTAAGAAAACATACGGGAGAACAACCAAGAAAGAAATCTGAGGATCCAATTCCTTTAGAAGATATAGAAAAAATTAACAAACTCCATAACGAACAAGGAATGACAATGAAAGAAATAGGAAAACAATATGGTTGCACTTTTCCTTGTGTTGGGGACTTTTTTAATAAGCATAATATACCTCGCCGCAGCAAAAGCGAAGCAATTCGTCTAAAAAATTATGAAGAAACAAATATGCTCAATAAGCTGCGACTGAGAGCCAAATTAAAGGAAGTGGTTCTTCCATCAGGGAAGATAGTTAAGGTCCAAGGATTTGAAGATTCTTTTTTAAGGTTTGTTTTCGATAAAAATTTATTAAACGAGGAAGATATAGACTTCAACCCCAAAATTATTCCATATGTCCAAAATAGTATACAACGTAAATATATTCCGGATTTTTTTATTCCAAAACTTAACGCCATTATAGAAGTTAAGAGTTGGTGGACTATACAAAAACAAGGAAAAGAAAACCTTTTATGTAAACAAAAAGCTGTTGAAGATAAAGGTTATATTTTTTGTTTAGTGCTTGATAATAACTTCGACTCATTTTTATCTTTGTTAAACAATAAATAGAGTTATGGACTTTAAATTATTAGTTGAAGAATTACTTTTAGAAATTGATAAGAGCAAGATGCCTTGTAACAAACCTCGTCGCATACGCAAAGGGGAACCTGGTGCCGGTACAAAAAAATTTGTTGTCAAAGCTTGTGAAAACGGAAAAGAAAAAGTTCTTCGCTACGGAGATGCTCATTTAAAGATTAAAAAGAGTTTACCAAAGCACAGAAAAGCCTTCAGAGCTCGTCATAAATGCGATCAGCATCATTCTAAACTTACAAGACAGTACTGGGCATGCAAAGCATGGTAATATGGAATCTTTCCAACAGTTTTTTACGGAACAAAAAGTAAAGCGAGATCGTTGCTTATGTAAAGCTGATCAAGTATATGGAAAGAAAACATCTGCTTATAAATCTGGTGCTGTTGTCAAATGCAGACAAGGTAAAATTTGGAAAAAGAAATGAACTTTAGAAAATTAGTACTAGAAGCTTTTGAGAAAGAAAAGAAAGAAGGTCTTCATGGCTGGTTTTCTCGCAACCACGGCAAAGGCTGGGTGGATTGTAAAACAGGAAAGCCGTGTGGCAGACAAAAAGGAGAAAAAAGAAAAGGCTATCCAGCATGTAGACCGACAATGGCTATGTGCAATAGTAGTAAGAACAAAAAGAAAGGATCTAAGAGGATATCTTGGAAAAAGAATAAATAACTTTATGCCTTACAATATTATCAAAAGCGAAAAAGGAAAATATAAAGTCCGTTATAAAAAGGGCGGTAAGATGCATACTATTCCAGGAGCTTCTGAATCTAAAGAAAAAGCTAAGAAGCGTATTGCTGCTATTGAAATTAGTAAGCATAACGAAAGTCTTGTAAACGAATTTAACGTTCTCGACAACGAAGACCAACAAGAGATGCCAGCTATTTGGTGGAAGAATATTAAGATGGAGTCTGCTCCTAATGGCAGAATTGCAATCGAATTTTACGAAGAAACAGGGGAAGAACCTACGTTGGTTCTTTATTATAATCACGAACATGGTTTTTCTGATGATATCGAAGTTGAGGGAATTCATTACGATGAAGCAGATCAAAATCCTAAATTTGATATGGATCAACTCCAGTTTGCTATATCTGCTGCTGAAGAAGAAATGAACAAAAGCGAAGAAGACGAAGACAATGAAGAGTTTCAATTTGAAGCTTTGTTTAATTCTTTGATGAAGTGAACCGGAAAAGAACGCAAAAGTATAAACAAGGTATTTATGCGTGTATATACCCAGAAAAATATCGGGGTACCTTTCCCATATACTATCGCAGCTCGTATGAATTACGAGTATGTAGACTGCTCGATAACAACCCAAATATTATTTCATGGGGATCAGAATCTGTTATAGTACCTTATCAAAACCCTCTTACTGGTAGAGTCTCAAGATATTTTATCGATTTCAATGTTACAATGAGAGATAAAGAAGGAACTCTTAAAAAGTTTCTTATCGAAATAAAGCCTCACGCTCAGACTCTTCCTCCAGTACAAACAAGAAACACAAAGTCTCTATTAAGAAGACAAGGAGAGTATATTAAGAATCAAAAGAAATGGGAAGCGGCCCGAGCTTTTGCTGCTAAACACGGAAGCGAATTTGTAGTGCTTACTGAGAAGCACCTTAACTTTTAAAGTTCAGCATCTGCTGTCCACTGCAAATATCCATCGGTTTGGCTAGCTACAGTTACAGTAGCTGTTATAAAATTATTTTCCGATACTGCGTTTATAGGAGTAACAAGTGATTGATTTGTACCCGGAGTAGTAGTATTGTAAACAGAGAACTTATTCACTGTTCCATCGATTGCATAGCCTGTAACGGTGGGATTAGTTCTCTTCGAAGCTCTAAAAGGTATACACCAACTGTAGTTATTAGATACAGGATAAATGTGATAGATGCCAATATTAGTATTAGTACCAGGTTTAACATTTAAATTATAACTCTTTTCATAGTACCTCTGACAAAGAGCTAATTCTGTTCCAATTGGACGATGTTCAAACGGTGTAGCAATCGAACCTTCTTCAAGTTGAACTTCACTAATATATATGGTCTGTCCAGCCAAAAGCGGAAAACTATCAACTGGGTAAATAGCTATTCCGTTAGCTCCATTAGAAGGAACTGTAAATGTAAATGTAAAAGTTTGTAGGGTATTTGTGATAGTATAATTGCTAGCAAAAAACCCGATGCCACCGCCTTCTGTATATGCATCATTTGCCCCTTGAGCATATGTAGCGACTACTTGTGTGTTAATCGACGCTCCATTAGATTGTGCTTTAAATGACAAAGTAACTGTTTTTTCAACAAGATCATAGCAATTGGAAGACTCAATACGTTGACCGAATGCTGTATACGTATTACCAGCTCCACCTGTCATAGCTATTGCATATTTTGTACCAGGCCAGGCAGTTACTACTTGTTGTACAGCCATACTACTACCCATTGATTGAAAAAACCAACGATCTATTGAACCATAAAAAGCATTAGCACTATTAGCTACTGTATAAGGATTACCAGCGCTTCTCTGATCAATACGCATATCCCCATTGATAATTTTATTTCTAAAACCAGTATAGCTAGGTTGAATGTTATTAACAGCATTTAAAACTTGCTGAGCGCTAAGTCCAAAGTTATTAAGAGTTTGATTTGTAGCATATTTGATGCAAGGAAGAAGAGCTACGTTTTTAGGACGAGTTTCAGATCCAACGTTAGCGTTTACTGGTGTTACTTTAGTGTAGCTTGAAGGAGTAGTGCTCCAACCATCACCGTCTGTAAATATTCCATTACCACCTGTAGATCCAGTATTATAACCTCTTCCGTTTTGAAGCTGCATTACTATGTTTACAGCTGAGCCAGGAACTACTCCAGTTTCAGCACTCAAATCAAACTTTTGAAATTGATCATTTTGTTTGCTACCAAACGATCTTCCGGAATCAACTCCAAGACCATGATCCCAACCTCTTACAAACTGTCCACGAAGATCGGGAAGATTAAACGTGTTTCCAGAACCTCCGTAAGTATAATCAATAACGTTAAACAAATCTAGATAATTTGCTTTTGATAAAGACTGTCCGTTACATTCAAACCATCCGGCAGGAGGTGTTGAATCAGCAAAAAATATTATAGTACCAATTGGTACACTGTCTCCTGCATTTGAGCCCTCAATAGTCAGTGTGTTTTTTCCATCAGATTTTACATTAATACCGTTAGTTCCTACTAAACTTACACCAGTAATGCCTGTACCAACATGACCAAGAAGTTGGTTTGTGTCTAATTGCACGTCTTGAGGTTGAGCTATACTTGGAAGAGGATTTGCTTTAACGGTATTGCCGTTCATTTGCTGCAATTCCAAATTACTAACTAGTGTTTTAGTACTCATTGTATTATTTAATAACTAAACAGGTTTAATAACTACCATGATTAAAATACGGACTAGTAATAGTATTCATATCAAAATCTTTGACGTGCTGATAACTTAATATTTTATCTGGGTAGTCATAACCACACACATATACGTCTCCATTTGGCAATAGGCTACTTCCACCGTATCCGTAGATACCAGTGTTGGAAATAAGTTTTATTTGTATAGTAGTGTTGCTGTAAGGATTATATATTATACCATAAGACGCACACCACGGAGGAAAAAATAAATTACCATTAGGCAATAAAGTACCTCCGCTATAGTTTAAGACGTTACCAGGGGAAGAGTTATGCCACCCTAAAACGCCTGTAGTTGTATGGCTATTAGCAACAGGGTCGTATATTAAAGCTCCTGTAGAATTAGCATTATTTGGTGCAGCTACTACCTTACCTTCAGCAGTTAACCTACCACCAAACCATCCACCAGTAGTTGTAGGAATCGTACCTCCAGCAGCAGTAAAACTGTTTGTGCTTGGATTGTATATCCAAGCTGAATTAGAACCTGTAGCTCCGTTTCCGGGTATTCTGTATACACGACCGTCTCTTAAGGTACAACACGTCCACGAATTGCCTGTTGGAGCATTAATTGATTCCGTCGTAGTGTTTGTTACAGGATCGTATATTGTTGCTTTGACGTCAGAAGTATTAGGATTGCAATATATTCTACCATCTGGCAATAAAACAGAATTATAAAAATTCTTTTGCCAATGAGCTAATGTACCTCCACATTGTGTTGCAGTTCCTGCTACTAAATTGAGTATTGATCCGTATATTGTCATTCCTGCGTGGCCACCTGTTCCACCATACAAATATCCCGTAGGAGTAATAAATACTCTTCCATCCACCATTAAGCAACCTCCTCCGCTTTGGCCGACAACACCGGAAGCGAGATAACCTCCACCAGATTTAGAACTAAAAATAAAACCATCAAAAGAAAATACGTTACCGTCTCCTAAGACTATAGTTCCTTCGCCCTTACCCGTACCTTGACCACCTGGCTCGGATACTGATATTGCGGCTGACATAACAGGTACAGCTGCATTAACTGCAACCACACTTTGTAAGTATGCAGTAAAATCATCGCTTCTACTAATTTGTTGAGATATTCTATTTGAACCAGTTTCGTCTGTAAGGAGTTTATTTGTTTGTCCAGCAAACCAACATGGTGCTGAGAGGGCAGGAGTTAACAATTGTGTAATTAAATTAGAAAGATTGTTACCATCTATTCTAATAGTGTTGCCGCTAGTACTGGTTTGAATTCCGTTAATACCTTGAAGTCTAATTGCAGTTAAACCATTTGTAGCATTACCAAGAACCGTGTTAACAGGAATATTAAGTCCTGTTAAACCTACAGCGCCTGAAGGATTGCAAAATACTTGGTTCTCGCCAATATTTAAAGCAGTTAAGCCCACACCAGCTCCTGATGGATTACATACAACTTGATTATCAGCAATAGTAATAGAACCAAGACCGCCTGAAAAATTAGCAACAAGCTGATTTGAACTTACAACCATATCATATGGCTGACCCTGACTATTAGTTGGATTAGCTTTAATGCTGTTAGCAGGCATGCTGCTAAGCTCGAAGTTTGAAACTACTGTTTTAGTGGCCATAATATATACTTATTAAAGTATACTTATAAAAAGAAAACGTAAACATCTTCTCCTACTACAGACGTAGAAATATTTTTGTAACTCATATTTGAGTCATTTAACGATTTAACAAAACCAGGCCATTCTTTAATAGTTGTTTTGGCTACTCGGCCTGATACCGAATTTGCTTGAACTGCAGGAATTGCAGCAAACAAATTTTCAACATTCTGTAACGTATTTGTACTTTTAGCATATTGATACAATACTGTGCCAATTGCAGTTGCATTCATAGTTACGTACGTTGATACTTTACTCTTGCAAGAACAATGTTCATTTACTGATGCACTTTCTATATCTGCTGTAATAGAAGGAGCTGCTTTAATAAACAAATCTTTAAACGAAGAATCTACAGCTATTAGTTGTAAAACAACTGAGCCAAGTAACGGAGATGCAATATATTCGTCGAATGTCATATATTAACTTATAAAATTAATAGAACTTTTTTCATTCTTTTTGTATAAAAAACAAGCAAACAAATGTGTTGCTAGACCACAAAATATATTTGTCAAAAGTATACAATCGTGATCCAGTCTTATAGGATTATACAAAAAAGAAACAACCAAACCAAACCAAAACGAAGAACATTCGGGGCACAAAAACGGTTTACGAATTACAGGAATTGTTGCAATAAAATTTCGAATTGGCTCAAAAATTTTAGAAAAACTGTACATATAAGATACAGACAAACTCAATAATACAAAATAAAGTAAATTTAACAATAACATTACACAATAAAATTAATAGGTGTTGATATGACTGGTTTAGGATTTATTGGGTTGTTTAGTTCTTCAATTAAATCTACGTAATCATCTGACTCTTCTAATAAAACTCTTTTAACGTACTCGTCACAAATAGAAATGATTTGTGATGTTAAATCTTTATCCGGATCTAGTAGAGAAGTAGTTATATTAAAACTCGAATATTCTGTTTTTGAATTTTTAAACAAAGGAGAATAAGGTCTTACAACAAGACTATCTATTTCCTTATCTTCGCTTATAATATCAAAAGATGTGTTTAATTCTAACATTTTACTAAACGTAATTACCTTTTACGTCAGTAGCTTTCAAGTCAGAAAAATTAGTTATATAAGAAGAACCATCAATATATTTACCAGCTGCACCACCTTTGCCTCCTGTAGCATCAACCAATTCTGTATATTGACTATAAGTTATGGAGACAAAACCACTTCCTCCGGCATATCCATTAAAACTAGCTCCTGAATATTCGACTCCACTTTTACCTGCACTTTTTCTTCCGCCTTGGTAATTTCCTCCAGCACCACCTTTACCGTACGGGCTATATACCGAAGCTCCGCCAGGAGATGTAGCAGATTCATTAGTATCTGAAGTATTTGAAGTACCGGGATTTCCCTTTGTTACATTACCGGACCCCCCGGCACCTACATAAGTAGGTCCAGAACCACCACCGCCATACGCATTGCCACCACCACCGCCTCCATTCGCAAAACCTAAATTTACACCGCCAACGACAACACCCGAGTCACCACCAGCTTTTCCTGGTGCAGAACCTCCTCCAGACCCGTATCCAGCTGCTCCGGCAGCTCCAACTTTTACAGAAATTGTTTGACCTGGCGTAACACTAACAACTGTTGATGAATATCCTCCAGAACCACCACCAGCACCTATATAAAACCCGTGACTTGTGAGGCCACTTTTTGTATGGCTAGTACCGCCACCGCCGCCGCCACCGCCACCAACAGCAACAACAGTTATGTTCGTAACGCCAGCTGGAACTAGCCAATCAAGCGAATCCGTAAACGTTACAGTAACGGGTGGAGTTAACGTTTTATCTAAAAAAGAACCAGGTGCTCCAGGATTTCCAGGATAACCTGGTTGACCTCCTTTACCGTTTGCAGTAGTACCAGTTCCTGTATCAGCATTACCGTCTGTTCCGTCTATTCCATTCGAAAAAGTAGTTGATGGACAGTGTAATTTTTTGCAATTATAATGAGTTTGATTATAACAAGTACAACCAGCATAACAATCGCTATAATAACAACCAGTACCATACGTTGTTGCAGGAATAGCTGGATTTGGATTGGTTCCACCGCCTGATGTGTAGTAGCCAGGACACGAATTGCTACCGCATGTATAACCCGTACTCGTGTTAACTGTTTCAGAAGTGGTCTTAATACCACCAGAACCGCCTCCACCTCCACCACCACCATAAACAGTTCCGTTGTTTATAATCGTGCAGGTAGTAGTGGCTAGAATTGCTGTTCCCCCAGGTTGACCGTCGCTGCCAGCATATTTTGTGGCACTAGTACCTCCTACTCCATTTGCTCCTCCTCCTCCGTGTATATTACCGTTGTTGATAATTGTTACTAAATCATCGTATGCAGCATCTCTAAACGAAAAAACTAATATAGCTGGAAGTGTTGCATCGTTGGAGCTAACTGTAACTCCTGGTTCAATCGTAAGAAGCATTCGAAGTCTTTCAACTCCATTCCAACCTAATGCTTTAGCTTTATTGTATACGTTTAAGTTTGTCGTATTAGTAGAAATTGAGCCAATAACATTATAATACTGACCAGCTATAACTCCGGACTTATATCCATTTAACATATATTAAAGTAGTTATGATTTAAGATCTCCATAGAGAACCCAACCAATAACAGAATTCATATAAACCAGAGATGCTGCAGAGTATGGTTGAGCTAATTTGAATTGATTGTATGGCTGTCTAACGATAGCACCAGGCTTTGGAACAATCGTTGTTGTGCCTGTTCCTAACTGTATAATGTTAACTTCGTAACCTGGTGTGTCAAGAGTAGCTGGGATATATACTGTATTTGCAGCAGCACTACTTAAACCAATTGTTGTATTAGAATCCGAAGTTGAACCAATTGTATACTGGAGTCCGCTAGAAGCTGAAAGAATTTGAATTTTTGAAGCTAACGAAGCGGCGTTTACATCATTTCGCAAACCATCAATGACGGATGAAAGGTTATTAATTTGAGTAGTGTGAGTACTAACCGTGCTCTTAGTAGTATTAAGGCTATTGTTGAGAGTTGAACCGTCAACACTTAAAATGTTACCAGAACTATTCAGTGTAATACCGTTAACACCAGTTAATGAAACAGATGCAACACTTCCAGTTATATTACCGACAAATTGATAAGGAGCTAATTGTGTACTGCCAAGACCGAGTGTTGTAAGTCCTGTACCAAGGTTTGCAACAATATGATTAGGAAGTACTGCAAAACTTGTACCACTTGCTGTAGAACCAGTTGGGTTAGCTAATAAACTTTGAGCGTCAAGTGTTGGATTATAAGATGCTCCAACAGTTGGTGAAACATTGGCAACAACAACAATTTTTTCGTTAGCTAAAACTGGTGTTAAGAATGTAATAGTTGAAGTATAAACGTTGTTTGAGAGAACAGTAGCTACAGTATAATCGTTGATTGGATCTTGAGTTACACCGTTTAAATCTACTCGATAACTAGCAGTCGAAGGGGGAAGAGGAGAATAAGATGTAAGAGAAACTGTTGAAGTTGGACCATAAGCTGTTATAACGGCAGGTTGAGTAAACAAACTTTGAACTATTTGATCTACGTATTGTTTGTTGACTAAAGCGTATGTAGTAATTTTTGGTGTATACGAGGCGTTAGTCGTTATTAAGTTTGCATCAATATTAACTGGTCCTGTGAGTGTACCACCAGCTAAAGGTAGATATGAAGTCGAACCGACAAAATTGGCAGTTACAACATTATCGCCGTTTACTGTAAAATTAATTGTAGAAGAATCGTTAAATGTATTAGTAGATGTCAATATGGTTGTTTTAACAGCTGATGATATTTGTTGATCAACATAAGCTTTGTTTGTTAATTCTACTGGATTTCCAGGGGAAACTGCGCTTGAAATGTTTCCAGTAATCGTACTACCACTCTTTAGTACATAATTGTTAAGAGCGGTTGTATTAGCTCCAACAACAGTATCGACATAATCTTTATTTGCTAATTCGTTAGAAACTGTTGGTTGATTGTTAGCAAAAAATCTAAATGAACTACCATTAAGTGTTGCAGACATTAAAGTATTAAATGTCACATTCGGAGAAGAATTCAAATTTAAAATATTAGAGCTTACATCAAGAGCGTCTCCACGATTAAAAATTAAACCACCAGTTCCAACAATAAATGGTGCAGGGAAAGCGGGATCAAATTGTACGCCTAGCAAATTGTTATTGACATATAGAGTTTTATCAGTAGTCAATTTCCATGTTAGTGTGTTGTTGTTTGTAGTAATTACAATAGGAGAATTTGCAAATACAGAACTTGCAAAAAGAGAAAAGGAAGAATCATTAAGAGTGGTGTTTAAACCAAGAACATTGTTTATTACAGTAAGAGTATTATCATATTGAATACCAATACCCGTTAAACTCGAAACAATTGCACCCGAAGGGCTTAAGTTTACGCTTAAGTTGCCATTATTGTTAATCAACGAACTATCGTGATCTACGTCAAATGTAAAAATATTATTGTTATTGTATAATGACACAATAGAACCAGACGATAAGTGATTTGATAATGTTGTTGCAAAACCAGCATTAGTATTATGGTTCAGACCTAAATTTCCGTTAACAATGCTTAGCGTTTCATCTCTATTGAGTGTTAAACCGTTATTACCAATTGTTAATCCAGTCTCGATATTTGGATTTACGCTGAGAGCTCCACCAGATACGTATAAAGAAGAATTATACGGTAAACCAAATTGTAATTGAGTTCCAGCGTTTGTATAGGTAAGAGGAGATGTTGCTGAAAGCAGAGGAGCTAGATGACCTACGCTAACAACGTCTGATGAAGCAACTTTGAGTACATTACCTTCAATTAAAAGAGAGCTGTCAATCGAAAGACCAATTCCTCCTCCGTTTGGATCAAGTTGTAAACCTCCACCAGCCAATAACTTAACACTCAAATTGTTATTGTTGTTATATAATGACGAATCGTAAGCTATTGATAAATTCAGCAAATCTCCGTTTACAGGAGTAATGTTTATAGGTGTTAGAGCGGAAATTTTCTTGAAAAGTAAAGTAGTGCCGTTTGTTGAATCAGAAAGAGATTTTGTAGTTCCAATTAACGAATAACCACCAAGATTTGTAGCGTCAGCTGTTGTATATAAAAATGCTGCACCAGGAAGACTAATTGTCGAATAACTTCCATTATACCCTCTAGCTAAGGGTACCAAATCCGTATTTGATAACGTAAGAGTTTGTGGCTTGGGTAAATTGGAGATTCTTGTTCCTGTGCTCATAGATGTTTAAGATTTAATTTATTTATCAATTAATTTTTTTATTACTAGGTTGACGTGTCGTATACAAATTCTCCCGTCAAAAGAGGACCGCTGGCGTTTGGATTTGTTGTTAAGTTGCCATCCAGACCGTTTATAATTGTAAAATCTTCCACGGTAATTGGCGTATCATCTTCTTCAAGAGCAATATAAAACTCAACTATCTTTAAAGCTGTTTTAAATTCTTGAATAAAACCTTGATCAACGTTTACATTGGCTATTGGCGTATTAGTTAAATCATTGATAGTAAAAGCTTCCTGTAGATAAGGTTGATCTACATTAGTATTGAGTATGTAAGTATCTGTTCCATCAACTACAATGTATTGTTCTTCGAGAACATCAGGCTCGAGAAGTACAAATCCGTCTCTTAGAAAAAACGTACTACCGTTATTTCCTTTTACTCTAAGGTAAGGTACTGGTACATTTTTAATATTAATGCTCATTTTATTTGCAATTAATTAAGATTGCTGCTGAAAAAAAATATTAAAACATTAAATAATTTATACAACTATTATGGGACTCAAGTTTCTAACCACTGAATTACACGAGGAAATCGATTTCCTTATCGAACAAAAAAACCGTACAGAAGATCCAAAATACTTCTTTACAGGACCTTATATGATGGCTGGAGCCAAGAATCAAAACGGTCGTGTGTATGATTTAACTGAAATGGTTCGTGAAGTTGATCGTTATTCAAAAGACATGATTGCAACTCGTCGTGCTATCGGTGAAATGAATCACCCTCAGTCAACTGAAGTTAATCCAGTCAATGCTTGTCACCTTGTTGTAGAGCTTAAGCAAAAAGACAATTACTTTTATGGTAAGTCTCAAATTTTAGATACACCTATGGGACAACTTCTCAAGTCTCTTGTTAAAGACAAAATTCAAATGGGTATTTCTACACGTGGTCTTGGTTCATTAACTGAGTCCTCAGAAGGTAAGAAAGTTTCTAACTTTCACCTTATTTGCTTGGATGTTGTTCATCAGCCTTCAGTTCAAAATGCAATGCTTGAGTCTGTTCTCGAGTCTAAAGAGTGGATGCTTGACAACGCTGGCAGAATTATTGAAGTATCAGCAAATGCATTCAACAGACTTACAGAAGGGCTCTCGAAGCTTCCAAAGAAAGAAGCTAATCAATATATTCAAGAGCGTCTAACATTATTCATTGAATCTCTCAAGAGAGCCTAATAAATAAGAATATGACACAGGAAGAAAAAGTAAGCGTTAGCGATTTTATTTCTCAAATTGCAAGTAAAGATTACAAAAACGCAAACTCAGCACTAGAAAAAACCATTTCTGTCAAACTAAAAGAGCGTATTAGACAGGCTTTGGCCAAAAATTAATAACATTTTAGATAAATAAATTTATAACATGAACGTAAAATCTATTCTCAACGAACAGTTTCAGGATTTAATTTCTGAAGATACATTAAACGTAATCGAAGAAGCTTTCAACAAGGCTGTCGATGAAAAGGCTCAAAGCAAAATTGAGATTGAAACAGAAAATGTAAAGATGAAACTTGATGAACATTATACAGGCAAGCTTCAAACTGTTATCGAGAAGATTGACGAAGATCACACAGCTAAGCTTCAGAAGCTTGTTGAAGCTATTGATACAGATCACGCTGTTAAGCTTCAGACCCTTGTTAAGCAAATTGACAAGAAGCACACAGGCATGCTTAAGCAAGTCGTCGAGAAGTACGAGACTGAGCTTGGCGATAAAGCAACAGAATTTCAAAACCGTATCGTCGAAGAAGTATCCAACTATATGGATCTTTACCTCGATAAGACAGTTCCAACTGAGCAACTCTCAGAGGCTGTTGAAAACATTAAGGCAGTTAAACAACTCGAGAAGATCCGTCAGATTGTCGGAATCAGCGAAGAGTTCATTGACAGCGAAGTTAAGGAGGCTCTTATCGATGGCAAAAAGACCATTGATTCTCTCAGAGCTGAGCTTAACAAGACATTAAAGGAGAATGTCGATCTTGCACATAAGGCTACTAAGGCTGAAGCTCATATCATTCTTGAGCAAAAGACTGTAGATATGCCTGCTGCAAAGAAGAACTTTGTAACTAAGCTTCTTAAGAACAAAGCTCCTGAGTATATTGAAGAGAATTTCTCTTATGTTGTTGATATGTTCAACAAAGAATCTCAAGAGGAACTTGACGTGATCAAAGAGTCCGTTAAGAAAGAATTTGTAAAGGCTCCTACGATTGACCGCCCTGAGGTTATCGAGGAAGCAAGAAATTTTAGTAATGAGGTTGAGCGCAGTGTTGCAAGTGACGACATCAGCGGCTATCTGAACGAGATGAAGAAAATTAGTGGATCAAGATTCACTAGATAATTCATTCTCAAAGTAACAAAGGAAAACAAAAACTATGGCTAACATCATGCACATCAATAGAGATTCTGCTGAACAACTAGTTGAAAAGTGGAGTCCAATCTTGGATTTCACTTCAGACAAAGTTGCTCCTATCTCGAATGACAACACTCGCTTAAACACAGCGATTCTTCTGGAAAACCAGCAGAATTACTTCTTAAGTGAGCAAAACTCTGCTTCCACAGGTGGCGTATTTGGCTCACAGCAGGGAACTGCAACAACGTTCTCGGGTGACCACTATGCTTCAGGTGATGCTCGTCTGCCCAAAGTTCTTATCCCAATGATTCGTCGTACATTCCCCGAGCTCATCACAAATGAGATCGTTGGTGTACAGCCGATGACTGGGCCTGTTGGTCTTGCTTTCGCAATGCGTTATAAGTACGATGCCGCCCCTCTTGGTGGTTCATACAATGGCGGCGACGGAGCTCTTGGCTCCGCTAGTGCTACCGGTGGTAACACCGCTACATCAGATGGCAAGGAACTTGGTTACAACTACCTGAACACAGCCTTCACAGGCGCTTCAAGTGCTGCCCTCTCCGGTAACGGTCAGTGGGACGGACTTGTTGAAGATTCAGGCGTTGGAGCCTTGATCAGCCAATTTGAACTTAGCTCGAACATCCCTCAGATCACTGTTTCATTCGAAAAGACCGCCGTCGAAGCTCTCACAAGACGCCTCGCCGCTAAGTGGTCGGTAGAACTTGAGCAAGATCTTAAGAACATGAACGGTATCGATATCGATTCCGAGCTTACAAACGCTATGTCCTACGAAATTCAGGCTGAAATCGACCGCGAAATGATCGCGCGTATGATCCAAGTCTGTCTGAACGCTGGGGCTGGAGTTGGTTATTCCACATGGTCTGCCGTGTCCGCTGACGCTCGTTGGTCAGCTGAGCGCGCTCGTGACTTCTACAACAGAATTGTTGTTGAAGCTAACCGCGTCGCGATTCGCAATCGCCGTGGTGCTGCTAATTTCATTATTGCAACACCTCGTATTTGCGCAATCCTCGAGACTCTGCCTAACTTCACTTGGCAGCCAGTCACAGGCAATGTGAATACCGCACCCGTTGGTATTGCAAAGGTCGGTTCGGTCGGTGGTCGTTTCCAAATCTACAGAGATACTCGTACAGAAGCTCAGCTCAACAGCCCCGGTACAAATGATGCCGGTTTCTACGGCACCAACCAAGGTGGCGGTTATGCAACAGCTCGTACAGCTCCTGTCGATTACGCTCTCCTAGGTTATAAGGGTACAGAATACTACGACAGTGGTATCCTATATTGCCCATATATCCCTGTAATGGTACAGCGTACAATTGGACCAAACGACTTCGCTCCTAGAGTAGGTCTCCTTACAAGATACGGAGTAGTTGATCACATTTTCGGTGCATCACTCTACTACCACCTTGTAATCTGCACCGGTCTTGGAACATCGTTCAAACCAGGTCAAGCTGCAACTTATCTGTAATCTTACAGAAGTTCACAAGGACTCAAAAGAGACCCCGATCGAAAGATCGGGGTTTTCTTTTTATATAAATGGACATAATTAGAGTATATGAGTACAGGTGCAGGAAAAGGTCCAAAACAACGTCCAACAGATTTCAAAGCTTACAAAGAAAACTTTCCCAAGACTACCAACAAGGTAGAAGGGTTTGTCCTTAAAAAAGGTAAGCTAACTAAGAAGTACTAAGCTACAGATAGCTCTAGTATCTTATTGAAGTAAGAAGAAGATACCTTCTCAGGTATTTTAGGCAATGTCTTTACATTGAGTGACTTCAATCTATAATCAAAATACATAAGACCTTCTTCTTTATGATTCTCTACTCTAAAAGGAATAGGAATTTCAAAGTTCTCTCTCACGTTCTTATCAGACATTAACGATATCTGAATATAATAATGTATTCTTCTAAAGAGAATTAGTCTTCCTTTTTTAACAACCTTATCTCCGATAGAAAATACTACTTGCTTTTGCAGACAAGTAAGTAAAAACGGTTCACCAGGTACTTGATCGAAGCTGATAATAGTTGGAGCAAAGATATGAGAGTTCATGTGTTGTTAAAAGCTGATTTTTGTGCAGAAGACATATTCAATAGTCTTTCGTTAAAGTATTTCCAAAATGGTAACGGATCCGGAGAACATTTAATGACAGCAATAACTTCTACATCGTCACAATTAATCATTCTCCAGTTTTGTAAAAATATATCCCATGCTACAACTAGGTTCTTTGCTGCAGGTTGATATCTAAGTCTTCCAGTAGGATCTTTATAGTTAAGAATGTTTTTACCAGGAGTTGATCGAAGAAGCCCCATATCTTTTGTACAGAGCATTCTTCGATAATCCTTATAACCTGGTTTGTTTATGCGTCTACGAAAACGGAGTTCAACAGCATTAGTGCCTAGTAATAGTTCTAATGATGAACGTCCGAGAATCATTACTTAGAAGGCTTAACGATACCAAATATTCTCTGTTCATTAAGGAACACAATAGTCTTTCCGTCCTTTTGAATAGCAATTAGACCTTTATCTCCTGGAAACATTACGCATTGATCTTTCTTAACTTGTCTACAATCTGGTCCAGCAAGAATAACCTTACCAATACGCCAAGCCTTTTGATCTACTACTTGGTTTGGAAGAATAATACCGTTACGAACAAGTGATTTGCCATCCTCTGCAACGTCTACATATTCTACCTGAATTACATCTCCAAGAAGTTCTACAACATCATAGTCTTCTGGAAGAGGACAGTTTTTGTAAGCATCGATGTTAGCAAGACCGTTGTTTTCTCTTGCTGCGTTATATTGGTTTTGTGCAATTGACATAACAATAACTTATCATACATTTTATGTTAGATCAAGCTGTAAAGACAGTAAATTAGCAATCTCTCTTTTAGATAGCTCGTGATTAATTGCATGCATTCTAAGAGTTTTGTCTTCTTCCGTTTGCTCTTCTTTTATCTTCTTAATATATTTCATATTAGGCAATGATTTCATTTTAGGAAACATGGCAATCATTGTTTTATAATGAAGCTCTTTGCTTTCAAGAAGTACTTGCATATTTGCCGAATTCATATAAGCAGCAACATCCGGATTAATAAAACTTAACCACCTTGTAACAAGATAAGGAACGTACTCATCAAGAGATAAGTCTCCTTTCTTTGTAATGATTATATCTTTTAGATAATCAAAAATTGTCATGCTGTGTTTCAACAAAAATAGAATGAGCTAAAAATGTGAAACACTCTACAGCCTTTTGTTTAAAACTATCCATCTTTTCTTGATTAAAAGATAATTTATAAAAACCTTCATTATCTCCATCAAGAGAAAATATAAAATGCATAAGCATAGAATCTTTGACTCTATTTAAAATACTAATATTTGCTTGTGTATCTCCTTGCACAATAATGTTATTACCATCCACATAACATTCAACTTCAAATGTTTGAGCAAATAATGATCCTAATTGAGCTGCATACAAACGTTGAAAACAAACTCCTCCGTAAATGTTGGAATTAGGAATCTCAATTGCAAGTACTAAGGAATTACCAAAATCGAGAGCTCCTATTTTTGTAGGATATTCAAACGCAATAATATTGCCAAAAGGAGATATTTTATCTCTAAAAAGATAATACGAAAATCTCTTCTTAACAAGTTCGCAACTATAAACAGGAGTCTCTCCCATTATGTGCTTTGTCTGTTCTTCTGTTAGTATCATTTGCAATATGTTTCCTTAAATTTGATGTTCGCTTCTTCCCACTCTTTTGTCAACATAGAATCTCCAAGTCCATGATGAACGATTCTAATTGGAAGCACGCCACAAGTAACTTTTTTCTCATTTGCTCTCATACAAAAAGCAAGATCATAAAAATGAAAATTAAAAGCTTCATCAAAATACAATTCGTTTTCAACTGCGTCTCTTACCTTAACAGCAAGAAACACACCATCTAGTGTAAGAGCTCTTGAGTTAGTTGGACCAAAGCATGTAGTCCATACATTGCCTTTGCTGCTATGAGCAACTTCCCCAACATAATCTTCTCTCTTAGAGGCAAGATGCCAGGCAAGCTTGTCGAGGCTGGTATTGAACGTTTTAGCGCCTGCTAGGCCTGTTATAGAATATGGACTATTAAAAAGCTTTTCTACTAAAAAGGCATCTTCTAGTTCCACATCATCGTGAACAAACAAAACAACTTTGTCAATGTTTTCAGGATCCTTAAGAATTTCATTATAGCATGTTGAAAGCCCTCTTGTATTATCCTTAAACAAATGAAAATTTACATCGTACCTTTCTTCATAATGATGCATAAGGCTCTTATACAAAGGCCTAGTTTCAAAGTCTTCAATAGACTTAGCTTTTGTGCAAGCAACGATTAATAATTCACTCATATTTTGTTATACTTTGTTTTAAGATAGTTGATATTCTTTATAGCTAACTCAGTTTGTTCGTGTGTCAAACGAGTATTAAAATAATCGTTAGTTGTTGGAATACGAGTAGTATCTCCACTCTCAAAACTAATACCATTAATTGCTGCAAGCACCGTATAACAACTATCGGAACTACGAATGTTTGGAATTTTGTTGTTTAGATAAAAATCAAACTCTGTGTGTTCTCCCATTCCAAGTAAATGAACAGACTTCAATAGCCAACCTCTCTTATACAATTCGTCAACACATTGATTTCTCGAAGAAGCTATTTGTGTATCTCCAGTTGCATTGTTCCAACATTTTGGAACAGCAATCTTACTAAGACCAATAGTACTACAATCTCCATCCGTTATCATCTTATAATAACAATCCATCCATTCTTGTTTGGTATTGCCTTGTGGACAAGCAAATATCTTAGTATGTTGAAGCAAACCTCTAATGGACATCTTCATCTTGAATGAATAATAATTCATTAATGTCTGAACTGTATCAAACAAAACATCTGGAGCAATAACTTCATTTGGTTTAAGCTCTTTAACAACCTCCATCAGCTGATCTTCTGTTACAAGACTATCCTCTGCAGCTCCGTTATCAAGAGTTATCCAAGCATCTGGTTTAGTTCGTCTTATTTGCTGAAAGAACCATCTATACGTTTCATCGTTCAGATAATGGTGACACAATACAAAGTATCTGTCCCCGTGACCAGTTAAAGCCAATTCAGTATTAGGAGGAATGAGATAAAAATCCATAGGTATAATTTAGCTTACTTTGAATCTTTTTCAAGTATGTATTTCTTCACTTCTAAGATACCAAGATTAATATCTCCCTGCTCTGCATCTTCAAAAGATTGACTATCTCCTTCTCGAGCTCTTTCATCATATCTACGTTTACGTTCATTTTGAGGACACTCAATCCACAAAACGGTTGCATCAGGAAATGCTTGCAAAATTTCTTTCTGTCTTACACCAGATACAACAAGTTGCTTTGGATTATTAAACGTAGAAAGTAAACGAAGATGTCCAATAATCTCGTTGAACATATGCTTTGAATCTTGAAGCTTTTCTCTATCTACGGTTTTTTTCAAACCTCTTACAATATCTCCAACCTCAACAAAAACACAATCACTAATCTGACTTAGTGTTTTTGAATACAGAGTTTTACCACTACAAAGTTGACCACAAACAAATGATATCATTTTTAAAATATATATTAAAATTAATAAAATTCAAGACTAATTATCCCAGCCTAATGCTTCAGAAATACTAGGAAACTCCTTAACAAAAATGTTTTTAATTTCCACAGCCACATCTCTATGCTCCTTTTGCGTCAACTCATCACAACGTATTTGCAAATAATGTATCCAAGATCGGACTGTCCCGTGCATAATTACCGTTGTCGATGTATTAAGAGGAAGAATCATCCGAGCGCATTCCTTTGCAAGACCAGCGGAAATAAGATCATCGTAAAGAGCAAGTGAGTTTTGTTGTATAAATTCTACCTTCAATTTTAGCTCGGGGCTCAAATCTACTTCAGTATCTCCTACCTGTCTATTAGTTTTTCCTTGCAATCTCCATTCGATATCTTCAAGCTCGGTTGCTGTAGAATATCTTTGTGAAAATTCTTGAAACGAAAAACTTCTATGTCTAAGAATTTGTGCAGCAATAGCTCGAGATGTTTTAATCTCGAATCCTACGCTGACCATCTCAAATGGCGAAAAGTGTTTATGGGTAATTAGATACTTTAACAGTTTTGGAGCTGTTTCGGTATTAAATTGGTTCGAAGGATTACTTACTCTTGCACAGTACGTAATCAATTCTTCTGCATTATTAATTCCTTTAACTAAAGGAGTAGAAATAGATATTAGCTTTACCATTTGTAGTAGACGCGACCTCCATTTTCATTATCTTCGAGAACTTCGACCATATCACATTTGAATAGACCTCCAATCTGTTGTGCTAACATCTCGCACGACATTGCTCCAAGATTGCCTTGATAATATTGATCCAACCATTTAAGGATCTGCTGTTTAAAATCAATAATTTCAATGTCACGATCTTGGTGAGTTACTGTCTTTTCGCAAGTAATATGAAAAATATGTCTGTGAGGATACTGAAGGAAATGGACATGAGGCTTATCAGGAATAGCCTCTGCTACTCCTGGCCAGTTGTGAAGAGCTTCGTATTGGAGTTTAACGATAATAGTTGTTCGCATATATGCAGTATACAATAAAAAAGGCCCCTCACAACATTAAAGTCGTAAGGGGCCTAAATTAAGCCAATTCTTAGGCAGCTACTGCAGCAAAACGGCCCTGCTTGTCGCGAACGTTGTAATAACGAGGACGAAGAACGACGTCGTTAGTGCGGTCGAGGAATCCGAGGAAGTCGTACTTGCTCTGATTGAGGTTACGAGCAATCATCTTGATCTTAGCTGTCGTGGACAGACCAGAGCTGATGTTGTTCTTGCCGGTGATAGCCGTAATTGGCTTAATGTACGTGTTGTTTGTATTCATCGAGGTACATATTCTTATATATCACTCGATATGTCAACAGCTAAATTATTGCAGGACGTGAAAATACTTGAATACCAGAAAGATAAGGAACTTGATATGGTACAAATGACGCAAAATGGGACGAAGACGAAAGATATGGATTATATGTATTGATTTTTACATTCTCAGTAAGAAGACCGTATCCAGCTGGTCCTTCAATAATGACATCAATTAAACCAGGAGTTTGAATCGAAGGCATTACAAACGTAGTCAAGTTGTCGTTATTTGATTGCCATAGTGAAGGATCAATACGATAAGCAAAGAACGGAGGATAGTCTGCTGAAAGAGAAGGAATAGCTGAAAACGGATTTTGAACAGTTGAAGCATAATGTACAGGACCACCGGATACATAAACGTTTTGTATTTTAGTCATTCCTGAACCATAAACATTAAATTGTTGCAATTTTCCAACGTTCGTAAAATAAGGCTCAACTATCGAAGGACCTGGAGGAACTCCTTTTACTTGTTTATAGTCTGAATGATCCGTATCGACTTGATATGCCGGATCAAGAAGATATTGTGGAGGCATTCCAGTGTATTCTGTAGAATAGTTTGTGTGGATAGTATAGATTGTTCCAATGCTTTCTGTTGGAGGAGCTTGGAACATCCAGCCTTTGAATGTAAAAGAAAGGTCTGCAACAACTTTAGCTACTTGTGTTGAAGAGATATCCATAGGATAACTCATTGCAACGTTGCCATCCCAGAATATACTAGAGCGTATTTCAAAATTTGGTCTAGCAGGTGTTGTCCAAGATACTGAAAAATACGGATTAACGTAAGGAATAATATGAGATATGATTTGATCCATATCTTTTTGATATCTTGTAGCTACTGTTACTTTAAGATTTAAATCAATAGGAAGAGGAGTCTGCTCGTTTGATACAGAGCCACCTCCAACACTATTATATGTTCCAAGAAGTTTATTAAAGACTCTATTTGTATCTCTACTAATACCTCCAATATATACAGCAACAACAGGTAGTTGGAGATTCTGATCTTTATCCAAAAGGTCTGCCATCACTCTTTGCTTTGGAGCATACAGAACTCTTGTCTGTATTTGATCCTGAGCTTGTTTATTTTCGTTAAAACGCTTTACAACAATGTCCGAAATAGCGTTCAAAAAAACAGTAACCATCGTCTCAACCTCAAAATCATAGGTATAAACTCCTGGTATAATATTACTCATATATTGTATTTAATGAAAAAACCCAAGCATTACACTTGGGTCCTTTCTAATTTAAATGTTGTGTTTAGATTAAACACCCCAAGCATCGAGATCTTCTGCGTCGTTTCCACCTAGTTCTCCGAGATCTTCAGGATTAATTGTTTCAATCTCTCCTGTACCGCCTTTTTCGAAATCTTCTTCGTTTGGTTCAGATGCAACTTTTACTTCAGGAACGAGAATACCTTTAGAAACAAAACTTGAAAGTATGCCGTCTACTTCTGAATCAGCAATGCCACCTCTCTTTACTAAGCCTCTAAGAGCCATCTTGAAATCCCGACCAGTATATTCTCCAACGGTACCTACTTCGTCAACTAGCGCATTGTAAGCTTCTTGTTGCGAATCGCTTAAAGAACCTTTAGCGTATTCAGAAGAAAGAGTGTATTCTTTATTAAGAGAAAATTCTTCAGCGGAAGCTGAACGAGCTGGCTTATGAGCTTTTGTTTCAATTCTTGCTTTTTGTCCCTCAGGTGTTGCAATTTCAGCAACTTTCTTCTTGAGAGCTGCACTAATTTCCTTCTGTGTAACTGGTTGTTCGTTCTGCATTGCGTTTGCAGCAACTTCAAACGTCACACTACCAAGCAGTTCTTTGTTTGTCAAACGATCAGCAAGGAACTTTTGTGCCCATCCGCTCTTTTTCATTTCGGCTTCAATAGCCTTAAGCGTTTCTGCCTTGAGCTCTTCTTTTGTGTTAATGTAGGGATTGTGAGTATTATTGTTGTCAGGAAGAACACGATGAACAACCTTTCTGACAAAATCTGCCATAGCTGCTTCATCCCCCATCTTTACAACTGGTGTCCAGTGTCCTTTTCCAGATGCCTTAGCTGTTTGAACTGCCTTTGTTACGATTTCCTCTGGATTTTCATGAGAAATAGGAGCTTCGTCTAAACGGCTCAAAACGGACTCGAGTAATGTATCAAAATTCTTTGTCATATATTGGTTTATTTATCAAACTACACTATAAATTTAAACTTCTTTAGTATGATCTTCAAGAAGCTTGTCATGCCATATTTTAGCATCTTCAACAGAATTGGGGTTGATATTTTTATAATTTCCAAGGTGACCAACTAGTAAGTGACATATAATGCCGTAGCTGGCGCTTTCACAAAGAGTCATTAGATTAGAAGGCTCGAGTTCAAGTTCTGGATGAAGATGAAATGGCTTAATATGATGTACGTTGAGTTGCTTTGTATCTCCGCATATGACACATTTTGGATTATTCTTAAGATGTTCTTTACGAACTTTTGCCCATTGCGGCGAACGTTGAGGTCCATCTACTGGTGTTTTGCCTTGAGCAATATCGTTGGTGTGTTTTAAGCGGGTGGAAGCCATAGTAATACTTAGTTAAATTAGATAAATAACACTGATATGTTAGATTACAGCTTCGAAAACGTTTACAAATTTAATACTCTCTTAGAGCAAAAAGCTGAATCCGAGGGTCCAAAAGCTAAGTTAACGTATGCTGAAGATTTGATTCTCGAAAGAGGTAAAGATGGTATCAAGTATTTTAACGAACAAATACTCGAATTATTAAAGAACTTTCAAGGTCTGGAAACAGATCAAATGGTTAACGCCAAAGTAGATGGTTCTCCAGGTATTCTTTTTGGTGCTGATCCAAGACCTCAATATCAAGGTCAGTTCTTTATAGGAGTCAATCGTGCTATTATTGGAGCTAAGAATCCTAAAGCTGTTCACGACGAGCACGATCTTAACACATTAATAACAAACGAAGGTTTAAGACACGTTATATCCAACCTTCTTCCGTATCTTAAGAATCTTTGTGCTGGTACTAATTTTATTTATCAAGCAGATGTATTGTTCTCCAGTCCCGAACAAAAGAAAGAAGAAGTAATTGATGGAGAACAATGTTTAACGTTTACTCCAAACATGCTAACGTATGCTGTTCCTGTTGAAAGTAGATCACAGCTTTATAAAAAATTAAAGTTTGCAAAGATTGGAATTGTAGTTCATGATAAGTGCACAGGAAAGACTGATGAAAGCGGTCAGCAAATTATACCATCCTCAGTCGGTAAACAGTATCCTGAACTGCTAAACGCTGCAGCAAAGTCAAAAGATGTATTTGTTGATGGCAGTAGACACGAGTCCGTTCAAATGGATATCGATGAACAGAGTATTGCTAATCTAAATGCTAAACTTCAAAAGATAAATTCCATAGCAAGTTCAATTGGAGACGATTTTAATACTGAGTGGATTACTAACAAGCCAATTCAAAGCAAATATCAAACATTTGTAGGGCGTCATGTAACAAGAGATGATGGTGGTATTTTTGAGCTTTCAAAACAAAAAGCTAAACCAAACTTTAGTAAGATAGTTGATGAACTCAACAAGCAAGTATTAGAAGAGTACAAATCTGCTTCAAAAAAAGAATCAGTCTCTGCTTGGTTAAACATTAATCACGATAATCTCGAAAAAATGTTAGAAGTATTCTTCAATATTAGAAATATTGTAGATGATGTTCTTGATCTTCTATATACAATGGAATCTAAGCTTGGTAAAACTTTTGTAAAACTTCCAGATGGTACGTATCAACCAAGTCGTGGAGAAGGTTTTGTTCTATTCAAGCATCAAAACCACGTTAAGTTTATTGATCGTTTAGACTTCACAAGAAGTGCAAAACTTTATAGCAAATACAATATGCCAGCTAGTGTTGATGAGAGTTTAATCTTAGAAAGCCAGCATGTTTTTCACAACTTAAAGCGAATCTTACAAAAAGATGTTAATCCAACTATTCAATGGCTAGAACAACTTACAGGTTTGCAATTCGTTGAAACAAACAACATTCTAGGAACAACAGGAAAGAAAGAATCTAGCGGAGATTTGGATCTTGGTATTAATGCAAACGATCATACAAAGGAAGAGCTCGTCGCAAAGCTTCAAGCTTGGTGTGAAAAGAATAATATACCTCATGATAAAATCTTTAATACAAGAGAAAGAAAAGATAAGAAAACAAAAGAACCTATTCCTGCATTCAAGGATGGTTGGATTGATAAGACAGGAACAAGTGTACATTTCAAAGCTCCAATCAACGGAGACGTTTCAAACGGATTTGTTCAAACAGATTTTATGTTCCTTCCTGATTTAGAGTGGTCAAGATTTGCTCTTCAAGGAAGTCCGCATGAAGTTTCAGCTTTTAAAGGAGAAGACAAACACGAGCTGCTTAAGAAATTAGCTAAAGTAGCCGATCCAAATTTAGTAATGTCATGGAGTCATCTTAGTGGATTATTAAATTCGGAAACAAGAGAAGTCATATCAAATAAACCGGACGAAGTAGCTGAAAAAATTCTTGGAAACGGAGCAAAAGCAAACGATATTACTTCAGTAGAAAATATACTAGCTTTTATTAAAGCCCATCATTTGCAACAAAAATTTGCGCCAGCAATAGATGAGTATAAAGCTCAATTCAATAAACAAAACGAAATTGAGGCGTTGCTAAGAGAATCGGCTTTTTCCTTCAAGCGCTTTTTTGTTGAGCAAGCAAGTGTTGCTGAAATAGGCTTCTTTCCTGGAGCGTTTAAACCTCTTCATACAGGACATATAAAGGCAATAAACGATGCAGCTAAACAAGTTAAAGGACCGTTGTTTGTAGTATTATCAAAAAATTCAAGAGAATCAGAAGGAGGTATGGAGTTTACTCTAGAGCAAACTTTAGAATTGTTTAAATTATACAAACAATTTTTACCAGAAAAAGTTCATATATCAGTTGCTGATAAAACTCCTCCACTTACAGTCATGCAATGCCTTGTTATTATGAACAACGAAGGCAAATATGTACTCGGTAAGACTCCAAAAAATTGGGATCCTAATGTACCTTTGCCTGATCCAGAAACACTCGTTGAGCCATCAACAAAAGAAGTAATGAAATATGTACCACAAGCTTCAAGTTATGTTGTAAAACTCGCTGTTGGAAATACACCAGAAGATCAAAAAAGATATACTGATATTTTCAAAGGGGATCGTTATCAAGGCAAGGGAGCAAAAGCTGAAGTAATACAAACACTTAAAGGATGGAGTGCTACAATTCTTCGTAATGGCTTAGAAAACCTTAACAAGGAAGTACTTGAAGAGTACATTCCTTTTAAGAGTAATACAGAAGAATTCAAAAGAGCTCTAACAATACTCTACGGCAACAATCCTAAACTAAAACAAGCTTTGCAGTTGTTTAACAATTAGTTTGTGTAGTTTATATGAGAGGCTCCACCGTGCTCTGAGCCTACTGCCATGTCCAATTCCAGATTAGAAGTTTTGTAGAACAAATCAGTCAAATAACTTATTGATTTGTCTTTTACAAACAACGGCATAGCGTTTTTAGTGCTATCGTTTATCGTCAAAAAGTGAGTAAAATTAGCAGCCTTAGCATATGAATACATACTAACAGCAAACACTAGCGCCTTTAAAGCTCTTTCGTCTTTCTGTAAAAGTTTATTAAAATATAAGTTGTTACTAGCAGTAAGAACTTCATTAAGACCGTTAGTTATCTCTTGACCGTTTTCTTCATAATTTCTAAACGAAGTTAGAGCTTCAACGGCTTGCTCAATTGTTAAAGAAGGATTTTCTAAAAAGAAATGTAGAGCTGCATGTTTAAAGCTCAGTGTACCAATGTCTTTGCCACTATAAAACGAGGATTCATGTTTGTTTAAATCAGCAATAGTTTGCTTAATAATAGCTTTGAATCTATCTACAAACTCACGTAAATTTTTTGTCTCATCTGGTGTTGGTTTGCTGGTGTTTTCGTTTTCTAATTTATAAATGTAGTTATTGTTTTGGAAAAAACTAATAGCATTCATTCGAGCTTGAGGTAAAACAGCTTGAGATTTTTGAACAAGAAGAGTAGCTACATCTTTAGGATTTTTTGTATTTAAATCAAACGGAACTAATAACTCATTTAATTTTGTTACATATGAACTTGACAATATAGATTGAACTGGAGTAAGAATTTCTTTTATTCTATCAATAAAATCCTTTTCTCTTGCTTGAAGAGAACGCTTAGAGAGCTGACCTCCACCCTTTGTTGCAAGGGTTTGCATCGTTTTAACAGCATTTTCTGCAGCAAAAGGAGCTTTACCGATACGGCCTCCTGTACCTTTAACCTCAACAAATACCGAATCCCCAAACGTAAGATCCCCAACTTTTGCTTTTTTACCATTAGTAAGCAAACTCAGAGCAATCTCTCCTCTGCCTATACTAGCAAGGCCGGTTTTAGCATCAGCCCAATTAAACAAATCTTCAAATAACTCGCTTACGCCAGATATCTGTTTTAAGCTATTAATTGTAGTTTCTTTGATGTTGAAAGGTTTTCCTCCATTCAAAGCCGTTTCTACTGCATTTAATTTTTCTTTATTGCTAACAATATAATCAATATCTGTGTTTAATATGCCATGATCAGCAAATTTAACAGCTAGTGCTTCTTGACTTAAATTTGTCCAGCCAGAAGATTTGACTAAATTTTGAATACTAGGACCTAAAGCTTCTGAAGCAATTACACTTTTAACTCTGCGTAATGTTTTTTCATCAGTAATTACACCGAGTGGCTTAAGACCATTATACTTTGGCTGTCCAGTACCGGTGTTCATATCCATAGCATAAAAACCAGTATTTTCAAGTATAACACTATAAGCTTCGTTTAAGGTTCTTGGCTTAAAGTCTTTCTTTTCAATTTCTCTGCCTTGAAGCATCTGCTCGTAGAGCTTTTTTAGTCTATAATCTTCACTCATTGTTGTTTATCTAATTAATCTTCTTTATCATTTTCTCCATCTTTAAGTTTGTCATCATCGTCATCATACATAACGATGTCAACTCTAGCTTCAGGTGGAATAGGAATACCCAGAGCCCATAAAAACCTCTGAAAAGTTTCTAAAAGAACTTCAACAGACGTCTCTTCTCCGTCTATAGATATTTCAATGTTTTGGTGGTGTTCAGGAGAAGTATAGGTAAATTTTACTCTTGCATCTTCTTCAAACTTAGTTTTAGACAGGTCAAACAATGGACGCATATAGATACTTATTGTAATTTGATAAGTAATATATAGATGACAATTCAGGCATCTGCAATTTTGAATCAGCATTTTAACAAGCAACCTTCGCCGGTTGCTTTTTTTATTTTCCCATGAAAAAACCAAAAAAACCTAAAACCTCAAAAACTCCAATTGTAAATTTGACAACTCAGGAAGCTCCTCCTGTTGATAATTCTCCTAGAGTTCCTCAAAGAGATAAACTACCATATACTTTGTCAATAAGAGGTCTTGAATGGACTCCAAAACAAAAAGATTTTATTGAGCTTGCTACTCATAAAGACACAAGAGTTGTGTTTTTAAGTGGTCCAGCAGGTACATCTAAAACAGCTCTTGCAGTATATTGTGCTTTAACTCTGATGAATGCAAAGAAAGCAAGTGAGTTAATTTATGTAAGATCAGTAGTAGAAAGTGCTTCTACAAGTCTTGGTTCCTTGCCTGGTGAAGCTCACGATAAATTTAAACCTTTTGCTATGCCACTAGTTGATAAACTCGAAGAGTTTCTTTGCAGTGGAGACATTAAAAAACTCTTTATTGACGAAAGAGTAAAGCCTATTCCAATCAATTATCTAAGAGGAGCATCTTATAATGCTAACTGTGTTATTGTAGACGAAGCTCAAAACTTAAACAATAAAGAACTCGTAACAGCTATTACACGTGTTGGTAAGTTTAGTAAATTCTTTATTCTTGGAGATCCGATGCAGACAGATCTTAAGCATAGTGAACAATCTGGATTTAAACCAATGTTTGATATTTTTAACGATGAAGATTCAAGAAAGCAAGGCGTCTTTTGTGTACAATTTGGAAAAGAAGATATTATGAGATCCGAACTTCTTAAGTTTATTGTTGAGAAGATAGAAAATTATCAAGAAAAAGAAAAAGAGAAAGCTAAATCTTATAGAAAAGATTGAGTCTTGAACTATTCTTAGTTTTATAATAAGATATAGGTATGGACGAAAATACCTATACGCCCGAACTATCTGCCAATATAAGCTCTTTGGAAGAATCAATGCGTAGTACTATTCAAGCAGTACTATCATCTCTACAAGAAGTGCAAAATAAAGTTGGTCTTCCACCGGATGTTCCTCATCATCCCTATGAGAGGTTAAAACACGAGCATGTAACTTCAAAAGGAAAAGATTTTTATTCTCACGAAGATATTGAAGTGGATCCATCTGTAGAACCACATCATTTTAATGATCTTATTAAAGAAATAAGCGATTGCAAACACCAAAGAACTTTGGATCATATGGATTACATTGCAAATTACGGACATCAATCCCATGAACATGCTGGTAATATGTTTGCTAGCGTTTCAGACAATGATATAACATTGGATACTGAGCATATAGCTTCGCATATTCAATACGTAGAAATGCTTAAAAATATTCCATTATCTGCAATAGATGCAGATCCAAAAGGAATGGCAACTAAAATTCTCTCAAAATACGTTGAAACGTATCATCCATCACGGTGGAGTTAAACTTTCTTAGATTTAAATACTGAAGGTCCAAGAAGAGCTAGCTGAGCTGCAGCAAAAGCGTTGCCAACAGTAGATTGGAATGTCAAATTTAAAGCTTCCATTACTCCGACTTGTTTATGCATAGGAGCTGCTTCTTCACATCCTGACTGTTTAGATAGTACAGAATCGTGAGTATCGGATGAATAATCCATATCTGGTAGTCTTATACTGTGACTATGTTTCATGTCCGGAAGAGCATGAGTGTGAGGAAAATTATTTAAAATAATATTTTTTAATACTGTTTGTGTAAGTAAATTAATTGATAATTTACTAAGAGTTATATTTACAGGGCCAGATGCATCTCCAACGCTACCAGTACCTGTTAGTGAACCTCCTACACCATTAGCTTTAACAACCATTGTTCTTGATGGTAAGATGTATCCAGTACCTTGAGCAAGCGGTTCAACTGGAATAGCATTATATCCAATATTAAAAGCCTTGTCTGACATTCCCTGCGAAAATCTTGGCCCCATCATACCTTGTAAACTAACAGGTTCGGCAGCATTTACAATTGCATGAGCAATCATATCTTTTGTTGCTGCAGCAATACTCTCAACAGCTGCTCCACCCCAAAAAGCTGGACCTGAATATAAGTCGGAACAGGAAGCTTCATCGGTTGGTTTTTTTGTTCCAACACAAGAGCCATGTACAAAAGATATACTTTGAGAATGCGTATGTCCTCCAACTCGCAAATTTCCAGTATTGCTGATCGTACCTTTAACGAAAAAGTCTCCATCTGATGGAGCTACCTCAATACTCTTTCCGTTAAGCTGTACAAATTCTCCTTCAAGTGTTAGTGTTCCTGTTTGTGTACCAATAGTTATTTCTGGACTAGAAATTGTTGTAATTCCACCTGAAATTACAATAGGACCTCCAGTTGTGATGTCGACACCTTGTGTTCCTGTAACAACAGAAAATTTATTAGAACATTTAATCATGTAATGTCCACCAGGAGATGCGACAGAATTTATACCTTGAACATGATTTGCTGGAGCTCCCTCAGAAAACATTGGAGCACCATTCTTTAAGTCTAAACTTCCGTGCGGAACCAATCTTTTGTGTCTAGTTTTTCCTCCTTTAATAACGGTGTGTGAAGGAGCATCATTCATTCCAAGACCTACCTCTAATAATTCGTGACCAGCTACAATTGTGTATCTATTACCTCCACCACCTGTTGAAGAACCAAGCTTCTGTTCAAGCTTTGATATTTCAGCAGCTGAAGCTTTGTGTTTTTCTGCAACTTGTTTTTCTTTAGCTGAACGGTCTGATGGATCTTTAATTGTTTTTTTGCCTCCACAAGCTTTGCAGGGAGTTTTTAAAACGCTTGATTTTGATACTGGACTATGATCTTTTAAATAACTAATAACGCCTGTTGGAATTTTAATTGGAACAGCTCGCTGCAAGATGCCACCAATGTGACTGAGAGTCTTAGAAACTTTTGTTACAAGAATATCTCCTGTGCAATGCGGACAAGGTAATTCTCTTTGACCATCAGATGATGAAGGTGGTGGAGGAGGATTTGTATTCCCTGAAGAGTTTATTTTAATATCACTACTAGGAATACCTCCTTTATCCGGAATAAATGTATTGTTTGGACCCCATGTACCAGTCTGGCCAGCAGCATTTATTCCACTGCTTCCAGGTATAAATTGCATTGGACCATTTACTTTTGTTACAGACATATTATTAATTTATACGATTGGTTGTTTAAAAACTACTAGCTTTGATCAGATAAAGAGGCTTGATTTTCTTTTATAATTTGTTGTATTCTTGTAACAGCGTCTACTGCAGGCTGTGCTACATTACCAACCTTAACATAAACATCCCCCATTGTTACGTGATTGTGATCTCCCTGAATCCAATCTTCTTTGAAACCAAGAGTAGTGTTCCATCTATCTCCTTCAACTTGATCTCGTCTATCAAATTTAGAAAATATTTGATGGTACCCTTTACCCATGAACATATTGGAACCATCATCTCCATAAACCATCATACTCTGCTGACCTTGAGATGGATCATTTGGATTAATTTCGTAATGAGATCTAAAACCTCCACCAGGCATGTTTAGAGTTGTTCCTACAGATGTAACGGGATTATCGGGTGTAGAACCTGGTTTATAACCTTGAGAATCCGAACCAGTTCTATAAACACTAGCCCATTCTTCTTTAGAGTAAGATGCAGCAAAATAAACAGGATATAAAGGATTGCCTTCTCTAAAGAAAACCCACAACATGGCACCTCCTGCAGGATATGTAAATAACCCTTTAGCCATATTATTAATATTATGAATAGCAGGAGGTCCGTGAGGATTAGGATGATTAACAAGTGCTGTAGAAGAAGCTCCAACTTGCTTACCAGCAGTTCCAGCAATTCCAGTCTTGTTTGCAGCATTATCGGTTAACTTTTGAAGTTGAGCTTTTTGATCAGCAGTTAATTGAGAACCATAATACTGCTGAAGCTGTTCAGGAGTTGGAGGATTTTTAACAGAAAAAGAGGGAATAGAACCGTCAGTTATTGGAGCTATAGACATTGTTGCACCTGGTGCTAGTGTAGTGCCTTTTAACAGACCTGAAGAACCTTGTACAACACCTCCTCCAGCTGCAATCATAGCAGCTGTAGAAATTTCTCCGTGATAACTATTAACACCAGCTGCAGCATTAGTACCAAGCACAGCACCGTTACCACGAGATGTTGATGAATCTGCACCAATACAAACAATCGGTGGTCCATCGTTAATTTGAACGGCAAAAGGTTTACCAATATCAGCTTTGTTAGCAACAGCAATGTAAGGTACGTTCATCGCATCAATTGATTTACCAGTTGAGTCAGTCAGCGAAGTGTTTGTATCTCCTGCACCATTTCCACCTTCCAATGCCATCGAATATGGATTTCCGTTTGAGTCATCCGAAATTTCATTAGCGTTTGAACCGTTAACAACTTGAGTTAGTGTGCTACTTCCCCGAGCTTGGTCTAATGCAGCCTTTGCAGAACTACTAAGATCTCCACCAGAAGCTGCATTATTTTCAACTGTTGGATCAGCAGCATTACCTTGTGCTGGATCATCTTCGTCTTGATTGTTGTTTTGAGTAGGATCTGATTGGCTATGAACATTTGCAGCAGCTGCAGGCTGACCACTCATGCTCGTTCTATCAGCTACTGGAGAGGCTGGAGGAGAACCTGCAGGAGCTATAGTATCTTTTGGATAATATACTGTAAAATTGCTATAAGGTACTTTACCAGAAGAAGCAAGCACACCATTAGTACCTCCAACAGATGAAGGACTATCAGGATTTTGAGAAAAATTGCTAACCCAATTTGAACCAGTCCATACTTGAATGTGACCTTGACCTTTATGACCACCTTGAGCACAAACTGTTGTACCGACTGGAATTTTAGCTGGATCACTTAATGCTCCAGCATCCATAGCAACTGGAGGTTGAAATTGACCAGAATTTGTAAGATAGTTATTCCCTCCTCCTAAAGCCAACGAGCCAGCTGTGTCGTTGCCACCTGCTCCAATACCTTGAGCAAAATACGAATTACCAGTCAGAGCTCCTAAAACTCCTCTAGAACCAATACCACATTTACCTGAGCCTGAAGAATTGCTAGAATATTCGTCAGGAGATATACCACCGTACTTGGTTGCTTTAGCAAACAAATCTGCATTATTTGTTGGAGTAATTGGATTTGGACTAGATACTGGAGATTGATCGTAAAGAAGAGAAGATACAGCATTTCCTACTGCTTTAGCTCCTGCAGCAATAGCACTTCCTATACTTGATACAACGTTGCCGGGAGCTGAAGTTCCGCAAATTGGAGAAGCAGATTCAGCCCAAGGTAGTATTTGAACTAACTTAGCAATCTGATCAGACGTCAAAGCGCTTGGTAAATTATCTCCAACACACGTAAGATTGATGTCTTGAGCTGTTTCGTTCCAGTTATCATACAACGCTGGCATTATATGAGGAATAAAAACTTGTACTCTTCCTCTTTTTTCGGGATCATCGTTATTAATACAGATGCCCAAATACATTGAATTATATTCTTTCATGTTTAGGTATTTAAATATTGAGAGGCCTCTAACGAAATATTCTTGTTAGCGTTATAGTTAAAAGGTTGATTAGGAGTGTTCAAATTTGCTACTGGAGAAGCAGACGTAGATTTTAGAGGATCACTAGAAGTTAATTGTGGAAGAACAAGAGGAGCTTCTTGAGGTGAACGTACAACACGCAAACCATGCTGATCTACAGGAAGCTTAGGATTTGTAGGAGCTGGTACAATTGCTGGAGGATGTGAAGCATTGGGGTTGTGTAAAGGCGGTTTTCCTGTAGAGGTTCCAAGTAAAGGTCCCAATATACCCATTTGCTTAGCATATTGACCGGTAATATTTTGAATTACTCCTCCTTGTATTGATTGCATTGCTGAACCAAAACTATAACCATGGTTACCGACAAGCCCCAAGCCAGGTATTTTATGAATTTGACCGAGTTGTTTATTAATGCTAGGAGGAACTAGTTTGCTCATTAAAGCTTGTGGATTTCTTACAGCAGCAAGACCAGTACCAGCTTGAGGAAAAAATGAGGTGGCAAGAGACGCTGGATTGGATAATATTCCACTTCCTATTGAAGCAAATTGACCAAGCTGTCCTATTGAATTTGTAACAGAACTTAGACCACTAAAAGAACCTCCAATACTGCCAACCATGCCAGCTACTTCAGTAATAGCACTTAAAAAATCCGTCAATTGACCAATTGGAACTAGACTATCTAATAAGCCTTTAGGACCAAAAATTAAATCAAAAATTCCAGAAACAACACTATCCAACAAACCACTAATTTGCTTAACGATATCCATTAGACCATTGTAAATGTCTGAAGCTATGGAAAATGGAAGAGCTAATAATGCATCAGCCGTTGAAGCTAAACTTCGTAAACTACCCATCATTTGAGATGGTAAATGTTGTAAGTTGTCTAATTTATATTTTTTTACGGTTGCTTCCAGTCTATCTGTAAATCCTGGGTTAGTTTTATCTAATTGGTTAGAAATAGATTTACTAAACGATTCAGCTGAACCTAGAGGATCTCTTAAAACATTAGTAAGTGTACCAAGAGTAGATCCTATATGAGATGAAACAGGCTGAAGCGTTTGATTAATGTTGTCTTTAACGCCGCGTATGTCAGCAGCTATATTAACTTGAGCAGAAGATATTCCTTCTCCTAACTTAGATGTAGCTTTAGTAACGCTTTTGTGAACAGCTAGCTCTGCAGAAAATAATGTCGTAATTAAATTTCTACTATAACCATCTAAATCGTGCTCGGTAGGAGCAGCTGCAGTTCCTGCTGATTTAATTCCAAATAAATTTTGTATATAAAGAGGTAATGGATGAGACGAGCCGTATTTCTTTTTAAGATGATTTATTTTTTCAAGTGTATTTTCATCTGTTACCCAACCAGTACCAACAGGAACAGCCGAAGTACCAGAAGCAGAGTTTATACCTCCTGGAGGATTATAAGAAAATGCTTGTTTGTTGGCAGACGCAGCGGCAGCAGCGGCGGCAGGTCCAAAAACCTCAGGCCCGTATGTTGTTGTTACGGATGTTCCTCCAATTCCTAAAAAAGACATATATTTTGTATTCTTACTTTATTTATAACCAAAAGTTAATAATTAAACTTCAGTTATGTCTAGTAAACAACACGAAATTGAAGCTATTGTAGAAGATTTAATCGAGAACACAATTTTTGAATTATTTGCAGATAGTTTTTCATCAGTTAAAGAATGCGAAATTGCTTTAGAAATACTAAAACACAAGCTAGAAGAAATTGAACCATCTGCTTTTACCGAATTTTTTAATTAAAAGAGATAAATAATAATATGCAGCTGTTTAAAGACAATTATCTTCTCGAAAAGGCTTATCTCTCTATCGCCCAACAAGTACCTTCAGTACCTTCTGACGAAGAAGAAATGGAGCCGGAGTTAGAGCAGAATGACAATACCGAAATAGACGGTAGAATCGGAGATGAAGTTCCAGGACCTGAAGAGCCTGTTATTGATGACGAGCTTCATTCTCCTGCAGAAGTAGGAATGGAAGAGCCAAGTTTGAATGACGAAGAGCACGAAGAAATGGAAGAAGATAGAATGGCTGTTGATAACCTTAATTCCGTTCGTGAAAGTGCAATGAAAATTGCAAATCATTGGTCACAAGGTAGTCGCTTGAGTCCTTGGCAACAGCAAAAATTAGCTATTGCAATGGAACTTCTTGCTGAAGTAGCAAGAGCTCTTCGCTAAAACTCGAGTTTAATACACTCGATGTTATTGAAATTAAATATTTCAAGAGCTTTTTCGTCTCTACAGTAAGTTTCCGAGTAAACAACTTTTTCGATTCCATGTGCAACAATGTTGGTAGCACATGATGTGCAGGGAAGCAAGTTGCAAGCAATTATACGGCATTCTCCGCGTTTTATGAGCGCTAATAGATTGGCTTCTGCATGCACCACAAATGGACGTCTAGCATCTCTATCTTCCCAGAAGCCTGCAGGAGCAATTTTTCCTGGAGCTAAACCGTTATAAGCAACTCCTATAACTCGATTATCATAATCAAGTGCACAAGCTCCAACTTTTTTATAAGGATCTTCACTTCGTAATGAAGCTACTTGAGCTATCCTCAAAGCATATTCTTCCCACGAAATTCTATTACTCATTATACCAACTTATCGTTCCAGCAAAATACAACGTTATCGTATTTTTCCAACTTTAATGTTAAATTGTGATGAATAAGATTCTCCCAAATTTTATATTTGTTTATACTTGCACAATCCATTTTAGTAATATAAAACGTCTTGTCTGGGTTATTTGTAATGAGTCTCTTTAGTCTTATTAATTCTTCAAAAAAGATTGGCGAATATTCTTCTGGCTTGTAAAAAGAACTATCATCTAAGTCACCAAATTTTTTAGTTGTAAAGCCAAATGTGTGTTCATGGTCTCGTAATAGAGTAGAAAGCTCTGTACCTACGTGTTGAATATTATCTGGAAACACAAAGTAGGATTTTGGATTTTTATCCAAAAAATCTGCTGTTATTGCTATTTGTTCGTAACGTGCCATCCCTGTACTTATGCGGGTTTAGGTCCAAAAATAGTTTCTATTCTCGATAAACCACGTTAATATTTTAGTATCTTTAATTCTAATACTTTCCTCAAGCTCGTTATGCTTTTTGTATCTTTGTTGATATGACAGCTTACGAGACTTTTTTGTTGCTACAGTAAGAGCGTTGTCCAACTTTTCTTCTAACGCTTTACGAGTAACTTCAATATATTTTACAGCAGCTTTTAGTTCTTTATAGAAGGTTTTATGCGATGGATCACTATTCCAATTAATAGTGTTTTGACTAACTTCTTCATGCCAAAAATCTAAAATTAAACCAAAATTTGAATCTACAACTACACTACTAATATCTTTCCAAACGTGCCTTGGGCAGGAGTTACGCCAACGAGGGTGCAAAGGTTTAATAAAGCGTTTAACGGCGTATTTAACGTCCAAATAACGCATATATCTTAGTTTTATAAAGGCGTATGCTGGATTGTCCCAACTTGTTAACCAGTGACGAAAAAACCATTGAATGGGATACTTTTGACGAATAAATTTATAAAATAAATCCCATTCGCTTTCCTTAGTTCCAAGGTCGTTGAATTTTATCTGAAGACCAAATGGAATTAAATAAAAGCCATTTTTTTCTCGTTGTTCACGGGGAAGAGCTTTGTAATCTTCAGTAGTAGATACTTTATTACACGAATTTATAGGAAGATAAAACTTTGAATTGAGACCTTTTATGTGCATATAAATATGCTCTTATAAATTATTTGAATGTCAAGAAATACTTTAATCTGTCAACAATACCTAATATTTCGTCTCTAATATTAAACAATTCTGTATCCTTTATTGGATCTAATTGATCTACGGCTCTAGTAGAAAGAAACTCCATCATGTCTTTTATGAAGACTTCGTGATCAACTTCTTCTACGTTTACAATCTCAATAGTAGTAAATGGTTTAAGACTAAATCTTTGATACTTACCTTGAAAACATTCAACAAATTTGTCTATCTGTTCATCTAAATCGTTATATGCTTTATTAAAAGCTTTATGTCTAGCATACGAAAACGTTTGCCAATGCAAAATTCTTATTTGTGTTTGGAACGTTAAAAGCTCAACTATCGTGTTTTCCATTCCTTTAATTATAACAAAAAAGAGGTGGAGTAAACCACCTCTTTTCGTATTTGATATATTTATTTTAAATGTTAGCGAATAACGCCTGGATTTGCACCAAATGTACCAGGAGTTCCAAGATTACCAGCACTACCGTTGTCTGTCTGCTGAGTAATGCGCCAGAATTGATATGCAATTGTAGCATTTACTGTTGCAATTGTACCGTTATCCTTAATGTCAAAAGCAGTGTCAGCAAGAGCTTGTACATATGCACCAAATAGTGTGTACTCTCTTGTTGGCTGATTTTGCTTATCAAGAAGCTGGAGGATGATATCACTGCCAACTGATGGTGTTGAATAGTTTCCTGTTGAATCAGCATCACTAAATGTGTTGAACAAGCTTTGCTCTAACACATCTCTGATGTTGTATGCTTGATCGCAACGGAATGTTACATTGTAACCAGCTGATCCTGGATAGGAAGCTGTACCCGGAACGTTGAAAGCAAGACCCATGTAAGGAACTGGAATATTGTTAATTTGTCTTCCTGGAAGGGAAGCGGTTTCAACATAAATTAGCTCATCGGTCAGATTCAAATTTCCAAACTTTATCAGTTGGAATTGAAACAAACGAGCGAAGTCGTGTTGCTGTGCTTGAGAGTAGAAGGTTTGGATGTTTGACATAAGATTATTTATTTAATTTTAGATTAATTCTTGGAAGTTCTGAGCTGTTGTTGTAGCAATGAAGTTAACATTGATGAACTCAGCTGTTCTTACTGGCTTGAGATAGATGTCTACAACAAGCTGATTTTGATCGATAAGACTTGGTGTATTGTTTCTCTCATCGCAAATAATCAGATAATCATACAGACCGTTTGAGTTCTTTGCATATTCAAAAATAGGCGAAAGAGTGTTTCTGAGACGTGTACGAGTGAAGTTTGTATTCGGTTCAAACACATAATATTTTAATGTACGTTGTGTTGAACGCTCGAGTGCTAGGAACAATCTACGAACATTGATTCTATCAAATGCTGATGGAGTGCCTTGAAGTGTTTTCTCACCGAAGATTGCAAAACCGTTTCCACTGAAGTTGGCAACTGGATTTACAGCAATGTCGTAGAACTTATCACGCTGCTTTTGATTTGGATTGAAAGCAATATCAATTGCAACGAATGTACCTCTATTTAAACCAGCAGGAGCATACCATGGCTGAGCGACTGAATCATTTCTAGCAAATACAGCTGCTGCATAACCTGAGAATGGTACCCAAACATTTCTTCCAGAGAAGAGATCGTTAACCTTTACCCAGTTACCATAGATGGCTGTGTAGTTAGAGTTAATCGGATTAATCAACGACTGAAGGTTGTTGAAAATATCTACTGTGAAAGTTGAACCTGTTTGGTTGATTACTTTTGAGTCTTTACCAGAGATAAAGATCTGACGAAGAGGATCAAGGATTGCAACACAATCACGTCTTTGATTTTGAGCAAAGTTGATAAACTCATCAGCAACAGCATTCCAATTTTCATTTAGTGATGAAACGGTATCTACATATGTAGTATCGTCATAGTTTGTTGAAGAATTGTTTTGTGTTGTAGCGTAGATTGTTGAAAGACCAGCATCAATAACAACGTCGACGGTTGTATTTTCAGTTGAACTAATCAACGAAAGAACCTTACTAAGTTTGTTTGGAACTTCACCAATTGCTTTTGAATTAGCTACATCTGATGTGTTTGGTGTATAAACACCAAGAGCGAACAATGATTTCGCTGAAGAATCTACACTAATTTGTGTGCGAGCCTCTGTATTTGTACTTGACCAGAGTGTACTTTGAGATGAAGAAGGATTGACAAATACTTCAATTGTTTTTGATTTGCCGTTTACTACATCTTCAACGAAAGCGCTTTGTAGTGCACCACCAGTTGGGCTATTAACCTTACGAGTTAAATCAAGTGTACCAATATATTTTTCAACATTTGAAATTGCAATAGTTGTACCATCGACTGTAGAGCGGCGAAGTTTGTAAACGCCAAGTGAAATTTGATCACTGTATTTAGTAGTGTAGAACCCTGTAAAACCAACGTTCTGAAGAGACTCTGATATACTTGGACTGTAAACAGATGAATCTTCTATTGAAGATGTAAGGATAGATACGTACGTTGTATTGTTGTTATACAAATTAGGAGAAAGAGAACCAAATCCATCTGCCGATGACAATGTCTGAATAGAAGTAATTGCATTATAACCACTCGTAGATGGGTCTGTGTTATTTGCTAAACCAATATAGTAGCCTTCCGCGTTTTCATTAATAACTGTTTGGAGATTGTTGATAATAAAGAAACCAGCTGTTGCAGAGGCACTGTTGAAGCTTGCCGAATCAGCAGATTGTTGAACTTGCGTAACCAAGACATTGCCTGACAGATCAGGAGCTGATACACTATAAAAATAGTTGCCACTTAAGCCAGGAGTAGGAGCAGATGCTGATCCAGTTGTATAAGTTGTTGTATAACCAGCTGGGTCTGTTGAAACCCATGTAATATTACCTTGAACAATTTTATCGTGATCAGCTTGAGAAAGAGTTACATGAGTTGGAGCTCCGATTGTGTAACCAGGTGCAGGTGTTGCTGAAATAATTACATTTGTTGTATCAGCACTCAAAGTTAGTGTTTGATTTTGATAAAGAGGATAAAAAAGACCACTGTAAGCAGTAGCAAAATCCGAACCAGTATCAGAACCGTATGGCAAACGAATTGTTGTAAGAGTACCTGGAGAGTTAAGAACTTCTGCACAACTGTAGTAGAAATAACGCTCAGCTGCTGTAGTTGGTGTTCCGTATACAGACTGAAGTTCACTTATTGTTGTAATAAGAAGAGGTTCACTCGTTGGGCCTTGAGCTGCAAAACCTGGAACAACGACGTTTGTTCCTGCTGGAAGGTTTGCTCTGAGACTCAAATCGATTTCGTTAATTTGTACGCCTGGAGATGTAATTGATAATGCCATATGATTTTATTTATCTAAAAACGGGGTAATTTTTTAACTTGGTTTAATAATATCTAGCTGACTATATTGAAATTCTACTGTGGAGTCAATAATATCTCCATCTCTATAAGAGTAATTAATTCCACCGAGGTTTGTTATGAAGGCATTGTAATACTTAAACTCTACAACTGCTTTGTCGTATTCATTTAATGCTAAAATAGACAAATTTGTTTGATATTCAGCGTTATTACCGTTTTCTAATAAATTTTTTACACTAACTTGGTTGACTGGAGTACCTGTATAGGTGGAGCTTCTTGGATCGTTCAATAAAGCAAGCCACTTCCAGAGAACATAATAGTTGCTATATTGATTATCTACTAAAAAATTAACATTTAGAGGAGGATAATTTGGTCTTGAATGAGAAGAATAATTTGCACTTTGACCCCCATATCTTACTTCGACAGCTGGAACTGAAATAGGAGGTACAACAGAACCATAAACACTTACCTGCAGTTTTTCAATATCTAACGTAGAATCTGTCAAAGACTGTTTCTTTAAAACATTAGGAAGCTCGAGGACAAGAATAAACTTGTCTTTCGACGCTCTATTTAAAGTTGATTGAGATGAAGGATTAACGGACATTTGGAGGTATGAACATGTTGTAACCTTGTTCTATTAAGGATTCCATGTCTAATTCATACTTATGGTCAAAATCCATATTTCTAAAAATGTTATCTGTACTATGAGTATAAGATGCATCAATATCAACTCCTGGATTTGGTACAACATTGGGCGAAACGCTAAGATCTCTTAGTTGATAGTCTTCGTTAATTTTTTCCCAATAACCATTTGTAGCAATTTTCATCGGTTTGTGTTGAGTATCAAATTGAGCAATAGTAAAATATTGTTCACAAATTTCAGGCTCTAAAATGAAAAGAGCCCACACAAGAGCCATAATTCTATCGTCGAAGAAATTATCATTACGTTTTTTATAAATTCCGTTTGGTTGTCTTACAAACGTTTCGAATTCTGATATTGTTGTAGGGTCGTTAATCTTAACTACTTCCAAATGGTTGATCCAATAACGCATGTTTTGTATACCATCAAATTTAATATTAGTATGAGATAGTACACCTAAGTTACGAGTTCTATTATATTTGTCACTCTCAGAAATTTTATTGTAGCTAGTAATTTTTTCGTATTGGTGTTTGTAATATAAGGCATCAATAACTTGAGCTCCGCAATTATTTCTTTCAATTAACATAGGAGCACAACCCCATGAATGACCAATTGTGTTTAATTTATTTGCAAAGTGAAACGGTTCAATTGTTGCTGAACCATATACAGCCACTTGATGTATTTCTTGCAAATTTGTTACATCTAGTACTTGAGCAACTGAAGCTGCTCTGCCTATACCTTCTCCTACATCTACTCCAATTACGTATAATTTATTAGGATCGGGATATTCAAACACAGAGTATTCTTCATCCTCAGAAACCCATATAGCGGGTTTCTTTTCTCGTTTAAAGCGTTCAATGACCGACGCTCCAACAGCTGCTGCTGCATCATCCAAGAATACATTACCAAACTCTTGTAAGAATTTTTCTTCTGAACCACCAAGAGCAGCAATCATATCTTCTTTCCAAGATTCATCTCTACCTGGAACATCGTGCCAGTTCATTCTTTCCGCTACCCAACCCTTAATTGTTTTCTTTTCAGCCCCTGAATATATTTCGTAAAATTTATTGCCAATACCATTTGGAGTTGACACCATTAAAATTTTAGAAGTTTTACCAGATGAAATTGAAGGTATAACCGAAGCCCAAAATTCATCTAGTAAGTGAGATTCAATAAACGCAGCCTCATCAATAGCAAGACAGTTTAGAGTATCACCACGAATGGATGTAGCGGTTGTAGTAGAAACGATGATGCTCGAATCGTTATCGAGTGTCATGCCGGTTTTGCCGTACTCCTTAACACCTGCCTTGATATAGTTAGGCAACTGTTCGTAAGCCATACGAATACGTTTAAAAATATTAATGGCTGTTGTTTCTTTATTTGCAACAATTGCAGCTCTGTGGTCATTATGAAACAAAGCCATCCATAAAACGAAAATAGTAAGAAGAGTACTCTTACCAGTCTGTCTTGCAGCCAGTAAAGCTACAAAGCGATTGTCGACCAAAGATCTAAGAATATTTTCTTGAACAGGATGTAATTTGATTAACTGTTTGCCTTTGTCAAGAGTAACAACTTGAAAGAAATTTTCAGCAAAATATACAATGTCTTCTTTACATTTTTTGAGATTTAAAACCATCTCCGCTGTGAATTCGTATTGAGCTCCAGCAATAGGTACGTTTTTAGAACCTCTATAATAATAAGATTCGTCAATAGGATTTTCATTGACAATTTTATCAGTATTATAATTTAAACCTTGCTCGGTTAATTTAGTATCATCTAAATACGAATCTAACAAAGCATCTTCAGATTTAGATGTAATGTTCTTTACAATTGATACCTCTTCATTAATTTTAGGAGGTCTGCCTCTTGGCTTTTTCTTAACAGGATTTTTTGGTCTTCCTCTTTTTGGTTTATTTTTACTTCCTTTTGGTCGACCTTTTCTTGACTCGATATCCTCGTCACTCATACTATGTTCTGTTATTTACTATCTCAATAAGAGTTGAACGCATTAAATCTACTAATGCACTTTCGTCTTTCTCAGACGAAGCATTAAAGATGCAAATCTTTTCACCAGTCATAGAAAATCCAACCAACGAAAAGCAACTCAAGTATTCCTGAGTCAGTAAAGCTAAATGATTAAAGTCTTTGTACGTTTGTTTTTTGTGAGTTAACAATTCGTGTTTGAACCCTTCTAATGCTTGCGCAAAAACTTGTTCGATGTTGATTTGCTCAACTTTTGACAAAGGCATTAAATCGGAATTAACAGGTGTTGGAGTAACAACTACGTCCTGTATTTGATCAGGCGTCTTTATCCGTTTTGTTTTCTTAAGTTTTTTTTTGGACGGTTGTTCTTCCGACATTAATCTATTTAACAATAGATCTTACACCGTCAAGCTTTTCCGGTACCGCGAATTCCGTATTTTACAAGATGTTCAATTAGAACTTCAAACGAACTCGTTTGCAAGCGAACCTTACCAGGAACAAACTGACTACCGTCATACAACTCGAAAAAGCTTTCACCAAGATATGGATCATTAACCCAGCATGTACAAAATACTGAAGACACTCCGGGCTCAATAACTACTGTCCAAGCACGTGGATCCCCTATAGCATAATCCGTAAAAACTTTATGAGATACGTAACCCGAATCACGAAGTCTCTTTAGAAAGTAACCAAGAGTTGTAAGTTTGTTTGCCATATAGAAGTAATTAGTAAAACTACTTTACAAGTCCAGAAATAATATATTTTGTATGAGGAGTTTCAAACTTAAAGATTTTAAGCTGATGATTAATGCTAACACAAATTCTATCATCAACAAAACTCATAAGCAAAATGTTTTGTATGTTCAATGGAATTGCCTCCTTTAGAGGTTCCAGAGTATGAGAAGCTGCAACTTCTATTTTAATCTCGTTTGTATTGCATTTTTGATCGTCTCCAATCTTAGCAAAAACTTTTCCTGCTTCTGTATAAAAATACAACTTTTCAGCATCAGGAATAATAGAATTGTATTTTAAAATTTCCGACAATTTAGCTTTTGTAATCTCAAAACTCGTGTCGTAAGTTATTTTGTTTAACTTGTCTTCACTAAAAGCTCTATTATTACTAATATAGTTGTCATCAAGAAGATGATATTTGAATGACAAAGTAGAGCTTTTATATTCAACTATATTAGAATTAAATTCCAAAAAAACTTCATCTTCTTCAATACCTGAAATTAAACGAAGGAATGTTTTTGTTTCAGGAATGATAATTTTTGCATTTTCACTCACATGGGAGCACACAAGAGAAGCAAAAAGAATAATAGAATTATCTGTCGAAGGGACTAAAACTTTTAACTCATCAGTATTAATATCTAAACAAACGTTATCGGATAACTTGCTAGAAGGAACTAAAATATTTTCGACAAATATTCTTTTATTAAATTTGATATTCATTCTGCTACAGTCGACTTGGATTTCTTAGAAGGTACGTTTGCATTTTCTAAAGCATTTGCAATTCTCTCTAAGCTCTTGCTAATCATTTCAATATGCTTAATGACAGAACTAGCTTCGACGTTATTACTATTACCAAAGAAATCTGCAAACGTAAGTTGATCAGACTCTTCGCGTGTAATAGCAGGAGTTACAGGTTGGTTTAACTGATGTGTAATAACTTGAGGAGTTCTTTGCTGAACAGGTTGAGGAGGAACAACATATTGAGGCTCAGGCTCTTCTTTTGGATAAGACATTTCTGCTTCTCTCTGAACTGCTTCGAGAATCCTTCTCTCGTCATCTCTCAAATTAGCTGATGATCTTTGTCCGTTCGACGACAAAAATTGTTTAGGATTAAGTCTAGTAGCTGGCCCAGACATAGAAGCTTGTTGAGTAGTATTTTGATCTACTCTCAACAATTCACTACCAAATATTTGAGCTACCTTTGCTGCTGCTAATTTATCTTCTGTTATCATATTATTTTAAACCGTTTTGTATACCTTTGCAAATTACTGCAGTAGCTGACCACGGATGCAAACTCTCCAAATGGTCTGTTACGATACTAAAATCTAAAACTTTACCGTTGCTATACAACTCATCCAACCCTTCGTATAGAAGGCGAATCGCATCCTCAGTAAAAAGCAAATTAGAACCATTCAATTCAGCAAATGCTTGCTCATCTCTACGCTTGCAAATAATCACAACCTCAGTAGGAACTTTTGTTCGAGCCATTTCAATAATGTCTTCAATGTATACAACATTCTTAGGATCAAATTGAATTGTGATCTTAGCAATAGAACGTTGACTGTGACCATTTGCTGCCTGTCCTCGCTTGTTAGTTGCATCTTGTGCTAGCTCAAAAGAACAAGGGCATGTTGAACTATAAACATAATCAACAGTCAAGTAAAACTTGTATTCTGTTCCATGCTTTTGACCTTCAAGAATGCAATTATAATAAATGTAACCTTCAGCCTTTTCGTGACTTAGTTTTACTCCATCAACAATTTTAAATACATCGCTATCTGGGGCATTGTCAGGCAACTCCTTACGAGTACGAAGAGCCCTTTGCGTCCACGGATATTTAAACTTCATCTTGCAGTATACATCCTTCGACCCTTGCTTGCTTTGAAGCACATCAAGAATATGAGTAATACCTTCAATAGAAACGTGATTAGCAATCTGCTCGTGCATTACAATAGGAAACCTGCTAAGGTTCAATCCTTTTGCATTTGGATTATCTAAAGATCCATACAGCGAAACGGTAGCAGTTAACTTTTCAATCGAACCATCTCGACGAATAAAATTAACAGGAAGATCTACACCTGATACACCTACTTTATTGATAGGCACACGAGCTCCAGGAAGAACCGGATCCACTTGAGGATCCGGTAAATCTGCATCTTCGGGATAATATGTCTCGTCGTACTTAAAATTCAGACGAGGCATATGAGCTGTATAATCGTTATAATGATAAGACATAAAAATAATATACTACACTTTAGAGTCTATGTCAATAACTATTACAGATCAGCAAGAAGTTTCTTTAGTTTTTCGTCAGTAGATTCGTTAAGATCAACTTCGTTAGTAGAAGGTTGATAATCAGTTTCTGTTTCCGAAGGAACAGATGTTGTGTTGTAAGTAGTTTCCTCTTCGTCCTCTTCTTGAGGAGCAGACGAACCAGTCGTAAGATTAAAGTAATGCTCGTCGAGCAAACGCTGCATATCAGCAGGCGTAGTACTCTTATCTACAGCAGTTAGATCATGTACGGAGTCATATACTTTTGCAATATCGACATCGATCTTAGATGGAGACAAGAACTTAGAAGAAGCATACGTAACCATCATCTTAGAACTCTTTGCTCCACCTGCTCGTACCTCACACTTAATGCGAAGAGTGCAACCACCCTCGACATCAAACACCTTCTCGACACCAAACTCAGCAGCATCATCTCCCTCAAGAGCACTGTCAATAATCTTGGCAAGCTCCTTACCATAACGAAGAATCTTAACCTGACCTTCGTTTGCCCGATTAGTAGGATCCTCAATGACGTACACATTAGTCATCCAGGATGTCTTACGAGATAGATCAGCTGATGCCTTCTTCTCGGACTCAGTACCGGTACGATAAGTCTTCAGATAGTAAGTATCGATCGGGCAAGACTCACCAAATGTACCAGGGCAACGGTGAGATACAAACTTGCCAGTGGAGTTCGAGGTCCAAGCATGGTTAAAGTACTTGAAGATAGACTCAGTAGGAGCCTTAGGATTAGGAACAATACGAAGAAGGTATGTATTACCTGCAGTGAACTTAAGGATCTCTTTATAGAGACCGTTACCTCCAGCACTCTTCTCAGAGTTGCTAAGAGATTGCTTGATGGCTTCGAACATGGACTTTGTGTTTACGGATGTACTCATATGTTTTATATTACGTTGGGTTGTTGTTTTGTCAACTGTGAATATACAAAATTACTCACAGTTGGTAAAGCTTTTTTAAGAAAAATTTTTAATTCAGATGAATTATTGTATTGAAGTTTTAGTTTGTTAAACTGTTCAGCAAAATCACTTACATAAAAGCGACGAACATCTTCAGTAAGACTTTGCATAGCAGAAAAGACATCAGGAAATTCCATCATAGCATAAACATTAATTTTGTTTTGCTTGTAGTGAGTCATCCATGTAAACACATCAGATGTTCTGTGTGTAGAATATTTGTGAAAAGGAATGTTTTGCTCAATACAAAACTTAGCAATAAACTTTAATGATTCTTCTACATGTTTGAGTTGAGAATCTGGATTTTGTATAAAAATAAGTTTTTTGTACGTAGTGTATGCTTTAACAGCTCTCATGGAAGAAAAGTATTCCAGGTCAAAATATTCAACATCAGGATACAATTTGTATGGAGCTTCAAAATAAGAATCCAGATCAATCTCTGGATGCTTCTTTAAGAAGATAGACAAACGTTTTAGAAATTTGTGTTTGTCTGTATTAGCTATAGCGTCAAACGATTTTCTAAATTTGAAAGGTTTGTTTTTAACAGAACGAGATACAGCATAATGCTTATTATAAAGCAACTTTTCTAGTTCTGTCAGATGATTTTTTTCCATTTGCCTTTCTAACAATAGATTTGGTGAACTTTGATTTTACTAGATTTGGATGAAGATACAACAAAGATAATATAGATTCTTTGAATGAATCTGAAGACGTAATTTCGGTAAAAAAATCTTGATAGGTGGTGTCTTCTAAGAGCAACACAAACAAAGTTGTAACATTAATTTTTTTGTTTTCTAAAATTGATATTAGAGATCCTGCTTTTAATACTCCGTCTATAAATTCTCTCGATTTAATTCTATCAAGAGGATTTGCTGTTGAGTTGTCTAGCTCCAGACCTGGAAAAATCATGTTAGGAATATTTAATTCCTATTCCAAAGGTTTCAACATTTTTGTAAATTCAATAAATTCGTCAGTAAGATTACCTCCAGCTGCTGCTGCATGTCCTCCACCATTTGCAATTCGTTGAACAAACTTAGACACATCGACAGTATGGTTTTTAGAATTTCTTCTTACAGCAATACGTTTTTGTTCAACCAATACAGCAATAACAACATCAACGTCGTATTTTTTGAAAATGTAGTCACAACATTCAGCAACATAGTTATCACAAAATACAGCACTTACAGTTACAGGTTCTTCTTCAAATACAAATTTACCAAAGAAAGGCTTTAGTGTTTTTAAATATTGATCTCTATTTTTCTTGTATATAGAAATAATATTAGTTTTAAACTTATCAAAAGGTTTAAACCCGTCGTAATAATCTTCAATAAATGATTGTATTTTGTTGTTTGTGTTATGATATACAATATTAAGTTCTTCTGACAAAGGTGTCGCGTTTGTATTAGAATCGTAATCGTCAGCTAATGTAATAAGAGTTTTTTTGGCTATCGATATATCTTTGTCTTTCAAGTAATTTAAGTAAATTAACTTTGCACACGACGTAAAGTTTACAACAGTATTTTTTGCATGTTTGTACGGATAGATATTTGTTTTGTGGTGATCAATAATTGTAACATTTTCTCTATCAATCAACGATCCAACTTTGGATACATCTAAATCTAAAAAGTACATAGGTACATTTTTATCATGAGTTTCCATAATTTTTGCTACATCAGCTTCAAGTTTTTTTGGTGTCGTACCGTATAGTCTAACCTTTTTATTCAAAGCCCAGCACATAGCTAGGTAAGAAACTATGCCGTCAAGATCAATATGAGATATAATAATTGGTTCAGGATTCATTGGAAATTGTGTTTAAAGCGTCTTCAACTCCTCTAACAACGTTGTCGGTAGATGGAGAGTCTTCTTCAAAATAGTCTGGATTAGTTTCTTTTAAAGTCAACGTATGATAGTTACAACGGAAGGCTCCTGAACCGTAATTCGGACCAAAACGATTCTTTTGCATACCCATATTAATAATACCAAGTTCTCTATCTTCTGGCTCTTGCCATAGTGAACAAATAACATCACAAGTAGCAGCAAGACCAATACTTTCAGAAATACCTTCCATGCCAGGACTTGCAGTATTAAATGATCCTCGATTGAGTTGAGTTGCACTTACAACAGGTAATCCATGCTTAAACGATAAAGCTCTTAAATGTTCGCAAATTTCTTTTACTGATTCATACGAATTAAGATTTTTTGCAATCGGATGAATAAGATTAACATAATCTATTACAATAATATCTGGAACAAATCCTTTATGTTTGAGCTTAGTTATAAAAGCATCGATCTGTCTTACTGTAACCGTTTTTGGAGGATACTCTTTAATAATCAACCGACTGTTCAAATTCTTTTTTATGCCTTCCAAACTTTCTTTAAGTTCGTTAGTATACGATTTCAGATCGTTATGAGGAATTTGAGTAAGCTGAGTGCTAATACGTTTTGCATACATAAACTCAGACATTTCGAGTGTAACAAGCAAGACGTTTTTATTAGCAAGTACCATATTAGCTGCAACGTTTCCGAGAACAATTGATTTACCAACATTTACTTGTCCAGCAAACACCACAAGAGTTTTAGGAAACAAACCACCTTCGCATTTGTCATCAAAGAATTTCCAGCCAGTTGGTATAGGCTTATACGTTGCAACTAATTCTTTAACATGTTTCTCAATATCTTCAAAGTACCAATGACCAAGATTTTCAGATAATGTAATGTTATAAGCTTGCTCAAATTCTTGAAGAGCATCTTCGATTCTAAAAGAATCTTCAGAAAATTTATCAGCTACATTAAGAATAGTTTTGTAAATAAACCGCTCCTTAAGAAACCTTTCTGTATTAATAACTAATTCATCTTTGTTGAATGATGTCTCAAGTTGAGATAATTTGCTCTTAACATCTGCTAAGGCTTTTCTGTCCTCATCAGAGGTCATACGAGCTTTAATTTCTGTTAGTGTAGGAACTGACCCTCGCTGAGTAAAAAACTGATTTATGCCCGTTATAACGCGTGCAATGCTCTTGTCTACAAACAGCGCAGGATCTAGATAATTAACAATAGATGCAAGATATTCTTGATCCGAAAGAGCATTCAGTAGAATAATGTTCTCAAAATAATCCAAGTCAAGCTTGGGAAGCGGTGCAGGTTTAGTCATCCGCTTCAGTATCATCTAACTCCGCATCAACGTCAATGTTAATTTCGTTCTTAAACGAGAGCTCCGTCTTAAGCTTTTCTTCAAGAGTAGGAAGAATCTTAGCCCAGACTGACTCATCGTCTTTCCAGTCCTTAAAGAAACCAAGTGTCTCTCCATTGAGAACATAACGATGACCAGCCTTTTCGAGGACTCCGTAACCTTCAGCCATCTCCAGTAGTCCTGAATACTTGTTCAAGCCAGTCTTAAAGTTGAGATACAACTCGGTCTCAAGGAAAGGAGCTACAAAACGATTCTTTGTAGTAAGAGTGCGAAGAGTCATTCCATTAATACCTTTTGACAAAAAGGTGGTTTCGGTGTTTGAATCTTTATTCTTACTATCCTCAGTCTTTTCAGTCTTCTTAGCCATCTGCACAATGACCGAAGCCATGTAAAGAGGACCAGAACCACCTGCTTGCTTCTTGATAGCCGAAGGATGAAGCTGTGAAGGATCATCGTAAATATGGTTTGTAAAAATTACAGGACAATTAGCTTTTGCTGCAGAATGTGTAATTGCTCTCATCAAACTCTTAAGAGCTTTAGCTCTGTTACCCATATCAAGAGTATCAGTACCTTCTTCAATCTTCTTCTTTTCTTGTGTAGTAATAAGATTACCAAGCGAATCAATTACGATGAGAACCTGACCTTGCAAATTGTTTGCAATGATGGAATTTAAAAATTGAACAATTTCATTCCTGCATTGTTCTGTAATCTCAGATGGAACGTGTTTAATCTTTGAAGTGTCACAACCAAGTCGCTTGGCTGTAGCTTCATCTAGTGCACCTTCAGTATCAAAGTATGCAATATACATTCCTTTCTTCTGAGCGTTGGCCATAATCTTATTAGCCATAAGTGTCTTGCCACACGACTCCGGTCCTACAAAACCAGTCAAACGTCCCATAGGAACACCGCCAAAAAGTGATCCTGAAATAATTGCATTAAGAGCATACGAGCCCGTATCAATCCAACTTACAACTGATGAAAGACTGTTATCGTTAAGAGATGCTGCTGATGGATTAAGATTTTCCAAAACCTTAAAAGCATCTGCAATAGAACCTTTAATACCATTTGTCTCGTCGTTTTTTTGTTTAGCCATATAGAGTATTATGAGTCAAATATACTTTTTTACAACACAAAAAAAGCTCCTTGGAAGGTTTAATTCCCAAGGAGCTTTTAGAGTTGTTTATCTTAGCTTTCGGAATCGAACAGCTTGACGACTGGAGCCTCCTCTGCCGTTTCTGCTGGAGCTACGACGGGAGCAAACAACTGGTTGTATTGATTGACAAACTGATCAACAAAAACAATCGAGTCAGCAAATGTAATGCTGTCCTTCTTGTAATGCCAAACAGTTGCAACATTCCGATCAGCCTGAAACTCTCTGAAAAACAGAGGAAGGATCTGAAGCTGGATCTGACCAGTCTGAACGTTTGGTTGTACTGCTACAAGAGCAGGGTTTTCTACAGATACGGTTGTGTCGTCTTGGGTGACGGCCTTTCCGATGATTGTTCTTCCGATTGTGTCAAGAAAAACTACTAGGTTGGTATTTGTGTTTTCACTCATATTACATTTATAACTTACGACCTTTTTTTTCGTTTTCAACAGAAAAAAGATAATCAAATAAATATTTTTCTCCTTCAGGAGTTAATAACACTCTATCGTTAGATGTGATCCAGGCAACATCGTTCATACACAACGCTATAAGAATATCTCTGTGCAAGTCATTGTTTGTGAAGTCTTCAACGGTATAATCATCGGACAACAAGGACTTAAGAACTTTAAAGACATCTTTCTTGTATGCTGCCATTATTATGCTCCTAGCAACTCAAACAAATCAGTCTGAACTTCTTTATTGAGATTAGGTGTAATCCAATCAATCGCTTCGTACAGACGTTCAACAGGCTGAGTAACAAGCTTTGCAAACATTTTATCCCAATCAACTTGTAGATTGAATTCTTCTGGAAAAGCCACAGGATATGAAATTGCATCAAGGCCATAACTATTCTTTTTGCAATACAACTTTTTAACCTTTTGACCTGTACGAATTAATTCTAATTTTAAATCTAAGTTGTTTTTCTTAACTAAGATATTATACGCAATTGCTCCCTTAACATGAGATGGTGTTGCATTTTGAAACTTAAACAACGAAGCTCCTTCAGCATACTTCTCTAAGTTATTAATAGACGAACGCAAGGCTACATCATCGGGACTGAGTTTACAAAATTCTTCATAACTGTTACGATAAACTTCATTTGTAGTTTTTGGATTTTTTGTCAGCAAAGCTGTTTTTGTAATATTTTCAATAAACTTTTTTACTTTCTTAGGAGTTGTCGAACGGACAAGCTCTACACCGACAAATTTGAACTTATCCATCGGAATACCTTTATTGTCAAGAACTCGCAAAATATAACGCTTCTTCTGCAAAAAGACACCAACATCTGCAATCGCTTCACGCTTGAAAACGTAACGAGGATCAATTGAAAATAATTCATTCTTAGCCCAGTTAAGAATTTCAGTATTAACTTCTTTGTCTATATCAGAAACGAGACTATAAACAACCGGATTAATCTTATCGCCTTCTAGAAGCTGAATACCTAGTTTGTCGAGCAAAGGCTGAATAGTAATGTATACAGAATCGGTGTCTTGATAAATTGTGCAAGACTTACCAGTAATGTCATACTTGGTTTTCAAATATTCGTCGATAATAGACGAACCAGCTTTTGCTACGTTTTGACCAGTAATAGTAATTGACATTGCATTGTCGATATCCATCAATGAAGAATGTTTATTAGCAAATGTTCCGTAGATTGAATTCAAATAAATTTTGAATGTATATTGAAGAGTATCAAGATAAATCATTTTATCTTTTGTTTCCTTCGTAGGTGTTTTTTCTAATTCAAGTACGTGAAGTTGCTTTTGTATCTCAACACGCTCTTTGTAAATTTCATTAATAAGATTTGGTATAACTCCCTTTGCTTTTTGAGAATACAAAACACCAGCTTTTGAAAGAGCAATCTTCTCTTGCTTCATCATTTTCTTAAAATCTTCTACTTGTGTCGTGTGTGATTTACCGTTCACAAGTTTGATCGTAATCTCTTTATCTGTATCAATATCTCCTGTGACAATCTTACCAATCTTAGTTTCAGGTGAGATGTTCAAAGTAATAATAGTATTAGGATACAGTGAATTTACGTCAAAGCTTGTAATAGCCGTTTGCAACCCACGTACAGGCTCTTTAACATAGCCTCCTTCATAAGACTCTCTATCTGCAGACGTACCGAATGTAGGAATAATATAACCTTGTTTGTGAGCTTGAATTGCAACAGCTCCTGTAACAATAGATACTTTTCCTAGTGCAGCTTCAAAGTTTGTGCAACCACGATACGCTAGCAATCTTACAATCTGCAAATACTTTAATTTGTGTTCTAGCTTTACGAGTAGATGAACGTCCTGAATGTTATAATCCACAAAGGTCTTCCAATCGGTTGACGCAAGTTCTCCAAGACTCGTTGCATTGTACGCAATCTTTCCTTCGTTTAATTCAATTTCCGAAATGTAATTCAGCGAATACGACTCACGCTCACCTACGGAAAACGTCTTGTAAATTTCAAGATAATCGATATGATTCAAACCGCACATAACCCACTTTGTAACTTCTTTACCAAATGTGCTCGTAAAGATTTTTCTGCTTGTTACTCTACCAACAGGCGAAAACTGCTGAATAAATTCTTCTCCAAACAACCGAATACAACGATTCATAATATATGGAATATCGAAACCTTCTGTATTCCAACCACTAACAATATCAGGATAGTCTGCTTTCCAAAAATCTGCAAAGCGAATGAGTAAATCTTCTTCGTCTTTGCAACGATAATATATGCACTTGTCTAATGTGGGTGTGTACTGTTCAGTCAAACCCCAAGTATGAGTAGTTTGAGTGATAGTATCAAAAATTGTGATCAAATTAATTTGATCCTTTGCTTTTTCGGGAACTGGAAACTCTCCTACAGAGTAGGTTTCAATATCAATAAAATATGTCTTGAGAGCAAATTTAGAAAATTCAGAATTGGTGTTGTGATCTTTATAGAGATCAATGAGAAACTGTTGCTCCGGTGATAGGTTATGAAATAAGCGCTTGTTAGCAGTATTCTCAGTAAACCTTCTGCGATCAATACTATTCTTAAACGACTTTTTTACAAGCGAGGTTTTAAAAATAGAAGTACCATCCTTTGCACCTTCTTGCTCAATGTACAAGTATGGCCTAAAAGGAATTTCAGACGAAATTCTATCGCCATCTTCAGTCCACGTACTTAAAAAGATGCTTTCGTTAAAGGGATTATAATATACACTTCTATACATAGAGAAGAGTATAAACCACTCTAGTGGACAATCAAACTAAATATTTTCTGTTCGGATCTCCGTATTTTGTAAAATACGATTCGTGATGCTTCATTAAATTGGCATCATCATCTAGCCAAAACTTTTCAGCATGAGCACGAGCTTTTTTACAATGTTCCACGTAGTTATTTTGATTTTTTGTTACCAACTTTAAACAATCAATAAATTCTGCACCTGTAGAGTATTTTAGGAAAGCATCTTTGTACGTGGGCATATCTGGACACACACAAGGAAGACCAAGTGCCCCTGCTTCAATAAGTTTAATGTTGGACTTACAACGATTAAAATGGTTGTCCTGAAGAGCTGCAAAAGTTACCTGAGCTCCAGAATTAGCCATAGCTTCAGGAAAGTCAGGAAGAGGAGCCCAATTGAAGAATTTCATTTCCCCTCTATCAATAAATGATTTAAGAGGCAAAGGATGAGAGCCATAAAAATGCCAATTAAAATCAGTACGGGTTTTAATAATTTCGGGAACAACCTTTTCAAAGTCATCTTGCTGATTTACACGGTTGAGAACGTCGACGTGTGTACCAGATGCAAAAATTGCAATGATAGGCTTCTTCTTATTCTTTTCAAACTTCTTTGTGAGATCTCCAAGATTATAGTAACGATCAAACCACCACTTCATTAGATAGTTAGGCAATGTTGATACGTTTTTGTTACCAGTCTTATCAATCAAATAATCTCTAAAGTAGTCACACGTAACAGTAACTTCATCCATCATAGAAATAATATCCATAATGTTTTGTCTAATTTCGGGCGACGTAAATGCTTCTCTGTTTCTGTTATAAAGAGGAATATCTTCACCAAAGACTACGTCATCAATTTCATAAATTAATTTAAGCCTTTTATTTTGTTTTGATATCTCTTTGAGGACTTGAACAAATTGCTTTTGCTGAAGTGTTGCTTGTCTTTGGAATTTTACTGCCTCAACAGTCTCGTAAAAACGAGGATCTAAAATCATAGTCGTTGAGTCCATTACAACAGCTTTATTGTGCAAATTCAAAAGCAAATTAGGTCCAATACCTCTGTAAAAACCACAACCACCATAGTCGGCCAAATAGCATATTGCTCTCTTAAGATCCTGGCCAGGAATTTCAATTGGTGGAATTACAGGACCTGGTTTAGCAAAATTATGCGAAGCTAAGCCGTGCGGAAGACCATGTGGAGCTCCGATGATATTTTGTAAGCCAAAATTAGATACCGTATACATATTATTACCTATTGTGCTATGTTGTTGTAGTCTACTACTTGATTAATGAAATACCGTTTTGTTTTACTACATGAATAGTATGTTCAGCCTTAGCAGTCACTTCTACACCTCTATGCGTAATAATATAACACGATTCATTATTTTCGTTATACCTTTCACGCAATGCTTTTAACGTCAAGTATACTCCCTTGTCGTCCAATGAAGAATCGAGCAATTCATCATAAAACACCGTACTGAAGATAACATCTCCTTGTAAGCGACGAATATCTGCAAATGCAAACAGACAAGCTAAGTCAATACGCTTACGTTCTCCACCAGAAAAATTAAAATACGACTTAGGCTGAGAACTCTCATCTATAATCTCTTCATCAAAGAATTCATTAAATTGACAAAGACAATTGGCTTCAAGTTTTTTAAGATAGTATGCAAGTCTAGAATTCAAGACCTTAAGAATCTTTTTTACAATAAACGATTTAATACCTTCTTCGGAAATTACAAATTTTACCGTTTCTAAAATATTAAGATCATTATTGAGTTTGTTAACTTTTTCTGTAGATTCTTGAACGCTTGTAGTAAGTGTTGTAATCTTACCTTTCAAATCGTTATTTTGCTCTCTACTAATATTTGTAATTTCGGTTTCAGTGTCGACCAAATTAGTCTCTAAATGTGAAATACTCAATTTAGTACTATCGTTTTCAACTTGCTGTTTTGTTAATGTTGTTTTCTCCGATCTAAGCAAAACCGTTTTAGCTTTTAGATCGTTGATTGCAATTATTTCAAGTTCTATAAGACCATTAATTTTGTCTATAGCTTTTTTGTACGCAGCAATATTATTTTCGTGTTGTGATATTAATTCTTTAATATGCTGCACATGCTCTTCGGAATAATCTCTTTTGCAAGTTGGACAGGCATCTTTTGTAGTTTGAAGTTGTTTAATTTGTTTAGTTTCTAAAGTAACTTCGGCCTCTACTTTATGCAATTTAGACGCAAGACCACTTTTTGTCTGTTCACGTATAGATATTTCATTTTCAATTTCAACTATTTGATCATCCAAAACTGACACGCTAACAGAATTTAAATCAACTAACTTTAGTTTAAGTGTATTGATATCAATTACCAGCTTATCTCTCTTTTCAGTTTGTCTAGCAATACGTTCTTGCTTTGATGATTCATAGTTTTCAAGCTGTTGAGTATTAAATTGCAACTCCTTTTCGAGACTTTCAAATTTAACATATTCTACATCGTAATCCTTTTTAAGAATATTATAATCATCTCTCGCTTTTAAGACCATTGCAGTAAAAACCTCGAGTCCGAGAACACTTTCGATAAATTTTCTTTTATCGGTCTTAGGCAATGCCATAAAAGGTGTTGCACTATTGACAGACATAATTACAGAATTTTGAAATACAGTAGCAGGAGTATGTATTAATTCTTGTATATAAGCATTAGTTTTAGCTAAAGTTGACCTCGTTACATTCTCTCCGTTTTTTGTTAAAATGCACTTTGTTGGATTTAACTTTCTTGTAATAACGTATGTATCTGTAGCATTGTTGGACGTAATATCCAATGACAACGAAACCTCACACGTTTTTTTAGTTAAAGTATTGCCAATAAAATCTTTACCAAGTTCTCTAAGAGTAGTGCCATACAAAGCATAGTACAAAGCATCGCATATAGTACTCTTGCCACAACCGTTTTTTGAGTCTTCTTTGTCTAGATTAGTTCCAATAATGGCATTTACACCATTTTTAAAATTTACATTAATTGGAGTGTCTCCAAACGACAAAAAGTTTTTTAGTTCAATAGATTTAAAAGTAATAAACCGCATTACTATAAAGATAGCTCAAACAAAATTAAAATCTACGCTCGATTTAACCATATACTGTCAGACTGTATAGTCTCATTACAAATATACTCAAAATACACCATTTCGAAGTTGAAAGATTTTAATAAGTGCTCCACATCCAAAAACAATTTTTGGTTTTTCCATATTTCTTTGTGCTCACACTCAATATGCATTGATCTAATGCTTTTAATTTTATTCTCAAAACTCTCAATAACTTCATATGTTAACCCTTCTACATCAATTTTACACAAATCGATATAATCTAAATTAATTTGTTTGAGAAGTTGTTTACCTGTTATTGTATTTACAGTTATTTTTTCGGTTGTTATATTATTATAAAAGCCGTCAACTCTATCCAAAATAGAACTCACCCCAATATACTCTTCATCTTTGACGCAGTTAAAACTAAATGAGGAGTTTGTATTAGAAATTGCTGACTCAACTAAATTAAAATGCGGATAAATTTCTTTAATTTTTTTAATTTGAGACGGATTTGGTTCAACTAACCAAACATTCTCATCAGATATGTTGAAATATTTTTTTAGTGTATTGCTGTCATGTCCATCTCTAGAACCTATTTCTAATATAGATTTTGGTTTAAGGTTAGCACTTAAAATGGCGTTTATATATTCATTCATTGTTCAAAAAGTTCTTTTAGTTTTTTGACATCTTTGTCTCGATGCGTTGATCTACATCTTATGTGATATAAATGTTCAGGGGATATATAGTCTACTTCTTCATTACCAATTTGATACAAAGGTTCAACGTCCGTAAAACTAAGTCTTGTTGCTGTTTCGTTAATAGGAATATCAAAATTTTTCATAAACAGACCAAGAGCTACATCATCAATAAGATTGTGTTCCCACATTGTTTTATTTTTTACAATTAATTCTACTAAATCTTTTGACAAAAAATATCCACTACCGGAAGCAAATTTTATTAAATTACAAAACGTTCCAATTATTCCACAATAAAATTTTGTGGAAGGTTTTGTACTGACAAAGTTTATTAATTTATTTGTATCAACAAAAGAACCCATATTACATCTAAAAATATAATTAAAATTGTACATTTGAAGAGCCCATTCAAATGCCATAATCGTTTTTACACCAATATTATGCATACCATCGTTACACGGAAGTATTAGTTCTTCGTCACTTAAAATAGGGTAGTTAGATTTGTTGATTTGTTTTTCGTTATCAGTATAAAACAATATTTCTACATCTTTATGCTTTCGAGTGTACCACGTTTGTTTAATTGTGTTGTGCAGTTCCCTATATTCGGAATTAGATGAACCTAATATAAAAACTAATATTTTTTTAGTCATAGTTAGTATAGATACGATACGAGTGTATCAAGTTCATTTTTGTACGTGGCATACGGTCTCAACATATGGCAGTCAATGTAGTGCTGAGACTTAATAAGGTGCGGATTGTAATTCCAACAAATTCTATCAATTCTGCAATTAGCAGGTCCAGTAGGCAACCAACCACGTCCCAGTAACTCAATTGTGTTTGGATTCGTTTGTTTAAATTCGTTTATTTTTTGAAAAAGTATTTTTTGATCCGAACTCCAACCAAAATTTAACGAATTTACATACTCTACAAATTCTTTCCAAGTAATATTAATGTTTAATATTTTTCTAAACAAATCAGAATGACCAAAGTTGTAGCATATTGGATATTCGGAATTTGATAAACATTCTTTATGATCTGAACTAAAAACATAAAATTTATCCATAGACAATTGTTTTATATTTTCAATAAAATAATTTTTAGACATTGGAAGCATATCAATATCAGTTAAAAGAATATTACCTTCAAGATGATTCGGTAAAAATAATCTAACAATTTGTGATTGTAATCCGGTATTGATACCATCTACACGTTTAAATTTTTTTATTAAACCGTATTCGTCTTCAAAAAAATCAGAGTCTTCATCTCCTATTAAACCAAGCACAGGAGTTATGTTAAAAACTGTTTTCCAAACTTTTGATACTAAAGGCCAAAAATCAATATACATCGGATTAGTATCAGAACCCATTATTGCATATTCAATTTTAGTGTTCATTGTTCCGGTTGATTGTCAAAATATACTTGGCCCACAAAAGTTGCTCCCTTTTCCAAAGGTTTGTGAGGTGGAAACGGTTTTTTTTCCATAAAAGGATCATGAACAACGCTATTATGTCGAATTATAGGATATACAGCGTTTGCAAGAAAATACTGATCACAGCAGTAACTATCGTAATCGTTCCAATGAGATAACAAAGAGTTCATACTAAACACATTTGCTGTACCACCCCACATTCCTGCTTGTATAGGAAAATTATGATTAGGATGATCTCTCATAATATGAAATTGTTTATCTGATGATAACCATTCATCTACAGCAGCACGCTCTCTCCAATTTATTCTTGAATCTAAATCTCTAACTATATACTTGTCAACATTTGAGTCATCGTTAACAAAAAATCTCCAATATGCCCCATAGCACTTGCCTCTTTTGTCTAATACTTTTCTGATATCGACGTCGTAAGTTTCATGTATGCTTTTTAAAAACTCTAGTGAAACAGTTTCATCTACGTATAAACGAACTTTCCATTCCGGATATATCGTTAATGCAGCTTTTAAATTACCAGCAACGCCGTCTGTATATTTAGGATTGTTACCCCAAAGACTAAAAGATATTACGTTATTTTTCATTTACATTAATTTTATTAATTTTGTTGCCAAAAAATCATCTGATGATGTATATTGTTTAGCCAAATTAAAATTTTCTTCAACTGCTTTTAATTTTTGTTCGTAAACGCTTCTGGATAATTTTATCTTTAACAAATCTTCATACGAATTAAAGAGTATAAAACCATCAGTATTAAAATACTCTTTAATATTCGGAGGCCCCCAGTAAATTGGGATACAACCAGACAACAAACAATCTATTAATTTTTCAGTAAAATAATGAGTCATTTGTATATTTTCAATAACAATACTAAACATATAAGTTTTAAAAGCTTCAATTTTGTTTTGTAGAAACCCATTTTGTGTTCCCCACCCATACCCATCAATACCTACGCAATTATTGTATATCTGATGTCTTAAAATATGTCCTTTATATTGTTGTTTACCAGATAAAATTATGGAACAATTTTTATTTTTTTCACCCTTGTATAAGTTGTATTCATCATCTTTAATATATGTGCCACCTGGACTGTTTGGAATAAATTTTTTTGGATTTAATGCAATTAGGTCGTTTCTATATGTTAAAATATAATCAAATTTGTGAGCAACCTTATCAATATTATTATGTACCAAAGGCTGTACTGCTGGAGATTCGAGACACCATGCAATTTTTAATTTACTTTTAACTTTATCTACTTCTTCTCCAAGAATAAATTCATCTGTAAATAAAGTTATGCCTTCATAGTCATTTTGTCTTTGTACAAACTGAATGTTTTTTGGTTTTTTGTTTGCTGTTGATGTCCAATAACCATCTTCTCTGAGATGATGTTGACAAGTGTTATCAAATATGTTTACCGTTACCATGTTTTAATATAGGATTGAAGTTGATCAATTGGCATTAAGTCAATTTTTTGCAATTCGTTTATATTATGACCATTATAGATATTGTGATCATATGTAGTTTCTCCTCTAAAGTGAGTCAAATGAAGTATAGGAGAATTAGTTCTATATTTTTTATAACCTAGCTTTGTATATCTAACATTAATTTCATCATCGTCATACCCAACATTTTTTATATGAGGGTTGAACCCACCTGCTTCAATAAAACAATCCCTATTAAACATAACACATCCTCCAACTGATCTTTGTGATAATAAATTACAATCCTTTAAATTGATTTCCTTAATTGTGTTATTTTGTATCTGTTCAACTAGGTTTAGCGGTATATCATAAAAATAACCGTTATAGGGATAAGCAAATCCGTATCCTGTTAATAATTTTTCGGATGCTTCAAGCAAATTACTCTTAGTTACTAAAACATCTACATCATACAAACAGACAATTTTATTTTTAGAAAAACGTTTAAACAATTCGTTACCAGATAACATTTTATTATAAAAATGCTCATCAGTTATATCTTTGCAAATGTATTGGGAATTTAAAAAGGTTACCTTTTGAGTATGTTTGTAATGTTCATTTACAAACACATTTTTGGCTCCATTACGTTTTAAATAATCAATAGTTATAGTAAGATTTCTTACTCTGTCAGAATGATCTGCGTAGATAGGAATTAAGAAATCTATATCGTCGAGTGTTATCATATTATGGTTTAATAGTTTTAAGAAATTTTATTACTTGCTCTTGAGGTACGTTTATCGTATTGCTTGGATAACAACCATTTTTACGTTTATACAATTCTGCATTAGTTTGCACGTTTTGTAACCATTCAGTTGTATTTTTTGATGTTGTACTATTTTGAATGGCATCTTTCTGCGATGAAATATAATTTATACTATTATCAATGTCAGCAAACCACCAAAACGGAGGATGATAACCAGCTTTAATAATTCTGTTAGTATGATCTACGTGTTCCCAAGCATTTTTATAATCCTCGTCGATAAATCCAACCTTATCCAACACTTCTTTAGTAAAAAACGAAAACATACCTGTTATATGCGTATATAAAGCTATTTTGCAATCGTTGTAATCAAAAATTATTCTTGGATTAGGTTTTGAATTTTCTTTTAATTCGTGTCTGTTATGCAAATCAAAATTTTGAATTGTTTGCTTTCGGTTAAAAGGAGAACCAGGTCCAAAGTTAAAATGTTGAATACCAGTCTTTTTGCTTACATTGATATACTGTTTAAAAACCGTTTGGTCGAGAATGATCATATCATCTTCAATCAAAAATATATAATCACAATCTTGTTCTAACAAATATTTTAATGCTTCATTCTTTGCTTTACCAACTCCAATTTTTCCTGTTGTATGCTTAATAAAATCTACATTAGGATGAGTGTGAATTGTTTTTTTAAAACCGTCATCCACTACAACAATTTTATCAATAACTGCAATATTTTTGTCAATGGAGTCTAATAAAGTATTAAGATAATCTTCTCGTTCGCACGTAATAATGCCTATACCAATTTTATTATTCATGAGACGTAATGCTTACTTTATATAATTCTAGACACTTATCAAGAACTTCCTTTTTAGTAGCTCTGGTTTCAACGTGTTCTACAAATTCGTGAAAAGCTGTTTCAATATCAATAGAAAGCTTTTTAACTTCTTTTGTATCAGCTTGTGCATCATCTAAAATATTAAATTCAGTTCTAAACTGTAAAGGATTATATTGCGCTAGTTTAGTTGCTAACAAATCTAATGTAAGCGTATCAATTTTTGTATCTACATACAAACTAACAATGTTGTTATTAACAATAGATGGAAGATCAGAATATTTCTTAGCTAACAATTCTGATATTTTAATTCTAAAATGTTTTGGAGTTACATTGTTTTCAATAAACTCTATAGAAAGATCGTCAAAATTAATGATTGATACTCCTTTTTGCTGACCTCTGTCTCCAAAATCCATTTCATAAGGAGAACCAAGATAAAGAATATAACTTTTGTTTTCGTATTCTCTAAAATCTCTCATATGAAAATGACCTGTAACAACAGCTTTTGCTTTTTCAAGTAAATCTTCAGATGTTTCACCATGATCACAAATTTTGTTAGCAGTCATATGAAAGTTAGCAATTTCAAAATGACCAATTAACATATCTACTGGATCTAATTCTTTTATACTAGTTTTCCAAGGACAAAATACAATTTTCTTATCGTTTATTTCGAGTGTTGTCTGCTCAACAAACACATGAACATTTTTATTAGCTAATATCTCTACAGAATTAACTTCAACAGTAGAAGAAAGAAATGCATCGTGATTGCCGGGTATCAGATAAACATTGTATTCAGAAAGCTTGTTAAAAAATTGCTTTGCAATGTGTAATGTGTTGACACCAATTTCGTGTCTGTTATGAAACACATCCCCAGCAAAAAAGATCGTATCTAGTTTTTGCTCAACCATTACTCCTTTAATCCAATCAGCTAAATTAAGAGCAATATTATGCCACGTTTGAGAGTCTTGATGAACTCCCAAATGCAAATCAGAAAAAAATAAAACTTTATTCTGTTTAGGATTAATCTTCAAAGTGTCCATTAGCTGTATAATCGTCAGATGATTCGTGATGAGTATTTTTTCTTGAAGGGAGTTCACCACTGCATATATGATTCTCGTATACTTCGTCTTGATATCTCTTTAAAGTTTCGAAATCTTTCTTGTGCTTCTTAATACAATTTTGAAATGCGTGATATGCAACTTTAGTAAAATACGAAAAAGGATTATAACCAACACCACACTTGTATCTCTTTCTTCTTAGAGCTGTCATCATCTTAACAATTGCATCTCCTTGCATTTCAGTTTTGAAACTATAGCTATAAAAATTTCGAGCTAATCCTAATCTAGTTGCAATCATTTGAATCATTGCAGCAAGCTTTTCTGAAATCTCTTCTCCATCATAATAAGTTACAATTAACGCCTCCATTTCAATAGGATCGATATAGACGTCCTTTAATTCTTCCTTTGTACGTCTAACTCTTTTTTGAGTTACTGGCTTAGTTGTTGTCATATAAAATTAGTGTTATTATAATGCATGTTAGTTAACATTCAACAAGAGAACTAACTATAATAGGAATGTTTTCGGTTTCGTACAAGCGTTTTCTTTCTTCGTAATGTTTGAACCCGTAATTTAAACTTGTATCTGCAATATCAAAAATTGTAGCCATTTCTTTTGTATGATGAAGACGAAGACTTCTACCAATTGATTGAATGATCTTAATTCTAGCTTTGCCAATAGCAGCAAAAACTATATTGTGAAGATTTTTAATTGAAATACCAGTCGAAAATATTTTTGAAATTGCAACACACACAATACCTGAAGTTTGTTCCATAAGTTGTCTAATTTTTTCTCGTTCTTCGACTTCAACAGAACCTTGAATAAAGTATATTTGTTTGTTAGTGTGTTGTTTTAAAAACTCTGTCAGCACTTCTCCGTGATTTATTCTATCTACGAGCACAAGAGTGTTAGTATCCATCTTATTAACTAACTTAGCTATAACACCGTTTCTATATTCGTTAGTTTGAAGCCATGTAGTTTCTTCTTCATAACCAATTGTAGGAGCAGCCATTGAAGGAGCAGAAAATATAGGAGGATTTTTATATTCTATCTGTAAAGAAACTACTCTAACTTTTGAAATATAGTTTTCGTTTCTCAAGTCAATTGATTTAAGTTGATATAAAACATCTCCAAAAATTCTATTAAGCGACCATACATCAAACTGAGCTTCAGGTAAAGAACCAGTCAAACCAAAGATATGTTTACATTTAAATTTTTTAACAAGCTTTGAAATTTTTTCAGCTGATGCAAGTTTGTGACACTCATCAACAATGACAACATTAAAGCCTTGCAGAACGCTCGTATCAGTTTTCTCTGATAACAATATTTGACTGTTAGCTACAACAATCTTTGTATTTTGATATTCGTGATTACCAGTCCATTTTGATATAAGTGAAGGTTCAATACCGTATTCAAGTAGATCACCTGTAGATTGTTGAACGAGTTGTATGTCAGGAACAAGAATTAAGATTCTGTAATTTGTTCTTTTAAGAACAGTATTAGCCATCATGCCCATTACAAGCGTCTTTCCAGCAGAAGTAGGAAGAACTATAATGCCTCGTCCCTTTTTTAAAGCAATTTGTACTGCTTCTAACTGATAGTCTCTAGGTGTTAATGAAAGTTGATCAACTTCTTCTGATAGATGAGTCAATTTCTCACTCATGACATTCAGCATTGATTGAGTGTAGTTAAACTCTAGAGGAGAAACTATAGTACTAATGTACTTATGTAGTGTAGAAAAAAACGGAAAATCATAACAGCCAGCTTGTGTTATAGCGTATTTTCTAACTGGAATGTTTCTGCCTGTACGCCTTCTAATAAAAGCTTGAGCCTTATCTTCTGCTGAAAAATGTTCACGAATGACATCAAAGCAATCACCAGAAAGTTTTGGCTTTCTAGCAACAGTATCAAAATCAAACGTAATTTTACTCATTAAGTTGTTTCGAGTGTTATAATCTTTGTAAGATTGTTCATACCATACTGAGCATCTCTAAGATTGCTTTCTACTTTTGTTAGATACTCTACAAGAAGTTCGTTATTAACAATTTCTTCTTCAATTTTTTGAATAACTTCATGAGAAGAAACTGAGTCTGCAATTGTTTTAGCTGTTAAGCCTACAGGAGATTCATTCTGAATACGTGTTCTGAGTTTTCGCGACGCTTCATCTTTGAGCTTTTTAAACTTGTTAATTTCTTGCTTATGAAACATCAAACGGCCTACCCAGTAATGTCTCACGGACGCCAGGGACAGCTGAGAATCTTTAATATTCATCTCATCAAACTTTAAAAACTCTTCAATCTTTTGATGGTATTCTGCAAACAAATCTACCGTAGTTTTCTCACTCATCTACAACAATATACAGCAAACACAAAAATTTTCTACAGATAATATTATCTGAAGCCTCTTAAGAGCCCTTTAAAAGCCCCTTAAAGATTGTATTAATTCCGGAAATGTAGATCTTTGGGAGGGAGGTCCCCCATTGCTGGGGAAACCTCCTTCCTTATTGTAATAACTCCGTTTAAAGCGAGTCTCGGTCGGGTTTAACAAACTTCAGATATCTTCTATCAAGCTCTCTCGGTTGTCCTATAAAAGCAATTTGTTTGAGTGGTCCTGGCATAAGCCAGACAACGGTCGCGCACATGCGCACATCGAGATGTGTTTTTAATTTCTTGATCGCTGACTCCTGTTTGTCTATTCCACTACTGGAACCCGCTATAAAGCATTGGCTGGAACTAACAGCGATAAAAACTATTAAACTTTCATTCCTAGAATTGTCAACAAACTTTATTAAATAACAATATGGATTTTTGTAAGCTCGTTGAACAAGTTTTAAATGAAGAGATGACGTCTGGAGGGGCTGGTTCAGTGTACGGATCTGGAGTTACAAGTACTGAAACGCCATTTAGTCCAAAAGCAAAGTATGCTGGAGACGACGCTAGAAATGTTCTTGGAGGGGCTTTTCCTGGAGTTTTAACAAGAAACGGTTTAACGGGAAAGAAAAGACGTTCCAAAAAGAAGCCTAAGAAGAAAAAGTAAGTATGGACCTTGGTCACTGGCAACTTTCTGAAGGTTTAGATCCTAAAGAAGACGCATTTGGTTTCATCTATCTTATTACTTGTACGATCAACGATAGAAAATACATCGGAAAGAAACAATGTGTTTCTAAGGTCAAACGTCCTCCATTAAAAGGAAAGAAGAAATGTCGCAGGTCGACTAAAGAAAGCGATTGGAAGACATATACCGGCTCTTCAAACGAGCTTAACGCTGACATTGCTAGATACGGTAAAGATAAATTTAATTTTACAATTTTAGAGTGGTGTGATTCTAAATTTGCATTAGGATATAGGGAGATTAAAAGACAACTTGCCGAAGACGTCATTTTAAAAGAAGAATACTACAACGGTATCGTGAATTGTCGTCTTGGCAAAAGTCCAAAAAACTTTTTAATAAATGAGCACCAAAACCTTTCCTAAATCTCGTGTTTGTGTTATAGACATATACCCTTTTTTTGAACAAGGGCTTAAGAAGGCTATTGAGTTTTCAAACAAAAATGGTATTCATATGAATACGAGTGATGGTAAAAAAGTTATAATGGGGTTTTGTCTTGAGTATATTGAAAAAGCTTATAACGAAACACAAAGCCAATATCCTAAAGTATTGTGTATGGGTTCAAAAGCTAAAAATTCAATACTTCAAGCATTTATTGATAAACATTTTAACACTATAATGAAACACGTACCGTATTCATACTGTGGTAATGTATCTATTCAATCGCCAGATCTAGAAGCAGCAGCTCAAAATAGTCTTAAGCAAACAAAGCCTGAACGCAATTATACGGCTTTGAAATTAAAAATGGGAATGAAGAAGCTTATAAAAAAGCCTACTCAGTAGTTCTGCTCTGTTGTACAGCAACAAACTCGTCCGTATTAATATCAGAAATTAAACTTCCATCTTGTTCTCCGTAAGCCTTGCCACTTTCCTTTATGTACAGTTTTAGTTGTGGAAGTCTCAAATCCGGAGGACCTAACAATTCGATAACTGCTGGACAATCATCTACTGGGAAAAAAGCTCCAGATTGTTTTTCGTAAGAAGATACTAACGCTTTAAAGATGTTATCAATTTCTTCTCTAAAGACTGCATCCGTTTCTCTGTTCTCTCTTTCAGTCAAAGGAATTTCGTCTCTTGCTGGAACATAAAAAATGATATCATAATAATGAAGAGCTGCTCTTGCAATATCTTTTGATTCTTTGAGAAAGTCTGCATCAAATCCTTCTGTGCCATATCCTGCATGCCACAAAGAGTATACGATATTATCAACTACGCATCTATCAAACACGATAAACTCATCGTTTGACGCTGAAGCAAGTTGAGCTTCTTCAACAAGAGCACTAAGAATGTTCTTTTGAACGTCTGTTGTGCTCTCTTTGTTTACAAGCAAACCCTGTTCATTAATAATATCTCTATATGTTCTCGACGGCCTTTTATACATAGGCCATTGCTGAATCATTCCCTCAATGAGGGTACTTTTCCCGACAGCTCCTGCTCCACAAAAGGCCACTCTCATATTTTTTCTCCTTTTGAAATAAATTTTAATAATCCTTGTTGTTCAAGTTTATATATGTCTGTTTTTGTTAACATTTTAAAATTTTTTTCTGTGTACATTTTATATGTTTTATTAAGTTGTTTGGCTTTTTCTGTCCCAGCCTTTGCTTTATTTATATTGTTTCCAAAATCAATCAACCGCGATGGTTTAATTTCTATTATTTCTGTTTCGGTAATAAAATCAGGAAAATAGTTTCTTAATTTGCCTTCAGATGTCATATAGGGAATCATATGTATATCTAATTCTCCTGATTCCCATTCAATGTTATTTTGTTCTAAATAATTTACTATAAAAGATAATTCCATTAAAGATCTAAAAAAACTTCTCTTATAATATCCTTTATATCCTCTGCCAGAAAATTCGGCAGCAGGTTTTCCAAATTGTGGATTATCTTTTCCAAATCTTTTTTTTCTTATGACGGTTTTATTAGTTTCTTGCCATTTTTTTTGTATTTTTTGAGCTTTTTCTAATCCAAACACTTCAATATTTGACTTACCAGTTCTATTTTTACTCCACTCGTTTAGTTTGGAGTATCTTGAAGGACAGGACATAATTTCTGCTAGTCTGGATTTAATTTGTTTAGTTTTTTCTACACCATATATTTCCTCGTATGTTTTTCCTTTATTATACAAATTTCTTTTTCGTAAAATATCACTTTTTATGCACGTTAAACATTCGAATAAATAATTACTATTGTCTTTTAATTTTTTAAGCATATTACGTTTATGACCATAATAATCTACGTCTGTAATACTTGAACACTTTGAGCATTTTGTCAATACCCGCTGTGTAGTTATTAATCTACCTTGCTTATTTCTTTTTAGTTCAGACTCTATTTCTGGTCCAAAATATTCAACACGAGAAGGTATTTTGCTTTTACAATCCCTACAAACCCATTTTAAATTTGAATCAATTCTATTACAAATATTATTATAGAGATGTCGTTGAATTGTCAAACACTTATGACATTGTATTTCAACTTTTTGCCATTTTAATATATTTCCTGAATTATCTTTTTGTAGTTCGGTCAGTATCATTAATACTACTTATGCTCCTGCTCCCATAAATGCAATCTTCATGAGAGGTATTTACTGGAGATCGAAATTATATCTACTAAACCTTGAGGGCGCGGTCCCAAACCAAGAGATGTAATCTTGGACTAAAGTTGACATGCATAGCCTTTGCATATTCAGCAACAGCTGGTGCATTAGCAATATGTTCCTGTCTCGATCCACTACAAGGCATGAACCAAATTCTTTGAAGAGGAACATTAATGCCGTTATAATCATCAACATATTTTCTCCAAATCTCTTCAATGTCTCTGTCAGAAGTAATAACAAACTTAAATCCAGAATTATGTTCAACGTGCCATTTGAGAACTTCTGGCTTGTATGTCTTTTCTTCAGGATCTCCGTTTGTCGTAAGCTTTGGAGAAGTCGTAAACGTAGCACAAAACTCTGTTACCCAACGCTCGTCTGGAATAAGAGTTGCATTAGATTCAAAATCAATACGAGGAGTAAATCCATACTTCTGCACAAATGACTCCATAAACTTCAATAAGGCTTTTTGCTGAAGAAGTGGTTCACCACCAGTAATTTTCAAAATAGCTCTATTACGAAGATGCTCAACGTAATTGTTGTCTTCCATCAATTTGAAAATCTCATCAAATGTCATCTTGTTCTTAATAGACCATGAAATAAACGAATCACAACCATTTGGAGAATCCTCTGAAGCAAAGCCTATGCAAGTTAAATTGCACATCGAAAGTCTTAGAAATACAGAAGGCTGACCAACATACTCTCCTTCTCCTTCTAACGTATAAAAACAATAATCGTCGCTAATAAACAGCGTTTCTTTAGAGGTATCAATCATGGAAATACCTTAAACCTTTTTAACATTATGTCAACTATCTGCCTTCGTATTCTTTAAGCTGCGTATAAATTTTTGCTACGTCTTTAAAAAACTTTTGATATTTTTCGTGAACATCTTTATCGTTTTTATGTTGAACTAAAAAGTTGATAAAGCGTTCATGACTTGAAAAGAAACTAGGAATGTTGATAGCATTTGAACTTCCAGACTTTAAGAAAGATTCTAAAAAAGCTAAAAATCTATCTTTAGCAAGTTTCCAAACTTTAGCTGATCTTTCATCAGAAGCTTGGTCTCGTTTATTGCAAACATTTACATAATAACGTTCGATTGCATCAAGAAAATTTGATACATAAACAGGATATTCCGTAGGATGTGTATAATGCTCTTTTTGTTTTTCGTCGGAATACGGTTCGTAGTTTGCTTCGTCTTTATACTGTTGTTTAGCGTGATACACTTCATGTGAAATCATATTAACAATAGTTTCGAGATTGTATAACCCAGTATTATTATAAAAAAGAGTTATTGTCTGTTTCTTTTCGTCATACCATCCACTAGTTTTACTTTTCTTAGGAGATAAAATAACTTTAGCTGTCTTTTTGTTGTTATCAGCCAAGTCTATAAAACTTATATTGCCAATCACTACATCTTTTGATGGAGCTTTATCTCCGTACTTGGCTATATAATGTTCAGCCAAAGCATTAATCTGATTCCTTTCGGAATCAGTTAATACATAACGACCTTCTGTAAAAAACTGCTTAAACGATATCATCAACCTACTTAAGGTTTTTGATATATTGCAGAGTTGTTTTCATGTTCAAATACTTCTACTTTTTCTACCCAGCAGCGGTCTCCGTACTTTTCACTAATAAGCTTTTGAGCAGCATTGAAGCACCACTCAGCAGTCTTCTCAATTCCGACTGACTCCATAATACGAAGCTGGCAGCCACGCTGATTATTAAGTTCTTGCCAAAAAGGAAGAAGAGGATCGTCTTGTGCTACACAAAGCTTATGATCAAACTGATCGTTAAGAATTGCTTTGAGCTCTTTAAGCCCAGCAAAATCTACTACCCAGTTCTTTTCATCAAGACTTGAAGCTCCAAAATAGAACTTAGCAAGAAGTTGATATCCGTGAATATATTGACAATGACTATGTGTAGCTTTCCATTGACGGAATGCACACGACCCTAGTTCTAATACTTTAGTTGATTGATAGCTCATACGTTTTCAAATGTTGTTACGTTAATATTATCCTTGAAAGACTCTAGTATGTCAACAGACCACACGTCTTCGTAATTTTCTTCTTTAATAAATTCAATATTTTCAAGCTTAATATCTGGCTTGTGCTGTTTTAGAGTCTTAGCTAAGTTTTTCAAACTTTCTGAAAATACTGGATCGGAATTTCGATATACTACGTTAACCGAGCTAGCAAATAAAAGAGCAGAAATAATTTTTCCTAACTCATCTTCTGTTAAATGTATTGGATTCATGCAGGAATCTTCCTACACATCTGGACAAGGTCAAGCTTTTATTAACTTCTTTACATCGTCAAACGACAGACCATCATTTGCAGCCTCATCAAATACATTGTACATTTCATTTACAAGTTCGTTCATACGCTCTTTATACTGTAAAAGCTTTTTGTATTTGTTAATGTCTTCGAGATGCAAAGTTTCGTTTTCTAACAACGAATTTGCTTCCATTAAGTCTATTTTTGAACCGAGATACTTCTTCAGACGAATGATAGTTTTAATCATTGGAGAATAAGCGGCTAATTCAGCTTCAGACAGAGGAGCTTTTAATTTGTTTCCGTTCTCATCTATAATGCCTAGTTTGTAAGCTTGTAGATCTTTGAACTCCTTTTTAAGTTCATTGATAAAAATTTCGTTTTCGAGAAAGCCTTGCACCGATTCTTTAAACATACTATTGTAATTTATACCGTGAATGTGCAAATCGCTTGTTGGATTGACATGACAGCCTTTTCCATAATTTGTTGATCCACAATAAGCACATTTTTTAGGATCATCAGGAAAATAGTGAACCCCATAAGGTGCATATCTGCATCCTTTTCCGCGTGTCGTTGAACCACAATAAATACAACGACTCTGCTGAGGTTTTGGCTGATTAGTGGGTTGCATTTTCTGCTGCGTTATTATAATTTTGCTGCTGCGTTTGTTGACTGTTATGAGTATCAATCTTCTTCAGTACGTCAGCAAGACCTTGAGGGTTTTTATCAGCAAGATCGTGTAAAGTTTGTAAAACGTCTTCAGGTTTTAGCTGAGCAGTTTGTTGATTAGCCTGAGTTGGTGTAGGAGTAGGCTGCGGTTGACCACTCGCTGAAGGAGTTGGTTTTTGAGGTGAGGCTGAACTTGTTTGAATTTGATTGCTACCTGTTCCGGTTGTCGCGTTAGTTGGATTGGAAGGTGTATTTTCGGCTAAGTATTCGTCGCAAAGTTCATCAAAGGTTTTCTTCATGCGTATATTTAAGGATTTTACTGAAAAATCTCCACAAAACGATAATTACTCTAATGATAGATTTAACAAAGATTGTTTCCGAAGAACTTATTAGTGAATTTGGACATATTGGAAACGACTCTAATGATATGGGCGGAAGTGTGCATGCTTTGTCGTTTGCAGCCAATTCTCCGCATGTTAAAACTACAGCTAGTGTTGCTGGAATGGTTCATAAAGCAGGTCGCAAAGCTTCGAAACTTAAAAAGAAGAAGCTCAAGCAAAGACATCTTAAAGAATCTAATTATTTTAACGATTTGGTATCAGAAGAAATAACAGGCACCGGATCTACTGCAAAAGGAAGCTTTATTGACTTTTATACTGATCCAAATCAACTTAAACTCATAAAAAACAAGTTTAAAACGGTCTTTGGTATAAATTCGTGGCCAAATCCTAATCCTCTTTTAGCTGAAGTCGACGATCTCAAAGTAAGACAAAACCAAAAAAAGTTTAATGAACATAAAAACGAATTACCTGTAATCGATTTTTGCTTTTATGTAATTGAAAATTTATTTTCAAATAGTGCTTCTGAAATTTATAAAACATCAACGCTTGTTACTAAACAAGATATAGATAATATTGAAAAAAAATATTTAGATTTGTTTGATGCGGAAAATACAAATTTGACATCGGTTTCCGATCCTTCAAATTTTATTGCGGTTAGTATAAAAGGAAGATTTTATCAAGGTCAAGGTACAGGCGATATAAATTTGGGCAAAAAATTTATTGACGAATCTAAAGCTCTATCAATTATTCAAGTAATCAAAGAATGTCTAAAAAAGCACGTTAGACCAGATAAAAATGCAAGCGAAAAAAACTATAATAACGTTTTAGGATTAGTTTATAATGCCAATAAAAACAGTAACATACCCGCTGACGTAGAAGCCTATTTTCAAGCTCTTGATGGAAAAAGTTTACTGCAAATTGGTATTGCTGCAAAACAATATTACGATTACGAAGTTGGCCGTTTAGGTTATAAGATTAAAGACCCAAATGCAGCATTTATAGCATTTTTAAATAATAATCCGATAGCAACAATACCCAACACAGACACAAAAACATTTCAATGGAGTAAATTTGTTGTTCTACCTAAAGCTGCTACACCACCACCAGCAGCTCCTGAAGTAGTTACTAGCTCGTATCGATTTGACGATGTTTATCAAAGAGCTTTGTTAGGCGAAAGTCCTGATAACAGAACACCTGAAGATGTCAATGCAAGAAAAGTACAAACACGAGTAGCAACTTCAAACGCTGCTAGCAAAAGTAGTGGTTTCAATGCGTTTTCGAAAACAGCTACCCCCACTAACGAAACGAGTATGCCACCAGAAAACGGCTATACCATTGGCAATTTAATAACAGATGCTACAGAAAATAAAGTTCCTTCAGCAAAAACGTTGTACGATATGCTTATAAGACTTGCTGGTTACGTTAAAACTAATCAAAAAGGAGATTGGAAAGAAGTAGCAGGAGGACTAGGTCAGGTTGCACAAGGTATATCTTCTATGGGACCTAAATCTAGCGGACCTTTAATTTAAGAAGCTTTTGCTTTAATAAAGCCTCTTGACCCACAGCAGAATTCTTTACTACGAACTGCCAAGGTATTTCGTCAATTTCTAAACTGCAGCAGATTTCGTTGAAGTCTTTAAACTTGCTGAATTCTTTAGGCCAGATAAATATACGTTTGTTCTGCTTGATGTGTTTCTCAATACGTTTAGCAGTCTGCTCATTATTCTTATCGTTGTCAAAGACATAAATCTTTTCATAACCAATAAGATTATTAAGAGTAGTTTCTTGCTTTTCAGTAGGAGACAAAGAAGCAACAGCAACTCCGTTTTTAACAAACATCGAATCAATAGGCCCTTCAAATATAAACACATGAGGAATCTCAGACGTCACGTTTGCAATATTAAAAATTTCTTTCTCACCAAACTTTGTGAGATACCTTGGCATTTCTTTTTCTGATAATGATCTCGTTTGATAACATACTACCTTTTTGTTAGTATCAAAAAACGGAATAATAAGCCTGTTCTTATGAACTTTATCTTCTAAAGATATATAGAACTTTTTACAACTATTAACTGCAGTAAGAAGCCTTCTACTTCTAATGCATTTTTGAGCTAGCATTACATAGTCGTCATCAAAGAAGTATTTGACTTGGTTATCATCTGTTAGATCAATTGAATTCTCAGGAAGATCTGGAAGCTCTAAAGGCTTTACTGGTTCCTGAGGAAGTTTAAAAGGTGTTCCTTCTCCCTTTTCATTATTTCTTTTAATGATCTCTGGCATTGTGAGACCAGTAACTTCTTTAACCCATTCAAGCAATCTCCAAGACTTACAACAATTGTGGCAATAGAAGTATTCCTTGTTTGGAAAGTAGAATAAACGCCTCGAACGACCTGCTGACTTGCCTTCCTTGCAAACAGGGCACTCAGCGTTAAAAGTATTCTGATACTTTTTGTGTATAGGTCTCTTGCAGTGAGTATAAAAGAGCTCTATTAAAAATTCTTGATTTAATTCCACAGTATAATTTTACTGCAGGTATTAATAAAATCAATACTAGACTTTCGGAGCCCCACCAGCAGCTGACTTCAAGTTATAATCAATAAGAACTTGAACAAGATCTCCAAGACCACCAGTTACACGAACGATTGTTGTGGCTGTCTTGCCAGAAATATCAGCATAAGGAGTTCCTGGAACGTCGAGCTTTTTACAAAGACTGTTTAAACACTCTCCAGAATCGTTGTTAAGACTTTCAGAAAACTCTACAATCTTATTAATGTACTCACTAAGTGTACCAGCGGAATTACCACCAGTAGGAGTTGGAGCAACGTCTGTGTTTTCACCCTCTGCAGGAACTGAAGGAGGTGTAGGAAGTGGAAGAGGCTCTACATCATCCATATCTTCTGGAGATGCAATATTGTTGCGTACTTCTTCGTCCTTTTCAATAACGAATACCTGATTGTAAAAATCTTCAAACTTCATATCTATTATTTATGCTATTACGTTAACTTTTACAGGTCTATGTCCTTCAAAGCAGTCATAATTTTATACTTTTCAAACATTAGCTTAATTTTTGGCTGTATATCTTCGAGTTCAAACAGTTGATAGTTATTGTTAATAACATTAAACCAAATAATTTTTGTTTTGCTAATCTTTATATTAGTATATTTCTCAATAAAATATTTGTATGTGTTAAGCTGAATCGTATACTCGTTAATAGAACCTTCAGACATATCCTCAAACGGTTCAAGTAAGTTTCCCCAGCGACTATGTTCAATCTTTTTGTTGGTCTTGAAATCCCAAATTTCAATTGTTTGGTCTTCTTCTTTTTGAACAAGCATGTCTAGCATTCCACATACTTTAGTGTCTTCTATATCTCCAACAATAAATTCGTTTCTTAGAGGAGTATAGTGTGAATGATCGCTGTAAAAATTTTGAAAAAACTCAACTAGTTTTGGTAAATTTTCTCTGATCTTTTGCTTTTCTGCAAAGCCTAACTCGTCAGTACTACCTTCAAAAGGAGCATCGTTTTTGCAATAATAATTTTCAATATATTTGTGAAGCATTGTTCCAAGAGTTGTGGAATACAAATTATTCATTTTCCATTCAGCTTTTACAGTTTCAACTGTAACACCTCTACGCTTTGCAACTCTTGCTGCAGCATCTTCGACCTGAAACTGCTTTTTAAATAGCTTTAGAAGTCGAGTAACAGACGGACTTTTAGAATGTTCTCCGTCGATTTGATAACTATGATTTTTTTCTGTAAATTTGATTTTATCAAAGACAGAAAGTTCTTTATCTAAATTCATTTTAACGTCGTAACTCTTTCTATTGCAAACAAGCCGTTATTTGTACCCATTTCTCTGAGAACACCAGAATGTTTTACTCCATCAATTTTCCACATTATCCTATCTCCATCTTCATAGTCTATTGACAACTTTATAGAGTTTTCATCTGTGTAATTCTCTGTATCGAAATAATAACGATCCCCTTCCTTGTAAATATAATCTGCTAGATTCATTGTTAAAACTTACTAAAATATTTAAAAAAATTGTTCACTAAATACTGCTTTTGTGTTTTTGGATACCCATACTTATATTTTCCCCATACTTTTGTGTCTACATATTTATACCAGAGTGTACGTGCTATTTTATCTATTCCGTTTTCAATGTTAAATTTTCTCAAAGCTGTAAGATTAGGTGTTGAAGGATTTGTATGATATGGTAACCATTTTCTATTTTTTACAGCTGTATGATGAGCAAGTTCGTGAAAAAACGTACAAAGCAAATCTTTTTTATCTTGTTTGGTGTCTATAAAAATATTTTTATTCTTACTATTATATGAGCCGCATACAAATTTTGCTTTGTTGTTAAACGCAACTCTATTTACTCCTAAACTTTTAGCAACAATACACACTTCTCTTCTTAATTGTTTTCTTGTCAATTTATTATTATTGAACAATTTCATTAGACGTCATTTATTAAAGTATACACAGTATTAAACTACAAACAACATTAATGTACTAGATATATGTTTTCGTCTCCGTCTTTTTGGACAGAAACATTCTTATTAGTAGATCTTGCATACCTTTTAGCAAGTAGCAAATACAACGAATTTCTAGATTCATCATTTGCATCAGCAGAAAAACAAATATTATCTGAAGGTTTCAGTTTTTGATCCAAAGCAGAAATTACGGTTTGAATAATAAGTCTAGCATTTCTCGCAACTTTAGAAGCAATAGAAGCGGTTCTGCTTCCCCATTCATATGATTCGAAGCTAATCCAATAATATGGTTCCTTTTTGATAGCTTTTGGATATTTCTGCAAAAATCCCTCAAGTGGATTATCTCCCTTTGTAATATCTTGAAGAGTAATAGAATATAAATCGTGGGTTATAAAATATTCGTCCGGAGTACTAGATAAATCTGGATAGTTTTCTATAGCTTTATTTTCAAAGTTATACGAGAAGCCACCAACGAATGTTCCCGGAACGTTAGGAGAACTTTGCCAATCAAAATCTATACCTTTTGCTAATGACTTACTTCCTGTAAAGGAAAACCTTTCTTCGAAATATTGTTTGAAACTCACTAGCTTATTTATACAAATGAGAGGGCCCCAATGGCCCTCCCTGTATATGTACTCTTAGACTGAAATCTTACCCTTAGTTCCGTCCTTAATCAGAAGCTGCTTGAGAGCAGTATCCAGATGATTGCCCTCATGGACCAGAGCTGTCTCTGCTCCCTTCCAGAGCAACTGGTTGACTCGAACGTTGTCTCCATAGCTGCGGATCGGACGATTGAATCCCTCAATTCCTTGGATTAGGTTCTCCTGGACTCGGTTATACACCTGCCAAGCTGTATTACCAGCATCAGCATCTCGACGAACTCCAAGAAGCTTCTCGGTTGTACGACCAAGATCCTTGAAACGCTTAGGCATTTCTGGACGATAATTGAAGCGACCCTTAATTGCGTATTGAGCATAAGCAATCATTTCCTGCTCGTTCATCTCACGATTCTTGAACTCCTCGATCGTGTTCATAATCTTAGGGAATCGGCCAGAAATCTGTCCAACTTGGTCCATGATCTCCGTAAGACGATCGTTAGTGAAACGATGCTTAGTACGAATCGTCTCTGCAGGACCAGATGCAATGATCAGTCCATTAGAGCAGACAAAGCGGAAGAAACCAATTGCAAACATAAGACGCTTAGAGCGGTCATGTGAATTGAACATTTCAATGCGAGGAATACCATCACCGCTACGGGTGTTGACATCGTTTTCGTGGACCAACGTCACACGATGCTGAGCAGTAGGGCTCTGATTCTGTGAAGTTGCATTAGTAATCCTCCAGCCATAGTCCTGGACCGTGCTGAGGATGTCTTTAGTGGAGACGAACTGATAGCGGTCGGAAACGTGTCCGGCTGGCTGAGTTGCTCCAATTGCGGGGACGCGCTGAATAGCTTCGTCGATTGTCAGTGTATTGATGTTGTTTGTGTCGTTTTGCATTTTGTTGTGTGTTGATTGTTTATTTACTACCCCTTTAATATCCTATACGAACAAGGACAAGGCAACACATTTTTTACACAAACTAGGATTTTTTTAAAGCAACAAGCTCTTTTAGAGCATCTTCAAAAGAAACAAAACGTATTTCTTCTTGTGGTTTTACTGATTCTGGCTCCAATTCCTTTAAAATATCGGACATTCTCTGTTGTACGGTTTGTCGCAAACGCTGAACTTCCGGATCTCTTTCAACTTTTGCTCCGAAGAACATAATTTCAATTACTGCTTATTGACGTCTGGAGATGCTAAACTTGAACCATATCTTCTCTCAATATATATGAGTCTGTTGTCCAGATTGTCCATTCTTTTATCTAAACCTGCTTCAGTCTGATTAATATGCTTTAAATCTTCTGTAAAAATACTTTGATTGTTTATAATTGTTTCTAACTTTTGCTGAGTTACTTCAAATCGTTTTTGAGATTCTGCTGCTGTTATTTTTTCGCTTTCTATTTGCTTTTCTACGAAAACCGCAAATTTATCTTGAGTTACGTAATGTTGTCCCATCCACAATGTTGCATATGAAAACATCATAAATGCTACTACCATTACAGCTGGCTTAATAAACATTGTGTACCATTTGTTATTGTTACCTACCGAAGAAGGACTATCCAAATGTGTGAACGGATCTAACGGATTACCAAGGGACATATACGGTTATTTATCAATTTTGTGTAAGTTTTTACCCTATATACAGGTTTCCACTAACTTAGCTTCGGCCTCTCTACGTGCAATTAACCCGTCTAAACCCTTACCTTCCCAAATTCTCTTCATTTTTCTGAGTTCATTAGCTATACCTGCATAATTTTTTATTGATACTAAATCTCTTATATTTCTCATTTCTATGCGGCTATCTCCGGACAACGAACTTCCACGATTAAACACTAAAGAAACAAGAGCACCATATGCATTATCGCATAACTGATCAATACCAGGAAAAGCTCTTTCTGTCAATCTAGCAAATTTAGGCCATGTTGTCTGCTCAAAAATTTTAACAGCTTGATCCCATGAAACAACAATGTCTATGTTTTTTATTTGTTTGACGTATGCTCTTCCTGTTTCACCAGTTTTACCAGATGCTTTTTGCACAGCAGATAATTGTTCATTAGATAAGAAGTGAAACATATTGGCCAACTCTGCAGCCGAATAATAACCACAATCAATACCTATACCAAGTGTTAAACCGCTATGTCCTCCTGGCCAGGTAGGATGAGACAGATATTTGTCGTAGTAATCCTTACCACCACCTACTTCATACTCTAAAATTAAATTTAACGCGTCTTGCGAAGGTTGTTTCATTGTATAAAATTGTTTTCTTGAATGTTATAGTCTGGCTCTTTAGCATTCTTTGTTAGATACTCGACAACATTTTCTAGTATGTTAGCATTTTGAGTAGCAACTTGTGTAGTCATACTAGCATTAGAAGAACTACTATATCTGAGATCAACAGCAGCCTGTACACCGAGATACGTAGCAATAATAATACTAAACACTTCCATTACTTTAGAGAAAATAGTTACAAAACCTCCTGCAATAACAGGATCTCTAGGCAATAAAAACAAAATACCGACACTCAAAAAATAAAATGTTCCAAGAATTACAAACGACGAAGCAATAACAAAGAATTTTTTAGAAGCCAAATGGTTTTGATTTTCCATTGCTTCTTTCAAGCTTTCTGGAGTACCTGGAGGAGCCTTTCCGTATTCAAGAAAGGCCGTAGCAGAACGCATTACGGTTTCAAGGGCACCCCACATATATGTATATATTTATTATAATATAGTACCAAGAATAAAACCAACTATAAAAGATACGATTGCTGCAGCCTTTGTAGGATTAGCGTGACACCATTGATACGTATGAGTAATAAGGTTGAACGTCTTTTGTTTTATTATGGGAGCTTCTACTTTTGCAGCAGATAGTTCTTTAGCTAAAGTAGATTCAATGGATGTTGTTATTTCATGTAGGTTGTGCATAAAATTTAGAGAAAGAATAGTCCGTTAGCTTTTGCGTAAAAATACACACCGATTAGAGCAAGAAGACCTATAATGATAATATTTCTCCACATTAATTCTAGATCCTTTTTATAGATTTGTTGCTGAAGATGATTGAGGTCAATGACCATTTTGTCCTTCATATCTTTTTGATGTACAAGCTCTTTGTTGTCGATAACTAATTGATCAGCCATACGTTTGTTGTCTTGTGCAAATTGAGCTTTATCATCTCTATCTTTTAATAGTTCTGTATATTCCGTAGTTCCAATTACTACAACCTTGTCGTTCTTGTATTGAGGAGGAACAATAATAACTCTTGTTTTTTCTGCGTTTTTAGATTTTTGAACTACTGTTCCAGCTTCATAAACAGCACTAATTTTAACAGGATGTTTAGGAGGCTTAATAAATTTTGTAACTTCATTTGAATAAAAATAAGCGAGATCTACTCTTTCCTTTGCGAGAGCATCAGTAGTAGCATAAACATTTTGACTCACAGCTTCTGATTGTTTTTCGGTGTAATTTGTACAACTTGATGCAAGAAATCCAACCAAAAACAATAAAATATAAAATATGTTTGTTTTGTTCTTCATCAAACTATTTAGCTAAACAAAATACTTTGTAAACAGTTTATATTAAATAAACATATGGCATTATTTGACTCTTTCTTTAAGCAAACTCCAACTCCGACCCTAGCGCCGGAATCTAAAACCATTCCAACTCCGACAGAAACGCCAACAACTACTCCAACTGTTGTTTCTGTAGTAACTAATACTTCAGAACACGACGAAAACGCTCGTCTAAGACACTTAGGCTACATTTAATTTTTTGCTAAAGATTCTTTTAACAAATTATTAACAACTTGATTGACTGGTATATCTTGTTCCAAAGATTGTAGAACAAATAATTCCAATACCTCTCGAGGAAACTCACTGATATCTCCTAGATCAACTGTTGTCCAAGGTTTGAGTTCTATGCTTCCATCTTCATGAGGAACAAAATCAAACTTTTGATTTAATTTAAAATTTAATTGAGCAGCTTCTTCGTCTGAAAAACTAATAAAATACTCTTCTCGTTTTTCAATTTTTTTAAACATATTATTTGATACTTTTTTTTGCTTCTTTGTAGGATGATTTGATATCTTTAATTGCTTCTTTTTCGTAAGGAACTAATTTTGTCTTTAATGCAGTCCAATGTAAAACATCTTGAGCTTTTAATGGAGGGAGTTTGTTTTTCTTATTTTGTTCGTAATGATAATTGTATACAATAAGAGCAACAAACAAAATCAAAGCAAAAATAAAAGTCTTAAAAGCTTTTGCTATAAGTCTTTCAAACAAATAAACCGACAAACAACCCAAAAAAATTAAAATACCAATTTCAAGAGGATTGCTTTCGTTCATGTTACTTTCCGCAAGTACAAAGTTTATCGTTACAATTAATATCTGTCGTTGTATCAGCTCCTCCTGAAAGGCCAATATCGTTGTTTGTAAAATTTGGATCTACGTCAGCTGAATACGTAGAAATATGTTCAAGCAGCAAATCTTTAGAAGATTTAGGTGTCTGTAGTTCAATAATGCGATCAAGTTTGTTTATAATTGTGTTCAAACTTTGTGTTAAGTGCAAGTTGTAATCCATATATCATATATTCGTATATTCTTAGTGAGAGTCAACTAGTATAATAATTTTATTGCTGTATAAGGTGCTACAGAAATTCCTGTAGTTGGTAAAATATTATTTAAAATTAATCGACCAGATAATTTTATTTCGTACCGCTCTGAACGATATAAAGAAAGTTCAAAATTGTTTTCTAGTTTATCACATATTTCTTGCTTTTCGTCTGACAAGAAAAATAGATTATTTGTGTTATCGGCTTCGCTTGCCTTAAGAATACAAGCAAAAACACACAAAATTAAAAACGCTTTTATCACTGACTTGTTAAGGCAACATATTCTTGTTTAGCGTTTCTAATAGCTTCGTGATCCATTGTAGGACCACTAATAGCTTTAATAAGCATCTCAGCAATTTTTAAACCTGCTGCAGATTTTTCGTTGGTTGTTTCTGGAGCGTATTTCAATTTGGTATATATATTTTTAGAAGAATCCCAAGTATGAAAATACGGACCAGACTCCAAATCTGTTGGAACTAATGTATCGTTATGTGTTTGTAAGTAATGTGGATTCATGTATTTGATTATAGATTATATCTACAGCTCGTTCAACTGTCATTTTACCATAAGCTGTAGATCTTGGATGTATTCTTATATCAGGCCATTCTGGTACTTCATAAGGAGAGTCAATTCCAGACATATCCTTAATAAGGCCTGCTCTAAATTTTTTATATAAACCTTTAAGGTCTCTCTCTTCACATATCTCAAGAGGTGTATCCATATAGACTTCAATAAATCTAGCATTACAATACTTCGTTAAAATATCTCGTGCTAATGCTCTCATTTGTTTAAGAGGAGAAATACTTGCAACAATAACAACCTCAGCTCTTTGAAATTCAATCATATTTCTTACAGCATAGATCATTGTATTAACAGCTTTCCATCTACCTTCAATATCAAATCCAATAGGAGTTTTTGAATTGTATCTTAAAGTATCAGCATCAGCTACAGCAGACCTATAACCTTCAGCTTTAAGCTTTTCATTTAAAGCATTAGCGGTAGTAGTCTTACCAGCACCTGACAAACCTGTAATCCAAACAACAGTCTTATTCATTAGTCAAGTGTTATGTTATGTTCTTCCATGAGTTTGTGAAGTTCTTCACGAAGAGCATAATAAGGAGTAAGTTGATCCCCTTTCATATCATCAGAAGGATATTTTGTTATGTTTCTAAGAAACTGATCCAAGTCCCAAAGAACAGAGCGATACTTACTAGCATTAACAGCTTGTTCAAATTCATACTGATCTTCGTTAAGATTAAATTCTAGGATTGCTTTAGGCATATTATTCTTTAGCTTTGTTGTTGTAAGGCCACCTTCCGTGCTTCAGGAAGTACTTGTAGTTTGGATCACTAGTATGTTTGATGATTATAAGCTCTTCTACTTTCTTTTCAAGCTTTACTACTCTTAAAGCTAAATCAGATGCTGTCTGTTCCCAAGACTTTTCTGTATTCTCTTCCCTTGCATGTTTACACATATTACATGGACAGATCCACTCTTTATCTTCCTGAAGCTCATTAGGAAGTGACACAGGCAGAGATTCTGCACATTCTGTAACTCTCTTCAGAAGCTCTTTAGCATTAAACTCCACTTCCTCTCCCTTCCAATCAATAGGCTCTTCAACCCAAGGCTTAAAAGTCTTCTTCTCTTCAATACCATATACCTCCCTCAACTTTGCTTGAACAGCATCATCTACAGCAACCTTTGTTGTACTCCACTTTTCAGGCTCATAACCACCCCAATGAATAGGGTACATAGGATGTTTTTGTTCATCCTTTTCAAAGACATAATCAACAATATCTTTCTTTAGCTTTTCGATTTCAGCTTTTTGATCTTCAATGATCTTGCAAAACTTTTTATTTTCTCTAGTAACATCTACAAGACCATTGTTAAGTTCTTTCAACCTAACTTCATATTCCTTCTCCAGTTCAAGTCTCTTCTCTAGTTCCTTATTAGCACTCTTTGCTTCTTGTTCATAGGCCTTCCGCATATTCTCAAATGATGTTTTACATTCATCTACTTCAAAGTTCTTTCTATCAATAGCTAAAGACAAGCCATCAATTCTTTTCTTAAGCTCTTCATTCTCTTTATTAGCTGCATTGAGCTGATGCTTAAATTCATCTCTTTCTTGAGAACACTTCTTATAATTGTTCTGAACAATCTGAAGCTTTGCTTCCATATACTTCAAACCACCCATTGTAACAAAACCATTATACTTTTCAAGAAGTTCAGTGTTTCTATTCTTCAACACAGCATAGTCATTCTTAAGAGTAAAGAGCTGATCCTGTAGATCTCTATTTACATCACTATCAATCTCATTAACTCTTTCTATCAATTGAACATTCTCCTCCTTAAGCTGGTTGAGATTTTTAATTTCCTTCATAGCCTCATTGTATTTGCTAATAAGATTAGCAACTGATACATCCTTACCATCAGCATCTTTAATAGATGTTGTCCAAGACCAGGTTGGATATAGATTATTTATTTCTTTAGCAGATTTAGGCTGAGACCAAATGTTGAACATATATAAAATTATAAAGCAAAGGATAGGAAAGTCAAATAAATAGTATAGATGTCCAATAATATTCTTGTCATTTCAGATATTCATCTAGGAAGTCCTGTTTCAAAGGTTAAACCTCTTGCTAAGGTATTAAAAAATGAAAAATATGAACATCTTGTTGTATTGGGTGACCTATTCGATTCTAAGTATATAGAAAGATACAAAAAGAGACATTGGAATATTCTAAGTCTATTAAGAAAAATATCAAAGAAGAAGAAAGTTACTTTTATTCTTGGTAATCATGATCTAAAGTCAAAGAACATTATTAAGATCCTAGGACTAGAGTTTGTTGAGAAGTTAGAACTTGAAGTAAATGGAAAGAAGATGTTGTTTATTCATTTTCACCAGTTTGATCCTTTTATTTTTAAGCACCCTTGGATAACAGATATTGCTGAAAGGATTTATTATTTTTTCCAGAGCATAGACAGATCAAAGAAATTTAGTAGATGGTTAAAGAGAACATCTAAAAGGTTCTTAAAGATCAAAACCAATATAAGAGACAAAGCTCTAAACTATATCAAAGACAAAAACTATGATGCCATTTTTGGAGGACATATTCATTTTGCTGAAAGCTTTGTATGTCCAGAATCAGGAAAAGAGTACCACAACTCAGGCTCTTTTTGTGATGAGCCTTGTCACTATCTAATAATAGACAAGGAAGGTAAGGTTACTTTGAAAGAGATTTAAAGTTATTTATAACAAATAAAAATTGTTTCGTTTTTATTTCCTTTGGTTATAAAGGTTTTAAACCTACCTTCAGGAGCAAGTGTTTTTGTCAATCTTTCGTACAATTTAATTCGTGAAGGCTCTTTAGCTGCAAAGTATAATAATTTAACTTTATTTTTTTTTAAAAATGCTCTGATAAGATTAATCACTTTTCCAAAAACTTCAGCAGCTCCACCTACATTAGTAATACCTATTTTTTCAGACTTCTTTTTAATTCCTTTATCTTCAAAAGTTATTTCATAATTTTCAATAAAAACAGAGCCCATTAAATACTGGATCCCATCTGGTAATGCATCAATTTCCTCCTCATTTAAAATCTCCTCTAGAGGATAATGAGCAGCATACAACACATATGTTCTTCCATTAGATGCTTCGAATGTTGTCGAATGCTTTAAAGCAAAAATGTCATCATTTGATTTCCATTTTGTTTCTGTTGAAGCTTGTGAATCGAAAAGCTCTAATAATAAAGATTCATAAAGACTATCAAATTTCATAAAATTATTTATCACAACTCAGGCTCTTTCTGTGACGAACCTTGTCACTATCTAATAATTGACAAGGAAGGTAGAGTTACTTTGAAAGAGATTTAGTGTTTAATAGGATTTCTACGAATTTCGTAAACCTCTTTATCAATCTCAGAAAAGAAATCCTGAACCTCTTTTAATGACATACCAGCATCCATAAGTTTTCTCTTATAATAATCTAAAGCATCTTCTTCGGATGTAAATTCAGGACTATTTCTATCAGCTCTTAAAAGACCTTTAGCATGTCTCTTATATTCGCTCTTAAGATCTTCTAGTTTCTTATTAGGAAACATTTTTGACTTTGCATTCTTAATAACATCAAAATAGGCTTCTTCTAATAATCTGGCATCTTTATTCATATTATTATTTATGCTATATTGCTTTTTTTTTGACTCAAATCTCATAGAACCAGCTCTTCTTAAACTTCTCAAACTCTCTTAACCAGACATTAAACTTTCTAAGTCTTCTATCAGCTTTTCTACCTCTCTTCTTTACTTTCTTAACTCCCTTAAAGATCATTAAGAAGAATAATATCATTCCTAGAGCAAACAAACCCATTGTAATATGGCCAATGAGTTCAAAAGGTGTCATATTATTATTTAATCTTCTAGTTTATATCTTAATTCAGTTAATACTAAATCCAGATCATAGGCAATTTGTTTAAGATCATAATTCTCAGCTAATGTTAATGATGCTATAACATCAGCCGAAAAGTCTGATAAATGTTCTAGAGCTTTTTGTACAGGCTGGTTCATATTACTCTGGTGCTATATCAAGAACAGCTTTTCTAAGACTCTCAAGATCCTGCTTATTGTATCTATCATGCTGATCCCATTCAGGATCCCCATAATGCTCAATATACCAATCAAGTTCCTGAAGAATACCAAATCTTAGAACATTATGAATAAGATGAACTTCAGCTTCATATAATGTCTTAAATTCTTCATCTCTTATATCATGTAAAATATAGCCATGATGCTCGACTTCATATTCGCACAACCCATCGTAGTAATAATGAGTATTAATTCTGAAATGAAAATCCCTATCTTTGCAATGATGACAAGAGATAAGATTATGCCAAATCTTAATCAATTCTATAATCTTCTCATGATTGGTCATTTCTAAAATATAGCTCGAATAACTAGGATGTCAAGAATAAATAATATTGGTACTAATAAAAAATACCTGTCACAGGGGTGCAACCCTCACAGGCTCTAGTCACCATATCCTTAAACACTATGACCAGCACAAATACTTATACTCACTCCAATCACTATCTTACTCTTGTTTGTAATATAGCATTAAAAAACAAATATACAAGATGGTATTTTAATATTATTTCTAGAGCATTAGAAAGATCTAGAAACAGAACAGATGCCAAAGCCTTATTAGGTTATGTCGAAGGCCATCATATCTTACCAACATCCTTTAAAAGAGGTGGTAATAAAGATCCTGAAAACATTGCATTCTTAACATCCAGAGAACATTTTATTATTCATGCCATTTTGGTTAAAATGTTTATTGATGTCTATAGAATGAAAATGATCAATGCTTTTCTTAGAATGAAGACAATAGGTAATAAAGATTTGCCAGACAGATACTATAATTCCCATTTGTTTAGTTATTATAGAAAATATTTTTCTGAGAGAGCAGCATATAATGCCAAAAGACAAAAAAGAACAAATAATCTCAAGCACTGCTACAATCCTGTGACACTCGAAAGAACAAGAATATCATCTGTTGAATTGTTACCTAAAGGCTGGGTTATGGGCTGCCCTTTGAATACAAAAGGAATGATTAGTATCTGCAACTTTGAAACAAAGGAAACAAGAAGAATAAGACCTAATGAACAAATACCTGATGGATGGGTTAGAGGAAATTATAGAAACAAAGGTAATAAAGCTGCTAAAGGAATGATAAGGATTCATAATCCAAAAACAAAAGAAGCAAAGAGAATTAAACCTGATATACCTATTCCTGTAGGATTTGTTATTAAAATACCAAAACAGAGAATACCTAAACCTAGGACCAAATCTTCTCCAGAAGTCATAAAAAGAAAATCAGATCTGCTTAAACAAGCTCACAAAAGAGGAGCTTTTTTGTCTCTACAAAAAAAGATAAAACAATACACTCTAGAGGGCGAATTTCTAAAAGAATGGAATTCTGCTCAAGAAGCTGTACTTTTTTATAAATGTAAAGGAATACCTCATTGTGCTAAAGGTAGGACAAAATCTTCAGCTGGATTTTTGTGGAAATTTTCCTAATACCAAAATTTATTGAGCTCAATTATCTTATCATGATTTGTCATAATCTTCATAAGGGTATTCTGTTTCTAATACTGAGTTTACATCAATGTCCATATCAATCTTAATAGGCTCTCCTACTATATGATTATTTTCATCAACTGCTCTAATAATAATGAATCTAGGATTAGTCATAGACTTTTGAACCATACCAGCACCAACAATGTGTATTACATCATTACCTATACCACCATCTGAATCATACTCAACTCTTACTGCTTTCATATTAGTATCCCATATCAAGTTCTTGAGCCTGTTTTGTTAATTCATTTAATGACTCATCTCTTTCTTCTTTCCATATAAGGTTTAATATATGATCCTGAAAAGTTGTATAGTCATATGCATAGATCTCCCATTCATCAAAACCTGCATCCTGAACTGTCTTACCTCTCATATAATTCTCCCACAAAGGGATTAACTCTTCAGGTAAAGCCTTTAAAATATCTTTTTCAAAGATACATCCATTTTCATTAGCTCTGAGATTAGGTGCTTGTTTCATATTAATCCCTCCTCTCTCAAAACTTTATTAATGATCTCAGGATCACTGTTTTCAGCTCTCCTTTTTCTTCGCTCTTCTCTAGTCTTATCAGCTTTGGGTGTGTATAGAAGATTCCAGAACTTAGCATTAATGAGCTCTTGTTGTCTTTTATCAGACAACTCTCCATTCCCAGATCTGTGTGAATAAGACCAAGCATCAGCATTCTGCACAAGCTCTTGAATAGCTAGATTGTCCATACAACAAACAGCCATATTGATCTTGTGCAGAAATGCCTCATACTGGGCAACTTTTTGTTTTAGTGTTGGTTTCTTACTCATGATGATCTGGTACTGTTTGCTTCTTAGATCTCATTATAGCTCTAATCTCACCAAAGGTCAAAGGAAAAGGATTAACCTCTACAGAAACCTCATAGTTCAATCCAGTGCTTAGGTACAGTTTTCCAAGCTCTGATTTTCCAAGATTACCATGTACATGGGCAAAAAGATGATAGGATCCCTTAGCCTGTGCATTCCATGATAGAATTGGAAAATGAGAACATACAATAGCCTGCCCATTCACTACAACCTCAAGATAGTTTGGAACAAAATGAATTTCCTTATGCTCTGATCCAAGAGGAAGAAATACATTACCTCCTACTGACTCTAGTAGTTGTTTGTATCCTGCCTGATGATTTCCTGGAAGAATATAGAGCTCTTTAAAGTTAAGTCTATTGAAAAGAGCTATAAGCCTCTCATCAGCTTTATATCCAAAGATAGTATCACCTAGAAGGAAACCAATAGTGTTCTTATTAGCTTTTGAGTTCCAGTTTTTAATCAGACCCTCATCATGCTCCTCAGAACTATTATACCCTCTGGTCTTCCAGATAGGTATATCCCATTTTGGATCATGCCCATAGTGCATACAGCCCCAGAACAGAACATTATGATCTGTTGAGCTAACCTTTACAGGTTTATAAAATACATCCTTCATAATAAGAATATACTACAGTCAAATTCAGGACACTTCAAGCCTATTCTTCTTCTATCTTGTATTTGTTTGTGTTTTCAAACCTATTGGCAACAAAGATCTCAAATGCCTCTAGGATCTGTTCTTCAAATTCTGTTTGATCTTGTTCATCAACCATATCAACTACACAATCTAAGATTGCTGTCATGAAGCCTGCAATTTGTGTACTTCTCAATGTATCATCATAATCTAATGTTCTTACAGCAGGGTTTCCTTTATACATCCCTATAATGAATACAGGGATAAAATCTTCGTCTTTTGCTTTATCGCTCATGTCCTAAAAGCTTTTTGTATAGATTATTACAAGAGATCCTATGCTCACACTCCATAGGATCTCTTGCCTCAATGGCATTGAAATACTCTTCATCATTTTCTTCAAATGCAACTTTTAAGATTTTTTGAACATCTGGATTAAGTTTTGAACTGATCAACTCAAGAATTGGTTGAACATCTCTATCTGACAAATGTAGAGTAATTTCAGATCCATCATACTCTGATCCATAGCTAAACTCAAGCTTTAGTATAACAGGAGGTTCGTAACCATCTCCAAGAGGCTGACCTGAAAAGTCAGAATAATAATTTGCTTCTTCTCTTTGTTCTGGGACAATTACTTTTTTCATGATTTGTTTAAAGAGTTATATATACCATCATAAGCTCCAAGAGAAGCATACTGTTTCTTTTTTAATGCTTTTTGCTCCTCTTGGAACTTTCTTTCTGATTCTTGGTAAAAGTTCTCTACTCCTGTATCGATGATATTATATCTACCATCTTCAAGGATTTCAAGAACTTGTTGAAGTCCACAATCAATATCAATACAGAGTCCCTTATTTCGAGTCTCCTCTACATCAATACCCTTGCGCATTGGAGTATGACCATAGACTTGCTTAATACCAGATTGATCATTCCAGTATGAACCTGTATAGGGTTCTTGATAATGATCTCTCCAGAGAAGTCCACCTACTCGGTTTATTCCTCCTCGGCACTTTCCAGCAGCACATAGCTCATTGCTATACTCTCTGCTTTCAATAGCATTAAGAATCTTTTTGAGCTTAATGTTAATAATCTCGTTATCCATTCCGTAAGGAGGACTTGCAAACCAGAAGGGATGGAATCCAGCGTGCGAAAACCAAAAGCCATTTTCGAAATGAGCTATCTTTATCTTGTCCCAATCTTCATTGGTCAGAATCCTATTAATAGCATCATCCTTAGCAGGAGAATATCCAGAGCAATGATAGATCTGCCCGCTTGCGCGAACGTTTTTATAATCATAATTGATATCATGATTACCCATTAGATGAATTCGATTGGGCTTTGACAAAGACTCCTTCAGCCAACGAGCTGTTTGGTCAGCGTCAATAGCTGTATCGTGAAAGTTATCGAAGTAGTCGCCAACAAATACAATAGTATGAGTATCATCATACTTTGATGCAATAGCCTCAGCAGCTACCCATCTATTGTGAATATCACCTATGCAAAGAATCTTGCTCATGTTCTAATTGTATATACAGGCTTAGGACAGGTCAATGGAAAAAGTAAAGAATAGCTCTAATCAAACCATACCACATTAGTCCACCAAGAACCATTGCACTAAGCCAAGCTGCTAAAGGTATAAAATCTCTGTTCATATTAGTACATGTTTTTGAGTACCCACAATTGAGCACTATTCAAAGCTCGAGACCATTTTCCTAAGATTCTTGAAACATTTTGCCAAACTGTAGACCAGTATCTAAAAGTAATTTTATTAAGAATCTTCTTAGTCTTAGTCCAGGGATGATTTTCGTAAGCTTGAGCTCGCTCTAACCACTTCTTTTCATTAGCTGCATTTTCTTCGGCTGTAGTTGTAATCTCACCCTTTACAAGCTCTAATGAGATAAGCTTACCTTTTACAAATACAGCATCAAATTCGATGTCCCAGGTATTACCCTCTTCATCTTCACTATAATCATAGAAGTTAATAGTATCAGTAATCTCTTCTTTAACTGAGGTACGACTCGACTCTACAAACTTATAAGGCCAGCAAAATTTACCCTGCTTCTTAATCTTCTTTTCTTCAGCTTCAGACATTGTACGAACATGCTCTCCTTCTACTTTTTCAGTATAAAGATAACCATTCTTCTTAATATAATAAGCAGACATTGTATTATCTAAAGACTTTGTTTGAAAGTCTGTTGTTGTCCAATCCTTGTTAGGAAAGGCTTTTTTAATTTGTTTAGTTAACGGGAGCTTACGCTCACAGAATATAGTATCGAACATTCCCAAAATTACCTCCTTATCCCTTTTTGGGATTGTTTGATATAAATAATATTATGTCTCATTTCTACATATTATACAAGATTATTAATAATATCAACAACAAATTTTATATTGGAGTACACAAAACAGACAATATACATGATGATTATTATGGTTCAGGACATTCTATTAAAGCGGCTATTGAAAAATACGATAAAGAAAACTTTACGAAAGAAATCCTTCACGTTTTTACAAACGCAAAAAAAGCATTTAAAAAGGAAAAAGAAATTGTTAACAGTATATTACTTGAGGATAAAAATTGCTATAATATCAAGGAAGGCGGTCATGGAGGTTTTGATCATATAAGAAAAGCAGGCTTGCACAAATCTTCAAAGGGCAGAAAAATAATCTATAACCCAGCAACAAACGAACAAACAAAGGTCAAACCCGAAGAAATAGACAATTATTTAAGTCGAGGTTGGTTGACGGGGTTCAGACCAAGCGCTCTTAAAAAGATGTCTACTTCTGGTAAAAGAAAAATTCAAACAGAGGAACAAAAAAGAAAAAATTCAGAATCTAAAAAGAATGCTCGGTTAATGCTTAATGTGGTTACTGGAATAAAAAAATTTATTAAATGCGTTGATATTGAATATTACGAAACGAATGGATGGCGTTTGTACACTGAACAATTTTTAAAAAGAAAATAACTACTAAATTTTTTCTAAAAGAGCAGCTGTATTATTTACAGCTTCTTGTCCCCAGTCAACAAGCAAAACTTCTATGCCTGCTTGTTGAGCAAGAACACAAACTTGAACATTATCATCAATGTGGAGAATACTATTAAGCTTTTGTAGAAAAGGAGTCTTATTCTTTCCAGCAGTAGCTACTACAGATTTGATTGGAAGGTTGTATAGTTTAATTAAATCCCAACACTCTGATACATGTCTCTCCTCTCGAGCAGTTACAACATGAATTTCAAATCCTTCATTATGTTTCTTACGAAGAAGGTCATGTACTCTTTTAATAGGTTCAGCACTTGAACCAGAAGCAGCCCACAGATTCCCAATCTTGTAAGCTGGGTCTTCAAATAGACAGTCATCAAAATCAAATGTAACAGTTTGTTTCATATTTTTTAAAATTGGCAGATCGGCAAGGATTTGCACCCTGACAAAGACTTTTGGAGAGTCTCGTGCTACTATTACACTACCGACCTAATACAAAATATAATACTACAATGTCATAGGACATACAACAAAAAACCCCTACTACCTTGATCAGAGGCAGTAGGGGCGAGATGATCAGACTCTTTCTTTATCTCTCTGCATTTTAGGGATAGCGATTCCTTTCTGGACTTGAGACCAGCAACTGGTAGCATTACTAAAGAGGTATTTGAGAAGATTTTATTCCGGATTTTGTTCTTTCCTCAACAGAGATCAGGCGTGGAGCCTCTACTTCCGTCCAGCTTGTGTTTAATCAATACGCTAGGATCAAAGCTTACCATAGGTTTTTGGCTCCCCTAACTTGAATAAGGACTACTAATATACCAACAAGCAACTCGTCCTTACTCCTCTCTAGGATAATTCCTACAACTAGAGAGTATTAATTTGTATGACTAGAAAATCTCATTCGCTTTCACGGAGATTTATCTTACAAGCTACACGTTCACTCGGCCGAATGCTTCGCTATCACTTGTCGCGGGAGTCCTTTTGCATATCAGACTTGCGCCTAGTCAAATTTTAAAATGTACTATCAAAGATCAATTCTTATCTATTTATAGTCCTATAAAGCTACAAGACAGTCAACGATTTTAAGCTTTTAAATTCGGTTTTAAAAAACATTTGACCAACAACAGTTAGACGATTTTTAATTGTGTAGAGGCTAGGAACGTTTTCTCCTTGCTCGAGCCCAACAATAACGTCAGAAATATAAGATTTGTCCGCTTGATAGTTCTGTCGGATTTTGTCGTTGTTGTCCATACGACTAAGCATTTCTTGTAAACAAGCTTTTTTGTAAGCTACTAATTTTTGTCCAAAGCTTATTGAAAGTTCAATCTCTTCTAAAAAGTCCATTCATACAATATACAAATAAAGAATGGACAAGACTACAAATAAATTTAACAAAAAGTACTGAAAAGTACAATCCTAAACATAATACGAAAAGGACACCCACCATAGCTAATTCTAGTGGTTCAAGCACTAGATTACTTATTATTTTAAGTAAATTATTTTCTTTTCTTTCCAGCGTCAGACCTTTTAACTCTTGCTCTGATCCCACCTTTTCGTAGGTTTTTAGCTGCTTTCTTATTTGCAGCTGGAGATCCAAAGTTTTCTACTAATGTTGTTCTTGTTTTTGATATTGCCATTAAAGCAATTATTACAACATTGACAATTTATCTACAAAAAAACCGGGCGTGAGATAGCTTGTATGTACAGAGGCCCGCCCGGTCTACTAAATTAATTGTAAGTTCTTTTGTCCCGACAACTTGAAGCGTCCTTCATTATGTGTTGGCTTTGTATGAACTTACGATGAGCCGGTTTCATCACACAATCTTTCGCGATCAATTGTGGAGAGGAATTTGCCGACTTCTATCAAATTGGTAAAATTAATTATAGCGGTTTCCCACTTTTAATATATTTATACTATCATGTCTGTTATATATTAAGTCAACAACAATTTGCGAGAGTCGAAATATTCTTTGTTATTATTTCGACTTATCAACATAAGTAAATATATGAAAGAATTATACAAAACTCAAATATTAAAACTTAGAAAGGAAGGAAAGACTTATACTGAAATAGTAAAAGAGGTTGGTTGTGCCTACTCCACTGTGAGCTACTATCTTTCTGGAATTGTGAGAGAGAACGCTAAAAAACGTGCTATCAAAAATAAAAAACAAAACCCAGTGGATGATTTTACACTCATATTGCAACAAAAACTACACAATTATAATTGTGATAATAAGAGCGGATCCGCAAAAAAATATTATCCAACACAAATAAGCATTAATGAGTTACGTAAAAAGTTAACGGCTTCTCCTATATGTTATTTGACAGGAAAACGTCTCAATTTACTTAATAAATCAACGTGGTCTTTGGATCACAAAATTCCTAGATCTAAAGGAGGAAAAAACACTATTGAAAATATGGGATTGGTGTGCTCAACAGCAAATCGCTGCAAACACGATTTATTGCTAAAAGATTTTTTAACTTTTTGTAAATGTATTTTAGAAAATTTTGGATACAAAGTAACTGGACCAGAGGAGAGTTGAACTCCTGTCTTTAATAATATTATTATACAATCTTCACACGTTTTAGCATATTGTAACATTTCAAAATGCCATATGGCACCGCAGAGAGAGGTTGTTAATGGTTGCTAGCCTATGTTTTTTCTCTACCTGTAGTAAGAAACGGCTTTACTACGACCGCTTACTCTTTGTTTTCTAAGAATCGTAAGAACTTCTATAACCTATTATTATTTCCAAAAGCTTAATAGGATCTACTTCTGGTTCCTTAGGCTGCGATAGCGAGAGGAGCCATTTCATCGCAGAGACAGAACTCTGTGATTGTATTGACTGCCTTCTTTACCTTAGCAAGGATTGCTTTGACGTTAGTCTTTGCGTTTATGTTTTGATTAGCTTTTAAGGTAGCCAACTAATCAACTACCACGTGCATGTATAACTTTTATCAATTAAATCGAATACCGGTACTGGCCCGTAAATTACTTTCAAAGATCGATGAGCTTGTTGCTCTTTTGTAATTATACAGTCTATAAAGTAAATTTCAATAATAAACTTTCGTATATATTATCAAAAGACTCTTTTTGCATAAGTTTTTTTTCGATTCGTTCTTTAGCTAAATTTAGCTCCTTTGTAAGAAAAGCTTCTAATTCGCTAGCAGAATGAAACTCATCAGTTCTCATTTGTATCGGTTCACCTCCAGCAGCTCTCCAAGCTTCGATGTAAGGAGGATAATCATCGATAAGAATATTTGGAACTCCGTTTGTTGTAGCGATGTTTGCTTTTACGCTTGTAAATATTCTTTGCTGTGGCTTGGGATTGAGATGTTTATCAATCCATTCATTTTTGCCTTGTTCACAACCTTGAGGATCTACACCTGCTGGACACGAACAGATATTATAAGGCCCAACGATTTTTTGCACTGTTTGTACGATTGCTGTTGTAAGTTCACCATTCTTGCCAAAAGGAGGAAGATTTGCAAAAATAGCTCTCACACTATCTTCTTCTGTAATACTCGGATCATATTTTTTAGCAAGTTGCGTATAAAATTCTTTTTTAGAAGCCCAGATCTTTCTTTTGTCTCTTTTTTGTTCTGCAGTTACTTGTTTGTAATCTTCTACACCATAATAATAATGCGCAACAAAATCGAAGAGATTGGCTAACAAGCCATCCATGTCGAGATACACTGTTACGCCAAGTTCTTTAAAAGTCATTAAACTATTTATTCATAATTGCGTACAGCAATCACATACGGAAACCTAGGAAGCTTGTTATCAGGAGTAAGATTAAAATACTTTACGGTTGCTTCTTTACCAATGTAGTCATTCTTGTTGTCCCAAATTTCTTTCAAATACGCTCTATCTCCTTTAATGTTTGAATTAAACTCAATGCCAAGCTCGTTCTTAAAAAGCATTGCTCCAGCTACTCCAGTCTTATTTCCTTCTCCTTCGATAACATCAAGAATTGTATATTCACTATCTTGAAACTCTTTACGCTTAAGAAGACTCTTGGATCTTTTGTTTTCGTAAAACCCATTGAGTCGTACCATCTGGCCTTCAAAGCCACGATCCATACAAGCACCGTAATGTTCATCGAGCTCTTCAACGTTCTTTAGCTTTCCAGTAGGGACCTTTCGGATCATCAAGCTAGTATCAATTATCTTTTCAATCGTGCTGATACGATCTTCAAAAAGAAGTTCAGGATTAACAATATCATAGATCCAATACTGAATTGCACTAGCAGCTTCCTTGAGATCTTCATCTGTAGGTTTTGTCTTCTTTACAAGAGAACAGATCTTATTGAAGTCATTGTTGAGTTTATCGCAGTAGAGCTCTCCATCGAGAATCATATGCGGAGCTTGATTAAAGATGTATTGAAGCTCTTCTCGAATGTGAGGACAGCTGTTAATGATTTTGCCATTACGACTGTACATTCCATCCTTTGTTACAATACAGCGAATACCATCGAGTTTTGGCTGAGCGAAGACGGGGAACAAAATCTTACTAGCGTAGTCGTCATAGTTCTTTGCAAGCATTGGCTCAACAAACGTGAACGAATCGATATCGGATACGCTTGTAAAATACCCTGAATCTTTTTTCTTTTTCCAGATTGCTTCAGCTTCAAAACGAGCTTGTTCGAATTCATTACGAGCGTTGGCACGACCTTCATTAGTTGATTTAGCGTATGTCCAAATAGTAGTTTGTAACTTACCATTCACTTGTCCAAACTCTGTGCGATATTTGTTGTCCTCTACTTGTATAGTCCATTGCTGAACCGCTCCTGTGTTTGTTCTTGCGTATAGAGTTGGGAGTTGTACCATGTTTATATAATCTTAAAATTTAACTGGACAGTCAAGAAAAAAATGGTACATCGGGCAGGGATCGAACCTGCGACCTATAACGTACAGTTGTTTATGTGTTCGAATATAATAAATATATTAAATGAATTGCGTAAATTGTCAACAGCATACAAATAATCCTAAATTTTGTTCTCGATCGTGTGCAGCTAGTTACACAAATAGAATTTCTCCAAAAAGAAAATTAACGAAAAAGTGTACTCAGTGTGATAGTATTGTAAGAAATTACAGGTCGAGACTGTGCGAACTTCATTTTCAGCAAGAAAAAGAACTCAGTAATGAAGCATATAAGAATAGAACTATGGGCTACTATCGTTCAAAAGATTGTCTTAAAAAATTGCATAAATCTTCTATACATGCTCACGTAAGAGGTTTGTGTAGATTGTGGCTAAAACATCTTACTACTAAACCTTGCAAATTGTGCGGATACGACAAACACGTTGAGTTGTGTCACATAAAACCTCTGTCCAGCTTTTCTGACGAATCCCTCATAAGTGAAGTTAATTCGGAAACAAATGTTGTTCAGTTGTGTCGAAATTGTCATTGGGAATTGGATCACAACATGATTCAATTAAAAGAGTGAGGACGGTTGGGATCGAACCAACATACTCCAGTTACACATTTAATGACCGCTTAGAAGGCGGGTGTGATACGTCCCCGTACTTTTAACACTATACTAAATTCAAAAATCTTTGCAACTTAATTTTTAAATTCTTTGAGAAATATTTCCCATTCAGTAATGTTATGTTTATTACGAATATAAAACGTAGAAGGTAGATCTCTTGGAATAGTTGGCTTTCTGATAAGTTTTAGACCAGCTTCCTCTGGAGTCCGAGGACCTTTTCTAGAATTTACTTCTTTGTGACAAACTACACAATTTGTCCAGTTTGTTTTTCCTCCTTTTGTCCGAGGAATAATATGATCAATATTTGCTTCGGATTTAGAAAGTTTCTTGTTAGTATATTGACAAGTGCCATTATCTCTTTCCCAAATATTTGCATGAGTAAATTTTGGTCTCTTCATTGGAACTTTATCATATTCACACAAGACGATTACTTTAGGAATTTTAATATCTCCACGAACTGTTTTAATGTAGCTAGCATTATTATCATGTGGCAGCTCAATCCAATCATTCCATTTGAGAGGAAGCATATAATCTTCTCCACGAATGTCTAAAGCTGTAGCAGTATTTTGATACATCATCACAAAAGCATCGGATGGTGATTTAGCATTAATTGCTTGCCAGTTTCTGTTCAAGACTAATACAGTTTCTTGTTTGAGATGTGACATATGTATACTTAGAATAAAATGGTACACGAGGAGGGGATCGAACCCCCGACCAACGCAGTGTAAGTGCGCCGCTCTACCGCTGAGCTACCCGTGCATTAATATAAAAATAATAGCTGGTTAAAAACATTTTTCAACAACAAAAAGTGGAGGGGGTGAAGGGAATCGAACCCTCTCATAAACCTTGGCAAGGTCTCAAGCTACCGTTACATCACACCCCCAAATATGCTCATGGAGGGACTCGAACCCCCACTCCTTTCGAAATTAGATCCTAAGTCTAACGCGGCTGCCAATTACGCCACATGAGCTAAAACATGGAGGATATCGGACTCGAACCGATCACCTATAGCTTGCAAAGCTACCGCTCTACCAGATGAGCTAATCCCCCCAATAATTAGGTTAATAAAATGAGCCTAGGATCGGAATCGAACCGATCAACGGGTATTACCCCTAAAGGTTTTGCAGACCTCCGCTTAGCCAATTAGCTTCCTAGGCATTAAATGGAAGAGGGAGTGGGATTCGAACCCACGAAGGCTTTTAAACCTTTCAAGTTTTCAAGACTAGCTCGTTAAACCGCTCCGACATCCCTCCGTAAATTGTAAAAAGGAAGCTGAGGGATTCGAACCCTCGGAGGCGATAAAGCCTCGGCAGTTTAGTAAACTGCAGCCTTAAACCGCTCGGCCAAACTTCCGTAAAATGGTGTCTCTTGAAGGTAACGCTCCTTCTCATCATCGTTCGTAGCGACGAGTCTAAATCTTTTAGAAGAGACAAAAAAAAAATGGTGCGGTATGAGAGAATCGAACTCTCGTCTCAGCTTTGGAAGAGCCACGTAATGGCCATTATACCAATACCGCAAAATGGTCAGGAGGCTGGGATTTGCACCCAAACCGATTCTTTCACAGAGAATAATGCTACTATTACACCACAACCTGATAAAAAATGGCGGAACCGAAGGGACTTGAACCCTCGACCCCCGCAGTGACAGTGCGGTGCTCTAACCAGCTGAGCTACGATTCCGTTTAATAGGACTAGTAGGATTCGAACCTACGACAAACACGTTATCAACATGCCACTCTACCAACTGAGTTATAGTCCTGAAAAAATGGCAGGAGAGGGAATCGAACCCTCAATCTTTGCGTTATGAGCGCAACGACTTAACCGTTTGTCCATCCTGCGTTAAAAATTAATAGCTCTAGTAGTCTATTGGGTTATGGGAGAATTGAACTCCCCTCTAGCGGTTAAAAGCCGCTTGCTTCACCTCAAAGCTTATAACCCTAGAATATGGGCAGAGAAGGACTCGAACCTTCGAACTCCAAGGAGAGGAGATTTACAGTCTCCGGCAATTGCCGCTATGCGATCTACCCTAAATGGCACGCCGGGTAGGAGTCGAACCTACGTAAGGCAGTTTTGGAGACTGCTGCACAGCCACTGTACCACCGACGTATAAAAAAATGGAGCCCAGTAAGAGAATCGAACTCTTGTTTGATGATTACAAATCAACCGTTTTACCATTAAACTAACCGGGCATAATATTTGACAATTGTTTTGCGTACTGCGGTCGGTCAAATACAACCGCAGTTACAACCAGCTAAAATTTTCAAAGATCAAACATTGACTCTTGGACAATGTCGTTAATATATTTAAGACTATAAAGGCACTTCGTCGACACGACAACGATATATTTTAAGAATAAACTCTTTCGTGCAAAACACCAATATACGGAAGATCTCTATATTTGCCTTCGTAGTCCAATCCATATCCGACGACAAACTTGTCAGGTATGTCCAAACAGACAAAATCAGCTTGAAAATTGTTTATTCTTTTGTCTGTCTGTTTGTCAAGAAGTACGCATGTAGCAACAGACAAAGCTTCAGAAGATTCAATAATCTCTTTGACTGTACTCAAAGTCAAGCCTGTGTCCAAAATATCATCAACAATTAAAACGTGTTTGTTCTTAAAAATTGAAGGATCAAAATGTTCATCGAGAGAAACTACTCCTGTTGATTGAGTTCCTTTGTAACTTTTTGCTCTAACAAACTCAACATAAACTCCATGTTGCAATGCTCTAACAAGATCAGCTACAAAAACAAAACTACCATCCAGTAATGCTAATATATGTAAATTTTGTTTATCGTTATATTCTTGATCAATACGAGCAGCCAATTCTTCAATTTTAGCATTGATATCTTTTGAAATGCATAAAACTTCTTTGATGTCATTAAACATGGCTGTTAATCTTATTGAAACAATTTACAAATGTTTTATTTAGTATAACCGAAACCTTGTTGATACCAAGCAAAGTTACTATCAATCCAATCGCAAACTTGCTTACCAAGAATTTGATTATAATCAGGTGTAAGAGGCTGAACGGACTTACGAATTGTGTGAAGATCGGATGTTAGACCGTAAACAGAATCATCTTCCTTAATAGTTTGCTCGACGTTTTGAAAGTCATGCTTGTATGGATTAAGATTTAGATACTCGTATACTTTATTCATCTCTCTGTCTGGATATGATGTAAGATCTTCAGCTCTAATATAAAGAACTTCTTTATTAATACCTTCGAGAAAAGTCTGCTGCAACCTTTCAAGAGCTAACCCTACCGGAGGCCCTGCAACCCAGGCATCAATTCTCTTAGCTGTACTTGTACCTTTCATCTCAGCATGATTTTGAATATCTTGATGATGTTCTTGATTCTTTCTATAAATCTTTTCCATAGATGAAAAGACGCTCTTTAAATTTCTCACCACACAAATCATCTTAGGTTTTTCACCCATAAACGTTTCAAACCATTTATAGTGGATAGTACCACCTCGAGTCTTGATGCAAAGATTTGACTTATCAGTATACTCTGCAGCATAACCTAGTAAGCCACCCTTACAGAATCCACGCCAGGTCTTTAGAGCTAGGTTAGAATCCATTGCTTTTACTTCAGGTGTGTTTGTAAAGTTCATTCGAGCACCATAAAGATACTCAAGAACTGGGTCAGTAGGTGTAGCGCAAATTTCAGGATTCTGATTGAGAATGCACTGCATAAGAGTGCTCATACTACGAGGCATTGAGGAGTTAAAGAATATCATAATTTAAAAATTAATAACTGGTTGAGGTGCAATTTCAAAAAGGTTTTCTCCACCCTTTGTTCCTAGAATAGATTCAATAAATTGCTCTTTGTTAAACATAGTGCCGATATTATCATACGGACATTCATGAAATCTACCACCAGTCCAATCGTCTTCTTCGAGATATGAGTCTATTCTATGCCTAAATGATTCAACGCCAGTTGCTACAATGTTGTCGTGTATTGTATGGCCGAATACAATAGGAGAGTTAGAAATCCAGCCAACTGTTGCTTTCTTGTTAAAAGCTGCAGCTGCATGCTGAGCAAACGAATCGATAGCAAGAATTTTATCAGACAGAGATATATAACAGAACAAGTTTCTAAAGCTGTCGGATATGTGAATTGTTCCTTCAATTGCTGGTTGGTTTTCTCTACGAATATGAAGTACTTTTGAAAACTTATCTTTAACAGAATTAACAACATCTTGAGCAAAAGCTGGAGGAAGATCTCGAGACCACGAATAAGGATGTCCTTGTTGTTCAGCTCCACCAGATGATTGTACTATCAAAATTGGACCATCCTTTTGCAATTTGTTTTGAGCAAACAAAAGCTCTCGCTCTGTTAAGAAGATTTCAGGCTTTGTATCAACACAAGGAATGTTTAGTACATCGCACCAAATTTCTGTGAGAGACTTCTTCTTATAGAGAAGATCTCCACTGTGATAAGGCTCCATACGAAGAATTACAGAATCCTTCTTGTCAATATAATCATCGTAAAAATAAGGAATGTTACCAAACTTATAAACCCTATGAATGTTTGGATTATGAATGAAAACTTCAGGCCATGCACAAACTACTATAAGTTTGTGTTCAGGATAATGAGCTTTGATTGATTTTACAACAGCTGTAGCAGCAATGTTCTTACCACAGCCACCATCAATATGAAAGATAACAAATTTGTCCATTTAGTTATTTTATTATAACAATACAGTTAATCTACTACTTTTTAAATTTTAAAACGTATTTGATGTCTTCTTCAATCGTTATGTCAGCAGCAGTATAGATTGTCAAAATACCTGTTCCATCATCTTTAATGTTTGTTACACCATAAACGTAGAAGTCTGGATTAATTTGCAGTTGATTGTGACCAGCTTTTTCAAGCCATCGTCCTGTTAGCTTTTTAGAACGAGTTGTTTTAATTTCAATATAACGAGTCTCTTTGTCGTTACCAAAACAAACGTCCCAACCACATCCTTTAAACTTTGGTCTAAAGCTACTTCGACCTTGAGAATTTTCGTAAGCTATGACGATGTCTGTTCCAATTTTTTCTATGTCTAGGTTTGTCATTTTTATCGTTTTTGTGTTTGTACCAAAAGTGAAGAAGAACGAGAGAAGTAAAGATGCCAGTAGTGTAGTTAAGGAACCACCAAATTCCAAAAGCCGTGCATGCCATATATATCAAACCGAATGTATATCCCGCTAACCCTAAAAAGATCATAACAGGAGAAATATCTGTCGATCTTTTAAATTTAATAATTCTTATGATTTGAGGAACGTAACACATCATAAACGATATGGTCATTCCTGCTCCTGCTATTTGTTTGATTATTTCTTTTGTTATCATACTTCTGTTTAAAATACGGTTTGTATGGTTTCTCTATCTTTAAAACTTGTCTACGGTAATCTTGATACCATTTCAAATCTTCTTTACTTTCCATAACTTATTACCATCTCATCATCCGAGTTCCAATTTTTAAGAGACTTTATAGAGCGCTGTACAGCAGCTTTTTTAGGTTTATAGTCTTGAATTCTATAAGGATTGTTATCAGTATAATGCCACCAGTATTCCTTAAGATGCTCATTAACTTCGCTCATAGAGCTATAGGGGGAACACATAGTATCATACCAAGCTTCACCAGACCAGCGTTGCAAAACATACTTTGGAGCAGGCTTTGATTTTGTAGCAACTGGTTTAAATTTATGCATCATGTATGTCCTCATTGTTTATATCCTACAATGGATATGAGGACAGCACAACATTAAACTAACTTAATGCTGTTTGGCTTTGTAGCTCTAATATAGACTTCGCCCCAAACTTCGAGTTCACCCATAAGAGCTTGGAACTGCTTTTGAGAAAGAGAATCTAAATCTTTAAGCTTCTCGTAAACTTCTTTTGCTTTAGACTTATAGTGCTCTTCTTTGTTTTCTTTGTCTGACCACTTTTCAGACTCAGCATAAGGCTTTAGTTTAGCTTTATAGTGAATAGCAGTAAGAGTACTATAGCCACCCTTCTTTTCAGTCATTGCTTGAATCTTTTCAGCTCCAGCTAGACGCTTTGTTAAAAACTCTTCGAACGCTTGTTCAGCTTCTGTTTCGTTACTAATAACTTTTTCAAAAAGACGATCAAAATCCATATGTGCTAATTATCAAAAATAAGTAGTTATATGAACAAACCACTCAAAGTTTTTAGTATAAAATTGGCTGACAAAATTGCTGAGTTTATTGGTTCATGGACATTCATTATTATACAATCAACTATTCTGACGTTTTGGATAATCTTTAATGTTAATCACCTTTTTAATTTTGATCCATATCCTTTTATTTTGCTAAATCTGTTTCTGTCGTTTGAAGCAGCTTATGCTACTCCTCTCATTCTTATGTCAGCAAATAGATCTGACGAGAGAGATAGAAAGCACGCTCTTAAAGATCTAAAAATTGATCAAGAAGCTCACGACATTATTATCGATGTTAAACGAATTCTGAAAGAGCTACGCAGAGAAATTAAGCTGGATAAAAAGATGTTATCCGAACATCACATTCTTAAAACCGACCACGAAGAACTAAAGCAAGAGCTAGCTGAGATTAAAGAGATTTTGAAGACCTTAAGATAAAGGTTCAATAATAAATCTATCGAATCCGTTTTTCTGTGCTAACTCAAAAGCTGTATTTTTAGCAGCTCCTCCGTAACTACTAAGGCCGCCCCATCTAAACCAAAGAATACCCGTTTCAGGATCTTCTGCATTTACAATATGTGGCTTTCTCGAAATACCATAGTCTTCGGAGTATTCTACATCAGCAAGTAAGCAATGAGCTATATAAGCTTCAACGGCATTCGTTGTCTCATCAGAAAAATAGTTAAAACCCATTTCTCGTAACTTATCGTATATTAGTCCAGCATTTACCCCAACAATGTTTGGATAATGATGAGATTGCATTAGTTGGTTCTTATTTTGAAAAAGATCTTGAACAACTCGATTAACATCGTTAGATGTAATAGTTTTTTCGTTTTCTGTGGAACCGGATGCCTCACCGTCAACAACGTTATCCTCATCATTATCATCTACGTCAAGTCCTTCAGTCCAACCTGGAATTCTTTCTGCCGCAAGAGCTTTCTTAAGATCTCCTCCGTGTCTTTTTAAATTTGCTTCAGAGTATTTGCTGTACAATGAAGACTCTTGAACTTTGTTGTAAGCTTCTGCAATAAGTCTTGCGTCTTTATCAATTTTCATATAATTTATTTAGCTACTTGTACTGTTGCAATAAAATCTCTTTCACCACATGTAAATTTAACTTTACATTCATCTGGATTGACATTATCTAGATCTACAATATTTGCTCCACACGTAGGATTGTTGCTAAGCAGTCCTTGCATAACCTTGTCTGCTGCGTCTTTGCATAGTTTGTTGTAATCAGATGTAATCTTTACGAGCTCTTGTTCATCTCTCTGATCTTTCGCATTAGCTTCTTCATCGTTTTCAATAACAAAAACCTTCTTGTAGGCTTCTGCGATTAATTTAGAATCTTTATCAATCTTCATGTTATTTACATTTACACTTACTCTTGAGCATGTGGCACTTGCTGCAGACTTTTTTGTTATCTTTTTCTTCTTTGCTAGGAGTGCAGCCTTTGCAACCACCACATCTGCAGCCCTTTGTACACCACTTACACTTCTTCTCAGAAGCTTCGGAAATTACTTTGAAGTAAGCTTCGGAAAGAAGACTATTGTCTTTCTTATTCTGAGAGAGATAACTTTCCTTAACTTCCGAGCCATCCTTTGTAGGAACATCTCCGCTTTCAACAGCTTTCTTGTTTAGCTCGTCGTTGTCATTAACAACTTTATCAAATTCTTTTTGCCATTCAATAGCAGCTTCGGATTTTTTGTCGTAAGGGTTTGGATGAATTAAACCTTGCTTTTTACTTTTTACATAATTGGCAGCAGCAAGTCCACCAAGAGCAGCATGATCAAGCTTTCCAGCTACTTGTGCATTAGCAACTCTGCCACCATATTCTCTGATTAGTCCATCCGGATCAAACGTTGCATGTGAAGCGATAGAATCCTTAGACTCTTTATGTACTTCTTGATGAACATGAACGTTTTCTTCTCCGTCTTTGTCAACAATAATATCACGCTCAGCTTCGTTATCAGAACCTTTGATCTTGTGTTTGATAACTACTTTATCTCCTTGCATTTCCATGTGATAGTCGTTATTCTTTTCGTGACCCTCTGTTCCAACAATATCCTCAACTTTCTTTAATTGTTTAGGATTTTTGCGGATTTCATCCCAGCACTCGTTAAGAGTACTCTTTTTGTTTAAGACTGCATCATAAGCTTCAGCAATCAGTTCATAGTCTTTCTTTTTGATCATATTCTTATTTATCTTATCTCGTTCCAAAAGGTGACCCAAGCATCGTGTTCAGCGTTTGGATCAAAGATCATATAAAAGAGATACTCAAGCTTTTCTTCTTTGCTAGAATTAGGTGGAAGTTCATCATCTAAGGCTTCAAAGATGTCTTTCTTTATCTCATAAGAGAGCTCTGAAAACTCTCCAACAAACTTAACAAAAGGAGTCTTCTCTAGGAGATACATTTCTTTGCTGGTACTAAATGAGCCCAAGAATTATCATCTCTCCAGTCAGCGAGTATGATCTTTGAAGTAATATGAATATGCTCATGCTTAAGAGTCTTCATAACTCTGTAATCTACGAGAATAGCTTTGTTCTTATTCTTTTGATTGAAACCTTTCGCATCCCAGTAAAGCTTACTTTCGCTATGCTGCACTAGGTATAATTCAAAGTTTTTAGGATCGTCATCGAACGAAGCCATAAGAGTATTTATAGTATACTCTTTAATTCTTTACAGGCGACAAGTTTTGTTTATGAACTGACACTGGAGTCATGTCGCCAAGTCTTACAACAAAATGATCGTTACGAGTCTCGTCGGGCTTTTCTAAAGTACCCATCATTCCTCCTGCTATATCACTTGATGCGAAATCTCCTAAGTGCGTATCAAAATACCGAGAAAATCTCACAACACT
>Ga0208614_1000008_pt1 | contig 90889 bp, 106 predicted proteins | sample CryBogCBE23Jun09_FD_184554 | JGI IMG/M metagenome (GOLD analysis project Ga0208614, IMG submission 184554) | Freshwater microbial communities from Crystal Bog, Wisconsin, USA - CBE23Jun09 (SPAdes) | ecosystem: Environmental > Aquatic > Freshwater > Lake | place: Crystal Bog, Wisconsin, USA...
TTACTTGTGGTAACTGCCAGTTAAGAGCTTCATAAACTGCCTTTACTGGAGGTACTATTATTGTATCGAACATTTCTTCATAATCAACTTGAAAATCGTTTAATTCTGGTGGAAAACTAACAGGGTAGCAAAGAGTATCGATATTATACTTGTTAGGTGCAATATAAATCTTCTTTACCTTACCACCAGACGTAATGCGTTCGTACTTTGTTTCTAACCCCCTATGCTTTAGTAACATATTATACCAAATAGCACCTTTAACGTGATTAGGGGTGCCTTTAGCTATTTTAAAGCCTTCTGAACGTACTTCATGTTTTTCTAAGTCACTTAAACCACCTCTAATAGCTACATCATCAATAGATAACGACTTAAACCCATCATAAACGTCTCTATAAATAGCGTTCGCTTTATTTTGATCTTGTACCAGTAAGCTATTCTCAATAACCTTTTTAATTAATTCTTTAGCTTTCTTAGGTGTAGTAGAACGCGCAATTTCTACCCCGACGTACTTAAATTTGCTAACATCTGCACCTTCATCGTTTAATACGTGAATGATATAGCGTTTCTTTTCAAGATATACACCTACGTCACAAATAGATTCACGTTTAAAGAAATAGCGAGGATCGATTGAGTTGAGTTTATCTTTAGCCCACTGCTTAATGTTGTTATTAAGGTAAACTCCCAATTCATCATCAATGAACTTTAAGCCCTCTTTATTAACCTTGTTATCGGTTAATATATTTAACTTCATCTGTTCTAATAGAGGCTGAATAGTAACGTGGGTACTATCCGTGTCGTTATATATTGTTAACGACTTACCAGACCAACCAAACTTTTCTTTAGCGTACTGATCAATGATATCAGATGCTTGCTTAACCACCGACTGACCAGTAAGAGTGATGCTACCAGCATGATCGCTATCGCAAATAGGACTAAACTTATTAGCAAAAACCCCGTAGATAGAGTTGAGAAGAATTTTGATGACGTGCTGGATTGTGTCTGCTCGTTCCATATTAAACTTACACGTTTTGTATTCATCGGTATCGGGGGTTAGTTTACTTAGTTTCTTTTTAAGTTCGACATATTGGTTTTTGTTTTTAACACGCTCACTATAAAGACCGTCAATCAGAGAAGGTACTACACCTTTCTTTTTCTGTGTGTAAAGTACGTTTGCTTTAGAAAGAGCGAGTTTTTCACTTTGTACAAACTGTATAAACTTCTCATGAGTTAGCTTATGTTCAGTGTTGTTGTTTAAACGTATAGTAATTTCACTATCACTCTTATTAACTATCTTACCAACCTTTGTCTCAGGGGATATATTCAGGGTAATAATAGTATTAGGGTATAGTGAGTTAGCGTCATAACTTACAATAGACTTCTGGAGCCCTCTTTCTGGTTCTCTCACAAATCCGCCTTGAATTTCTTCACGTAAAGGTCCTTCAACGAAAGTAGGTATAATCATACCGTGTTTATGTGCCTCTAACGCAACACACCCAGTAACGATAGATACTTTACCTAAAGCAGCTTCAAACGAAGTTAGACCTTTATAAGCTAACATACGAATGATCTTAAAGAATTGTAGTTTCTTCTCCATTCGTACTAATAGGTCAACGTCTTGAATGTTATAATCTACAAAGTTCTTCCAATCGTTCTCAGATAGAGAGGCTAAATTAGTAGCATTGATAGCCAGTTTACCTTCACCAAGTTCGTGTTGTGCTACAAAGTTTAGAGCATAAGACTCTAACAAACCACGAGCAAAACCTCTATACACTTCAAGATAATCCATTGCAGATATACCGTGTATGTACCAACGATCTAACTCTTGACCTTTAACAAAAATACCTTTACGGCACCAAAGACTTTTTACCGGTGAAAGACGTTTAGCAGCATCTTCACCTAAAAGATTGTTGATACGGTTAATTAAGTAAGGGAAATCGAAAAAGTCTGTATTCCACCCAGATAAGATGTCAGGGTAATAGCCGTTTTCCCAGAACTCTAAAAACTTATCTAACAGATTGTACTCACTTGTACACTCAGTGTATGTAACATTACTACGAGTCGGAGTATAAGGCTTACAGCCCCAGGTATAAAAGTGTTCAGATAGGTTATCATAAATCGTTATAAGGTTAATAGGGTGTTTAGCATCCTTAGCTTCAGGGAACTCATCTGGTGAATAAACTTCGATATCAAGAAAGCATACCTTTAACGGGTTAGCAGAGAATTCAGGCTTTTCATACTCTTCTTTAAAGTTTTCAATAAGAAACTGTTGTTCTACCTGAATATTGTGATAAAGTCTTTTAATTGCACCATCTTGTGCAGCTTTATTACGATCAAAATTACTCTTGAATACTTTCTTCTTTAGTTTAGTATTAAAGATAGATAAAGCATCAGCTGTCTCTGCGTTTGTTTCAATATAAAAATAAGGATGGTACGGTGTTTTTTTAATTACACGGTTACCATCCTTATCCCAAGTAAAGAGATGACAAACACTATCGCGTTGACTATAATATATGTTACGGTACACAGGTCATTATTATGTGACCTTTTAATAAAATATCAAGAGAAATATAGTCTGCAATGCTCATCAATATGATCTTCTAACCAATACTTTGTAGCATTCTTACGGGCAACATCTGATTCAGTAAGATATAAGCGACGATCGCCTATTATTTTCTTAATAACATCAATCATTTCATCCCCTGTATTAAATTTTAGAGGTGCATCTTTGTAAGGTTCTAAGTTTTGGCAAACGCAAGGTATACCTAAGGCTCCTGCTTCAATATGTTTAATATTGGCTTTAGCCAGGTTAAACCTGTTGTTCTGTAAAGGAGCTATAACCATATTAACCTTTAATGCATTATATGCATATGGATAATCCCAGATCTTTGTCCAGCCTACATATTCAATATCCCCACTTCTTACAAGGTCTGCTAATTCAGCAGGACAACCACCCATCAATACCCACTTAAACTGTTTAACTGTTTTTCTAATTACTTCAAGTATATCACCGAAGTCATCTTTTACTCCAGGTGTACCTGCAATATTAAAGTGAGTTGGGCTACCAATATAACCAATACGAGGACGTTTCTTATTGTTTTCGTAATTCTCAATAGTCTTGTCTTTACTATAGAAACGATCCATCCAGAACTTAGGCATGTAGTTTGGCAACGTAATACCCTTAACGCCTGACTTCTCTTGATAGTAATTTGCCATGTAATCAGTTGGAGCAGTAATACCATCGCATAACTGCATAATCTCTACAGCTGTCTTAGCAATATTAGGGTCAGTAAATGCTTCACGGGCTTTGTTATAAAGCGGTATATCTTCAGCAAATATAACATCATCAATTTCGTAGTATATTTTAAATTTGTTAGTTCTGTTAGATAGGTTTCTTAAGAACTTAACGAATTCTAATTGATAAGGAGTAACCTGTCTTTGTATTCTTACAGATTTAATATCTTGATAGAAATTCTCCTGTAAGATCATAAAGTTGTTATTATTAACAATACCTAATTGATTTGCATTAATAACAGACTCAGGCCAGTGCATACGCCAAAAACCACAACCCTGATGATCTGCAGCAAAGCTCACAGCTCTTTTCATACCACCAAGCTGTGATGATACATCAACCACTTGTGGTGTTTGCTGTGCAGTGTTTGCAAAAGGGCTACCTATTACAGGTGCTCCGAGTGGTAAGTTTGGTGCTCCAATTACGTAGCCGTTATTAGGATATATCATAGTCTGTTGTTCTTGTTGTTATGCCGTTCTTTTTAACGAGATATATTATTTCACCGCCAATACAGTACTTTTTACTTTCTTTACGATGAGAGATAATATAGATAGACTCGTTGTAATTATCTACTCTTTCTTTAAGAATATCAAGTACTAAATCAATACCTTTCTCGTCTAAAGATGAGTCGAACAATTCATCGAACATACTTAAGTTAATCCATACATCAGCTTGTGCTCTACGGATATCTTGAAAGGTAAACAACATTGCAAGATCGATAGCTTTACGTTCAGCACCAGAGAAATTAAAGTAACTACACTGACTACCTCTCTCATTGGTAATGCTTTCTTCGAAGAACTCATCAAACGTTACTATACTATTACTTTCAAGTCTACGTAGATACGAAGCAAGTCTTGCATTAAGAACCTGTAATATCTTTTTAACAATATAAGACTTTACACCTCTTTCATCTGTAATGAATTTAGCTGACTCAAGTATATCGATCTTTTCTTGTAAAGTATTGATACTATTTTTAATATCATTCTGTCTATTTAAAATATTATTAATTGACTCTTGGAAGTTATTAGAATCCTTGTTTAATTGATCGATATCAACAACAAGTGATTGTTGCCACTCGTTTAACTGTCTAACACGGGAATTAACACTCTCAACCTCTTTTCTACGAATTGTGAGATCGTTTAACTTCTTTTGAGTAGCGGTAATAGCCTTTTCAACCTTATCTAAGTCTTTTTGTATCTCTGTAATGTGAGGTTTTTCAGTGGTAATTACTGTAGTGTACTTTTGTATTTCGTCTTCACACTCAGCTTTATCTTTCTCGTATTGTGCGTTAGTAGCTTCAGCTAAATCCTTACCACAATGAGGACATTTACTGTCTACCTTCTTAAGTTTTTTGATACGATCATTATTAAGCTTAATATGTGTTTCTGCTTCAGTAATAAGTTTGTTAACTGAAGCCATTTTACGGTCACACACTTTTTCAGCATTCTTAAGCGTGTTTAAAGTATCTTCTATTTGTTTTTGAGCAGCAGTATCTACTGGTTCAAACTTACTAAGCTTCTCGTTTAACAGTACGAGCTCTTGTTCGTTGTTCTTTTGACGAGTCTGTAATGTTTCAAGTCTTTTCTTTTTACCCTCTTCGTATGTATCTTTCTGTTTTACAGCTTCTGCTAAAGATCTATTAGTTTCTTCTATTTTACTACCCTCTATGTCCAGATTACGTTTAGTTTCGTTAAAGTCAAAACGAACAAAGCTCAACATGTTACTAAACACTTCTAATCCAAGAATACCTTCAATAAACTTACGTTTATCGATCTTCTTCTGAGCCATGAACGGTACAGTGGTATTAATCGACATAATAACACTGTTTTGAAATATTTCTGAAGATGTTTTAATAGTGTTAATAATAAGTTCAGTTGTTTGTGGTACACCTGAACGAGTAACATCTTCTCCATCAATATAGAAGTAACACTTAGTAGGATTGAGAGTTCTCAATACCTTACACTCTTTAGTTATATTGTTTTCTTGATAACTAAAAGTCAATTCAACTTCACATAAAGCATCTGGTGCTTGATCGTTTACTATGTTTTCTTTTTTAAGATCGCGTATAGTGCTACCGTACAGAGCAAAATGCACTGCGTCAGCAATAGTGGACTTTCCAACGCCATTCGCTCTATCAGCTTTATCATAGTTTTTACCTGTTATGATATTTAGGCCAGGCTTGAAGTCAACCTCTACTGGTCTTTTACCAATAGATAAGAAGTTAGACACCTTGAGGTGTTTAAAATAAACATAACGCATTCAGTTATTATAACTGCTTTATACAGAAAGCCAAGGCCAGGTTTTGATTTCTTTCAACAAAACATCTTTTGTCATGTTTACAATTCTATTGTATTCTTGCGTGTTTTTTGTATAAAAAGGGTTAGATTCACTACTATCATTGTTTCTACTGTGATTTATATGATATAGTGGTCCGTTTACTCGCCCTGGTCTGTAACCAAGTGCAAGAAACCTTCTCATTCTTTCCCAATCTTCTGCACCCCAGGATATAAAGTTTTCATTCTCCATACCACCGGCAATAAACACGTCCTTATTCCAAATAACTGCTCCACCTACAGAGTTGTTTCCGAAGTTTGGGTACTTGGTCGGATCAAGTCCGTCTACATTATATTCATTATTTAGAGCATCTTTAGGTATATTAACAAATAAACCACTATAAGGGTAGCAATAATCTACTTCATTCTTTCTCAAAAGATTGACTGCTTTTACAACTTGTTTAACCGGAAATAAAACATCACAATCATAATTAGAGACAAACTTAGTCTGTGCTATACGAGCCATCTTGTTAAGATAACGTGTGCGATGAAACGGGCCGTTATTTTCTTCAAAAGCATGCATCACACCATGTTTGTTTTCAAATAATTGTTTAGGTCCACTTTCATAAACAATAACGTTTGTATCAAAATTAGTTAATAGATAGTTAATAGTATAATCAATATTAAACTTTCTATCTTCACTATCTATTCTTACTGGTAAGGTAAATGTAACGTCTTTTAGGTCTATTTTCATATTAGTTTGCATACTTCCACATGCCGGATAAAAAGTGATGTATGTTTCTATCTCTTAAAAGATACAACTGACAGGGTATCTTTTTAATCTGTATGTTTTTAGTTTTTAACATGTGTGTTATTAGTTCTTCTCCGGATGTTATTTTAACACCGATTTTAAAATAATTAACTATGTTATCGTATATTTCTCCGTATAATTTAATATTATCTGAAGTAGAAAAATTAAGCCAGTCAGAAATTACAGCAGGATTAGCACAAACATTTGGAGAAAACACGCCTTCACTTAAGTTAAACTGTTCAATGTTAAGTTTTGATTCTAAACCTATATCAAAACGTGTTCTAATGATAGCGTCATATTTAAAGTTATTTGCTTGCTCATACTCTGATAAAAGTCTTAAACTCTCTTTCATTGAGTAGAACATACTAAAGTGTATAAACGCTTCTTTACTGCATTCCTTTACGTTTGACGGAACGACATTCTTTTGTGGTTCTACAATAATGCCTTTAGGTTCATAAAGGTAACAATCTTTATTAAGAGGTCCTTCCCAAGTATGTATAAAAACATCGTAGTTATTGAAGTCGACAAGATTGTCTTGAAGTGTCTTTAGACCTTCAATTATAAATCTACTTTGACCGGAAAATGAAATAGCTTTTCTCATTTAACTACGTCGTACTTATCAGACGGTATGGAAGGCCATTTCACAACAATTAAATCCACATCATTAATAACAACTACATCCGATACTTCATTAGGATGATAAACAAACATATCACCCTTTGCATACACCTTACCTGCTATTTGTACTGCACCCTTAACAATATAGGTAACTTCAGTAGCAATTTTATGTGTATGCAATGGACCTTTATAACCTGCTGAGTGTGTGTGATGAGCTACTTCAAAGAAGCAGTTCTTAAACACAGAAGGATTAAAGTCTCCTATAAACCACCCGCCTTTAAAATCTTTAATATTATAGACGTCCATAACTGTTTTCTATTTTTTGAATACGTGCACAATGTCTACCACCCTCAAACGTAGTATTTTTAAGTATATTAATATATACAGCCAATTTAACCATATCAGTTATACGCGCGGGTATAGAGAAAAAATTACAGCAATTATGCTTAATTGAGTTTTCTGCGCTTACATCATCATAGATTAGTGCAGATCTTATACCATCGGTTTTATTTGCCGCTATATTGACAGCTTGACCGGTATAACAGAAACCTATACCATGTGTACAGGTACCATTTTTAATAAATGTTATTGCTTGAGATATGTAGTCAAATTGATCACAATCTTTGTCTGTAAAACAGCCTAAATCTACGTACTCATATCCATATTCTTCAAGAATAGTTTTACATTGTTCTTTAAGCTCAAAACCGCTGTGATCGCTTGCTAAAGCAATTTTACCCTTACCAAAATGATTTAATACTCGTGTAGTAAAGAACTTATACTCTTCAGGTGTACCCATAATGAACATTTTATCTACATCCTTTATAGTTACTTTTAGCCCATCTTCAATCATTAAATTGTAAAGCGGGGTAATATAAAACTCGTTACGTGTACGTAAATTCATTTTAATCATTTTTTCTGCATACTTTACAAATGCTTTGCCTGTTTTGAAGCCGTAAACACCTACGCAAGCATTATTACTAACGACCTCTTTTTCTGCAGTTAATAATGCATTACCGTCTGCATCCGTCTTAATATAACTGTAAGCAGGGTTGTTACTCTTAAATGTTAATACATTACCGTCTTCTTGTAAGTCATAAGGCTTAAATACGGGGTTAAAATGCACGTCTACTGTATAGATAAAAAGAGGTAGTTTATTATTAATATATTCTTTAGCTAACAAACAAGTAGATACACTACCATCTGTAACCTTATCAATAACGACTATTTGAATGTCGTTACCGAACTTTTTACGGAATATTTCATCAACACCAAAATTATTAATGTGATCCTGTCTTAAACAGAAAATTAAATTACATTCTGAAGTATCTATAGAGCTTAGAGCCCAATCAATAAGATGCTTATCATAAGCTGTAATCATGTACTTTGGTACAACGAAACCTTCATCTACGAAGCGTTGTCCACGACCAGCAAGAGGTACTAAAAGGTTATACTTTTTCATTTTTAAAGTGTTTGGTAAGCTCGTTATGAGCGTTCTGTATTACCTTAGGAAGGCCTTTTGCACTATCAAGCATTCCTGCTAATATATATGCAGCAAATTTGTCTCCTGCTCCAAGTACATTGACATCTGGAACAAGCTCTGCTTCAAAGTGTACTTTTGCACCAGACTTAGAATATAGTGTACTACCATTAGAGCTATGCAATAAAACATCACCCCTTACTGACTTGCAAAGGTTAGATATATCGAGATAGTGTGAATCTTCATCTGATATTAAAAGAAGATCTATGTATTTTAAGCATGAATCATATACATTTAAAGGTGTTCCGTTGCAAGTATCAGCTACATTAATACCCTTTAAATTTGATAAAAAACTCTTATCGTGTAACTCGTTTAAATACATTATATGATTGATTTTAGTAGAATGTATACGAGGTAGTTGAGTTTTTAAGGATAAATGGGATATACTCGTGCGTTTGCACTGTTTAACATCTATTAGTATTAACGATTCACCTATGTCCGTAGGTTCTACTTTAACCTTAATATCTGAATTAATTAATTTAAGTTGATTCCAAACATTACCAATACACCCTACTGAAGATCTATTTTTAAAACCTTCGTATATGTTGTCGTAGCTTAAATGGCCGTAAAGTGTTATATCAAAACTTTTCATTACGATCCCATTTAATTAATACATCTAAAGTTGGTTCAAAAACCTTACCCTTTAACAAAAAGTATTCAAACAGTTTAACAATTACCCCATTACCCCCGTTAGCTTTAAGTTCGGTAGCAACACGCTTAACACTATCAGGTGAGTCAGAAGGACAGAAACTATAACCCACTTGTTTCATTATGTTGATATCAAACACGTCGTCCCCAACATACACCATATCTACACTATCCACGTTATACTTCTTTTTAAACTCTGGTATATAGGTTGCTTTATCAACCATACCACCAGAATCTCTATTATTATAAAATTCTATACCTCTATTGTTTGCTACTGCTTCATTTACGTTTGTATCGCCGGATAAGAACACTACATCCCACCCATTGGCTTTAAATTGCTTAATTGCAGTAAAATCTCTATCATTAAAGGTTTTGTATACACCTTTGCCAGTATTATCGTAATACTTTTTACCATCTGTTAAGATACCATCAACGTCTAAGATTAGCAACATATTCTTTATAATAATATATGTTATCAGAACAAATTCCAGCAAAATCTACTAAATGATCGATTGAGAATTTCCACCGTGGGTCTTCTGGCATAACACAAATTGCGCCGTGATAGGATTTACCGTACGTAGGGCTTAACCAAATATAGTGCTTAGACGTTAAGGTGCAATCATCTTTATCAATATAAAAACAATTTAATGCTATTTTATCTTTTAATACGTCTAACGCTTCTATATTTTTACAATGTATCCAGAGTCCTTTTTTATACAAGAACTCAATATCGACTTTATATTGAGGTACGTCGTGTCCAAGATAAAAATTATCGTCTACAAACCATACATCAATTTCTACATCAAAACCATGATCTAAACAATACTGTACCTGTTCTGGTTTATTTTCTTTATCAGATTTACCGTTTAAATTACCGCGATGGCAAATCCAGTATACTTTATTTAAATTTTTTGCGGTCATCGAGTTCTGGTTTGTTTTGCTGCGTCCACATAGCCCCCATTATATTCCATACTACAGCAGATAGGTGATCTTCATCTTCTTCACCCATCCACCATTTGAGTAAGTGGCGTTGTGCACTATCATAAAACACAGAGGTAGTCATACCATGTTTCCAATTATCAAACCCGTACTTTTCACCACCCTTGCGGTAATGGTCCATGACCCTTACAAGTTCCTGAGTAGGTATTAAACTCATTCTCGGTTTACCTGCATCGGTATCTCTTTGTGCACCAGTATCAAATTGTCTTTTCATTTTGTAATATATTGTTATATATCCAATCTTCAGATAAAATGTAATTTTGTGCTAAGTCAAAATTTTCCTTTATTACAGCTTTTTTACTATCATAATATTCCGGTGTACATAATTTAAGCTTTTCTTTTAAATCATATAAATCGTTAAAGATAATAAAACCATCTGTATTAAAAAAATTACCTATCGACGGACAGCCCCAGTATATAGGAATTGCTCCGGTCATCAAGGTATCAATTAGCTTTTCTGTAAAATAAAAATCTCTTCTACAGTTTTCAATTGCAAAGTGGTATCTATAATCAGCTAAACCTTCTACCTTATGCATTGTATTTTTTACAAACTGCTTGTATCGTGGACCAAAAGCATCTATCTTATCTCCAGCAGCAGCTATAATTTGATGTCTCAGTTGATGACCAGGTAATTGGTTTTTACTGGATGCAATGATTGAAAACATTTTAGTTTTATCGTAAATTTTTCTCTCATCCACCTCTAACCAGCAACCACCTACAGGGTACCACTTTGCATTAGGTAAATTTAAAAACTCTTTATCGTGCGTCCAGATTTCTTTATATCTGTTTGCATTTTGTCGCGCATAAGCATAAGGTGCAGGATTAATGTCGTGTGGTTCTAACAACCAGGCAATATTACCTTTATCTAATTGATAATCAGTACATATAACATCGGTTCCTGAGGGTGCTTCGTTACGATTCCATATTATGTGCTTTGAAAAACTGACCGGTGGTGTTGGGTTATTGCTAAATGCACAATGACCGAAATTAGAGTCTTTTATGTATAATTCTTTTTTCATATTTTTAACCAGCTTTCTACCTGTAAATCTTTACCGTCTGATGGACCATCACTACCAAACCAAAGTTTAGGCATAACGACAATTTTATTATCGTTATTATTAAGCCATGCACCCCACCATGAATAAGAAGAATTAGTAATAATATTATGATTGCATAAAGTCATCATAATAAAATCATCTATATCGCTTCTACCTTTCATAAAAAGAACCTTTTTACCGGTTTGATTAAACAGATTGACATTAGCTCTACACCAATCAATATCATCTGAAAATACTATATATGTATTAACATTAGTACGGCTCTCTATTTCTTTTTGAGCGTTTACCCAATAATCTGCAGGTTGTTGAATGTGTATATTAGGGTATTTTAGATAATCGCCGCGGCGTACATGTATAGAACACGTATCACCTAAATTTGCTTGTAATAGTGCTTCTTTAACCGGTGCTACATACTCGTCTTTAAACGTAAAGTATTTACGAATGGCTTCTATAGCTTGAGGTGTATTAAAGTATTTATCACTCTGAAAATAACCTTCAAGATATGTAAAATTAGTCTTTGATAGTGTTACAGGTGAATAATTAAAGCCTTGTTCTTTTACTACCTCACCTGGCCCAGGCGCTAAACCCGGTAACGCCTCTTTAAAGTAACGATTATTTTTCCATTCTGCAAAACCATATTTTAAATCACTACTAATAGCAATACCAATGGTGCTGGCGATCAAAAATAATTGATTACCAAATCTACCACCTTTACTGTCTACAATACCGAAATGAGTTACTTGCATTTGTAAATATTTTTAAGTTTTTCTAAAACCGTTTCTAAAGGAGTGTCTTGGTTTTCTACAGCTGAAACCCCATGTAATTTTCTATAATAATCAGCACCTTTTCTCATATTATCAGTCCATTTTTCAGTGTGGGTAATAGAACTATTTTGAATAGAACCAGGTATCTCTGTTAATATATCATCACTACCCTCAACATCAGGAAACCACCAAAACGCAGGTAAAAAGCCTTTTTTAATACCTCTTTGACATAGCTCTACATGTTCCCAGGCGTTTTTAAAATACTCATCATGTGTACCAACTTCCTTAATATACTTCGGGTTAAAATAAGAAAAAGCCCCAACACTATGCATATTAAGAGCAACTTTAACGTTGTTTGGGTACTCTACTATATAGCGAGGGTTTGGCTTACTATAATCTGTTGTTCTATTAGCTGGCCCATGATAACCGAAATTTAAGTGCGTAATACCAGTAGCATTAGCTGTATCAATGTACTTTTGCCAAACATCTGATGTTTTAATTATGATATCATTTTCAATTAAAAATAAATGCTCACACCCTCTATTAAGTAAAGTACGAATTGCATTGTTTTTAGCTACACCTACAGTCTGATAAGGTGGTCTATTATTCATTATCTCGATACCTTCAGGTAGTGTACCGTCTGGTATCTTAATACCATCATTAATTAAAATGATATCAGTTAATGGACCTTTATTTGCAAGAATACTTGCAACACACTGTTTAGTGTATTCCAATCTATCACACGCTATTACTGCTGCTCCTATTTTCATGTTATTGTAAGTGCTCTATGATATACATCAGTTACGTAATTTTTCACTTTTTCTTTATGATTAATATCTAATATGTCGATAAATTCTGATATTGAATTTTCTATACTAATATTAAAATCTTTAGTGTTCGCTTCTTCTATATTAAGTTTACTTGATTCAGTATAGTCATACTCAATTGTAAACTCTACTGGTTTAATAGAAACAAGCTTTCTAACAATAGTATCTACAACATCTGGTTTAAGATGTGTATCTATATAGAACTTAACAATATTGTTACGTATAAAGCCTTTAAGCGATTCAGCAGTATAGGTACCGTTTGCGATATCTGAATATCTTATTTTATTGTAACGAGGTGAAATAGTGTTTTCAATAAATGTATAGCTTAAGTCAGTTAAGTCTAATATATACAAACCTTTATTAGTACCATAATCACCCCAATCCTGTTGATATGGTGCACCAACATAAAGAATAGTACCGTCTTTGTATTTGCGTTCTTCTCTATGATGGAAATGACCTGTAATTGTAAGAGGTGCACGATCAGTTAAGTCAGAAGCTTTAAGTCCGTTTGTACATACCTTAAACGAATTCATTTTAAAGCTATTAACTTCAAAATGCCCTACAATTAAGTCACACTTAGGTACTTCGTTAATATCTTGACCCCAAGGACAAAAAGCTATTTTCTTTCCTTGGAGCGTCTCGACAGTAAGAGTATCAACAACAGTAATATTGCTCCAACCACGAAGAATGGATACGGAATTAACAGAAGAATTATCCCGGTAATAAGCATCGTGGTTGCCCACGGTAATAATGATATTAAAATCACGCAATACATCAAAAATGTCAGTAGCCACGTGAAGAGTATTAACAGCAATGTCATTACGATCATGAAATATGTCTCCAGGAATTATAATATCTTTTATACCGCGTTGTTTGAACTGATCAGCAGCCCATATAGCATGATCCAAAGCAATTTTATGCCATATTTCACTATTACGGTGAACACCATAATGAGGATCTGAAAATATACCGACTTCTGTACCTTTAATCTGCATGTTTATTATTTGGGTTAACCGGATCATCAACACCTACACCAGGTCCAATGATACTATACACTTCTTCTTGATATGCAGCTAAAGTATCGCGTTGACGTTTTTCTTTCTTAATACGCGACCTCCAGCAGTTAAACGAAATTGAATTAAAGTATGAAAACGGGTTACTACCTTTGTCAAAATTGTATTTTTTATCTTTTAATGCATTGAACATATTAATTAGGGAGTCTCCGATAGCGTCTTCTTTAAATGTATAATTGATGAAATTAGATGCATGTGCAAGCCCATAAGCAATGTTTTTAATCATCATTGCTAATTCATTAGTAATAATGTTGGTTTCATAATATTTGCGTAGTTCAGCCGTAAAATCAGCTGGACTTACATAATAAACCTTTTTAGCTTTAGCAGACTCGCTTAACGGCTTTTTAGGCTTAGGCGGGGCTTCAGCTTTCGGTAATTGTTTTTTCGGTAATTTTGATTTGTTCAAGGGCATAAAATTCTTTTCGTTTTTCGTAATGTTTACCACCATAGATAAGTTCGTCTACAATGTCAATAATAGTGAGAATGTCTTTATTCTCATGAACACGTAAACCACGACCAATAGACTGTAAGGTCTTGATCTTAGACTTACCTCCAGCAGCAAACATAATATAATGTATGTTTTTTATAGAAATTCCAGTAGAAAATATCTTACTAATAGCAATACATACAACATTGTTGTGTTGCTCCATTAAGTCTTGTACCTTTTTGCGGTCTTCTACTTCTACACTACCCTGTATAAAGAATACTTGTTTGTCTTTGAGGGTAGATAGGGTGTCGTACATTTTTTCACCGTGAGCAATATGATCCACTAACACCAAGCAATTGTTTGTTAGTTTACTTATCATACGTTCAATAAGCGAGTATCTAAAATTGTTGTTATGTATGAAATCTAATTCAGTTAAATAACGTTGAGACGCTGCAACTGCAGTATAGTCAGGTTTCATTCCATATTCTACATGTAATGCAATTGCTTGTGCATTAGCAATATATTCCCCCCCTGCTGCTTCTCTTAATTCTGTAGTAGTCTTTTTAAATATGACCGGACCAATATAATTGTTAATGTTCCACTTGTCTATATCGTTCTCTGGTAATGTACCTGTAAAACCAATACGTCTCAAAGTAGGAACCTTGTCAAGTAATTTACACACCTTGTTACCTCTACGTAACTTATGACATTCATCTACTACTAATAACCCTACTTTGTTAAACCACGTAATATCCGAAGATTTACTTTGTAAAATACCCATATTAGCGATAATAACCCGTGCGTTAGGGTTTAACTCACTATCACCAGTCCACTTACTCACTATTTCCATAGGAAAATTATAAGAAGTAAAGTCCTTAAATGTTTGAGCTACTAATCCTAAGTCTGGAACCACTATTAGTATTTTTTCAGTAGGTTCTATTTGGTGTAGTGCAGCATATACTAAGTTAGCAATGATTAACGTTTTACCACCACCGGTTGCTAACTCTACAACACCATAACCACTATCTAAAGCTTTAGTAACAGCAGTCTCCTGATAATCTCTAAGCTTAAACTCGCTGTTTAATGTTTTAAAATTATTAGGCTTAAGTATATGAGTACGTATTACAACATCCTTATACTCTTGATTGAGTTTAATCTCAAACGGTATAGTTTGAGAGTTAAGGTAATCTATAATACCTGGAACCAAACCAACACCACAATACCCTGCATTAGTAATAGCGTATGTACGCTGAGGTAAAAATCGCTGATAACGATTAAACCTGGCACCCGGGTTCTTTACACTAAAATGTTCCTTAATATTGTTAAGGAATTCCGAAACAATCTTTACTTCTTTACGCTTAGGGTCATATTGAAATTCTACTACCATTACGTTGTTTCAAGTTTTTGCAAATCGATTACGTTTTTACAATCGTAGGTTAACGAGCTGGTTAGTTTTTCTACCTTTTCAAGATATTCAATAATACCCTCTAACTTGTCAATAAATTCTTGTAGTTGTGTAATTTCAGGGTTATTTTGAGTTAACTGATCAAGTGCAGTTTTACTCATAGAAATTGGACTTGCATTAGCAGCACTCTTAATTTTTTCTTTCTTTATTGATTGAAATCTACGTAATTGTGCTTTATGCTGCATCATACGTGCTACCCACTTGTGCTTAATGGTAGGTACCATCATAGCTTTATCTTTAAGAGATAATTCATCTACCTGTATATCCTGAACAATTTCAGTTTGGTAGTTAGTAAATAGTGTATCTAAATCTGGTAAGTCCATAATTAACAACATAAGTATAACATATAATACAAATTAATCAACGTGAAAAAATTTAACAAAAAATTCGAGCAACTTATGGAAGATATGGGAGCTGGTGTTCCAGCTGGTTCAGGTGTTACAACCAGTTCAGCAGGTATAGGTAGTACAAGTGCTGCTAATGGAGTACCAATCGGGCAAAGCAGCGATAAAATATATGCTCCAGGTGATGCACGTAATCTATTTGGTGCACCGGAAAAGAAGAAAAAGTCAAAATTTAAAGCACCTAAAAACAATCCAGGTTTTAAATCCAAATTTAAGGTTATCCGTAGAACTCCGCCAAGTTTGTAATAAGTCAAACTAAATGGACTTAGGCCACTGGACTACTAATGAGAATTTTGATGCTAATAATTTACCTTACGGTTTTATTTACCGTATTTCTAACACCGTCTCTGGCAAGGTATATTTCGGAAAGAAACAAATTAAAAGCGTTAAAAAACTCAAGCCCCTCAAAGGAAGAAAAAACAAAAGACACTTTGACATAGAGACAGATTGGAAAACATATACATCATCTTCGAATGATGTTAACAAAGATATAGAAACGTTAGGTAAGGACAAATTTAAGTTTGAAATATTGCGTTTTTGTGATAGTAAGTTTGAATTAGCTTATTACGAAGCTAAGATACAGTTTGATAATAATGTGTTACTGAAAGAAGGCTTTTACAACGGCATTATTAACTGTCGTATAGGTAGAGCGCCAGATGCACTGTTAAAAAAGCTTGCACAACAAGAAAATGGCACTACTATAGATCCTGATGCGTTATCACAAAACAGATCTTTACTTGATAGTAGTAGACTTTGAAAGTTTAGCTGAAGATATACAAAACAGCTATTTAACAAAGTTAAGAAGTGAATTTCAGATATTTCCTGACGATTTACCTAAAAAAGATGCAAATAGACTGTTAGTTTATTATATAATACAACATGTACTCGAAATACAGGTAAAATTCAAAGAACATAAAAAGAATATAATATTTTACATTAACGAGAAGTTAGACACGTACAAAGACATAAAATCTAACTTTAAAAGCGTAGCGAATGCATTAAATTTAATAGTGTATACAAATATATTAGATTATAATTGTATGTACAGCAAATCCGGGGAATCTATAGAATTAAACAATAGTATAACTAACTATCGATTTAATTTCGATCACAACAAGTATTCACATAAGAAACTATTAACTTATCTTAAAAAACGCAAGATAAGCCCGGATATTCTAAATCAATATAAGTAGCAAGCTTTCCGGAGATATATAATTATATATGATATAACAGGCGAGCGCAGCGAGTCTATAAAAAAATATACAAAGAAAACAACTCGCGCCCTACTTTAATACAAATTACTATTTGTGTAGAGTATGTCTTTTTCTCTCCTCGGTATTATATTAAATGAATCCACGAAAAATCAACTATAGTTCTTTATTTTTGTTGTAAGTATGTAAATATTAACAAATGGATTCCTTCTACGAAGAGTTTAAACCTAAAAGCAAATTTCTTGCAATTGTCGCGAAGTTTAAAAGACCCGGGCTTGCTAAAGAAGGTGTTCCAGGAGATACAACCGCAACAACGCCAGCAGCTACTACTACTGGTACAACTCCAGCAGCAGGGGCATCAGCGCCTAATCCAGCTTTAGCACAAGCACAAGATAAGGTTAATAAGGATGTAGCTGATTTAAAGAAGAAGCAAAAAACACAAGCACAACAAGATATCAATTTAACTAACAGTCAAATGGGTCAACTTAAGAATCAGTTAAACTCTCAAGACCCAGCACAAAAAGCAATGGCACAAGCTGCAATAGCTACAGCTAATGCAAAATTACAACAAGCACAAGCAATACTAAAACAACCATGAGTAAATTTATAAACAAACTTAACGAAGTTTATTTTAACATTTTAGAGCAAGATGCACCTGCAGGTTTAAACCAAGCTGGTGGACCTCAAGGAGATCAAGCAACAGCTCCAGCGCCAGCGCCAGCAGCTGCACCCGCTCCAGCGGCACCTGCTCCTGAACAAGAAGCTCAACCAATGACACCTGAAGGTAAAGTGTTTTTAGTAGAACTTGCTCTTAAAGCACTTGCTGTTGATTCGTCAACTATTAGTGAACAAGACAAGGCAATATTTGAAACACACGTTACTAAGGATAACGCTAATCAAGTAGCTGACCGCATTAGACAGATTGTAGAAGGTCTTTAATTAAAGTACCTCTTAGCAAAAGCTGTATTACGACCGGTTAATTCTTTTCCGTTTGAATGGCGTTTGTATTGAGCCATCATTGTATTTGTATCGTTATTAATTACACCATCAATAAATTGAGGAAACTTGTTAATAACACCATTAAAAGCAAAGTCTACTAACATTTCTTTGCTCTTGTTTGGTAATTTTTCAAACGTACCAGCTCCATAAGTTTTGTTAACAATATGTTTTGCTGTTTCTGAAGCTTTCATTATATCTCTAATTAAGAGCTTGGTTGCTTCTTCATCTGTAAGCCCTTTACTAAAATTATCACCTGGATGTAGCTTGTGACCGTATGCAATCGTATCCGTACCACCTTCTACACTCTTATGAGGGTGCCATAGTCCGTGTTTGAACCCGGTGTGAGTACTATTCTCTACGCTTTTAATATAGTTAATAAAACCAGGCGTTGGCATAAAGCTTGCCTGATAAAAGGATTTAAAATCTGTAGCAGGCTTGCTTACCTTGTGTACTATTGCAGCAGGTTCATCAAAATGTATGGATGGTGGGGGAGGAGGTACATCCATAGCTTCTTTTATATTTACTTGCTTCTTATGCTTTACCGATTGCATTAATATTACTTACAATAAATAACCATTATTAAAAGTGATTATAAAATATAGAAATAAAAATTATAGCAGCGAAGACTTACCAATTTTTGTATATTTTAAAACGGATTTTAATAGAAAAGAATTCCTGAGCATATTAGCTCACTACAAACTTGGTACATATTACCGTATTACATGTACTCATGCTATTTTAGCTGGCAACACAATCATAAAGGATAAAAAAGCATACATATATTTTCGTATAGATGAAAAGGAAGAAAAGAGATTGTTGCAACGATCATTATGGGAAAACGATGAACCGGATAATAACGCCATGATGTGTGCACCCTCGGATATAAAAGAAACTAATTTATTAAGTTGGGCAGAAAAAAATATAGATAGGCTTGATTAATAGCTTTTATACGTTACTATACGTATATGAGCAAATTCGTATCTACTAAAGTAATTCCATTAGGCTCGTGCGCGTTCCGTCAGCCTTTTGCAGAAAGTCATTGTAAATTTATACACGGTTATCGCTTACAAGCTAAATTTTGGTTTGAAACCAATGTATTAGATCAAAACAACTGGGTAGTAGATTTTGGTGGTTTAAAAGGTCTTAAAACAATATTAGAGGATTATTTTGACCACAAAACTGTTGTTTGGGTAAATGATCCAGAGTTAAATACGTTTAAGCGTATGGCAGATAAAGGTATGGTTGATTTAGTTATTCTTACTGATGGAGTAGGTATAGAACGTTTTGCTGAACTTTGCCACAAATTAGCAAACGATTATGTAGAAGAAATGACTAATGGACGTTGCTGGTGTGCTAAAGTAGAGGTTTGGGAACACGAGCAAAATAGTGCCATTTATGAATCAGAACCAAGCGGTGGGTGGAAAAGCTAATTTTACATACTATAATAAATTATGAGCGATATTGATCCTAAAACAACTCTATTCATTTCTGATGATTTCGTGTTCTATACATTAGAAGGCGAAGGCCGTTATATCGGTTACCCTTCAGTGTTTATGAGAATGGCTATGTGTAACTTGACCTGTATTGGTTTCAAGAGTGATGACTCACCAAACGGTTGTGATAGTTACATTAGCTGGTCTAAAAAGAACAAAATGACGTTTGAAGAAGTAGCTCAGTTGTTCGAAAAGAACGATTACCATGAACGTTTAAAAGAAGGTGCATTACTTAAACTGACCGGTGGTGAGCCATTTATTCAGCAAAAGAACTTATTATTATTTGTTAAGTTTATTAGAGATCGCTGGGGTTTTGCTAATTTCGGTAGAACGCTCACTTCTGATGATATTGGTAGACCACAGCTACATATTGACTTTGAAACTAATGGCACTATTATGCCAGATGAAGAATGGTCTCGTATTGGTTGTAAAGTAACTTATACTACCTCTCCTAAAATGTCTAATAATGGTGACCCAGCTGATAAACGCTTTAAACCAGAAGTATTACGTTATTTGGTAGTAAATGATGCATGCTTTAAGTTCGTAGCTAAACAAGAATCAGACTTAACTGAAGTGTTAGAGAACTATCTTAACAATCCTGACATTGGTTTACCTTCACAACAAGTATGGATTATGCCTATGTGTGGTAGTCGTAAAGAACTATTAGAGGTAGGACCTGTAGTAGCTGAACTCTGTAAGAAATATAATTTTAAATTCTCGAACAGAATGCACCTGCAGGTCTGGGATCGCGCACTCAAGGTTTAATATATGAACGACATTCCTGATCCTAAAAAACATAAAAACATTAGTATTATCAAAAGCATTATTCGTATTATTGCGGGTACTTGTCTTTGCTTTGGTGCTTTCTGGGTTACCGGTATATTACTAATCGTAGCGGAAATACTCGGTATTATTGAAGAAATGGTATAATATATGAAACAAGAAATAAAATTCACATATACGTTAGAGCATACTAATGACGATATTAATGTCAGTGTGCCTCGTAAGATTGAAATTATATTTGACGGTCAAGCCGACTTAGAGGAACTAACAGAGCAGTTTAACGCTTTTGTTAAAGCTATAGGTTACAACCCACCTCACAATTGTGTACTTGATTGGGTAGATGTGGAAACCGGTCAACCACCTGAAGATGATGAATGAGGTTGCTAATATTAATGTAAAGCGTAAATTTTAATAAATGAGCTCTTCTAAACTTAAAAAAGTCGGCATTATCGGTACTCAATGTGTGGGTAAGTCTACGCTTGTAGCAGATTTTAAAGAAAAGTGGCCAGTATTTGAATCCCCTACCAAAACATATAGAGATTTGGTTAAAAAGAAGAAATTACCTCTCAATAAAGAAGCCACTAAAGAGTCTCAAGAAGAAATTCTTAACTTTCTTGTTGACGAAGCTATGGCTAATTACGGTAAAAAGAAAATGATTTTTGACCGTACACCTTTAGATAATTTAGTATATTCATTGTATTTGTTCGATAAAGGGTTGGGTGGTATAGATGAAGAGTTTATCGATAAGTGCGTTGCGTTAGTTCGTAACGCAATGAGTTCATATTCTGTTATTTTTTATCTACCATTCTGTAAAGAAAACGACGTGTTATTAACAGCAGCACCTAATAGAGATATAGATCCTGTATACCGTTCAGAGATTGGACATATATTCGAAGGGATTTATAAAGCCTGGGAAAAGGGTACGGGTACGCGTTTCTTTAATCATGATGACTGCCCACCAATTATTCCTATATTTGGTAGCAGACAAGAGCGTATAGCTATGATTAGTCTTTACATTAATGATAAGGGTGATTTATATGGTGAGGATGAATCCGTTGTCAAGGATTTCTTACAGCAAGAGTTCTTAGAGAAGAACTTGATAGAACCAATGAAAAAAATGAAATAAAACTTGCCTTAAATTGTGTAAGTAATCATATTAATAGTATGAATTTTAACAAGTTTGCAAATATCATTAACGAGTCTTTAACGGTTGGTGAAGAAGTAGAAGGTCGTAATCCTAATGCTTCTTTTGCTGCATGGAAAGCAGCTAATCCTGAATTAGCTACAGGTCCAAGTGCATATTACCATTATAAGAAATCTCAAAAGGGCGATGTAACTCCAGTTGCTAAAGCACCAGCTGTAGCACGTGAAATTGATATTGATCCTCGCAAACAAGAAATCGTAGATCAGTTAGTTGATCAAGGTCTCACACCTCAAGAAATTTACAAGCATCTTGTAAACACACTTCCAGGTGAAACACCTTTCGAAGGTAGCCTTAAGGATGTAATGAGCATGGTAGCATTAGCTAAAGGTGAAGAAGGCGGAGAAGGTGGAGAAGTAGAACCTGAATTTAATCCAGAAGCTGAAAAAGCTGCTAAGATGGCTCGTTTACGTAAGTTCTTTATGAAGCCAAAAGCTGAGCGTGACCGTATTTTAGCTGCAAAACGTAAAGCTGCAGAGGTTGCTCCTAAGGTAGATAAAGACGAAGATGAAGACGGGGTAGAAGCCGATCCTTATGTTTCCCATTATGTAAAGGCTATGAAAAAGAGCCCTTATGATGCTGATGAAACAGATCCAGTAGAGGTTGATTAATTACCTAAGAACTTTTCAGTCAAAACAATAAACTTCATTCCTTTTTTAGCCGCGTAATCACTCGCGGCTTTCCATTTGCACTGATTCTGGTGATACATTAGATTCTCATACAATACAGTGCTTGTTTTCTTTTTATTAGATTGTACTGGTGGTTGTGTTTGAGCAAAGGGCTTTACCTCAATAAGATATTTTTGTGTGTTACCTTGTTCATCTTTAATTGCTGCAACTAAATCTACATAATAACGATGTACTTTTTTATCAACATCATTATAATAAGGCACTATTATTGATTCACTTGCCCATGCAGTAACATTAGGGTTGGTGTCAAAGTAGTAAAAAAACTTACGCTCCAGTAACGATCTATATGAAGGATTTGTATTGCCAACATACTTCTGTCTATTTATTGGGTTATAAACCCCTTGAATATATTTGCTATTTTTCGAAGCGCCCATAACATATAATTACAACGTCGTGCCAATATCTCAAAATTTAGTTATTCGTACCTTTTTTCAATACTGTAAAAGACCAGTATTTAAGAAGAGTACTGGCACGTATGCAGGAGAATGTCCGTATTGTCATGAAGGTAAGAGTGCTGGCAGGAAACGTAGATTCTTTTACATACCAGAAGAGGATCATTTATACTGTCATAACTGTAATCAGAGTAAGAATGGATTGGACTTCGTTAAAGATAGAACAGGTATGTCAATGCATGAGATTCTATCTGAATCCGAAGTTCATGCAGATACAGTAGAAGATATTATTAAGAAATCATCTTTATACAAGAAGTTTAACCCTAAAGCTTTACCGGATGATAGTATAAACCTTTACGACAATAATCAGGTATCATTTTACAAAGAAAACCGTGTAGTACAGGATGCTTTAGCGTTTATCAATAAGAGACGCTTAGATACAGCTATTAACAAACCAAGAGCTTTGTGGTTAAGTTTAACTGACTACACACACAAGAATAGGGTAGTGTTTCCTTTTTATTCAGCAGATAGTACAGCTAAAGTGGAACACTATCAATCCAGGGCTTTATATAAAGAAGACGAAAACAAGGCAAAGTACCTTTCCAAGGCAAATAGTGAGAAGGGTGTGTTTAACTTAGATAAGATAGAGCCCGACCTTGAATATATATTCCTTCAAGAAGGACCTATTGATGCTATGTTTTTACGTAATAGTGTAGCATTAGCTGGTATTCATCCAACAGAAGAACAACTACACAAAATTACAACTAAGTTTCCTTTTCATAAAATCGTTTATGTATTAGATAATCAGTGGTTAGATAGGACTTCTCATAAAGTAACCAAAGAGTTGTTAGATAAAGATCAATGTGTGTTTATCTGGCCTGAATCTCTTATTAGATTTAAAGACTTAAACGATCTTTGCGTGCATACCCAAAAAGACGAAATCAAACCTGATTTTATTATTAAAAATATGCATTGCGGTATGAAGGGGTTATTATATTATTCACAAATTAAATGCAAACAAAATAAAAACTTTATTAAAATATAATGCAGACAAGACTTATTGCAGTAACTCAGCCATTAATTAAAAGAATAGTCACACCAGAGGGCACTTTAAACCAACCGTACTTAACCGCGGAGGAATTTATTGTGTACTGTGCCAGAGTAAGTAATCCAAGTAATCAAAATAACGTTGAAACAGGTCCACGGCTTTTGCGTTATTGCGTAAAAAACCACCACTGGAGTATTTTTGAACAGGTTTCCTGTACGTTTCAAATCATTACGTCCCGAGCTATTGCAGCACAAATATTAAGACACCGCTCGTTTACGTTTCAAGAGTTTAGTCAGCGTTATGCATCAGCAACAGATTTTGAACCTATTGAATGGCGTAAACAAGGTAAAACTAATAGACAAGCAGGAGATGAACCTGTTACATTATCTGAACATTTACAGTTTAACATAGAGCAGTTACAGCTACATATCAAAAATACATATGAACAGTTAGTAAAAGAAGGTGTAGCTAAAGAGGTAGCTCGTATGATACTACCTCTTAACACTCAGACCACTATCTATATGACAGGTACATTACGTAGCTGGGTACATTATCTTGATTTACGCTGTGCAAAAGAAACTCAAAAAGAGCATAGACTGATAGCTTTAGACATAAAAAAACGTCTCGAGGAAGAATTCCCAGAGACGTTTAAAGTGCTAAATGAGATTAACGAGGCGAGTAAACGTCTTTAATCTTCTTTTCAGAAGTAATAACTACTGACTTAAACACTTCTGCTAAACCGCGTAGATTTTCAGCTAATTTAGTAATACGCTTTTCTTCACGACGTACAATACCACGGAAAGGAACTGAATTCTTAATTTCTAATTGATTGATTTGAGTGTTTAAGCTTTCTGGCCCTGTACCGTTAATAAAGTGTGCCATCTCTTCAAGCTTTTGAATCCATTCATGAGCTGCTTGAATACCAGTTGTGTCAATAGTATGTTGTGGATTATCTGGTGTTTCAAAATCTTTTGGATTTGTACCTTTGTCTAATGACTTTTCCCAAGCTGCTGTGTCATCGTTTTGTGCTGGTGCATCAGCTGCAGGGGCTTCCATTACATTTTCTTTTAATCCTTTTATGTTCTTTGCAAATTGTGCCATGTGCTTTACATGAGAATTTTTGCTATGTAAAGCTTTGTTTAACTTAGCTGCTGGAATCTTTTCACCTTGTTTTACATGTAATGCTTTATGTAGACCGCCTTTTTTAGCATGAGCATGCTGGATCCATTTTTTATCTTCTGGAATTGTACCAGTAGTATTGGTAATTTCTTTACCGTCTACTTTAGCCTTTTCACCTTTTTTAGTGCTATGTAATGCACCAGTAAAAGCATTACCTTCTTTATCTTCAGGTATTGTACCGGTGGTGTTAGTTACTTCTTTACCACCCACTTTAGCTTTTTCACCCTTTTTAGTATTGTGTAAAGCACCGGTAAAAGCATTACCTTCTGTTTCTTCACTAAGAGCTTTCAAAAATTTATTTGCAAACGTAGACATATATACATATTATTTATCAAATCACATTGAATTTTCTCATTTATAACTTAAAATACACATATGAATAAAGCATTAGTTATATTATCAGGCGGTATGGATAGCACTGTGTTACTACACTATGTAACTAAAACACTTAAGCATGATGAAGTATACGCCGTTACGTTTAATTATGGTCAACGGATTGCTCGAGAAATCGATTGTGCAAGGTTTCAAGCTAAAGCATGCAATGTTAAAGAGCATAAAGTCATTGATATGGATTTCTTTAGAGATATCTCTACTATGTCTGCATTAACTAATAAAGACTTAAAGATACCAAAAGCTAAAGATGATATTGGTAACGCTCAACCTTTAAGTTATGTTCCTTTTAGAAACCTATTATTATTAACGAGTGCAGCAGGTTGGGCTGAATCTATTGGTGCACAAGACCTGTTTTATGGTGCTGTAGAAACCGATGACTTTAGTGGCTATTGGGATTGTACTTCAATGTTTTTAAATAAAGTTAATGACATTTACGGTCTTAATCGCAAGAATACTATTAAGGTTAATGCGCCGTTTATGCGTTATTCTAAAGAAGAAGTAATTAAGACTGGTATTGACTTAAAAGTAGACTTTAGACAAACACATACCTGTTACGAAGGTACTGATCCTGCTTGCGGTGAATGTGTATCGTGTGCTGCACGTATCAAAGGTTTTATTGACAACAAAGCTATTGACCCTATTAAATATTCACGTAATATTCCTTGGGAACAATACGATTGCAAACCTTTAACTTATTTAACATAACATGTGCGGTATAGCTGGTTCAAAATATAAAGATAAAGCTTTTAACCTGTACAAAGATAATCTTACAAGAGGTTATTATAGTTCAGGCGCATTAACATTAGACTCTAATGATCAATACCACATACATAAAACTGAAGGTATTTTTAACGAACCTATAGACTATTTTAACCCGCCGGGTATAGACACTCATGGTCGCTACTTTTTATATCATTCTCGTGGCCCTACTGTTGAAACAAAATCATTTGAAGCAATTAACAATCACCCGTTCACATATGGCGATTGGATTGTGGCTCATAACGGTATTATTAGTAATTTTGAGAGTTTGTGTAGAGAGTATTTTCCTGACGAAGATTTTACCGGTAGAACTGACAGTTGTATTATACCGCGTATGTTAGAAATAAAGATAAAAGTATCAGAAGCTATGGAATCTCTTAAAGGTACATATGCTATATGGGCTTTTAATAACAAACACAAGAAAACTTACTTAGCCAGAAGTGCGAGTACATTATTTGCTAATCCAGTTACAGGGTGTTTTTCGTCTACCGAGTTTGAAGGTAGTGAATCCTTAAAAGAGGGAATTGTATACACATTACAAGATTACAATAGTATAGTGCCTGCAGGTAGATTTAAGCACAAGTCTCCATACTTTGTATTCTAAGTATAGGGAAATGGCTTTAAGAAAAACATCAGACCGTAATACCGCTATAGACTATATTAACAGGGATATAGTTAACGTAAAAGAAGATCTTGCCAATATTAGTAAGATTGTACGGGATGGTAATGGCCACCCAAGTTTAATGCAACAAGTTGCAACAATTAATAATGACTTGTTACATTTAAGAGCAGAAATAGATAGTCGCTTTAACGAAAACCGTGACTTAATGGAAGTATATCACAACGAAATATACACTACTGTAAACAAATGCGAGGCCAAACATAAAGAAAAGCAAGGCTTACATTGGCACATGCAAACAGCTATTTGGGTTGCTTTAATAAGTAGTGTTACCGATCTTTTAATTCATTTTTTCGGTAAATAGAGTAGATTTGTTAAGAGAAGTAGCTATACTCTTCTTATATATGAAGGGTATACAATTAACTATAGAAGAAAAACAACTACTGGTAGAAGCTTTATTATTTTCCAGCATTACAGATATCTGTGCAGAGTGGACACCAAAACAAAATCAGATAATGGTTGATCTTGCTAAGAAACTCAACAATACTGACGTTAAACTTAACAACATTTATTTGTTTGAGGGTGGCCCGTTTGACAATCCGGTGTTAGCTGAGAACACTAAGAAAGCATTTACCAATCTTCCTTGCAGTAGTGTTATTACTGACTAATGAACGTATATCTTAGTTTTTGTTCTACCGCTACTTCGTATTCTGATTTAAAAAACAGAAATAAAAACACTATTGTAAACAGCGAAAGTTTAAATGGTGTTACAGTTACAAACGGGGTTTTTAATAATAAAACCTCTATAGCTAAAGTTTATAACTCTTATATTGATACATACAAAAATGAAGACTGTATATTGGTTTTAGCTCACGATGATGTTCTTATTACTGATAAGAACTGGTTAACTAAAATTAAACAAGGTCTTGACAAGTACGATGTAGTAGGGTTAGCTGGTGGTAGTGACGCTACTATCAGACAGCCTTGTTTATGGCACATTATGTGTCCAAGAGATACTCATAGCGGTACGGTAGGTCACACCATAGACAATAAAACATTTAAAACACACTTTGGTAAACCAGGTAGGGTATTATTGCTTGACGGTTTGTTTTTAGCATTCAACCCTAAAAAGATCGCTGCTGCTGGAGTTAGATTTGATGAATCGTGCCCGGCTAAGTTTCATTTTTATGATATTGATTTTAGCTTACAGTGTAACAAAGCTAAATTAAAACTCGGTACCTTTAATATTGACGTTATACATGCCTCTCCTGGGCTTAAATCTTACACTAAAGATTGGCTTGATGGTCAAGACTGGTTTATAAACAAATTTAACCGTGGAGAATATTAAAATTTATATTAACATACAATTATGATTATTACAGACCAAAAAATATACAACGGCGATTTCATACACAAGCGTTTTGCTTATAAGTATTTTAGAGATCGTACTTTACCTATCGGTAATATTGTTAGCTTTGTTGCTCCGGTTGAAGTAACTATTAATCTTATTGATTTAGAAGACTCATTAGAGAAGGATTATATCTATAGTGATTCTATGATTAACTTCTGTTGGGAAATACCTAACTTAGACCCGTTTGGTGCAGTATGCTTTCAGCGCTTATTTAACACCTCAATAGCTAATATTCTTCATAAGATTATTAACAAGCCTATTGAAATGAAGGGTGATGATATTATGGTGCATGCTGAATTTACACAAGGCGGAGTAGTACAACAAAAAGGCAAAGCATCAGTTAGTATTACGTACTCAAAAGACAATGTATCTATTGGACACACCGGGGTTAACTTAGTAGCCGGTAAACAAGCACCTGCATTTGCTTTTAGTACAAATTTAACTCCAGAACAAACAGTTAAATTCCAGAATGCAGTTATTGATCAGTTTTATAGCATGGTAGACAATATTTTTATTGCTACAACTAAGATTACTGTTTAATGTTCGAATATTTAAACAAAATACTTTTTAAGACTAAGGGACTTGATACTTCTAATATTGACGAAGTAAAAGAGTTTCAACCTTATTTGATACAGCGGTGGTGCTCTATGTATTCACCGCAAGTATCTAATCTTGTTAACCAGACAAGCAATAGAGTGTGGCCAGTATTAGATAATAATACTGCATGGTTTAATTATTTACATGGAGTTATACCTGCATGTAAATTTAAACGCACTTCTTATATAAAGAAGAAAAAAGAAACTGAATCCGTTACTAATAGTAAACAAGCTGTAAAGACCCTTGCCAATCACCTTGAAATTTCAGCAAGAGAAGTAAATCAATATATAGAATTATTTAATTTAAAATTACCAAATGAAAAAAAGCCTACAACACAAGATTGAGAGAGATATTAAGCAGAGTGGTTTAAACCAAGCCGATCAAAACAAAGCCCTTGAAGCTAATGAGGCAGTTGAGACAGATCTTACAAAAGGCATGGTAAGACTTGAAGACTATGCAAATAGTGATTTAAATCTTAAAAGCTGGAAACTTACTTCAGTATTAGACGACATTCTCTTTTGTCAATTTGCAGATACAAATGATGATGGTACAATGATTCGTAGAGGTGACATCTGGATACCTATTAATGCTGTTAATCAGGCATGGCGTGTAGCTAAAGTAATTTTAGCAGGACCGCGTGCAAAGGTTAAACCTGGTCAGCATGTTATTTTTCCAAGCACTTTCGGGCTAAAAGCAAGTAACGTTAATAACCTAAAAAATATTGTATTTCTCAATGAAGATCGTATTTTTGGTGTAGCGGAACCTGAAGATACATACGATAAGTATGTTAAATGAGAGTTTCTCAAACAGCATTAGCAGCCCTACTTTCGAAGAATGCTGTAGAAATTAAATTTGTCAGAAGACGCCCTGTTACTGGCGAGCCTATTACAAGAAGAATGCTTGCTACTAATGATACTATTTTGCTAAATAGTTCAGCTGGAAGGACTGCGCTTAACTTTAAACCAGCCACCGGGCATCTTAAATTCAATCCACAGACTAAAGGATTAGTACTAACTTGGGATATTTTTATGCAAGATTATAGGTTAGTGCCTGCAGAATCTGCTGATATTGTTAGTGTTATACCTACAACACCACCAGAACAGTTCTGGAAATATTTCAGTGAGGTATTAAGTAGAATGTCTACAGCCGATAAAGAACGGTTTATGGACAAATAAAATGCTTAATAATATCGATAACGACCTTAAAAATTACTTTCAAAAAAATATAGTTTTAACCCTTAGAAGTAAGCAATACAAAAAGGGAAAACTTATTAACTTTAAACTTTCTGGATGTTATTTATCTCTTATAATGCTTACCGAAAAGAAAAAGGAAACATTTGAAATTCCTTTCCCTTTTAACATAAAAAGAGAACCAAATAAGTTAGTTTTTGATTACACGCTTGAATCCCTGGCGGAACAAGATTTTGAATTGTTAGTTAATTTGAAAGCTACCAATCAAGTTAAGAAATGTAAATTTTTTAATACGACTCTTACAATTTCGTCATTGAACTAATTTAAATAGGGTCTATTATTATTAAATGGACCTTATTAAACCTTTGTTAGATTATTTTCCTGCGGGATATAACCCGAGGCCTCATCAAATAAAAGGCCTACAGGATATTGAGACAGCTATAAAGAAAGGAAAGAAGTTTATTATAGTACAGGCTCCTACTGGTTCAGGTAAATCATTTATAAGCAAGACACTTGCCAATGCAACAGATGAATGTGATACTGAATTTAAGAACTTAGTGTTTAATTACCATGCTTATGATGAAGACTATATTGATGTGATGGCTCGGTTTCCGGTGCACGGTTTATTTGCTTTAACCACTACCAAAGCACTACAAAATCAGTATAAAGAGCTATTTAACGAGTCGTCTATATTTAAAGGTAAGAGTAATTATCAGTGTGATGTGGATGAGAGCTTCACTGTAGACTTTGCACCGTGTGTAATTGCACAAAAGATGAGAAAAGAGTGTTGGGAAGAACATAGATGTCCATATTATGAATCTCGTAATAGTGCTTTAATAGAAAAGTTTACAGTATTAAATTACGCTTCTTTTTTTAATCTACCCAATCATTTAAAACATAGACAAGTTATAGTAGCAGACGAGTGTTCTGAGTTAGAAGACGAAATTGTAAAGAACTTCTCTACAGTTATTGATTATCGTAGATTAACACAGAGTGATATAGAGTTTAGTAAACTAACTACAGATAACCCAAACAAAGCACTTGGTTGGTTAACAGATTTAGCTTCTTCTATAAAAGAAGGTATTGATTCTAAAGCTAATCGTTCTCGCTACGATAATAACAAAATGGAGCTCATACAACAGCAGTTCAGAAAAGATCTGTATGAATCTATTATTAATACTATTGATCATTGGGAAGATACACAATACATTATCGAAAAAGATGCTGAGAAAGCTATTTTTACCCCTCTAAAGATTGATAAGCTTAGTGGCTGTTTGTTTAATTATGCTGAAACCGTAATCTTAATGAGCGCAACTATTGTAGATAAAAACATATTTGCAAAGACATTAGGTATTACTGATTTTGAATATGTAGAGATTGAATCTACATTTGACCCTAAAAAGAGCCCTATTTATTGTCATACCAAGTTCCCGTTGAATCATAAGTTAATGGAAAAGAACTTACCACCTGTATTAGATATAGCTCATACATTAGCTGATAGCCATAAAGGTGAGAAAGGTATTGTTCATACGCATTCATTTGCTATTACTCAAGCTGTACAAAGAAAACTTAAAGGTAAAAGGTACCTATGTAGAGAAGAGGGTACAACCAATGAAGACATTATTAAAGAACATATGTTAAGACCGGATGATACGGTTTTAGTTAGTCCTTCATTAACTATGGGGTTAGATCTTAAAGGGGATTTGGGTAAGTGGCAGATTATTATAAAACTACCTTATCCCTCTTTAGGTGGTAAGAGAATTAAAAAGCTCTTTGAAGAAGATCCAGGTTGGTACAAAATGCGCATGTTTATCGCTTTAATACAAGCCTGTGGTAGATGTACCAGAAGTGTAGAAGATGAAAGCGTAACTTACATATTAGACGGTTTATCCGCTAAAACTATAATAGATAATAAGAAGATCTTACCCAAACACTTCTTAGATCGTATTGTATAAGTATATAAGTGCAGAATTATACATATCATTGGGAGGTAAGGGATTTATTAACGCAATTTCTCCAGGCATTTGACGGAGCGATAGTAAAGCGTTATGATAACAATGGTAAAGTGGGTAACAACGTAGCTGTTCGTTATGTATATGCACCTAAGCAGAGAGTGTTGTTTGACTTAATAGATAAAGCTCAAAACTTTACTCTACCGGCTGTTGCGTTTTGGATATCTAATATTTCCAGGGATCAGAATCGAGTATTTAATAAAATATACGGTCAATTTAATTTAAACCCTAACACGGGTGGTGTTTCTACTTCTAACCAAAACCTTCAACCGGTACCGGTTAATATTGAGGTTAATGTTAGTATTATGACTCGTTTTCAAAACGACATGGATCAGATTTTAAGTAATTTTGTTCCATATAGTGATCCTTATTTTATTATTTCGTGGCAAAGAGAAGGTATGACTGGTATTGAGATTCGTTCAGATGTACTTTGGAATGGTACTCTTAATATGACGTACCCAACCGATCAAAACGCTTCACAACCAACCCGGGTTACATGCGACACATCATTTACGATTAAAGGATGGTTGTTTAAAGCAGACGCCAACACAAAGGGTAGAATATTTAAAATAGATACTAACTTTAATCCTGTATCAGCAGTACCTTTATTAGAAAACTACGAATCTTTAGTTAACCCTGAATATACAGAATCGTTTGTTGTGTCTGCTGTACCACAATTACCATACGTTAGTAGATGGATCACACATCAAGGCTTATCTGGTAATATAGGCATACACGGTAACATGCTATCTCACACTAATAGTATATTTTTAAGCGCAAATACACACACTATGTTTGGTAACGGTACAACATTTACACCATTTGTGTCTACAGATATGTTATCTCTTTCTTACCCCACACTTACAGGGGTTGTACCTATTACAGACTACATACCTTTAAATGATAATTTTATCTCATTAAATTACCCCGCTCCTTCTGCAACAGGTTATTTTGATATAATTATTGCAAACGATGCTGGCTACACATTCCTATCTAATAGTGCATATAATATTCACTATTCAACTCAATACCCTTATATTTCAGGTATACAAGTAGTTAATACTTAATAACAGGTACGTCGACTTGGCCAAACATGGGCGGTTATGTTGCTACAAGCTTTAATACAGACCATACTGCTGCATCTGCGACAGCTCCTTTTACGGCTTATAGTTCTACTTTACCATTTTTCCAAATACTCGGTACAACAACAAAGCAGTGGTAATTTAACAAATCCAGTATATAATAACGTTTAACAGTGTAAATATTAACAATGGCTGACAACGTACAACCCAATTTCTTTACAAGGTCATTTAACAACCTTGTTAATAGGTTACCGTATACAGGTAATAATCAAGTAATTAACAACGTAAAGGAATTAAACCCTAAGTTTGAAGATTTCTATAAGATAGGTAGTTCTGCTAAAGAAAAAGTATACAAACAGGCAGTATCTACCGCACAAGATAATCCAATGATTCCTTCTTTAGAGGGAGTTGTCATTAATAAAGCATATCATGATTACCTTTATGCGTTAGTAGATACAGATAAACCAAAGCGTATTGCTGATTATCGTGTTATGGCTTCTTATGCAGAAATTAGTCATGCACTGGATGAAATTTCAGATGAATTTTTAGTAAAAGATGAAAAAGGAAAGTACATAAACTTAAAAGTGTCTGAAGGTAAAGACGAAGTCATTGTTAAAGAACTACAAAAGAACTTTCACAGTTTAATTGAACAGTTTAATTTAGAGAATAAAGGCTTCGAGTACATTAGAGCAATTCTTATTGATGCTGAGTTGTTTTTTGAAAACGTAATTAACGAGAACAAAAAAGACGCTGGTATTATTGGTGTTGTTCAAATACCTACAGAATATATTAACCCTATATACGATAACATTCAAAATATGTTAATTAAAGGGTTCTTATTGCGTAAACCTAAAATCGATATAGATACAAACAATAGATACACAACAAAACAAGAATTAATACCTTTAGAGCGTCACCAGGTTACGTATTTTCATTCTCATGTATGGAACGAACACAAAACGATTCGTTTACCATATCTTGAAGTGGCACGTAGAGCATATAAACAATTAAGCTTAATTGAAGATAGTATTGTTGTTTATCGTTTAGTTAGAGCACCAGAGCGTTTAGTATTTAAAGTAGACGTTGGTAATATGCCTGGACCTAAAGCAGAAGCGTATATGAAGCGCTTAATGCAAAATTACTGGTCTCGTAGAACATACGACAACGATCAAGGTGCAAATGTTAATGTGTATGATCCACAATCCATGTTAGATAGCTATTGGTTTGCAAAAAGACCAGATGGAAGTGGTACAGATGTTACACAACTACAAGGTGGTGCAAACTTAGGTCAATTAGATGATTTAAATTACTTTGTTAAGAAGTTATATAAAGCCTTACGTGTACCAACAAGTCGTTTAGATCCAGAAGCTAAGTTTGCTGATGGTACTGAAATTTTAAGAGAAGAACTTAAGTTCGCTTTACTTATTATACGTTTTCAACGTCAATTTGCTTCTACATTAAAAGAAACGTTTATATCGCATTTAAAGTTAAAAGGTTTGTGGGATCAGTACAAGCTTAAAGATCACGATATTAACGTTGCATTTAACCCGCCTACGTATTTCCATGCTGCAAGAGAAGCTCAAATACATGAGCTAAAGTTTAAGACATTAAGCGATATTATTCAAACAGAAGCTGTATCAAAATCATATGCTTTAAAGAAGTATATGAACTGGACAGACGAAGACTTAAAGGTTAATAGAGAGTGGCAAAAGAAAGATGCTGCCTTTACGTTTGAATTAACTCAAATCACTAATGCTGGTACTAACTGGCGTCAAGGTATTACCGGTGGTGGTGCAGCAGGTAGTGAAGGTGGCGGTGGCGGTGGGAGCGGCGGTGGCACACCTCCAGCATTTGGTCCTGGACCGGGTGGTGGTGGAAGCGCATTACCACCTCAAGGTGGTGAAGCACCAGCGGGCGGTGAAGCACCAGCAGGTGGAGAGGCTCCAGCAGGACCTGAAGCAGCGGGCGGGGCACCAAGCGCACTTCCAGGCGCTCAATAACTACCCCATAAAAAATCCGGGGGGTTCTTGATCCTCTTGACGTGTGTTCATTAACTGATCTTCAAGGTCTTTCTTTTCAGTAACACCTTGTGTCATTAACGTATCATATTGTAGTGTACCACTACCAAATAATTGTGTACCGCTGAATTTACCACGCGTATTAGCGATATTAATCTTTATAAGTGCTTTAGCATACTCCATTACCCAGCGCTCTTTAACAAGATCTTTAATAGGTCTTTCTACTCTACAACTAACTGTAGCCCAATACCGATCAGTATTAGCTGCTACTACTGGATCTGGTGTAATACGTAAAACTTGAGTACGTGGATCAAATCTAAAATAAGGTTGTTGTGCAAACACCTTTTCACGAGTCTTTAACCAGTCTTTTAAGATGTGCCACGAAATAACGTCAAACGCCTTACTACCTAAACTATAAGCAAAGTGCATTTGTTGTGCCATTGATTGTTCAATAGTAAACAGTGTGTTAACACCGTTATTAGTACCAACAGTAAATGAAGTAACATCGATTACTTTTCTGTAATCGTTTAAATCGACATCCCAACCAGATTGAAATGTAGAACTCAAGGCAGATACTTCTGGGTTTAAAGTATTATTAATAAGTGTGTCCATTCTTATACCCTGACCGCCTGTATAGAGATTGCTATCAAATACGATTAGTTCTTCCGTACCTGGAGTAAACTTTGTATACATTTCAATAGCATATGCAATCATGTCATATGCTGCCACGCACGCAATTTCAAGGTTAATTACAGGTGCACCGAGTTGAAAGAAGATACGCTCTGCAAGCATATCATAGCTTTTAATTCTACTATTTAAATTAGTAGATAGAAAGTCTGCAGGACCTACAGTGCTGGAAGGATTAGCCATATCGCTAATACTTACTTAGCATCTAATAATTTTAATAAGGTGTCCATTACTTCTTGAGCACTAACAAATGCATCTTGAATATAATCACATTGTTCCCACAACCAAAATTGCTTTTCTCTTAGATAACGCTCACTCTTTAACATATTAAGGTTACGGGTATATCCAAAGATTTTAGGGTCTGATTGACTGAATATAACAATACCTCGTTTGAGTTTATAATATGCACATAGATGTTGTAAGAAACTATCTACAGATATCCAAGTATCACTCTCATTAACAAGGTCTTTTATTTGAGTTAGAGACAAGTTTTGCCTAAAATCTGTTACTCCCTCTACTACTACATCTTTGGAAGAGCCTATTTGAACAACCTTGATACCAGCATTATTCATTAACGCTACTAATTCTTTCCAATATGGAAAGTTCTTAGGGTTTGTATTGCCGTTGCGTAAAGCTTGGGCGTATGGACTTATTAGTACTTGTTTCATGTTGCGTATGCTACTTTATAGGCTTCTGTTAAAGATTTTTTCCAATTCATGTGATCCATCCAAGCATATATATTATACTCTTCTACTTTTACAAATGCTGCACAGTCCGCTAAGCTTATTACTTCAATACCTTCTTCCCCCTCAAAAACAGCAGGGTAACAAGCACCTATAACAAGTTTTGCGTGTTTGTGTTTTTCTTTTATAGCAGGTAATGCGCTTCTAAAAGCATAGTGATCACCAATACCGCTATCTAATGGAATAACCTTAACAGGTTTAGTTTTTATATTCCATTTTTTAATATATTCTATGAATATATTTTCATCATCTTGAAACTGTTTAATTTGATTATCACTTCTAATACCGCCAGCCCCATAACGCATGTGCCAGGTCTTAACCCTGGTCAATACTACTAATCTCCATCCTGCTCTTTTCATTTCATACGTGAAGATTGTTTCTTCTCTATGACCTACTTTAGATAGTCTTAAATCGTAGCCGTGTTTGCCTGCTTCTCTACGGAACAAAAATGTACTACCCTGTAAATGGTCTACATCTATATAGGAATGGGTGTTTGTATCACGCCACTGTATATTCATACCTAAAAATATGTCTTCTATTTTATTAGAAGCTAATTTATGACCGATATCTGCTTTAGGGTCTAATATAAGCGGTCCTACCGCGCCAATCTTATCATCTGATTGTATATAATTAAACAAATCTGATAATGTGTTTGTTTCCATTACATTATCATCATCTAAACGCCATATATACTCTGAGGTAACATCAGTTAGTGCTTGCTGGTGATTCCATATTTGACCTTTACGTGCACCAGGCTTAACTTCCCAAACCATGCCCACTCTATTCATAAGAGTGAACAGATTTCTATATATTTCATTATTTCTTAAATCTTCCATTACGTCATTATCATCATATATGATGAGACGGTAAGGTTTAAGTGTTTGATTAGCTAACGACGTTAGCACTAATGGTAGTGTTGTATTGAACCTACCTTTAGTAGAAACTGTTGCTGTTACTTTATCTGTTATCATAAAAGTGGTCTATGTGCTTGTATTAATAATTGATCAGTACCTTCTTTTTGTGTACCGGTTATCGAAAACCCGCTACCTATAAATGCTTGACATACTACCGCCGCGTTAATGTGTTTTATTAGTGCTACTACTCTTCCACCTTTACGTAAAACTCTATACCACTCATTTGTATAATTAGGTAATAAAGTTAAGGGTATATCTTCAAATGAATCTATAAGAGCTATTTCTTCAATTGTATTTCTATCAAAAGGTAACGCACTCCAATCCCCTATAATATCACTACTTGGTGCTGTTTTATGTACTTTAATAAAACTACTTAATAAGTTAGGATCGTTGCGTGAGGTTAAATGTAATCTTGCAAGTGGATTATACTTCTTCAAATTGATTAAACTATTGCGTTTAAAAACAACACTACTATAATTCTCTACATTTTCAAACGTGCCTTCTGCATAGTGATAAATCGGAAAATTACCTGCTACTATTTTATTATCTTTTCTTTCTAAATTCGTATTGTATGGTACAACTTGTATCTTTAGCCCTTGTTGTTTTGCTCTAATACAGTAATCAATATCTTCTCCGCTACCCGGTGAGTATACTTCATCTAATATACCAACACTATTAATAACACGTCTTGGTATCATAGCACAGAAGAATATAATAAACTTTTGATTAGTAATTTTATCATCTTGCCACAAAGGCCCGGTAACGCCCATTTGCGGGTCATCAATAAATGGTTGTTCAAGCATTTCCAACCACTGATTAACGTTTTGCTCTAAAAGTACGGTATCGTTGTTTAATAATACTACATACTCTCCTACAGAAGCCTTAATACCTATATTAGTAGCTTTAGTGTATCCTAATCCCTCTTTCTCATCAATAAGCTTAATACTTGGATATGTAATTGATAGCTCCTTTACATATGATGCTGTATTATCCACACAACCGTTAGCTACAACAATAACTTCAGTGTTATTTAAATCCGTATACTTAATAATACTTTGTAAACACGGTTTAAGAAAGTCATCCAAATGGTTGTAAGTTGGAATGACTACACTATATTTGGGAGAAACCATGCTTTATATTATGATAGTCCATAGAAAAAGCAAGGAGTTACATAAATAATATAAGCAACATGTTACTTAAGTTAATAACTCAAAATCCAATTACGGAAGGTCTTGATTACCTTATTGAAGAAGGTAACAAAGATAAGCCATCGACAATGTACATTGCAGGCACCTATATGGTAGCTGGCGAAAAGAACCGTAACAATCGTATTTACGATATTGACGAGATGACGAAGGAGGTAGAGCGCTACAATCAAGAATTTGTTAAAGCTAACCGCGCTATGGGCGAGCTTGAGCACCCACAAAGTGCTACTGTTAATAGTGAACGTGCTTGCCATCTTATCACTGAATTGCGCATGGATGGTAATATTTGCCGTGGTAAGAGCAAAGTACTAAGCACTCCATTGGGTGAAATTTTAAAGAGTTTAATTAGAGACGGTGTTAAAGTTGGTGTTTCTTCCAGAGCGCTTGGCGAACTTGAAGAAAGGGCTGGTGTTAACCATGTTAAGAACATGAAGCTTATCACTGTTGACGTAGTTGCCGATCCATCCGCTCCAGGAGCATTTGTTGATGGTATTTTAGAGTCAAAGTCTTTTATAGCCAAAGGTAACAACTTTTATGAAGAAGTATATGACACTTTTGAAGGTAAACTCAAATCATTACCTAAAAAGGATGTTGATCTTTATTTAAGAGAGCAGATCATACACTTTATCAATTCAATTAAATAATATGAACAATAAGCAAAACATCGCAAAGTTTATTGACAATGTAGCTCGTAACGACTTTAAGAAAGCCGATAACATGCTTACTGTTGTAGTAAACGAAAAAATTAAACAACGTATCCGGGAAGCAGACAAAAAGCTTTCAACAGGATCTAAGTAAAATCTGGATATTAGTCCTGTTTTTTAACATCATTTTATATAAGTATAACTATCATATATGAGCCAAGACATTAACACTCTTTTAAAAGAAGCTACTAAGGATTTACTTTCCGAAGAAACCCTTAAGGCTATTTCTGAAGCAATCGAAGCTAAGGCTTCAGAAAAAACACAGCTCGCTGTTGAAGCTGCTCTTGTTAAACAAGATGAAGATTATTCAAACAAGCTCGAGCAGGTATTAGAAGCTATTGATGCTGACCATACAGAAAAGCTTGACAAGATTGTTTCTCGTATTGATGAAGCACATGCTGCTAAATTTAAACATGCTTTACAATCTATCGATGAAGCTCATAGTGCAAAATTAGTTAAACTTGTAAAGCTTTATGAAAATGCTTTAAACAATGAAGCTAATAAGTTTAAAGACACATTAGTAGAACAGCTCTCCAATTATATCGATCTTTATATTGATAAAGCAATTCCTGCACAACAAATTGCTGAAGCTACTGAAAATGCACGTTCTCGTAAGATCGTTTCAGAAGTAAAACGTTTAGTAGGCTTAAGCGATGAATTCGTTAATGAAAACATTAAAGAAGCTTTATTAGATGGTAAGAACCAAATTGATGAAGCTAATGAACAAATCAAAAAGCTTCAAGGTCAATTACAGCTTGTTACTGAAAAAGCTGAAAACGCTGAAAAACAATTATTCTTAGAAAAGAAACTTGAAAACTTTCCAAAAGCTAAGAAAGATTATATGCTCCGCGTTCTCAGCGAAAAGAAAATAGAAGCAGTTAAAGAAAACTTCAATTACGTAGCAGAAATGTACGATAAGAAAGAAGAAGATGACGTTCAAGTTCTTAAAGAATCCACATCTTATAAAACTAAAGGTGTTGATGTTGCTCAACCAGAGGCTAAGAAAGTATTGAGCGAATCCAAGTCTTATTCTTCAGCTGAATCATTTGCAGAAGAAGGTGCACAACAAGTTGCTAACCTTTACGTATCTGAGTTTACTAAGAAAAAGTACTAATAAATAAATCAGATTTTTATACAAAAGCCTCCAGAAATGGGGGCTTTTTTTATAAATATATCTACACGTTGAAGTTCTGTTAATGAACTTGAGATATTGTTAGTTAAAAAAATATTAGTTATGAAATCAATTAAACCTTCACAATCTTACATCAATCAGGATCGTGCAGCAAGCTTACTCAAAAAGTGGGCTCCATTGCTCGAGCATGCTGATGATGCAACTCCAGCGATCAAAGACGATCACACAAAGCTAAACACAGCTATCCTTCTTGAAAATCAAGAACAATGGTGCTTAAACGAAGCTTCCAACACCGCAGGTGCTGGTGGCGCATTCGGTAATGCAGGCTCCATGGGTTTCGGTGGTAAGCCATCAGGTGACTTCTATGCTACTGGTGATGCTCGTCTGCCAAAGATCCTTATTCCGATGATCCGTCGTACTTTCCCAGAATTGATCACAAACGAAATCGTTGGTGTTCAACCTATGAGTGGTCCTGTTGGTCTCGCATTTGCTCTACGTTATCGTTATGAAGACACCCCACTCGGTGCTACAAGCCCAGACGGTGGTTATGGTGCCGCTTCAAACAACGTTCAAGGCTGGACAGCAGCTTCACAAGGAACTGAAACAGGCTGGAACTATTTAAATACAGCTTATACAGGTACTTCTGCTTCATGGTTATCCGGTGGTGCTACAGCAATCACAGGTTCAGAAGCATTCCAAATTGCAGGTCTTTCAAACGGTTCTGCAGATAACGGTGTTGCTCAGCTATTAGCTGGTTTTGAATTAAGCTCAAACATCCCTCAGATGGTTGTTGCTTTTGAAAAGACAGCAGTTGAAGCTGGTACACGTCGTTTAGCAGCTCGTTGGTCCGTTGAACTTGAGCAAGATCTCAAGAACATGAACGGTATCGACGTTGACAATGAATTAACGAACGCTATGTCGTACGAAATTCAAGCTGAAATCGACCGTGAAATGATTATCCGTATGTGCCAAGTTGCTATCAACGCTGGTTACGGTCAAGGATATTCAGTATGGTCTCCAATCTCAGCTGACGGTCGTTGGTTAGGTGAACGTAACCGTGACTTCTATGCACGTGTTATCGTTGAAGCTAACCGCGTTGCTATACGTAACCGTCGTGGCGCTGCAAACTTCATTGTTGCAACACCTCGCGTTTGCGCAATGTTAGAAATGCTTCCTGAGTTCCAATGGTTCCCTGTCCAAGGTAATGTCAACACTCAACCTGTTGGTATCGCTAAGGTAGGTACAGTTGGTGGACGTTTCAATGTTTACCGTGATACACGTACAGAAGCTCAATATCAAGTCGGTTCCCGTACAAGCCCATTAGAGTATGCTCTATTAGGTTATAAGGGTGCTGAATACTATGATACCGGTATCGTTTACTGCCCATACATCCCAGTATTGGTACAACGTACAATCGGACCTAATGACTTCAGCCCACGTGTTGGTTTAATGACCCGTTATGGCGTTATTGACCACATCTTCGGTGCAGCATTATACTACCACTTAATCATTGTAACAGGATTACATCAATCCTTTACACCTGGTACACAAAGCGTATTCCTCTAAGAGGTCTACACTTTGTAAAAAGTGTTCTAAAAAGAACCCGCGTCGCAAGACGCGGGTTTCTTATTGCTTATTTGCAACCCTGAGTAATTAATAACAATGAAAGGTGTTACCATCTTAATACCAGCTTATAAGCCAGTAAGTTTATTACAGACTTGTGTGAACTCTATAATTGAAACCACCGATTTAACTAATACAGATGTACTGGTTGTGTTGAATGGTAGTGATAAAGAGAGTTTAATGTACTTAATAGGGTTAGATAACCCCGCGATTAAGTTCGTGTGGCACTCTGAAGCATTAGGTTTTACTAAAGCTACTAATATGGGGCTTAAAATGATTACTACACCCTATATTTTGTTAATGAACACCGATGTAAAGCTATTAAACTATTGGCCAAAAAATAAGTGGTTAGATGAACTTATAAACCCATTAAAGCAAGATAGTAATACAGCTGTTACAGGTGTTGCACCTATGACATTCTTACATAAAATCTATTTTCCCTTTTTCTGCGTAGGTTTATCCAGAGATATAATGGTTAAAATGGACTACCTTGATGAAGCATTCAGCCCTGGCTACGGAGAAGATTTAGATTATTGTTTAAGAATACAAAAAGCAGGCTACAAACAAAAACTTGTAGAAACTGATGCAGTAGCTGATCACGATAGAAAGATATATACTTCTACATATCCTATATATCATCCTGGACAAGGTTCGTTTAAAGAAGTTGGGCCGGAACTCGCATCAAGGGGATATCATATCGTGGTGAATAAACACTTCCCTTCTGAAGTGACTTAAACTAAGTATTTTATAGATGAGTAAAAAAAAGCGTCTCCAAAAACAAAAACAAACTCAACAACAAAATAACAACACTAATGATACAAAAGACAAAAGTCTAATAGTACATCAAGGTAATAAATTAGAGAGGCCGGTACAGATTCGACAAAGGCCGGATTTAACACAGAGACAAAAAGAATTTCTTAAACTCGCTTTAGACAATCATACAAAAATCGTATTTATTACAGGCCCGTCAGGTAGTAGTAAGAGCTTTTTAGCTACATTAGTAGCTTTGGAGCTTTTAAATTTAAAGAAGGTTTCTGATTTAATATATATTCGTAGTATAGTTGAGAGTTCAGATAATAAAATGGGATACCTCCCGGGCGATGCAGCAGAGAAACTATCACCATATCTTGAACCTTTAATGGAAAAGCTTGACGAATTGCTCTGTAAAGCCGATATTAACACATTAATGAAAGAAGGACGTATTGAAGGTAAACCAACAGGATATCTTCGCGGTCTTTCTTGGAATGCCAAAGCTGTTATTATGGACGAAGCTCAAAACAGTACATTTAGAGAGCTAACAACCCTATTAACACGTGTGGGTCAATTTAGCAAACTGTTTATATGCGGAGACCCAATGCAATCCGATATCAACGGTAAGTCTGGGTTTGAAAAAATGTGCAATGTGTTTAATGATGTTGAGAGTAAAGAAAAGGGTATCCATGTTTTTACTCTAACAGAGGCAGATATTGTACGTAGTGAAATTGTAAAATATATTGTAAAAAAGTTGGAGCTTTATAATAAAAAATCGTAACTTTTATAACTACATCAGTTATACTGGCGCCAATAAATTTATTTTTTCTTAGAGATAAAAATGTAAAAACACTTACAATACGTAAATAATATTCCCTGTACTAAAACTATGATATTCGACGAACAAATCTCTCGTAAACCTAATCACTATCCTTGGACAGAGGAATTTATCGAATCTATGCATAACGGATTCTGGACTCATAAAGAGTTCAGTTTCAAATCGGATGTGCAGCAGTTTAAAGTTAAGCTCAATGACCAGGAAAGGGAAATCATTATCCGTACTTTATCCGCTATTGGTCAGATTGAAGTAGCGGTAAAAACGTTCTGGGCTAAGCTTGGCGAGAACTTACCGCACCCATCTTTACAGGATCTTGGCTACGTAATGGCAAATACAGAAGTTATTCATAACAATGCTTATGAAAGGCTACTCACTATACTCGGTCTTGAAGACGTATTTGAAGAGAATCTTAAATTGGAATGGATACAGGGCCGTGTAAAGTATCTTAAGAAGTATACACATCGTTATTATAAAGATAAAAAGAAACAATATCTTTATGCTATTATACTCTTTACGTTGTTTGTAGAGAATGTATCACTTATGAGTCAGTTCTACATTATTAACTGGTTTGCACGTAATAAGAATCTGCTTAAGGATACTGATCAACAGGTTAAATACACTCGTAACGAAGAGCATATTCATGCTCTTGTTGGTATGAAGATTATTAACACTATTAGAGAAGAACACCCAGAACTCTTTGATGAAGAGCTTACAGAAAGAATTCTTGCTGAAGCTAAAGAAGCATATGAAAGCGAAGCAAAGATTATCGATTGGATGGTTAACGGCATTAATGAAGACGGATTAACTGCAGCTCATCTTAAAGAGTTTGTTAAAGACCGTATTAACGAATCTCTCAAGGGTATTGGTTTTCCAGAAGTATTTGAAACGGATTCTAAGCTTCTCAAAGATACTTCTTGGTTTAACGAAGAATTACTCGGTAATAATATGACCGACTTCTTCCACTCTCGTCCTGTAGAGTATTCTAAAAAGTCACAAAGCTTTTCAGAAGACGATTTATTTTAATAAAAAGTATAGTATAATATATAAAAATGAGTAACAAGAACATTTACTGGCTGAATAGCGACTCCCGCAAGTTCCTTGAACGTGGTTATCTCCTGGACGGAGAAACTGCCGAAAAGCGTATAAGAGATATAGCTGAAACAGCTGAAGACTATCTTAAACTGAAAGGCTTTGCAGATAAGTTTGAAGACTATATGCACCAAGGCTTCTATTCCTTGGCTTCTCCTATTTGGTCAAACTTTGGCCGTAACCGCGGTCTACCTATCTCTTGCTTCGGTTCATACATTGACGATGATATGGACGCTATTCTGTATAAGATTTCAGAAATAGGTACTATGTCAAAAGCCGGCGGTGGTACATCTGCTTACTTCGGTAAAATACGTCCTCGTGGTGCACCTATCTCGTCCGGTGGCGAGTCTACCGGGGTACATCATCAGTTAACTGTATTTGAAACACTAACAGATTATATTTCGCAAGGTAACGTGCGTAGAGGTTCATTTGCTGCGTACCTACCTATCGATCATAAGGATATTGAAGAGTTCTTAAAGATTAGAAGTGATGGAGACGACATACAAAATCTTTCTATCGGTGTTTGTGTAACCGATGAATGGTTGAAGTCTATGCTTGATGGTGATAAAGAAAAGCGTCGTATCTGGGGTTTAGTTATTAAAAAGCGTTTCGAGTCTGGTTATCCTTATATCTTCTTTACTGATAATGCTAATAATCAAGCACCACAGGTATATAAAGACAAGAACATTAAGATTAACCAAAGTAATCTCTGTACGGAGATTATGCTATCAAACGATAACGAAGAATCGTTCGTTTGTGATTTGTCTTCTCTTAACTTTGAGCAATGGGACAACTGGAAGAATACCGATGCAGTAGAAACATTAGTATACTTCCTTGATGCTGTAATGACTGAGTTTATTAATAAGACCGAGAAAATGAAGTTCATGGTACACCCAAGAAACTTTGCTATTAATCAGCGTGCGCTCGGTATCGGTGCTCTTGGTTGGCACACATACCTTCAATCCAAGATGATTGGGTTTGAAACAATGGAAGCAAAGCTACTTAATACTCAAATATGGAGTTTTGTTCGTAAGAAAGCAGATGCTGCTACAGCTCAAATGGCTGTAGAATATGGTGAACCACCTTTACTTAAAGGTTACGGTCGCCGCAATGTAACTACATTAGCTGTAGCGCCTACTACCTCCAGTTCGTTTATTCTCGGTCAAGCTTCTCCTTCAGTTGAGCCTCTCAACTCTAACTACTTTGTAAAAGACTTAGCTAAAGGTAAGTTTACGTATAAGAACCCTTATCTTGAAGCTTTACTTGAAACAAAGAAAAAGAATACAGAGGGGGTATGGAAGTCCATTCTCGTAAAAGGTGGTTCTGTACAACACTTAGAGTTTCTCACCCCAGAAGAAAAGGCTGTATTCAAAACTTTCGGCGAAATTAGCCAAAAAGAAATAGTAATTCAAGCTGCAGCTCGTCAAAAGTATATTGATCAAGGTCAATCATTAAACCTAATGATTCCACCTAACACTAAACCAAAAGATGTCAACGAGTTAATAGTATTTGCTTGGGAGAACGGTATTAAGAGTCTTTACTATCAACGCTCTGCTAATCCAGCTCAAGAACTTGCTCGTTCGATATTAACCTGTTCAAATTGCGAGTCGTAATGGGGCTTGAGTTAGATAATACACGCTGTGTTTGCAATAATATTTCGTATAAAGAAATTATACATCTTGTTGATAAACACGAAGATATAAATTCTATAGAAGGCTTGCAACAGTATTGTAATTGTGCGGACAGGTGTAGTAAATGTAGTGATGATGTCCAAAAAATTATTGATTTTTTTAGAAAAGAACAATAATTATTATTGCTATGAAACTAACTAACTACAATAGTAGCGCATACAGACCAACATCTCTCGTTGAACAACTATTCAACAGGGATCCGTTCGATCACCCTTTCTTTTGGGGTGACGTCAGCCGTACAGGAGATACTGTACGGTTTAAAGAAGGGGACGAGCTCACCGTAGAGGTGGATCTTCCCGGTGTACCTAAAGATAAAACAAACGTTACAGTAGAAGGTAGAGTTGTAACGATTGAAGGAGCTCGTAAGGTTATCCATAAAGGTGGAACCCAAGAAGAGACCTTTAGTCGCAGTTTTACTGTCGCTAATACGTTTAATCTTGACAAAGCTAAAGCCGTACAACAAGACGGTGTCCTTACTCTAACCTTTCCAAAAAATAAGGTAGAGTCTGGTGGCAAAAAGGTTATTGATATTGATTAACAACTTGGCAAGGTACGTGGGGGAGGGAGAAATCTCTCCCCTTTTTTATTGTAAGTATTAATATGAAAAAGTATTTTGTAATAGTATTAACATCCTTGTTTTTTGCAGGGTGTTTAGGCCTTCCTAAATTCAATACACCTAAAGTAGACACAACTACGTCTGCAGCGGTTGTAGTGAAAGCAGAGGACACCAAAAAGCAAGTTGATGCTGCAGCAGAAGCTAATGCTAAAGTTGAAGCAGCACGTAAAGAAATGGAATTACAATATGCTAAGTTTAGAGATGGTTTACAGAAAGCATACGATGATAGAACTAAATTAGATGACGCTAATTTTGCAAAAATAGGAGAATTAAATTACGGTATATACATTGTTACTCAAGAGAAGAAGAAACAAGACATTAACACACTTATAGCTCACTTACGTTCAAAAGAAATAATGAACCGTACAGATAAGACTACTCCTGAACAAAAGACAGCTATAGCTAAAGAAGTAGATGATGAAAAAACAAAAACTATAGATCAATTATATCTCAAATACAATGCGCAGGTGGAATTAGCTATATCTCAAAAATCTCAGTTAGATAATGCAGAGGCTTTAATTGCCCAAAAAGAAAAAGAAAAAGAACAACTAAGACAAGCACAACAAGTCACTATTAATAAAATACAGGCTGAAAAGGACGCTGAACTTGCGCGATTAAAAAGAGAAGCTGCAGATCAATTAGCAATTGCTAAAGCCAATCAAAAAGCAGAAATGTTAGGTTATATTATTAAAGCCTTGGTAGGGGTAGGTATACTATTCTTGGTACTTGCTATACTGTTAAAGAGTATTAGTATGGGTATTGGCGCATTAGCTTGTTTAGCGTTAGCATATGTAGCTGCTACTGTACCTATATGGGTAATTGGTAGTGTTGTAGGTGTAGTAGTATTACTACTAATTTGGGAATCTCACGGGTCTAAACTTAAAAAGACTCTAAAAACTACCCCGCCGACAACTCAATAACATTAGTATCTGTTACCTTAGCTTTTGCTTTTCCGGTTAATTGAGCTATAATCTCTTCTCGGGTAGCTACTAATATGTTAGTGTTACCCTGAGGTAAATTGAGATACCCGTCATTCTTAAGACGTTGTATTTCTTTCTTACCTTCGATTTCAAGTTTTTTAAGCTCTTTAACAGTATCTGCCTTTTTAGCTTGTAAATGTATTTTGTTGACAGTTTCAATAGCACCGGTACTTGCAGCTATTAAGCTTGCTAACCCTGCCATCATTTCAGGATCACCAGTAGCTACTGTTAGTTTTTGTAATTCCATTATACTCTTAACACTATTTTCCACCAATTCAGCAGAGTGCTGTAATACAAACGTTTGCATTTCTTCGTTTGTTTTTGGTGGTATAGCAGTAGTCTTTACTGGTACATTATCTTCTACCTTTTCTTTAGATTCTTCAGGTGTGTTCAATCCAGCTATAACAGCATCGATTTGATCGATAACGGATTGATTGTCTGTGGAATTTTTGTCCGGTAATGGTGGATTCACTAAGAATATTTAGGCAAGCAGTTGAGTTATCAAGCTCTTAATATATACTACGTCATTATGTCATTCCCAGTTAACATTAAATTCGTAAAGACACACGATTTAGCTGTGCTACCAAAGTTTAATCATTCAGACCCTTATACAGGTGATTCTGGTATAGATCTTACAGCAGTTGAGCAAGTTACTGTACCCGCTAAGGGCTATGCAGTAGTACCTGTAGGTCTTAAATTAGGTTACGTTACACCAGGTTATTGGATCCGTGTAGAGGGTCGTTCTGGTGTAGGTTTTAAGAAACATATTTTTCCTCATTTCGGTATCATTGATAACCCTTATAGAGGTGATATGGGTATTAAGCTCTATAACTTCGGTACAGAAGACCAGACGTTTAAAGTTGGTGATAAGATTGCTCAACTCATTGTTTATCCTTTAGTTCAAGCTGATATTGAATGGACAGATCAAGTAAGTGAAACCACTCGTGGTGAAAAGGGCTTCGGTGCTTCTGATAAAGCAGTTGATGCTGTTACAACATATAACAACAAAATGAGTGCATTTTCACCTACAGAGGTTACAATTGTAGCAGATAACGACGGTGGCTTCTCGGTTAAACCTAAAAAGAAATAATGACAATTAACGAACAGTTAATGAATATATGGGTAGAAGCATACCGGCCAACTAAATTAGCCGATATGGTTCTATCTGAGTCTTTACGTGCATTTGTAGAAGAATGTAAACGAAAAGAAGAAATACCTAACCTATTACTTGTAGGTAACCCGGGTACCGGTAAAACTACATTAGCTAAAGTTATTATAAATGAATTACTCGATGCACAGTACCTCTACATTAACGCGAGCGAAAAGAACGGTATCGACGAAGTCAGATCCTCTATTCTTTCGTTTGCTCAAACTAAGAGCCTGGATGGCAAAATTAAGATTATCTTTCTGGACGAGTTTGATAACTTTACTGATGCCGGTCAAAGAGCTCTGCGTAATGTTATGGAAGAGTATGCTGGTAATACCCGTTTTATCCTCACTGGCAACTATTTACATCGTATTATCCAACCGATTCAGTCTCGATGTCAAGTTTTCACTGATTTTACTCCTCCTATTGGAGAATATGCTAAACGAATAAAGTATATACTACAGCAAGAAAAAATAGCTATTGAAGCTGGTCAAGTAGAACGTATCAAAGAAGTTATTCGTTATTACTATCCGGATTTACGTAGAATTATTAACTACATACAACGCAGCGTTATTGATAATAAGCTCGTTATACAAGACGTTATTAATAACGAGGGATTCGCCCAAGATATCCTTAGTAAAATTGAAGATAAAGAAGATTTAATGTCTATACGTAAGTTCGTTATAGAATCAGAACAATCCTTTGGTAATGATTACCCAAAGTTAATGAAAGATTTGTTTAATTCTGTTTATAAAAGCTCAATGAAGGAGGATAAAAAAAGACTTGCATTGCTGCAAGTCTCTGAATATCTGTATCGATCAGCTTTAGTAATGGATCAAGAAATCAATTTCTTTAGCTGTCTTATTGCTTTAAGTCAATTATGATAGGTAAGAGTTTGGGTGAGCTTTAATAGTCACACCATCTTTTGGATGACCACCTGGTAGGTAAGCACGTTTTACTTGTTCTGACTCTTCCATAGGACCGTCTTCACGGGTGCCTGCTTCTTGGCCAGTTAATTGTTGAGCTGGTGCTGGTTCTGCATTAGAAGAACTTGCCCAGCACTCTTCTTTAACAGATCCATCTTCACCCCAGCACTCATCTACTAATCTGTTTTCTTCCATGTTCCAGCATTCATCTTTTACATGGTGCTTTAGATCTGATTCATCGTAAACTTCTTCTAAACAAGTGCATGGGTTTGTATGACACTTAGGGCACGGGGCTTCCATGTCATTACCCATCATTTCCATTTCATTACATTGACAAACATCTCTTTTACATATAGGGCAAATTTCTTCAGCAATAGTTGCTGTTTTTGGAAACATATGACCATAATACGTTACTACTTCTGAAGCACCATCGCCATCATTCGTATAATAAAGTATATTGCCTGCAATAATTTCTGCTTTTCTTGCATCAACTTTACGAGTCGCCATAGCCCAATTTTCAATATTTGTAAATGCTAAGCTAAGTACTTCATCTTCAGACATACCTGGTTTTGCACCAGCAAGAGCCATTTTTTCAAAAGCGTAAATGTCGTAATCTTCTTTATTGTTTTCTGTTTCTCCCATATTTGCATTAGAACTCATCATACCAACATCTTCTTCAACTCGTTCTTCTTCATTACCGTCTTCTCGTAAAATGTGTATATAGAGGCTATCTAAAGCTTGTTCTGATTCTTTTAATGTTTTTGGCTTTAGTTTATTCTTTGGAAGTGGCTTATAACCAGTAGAAGGCTTTGTATCATCATAGTCGTTTGCACCGACGCCTGGTTTTTTATTCTTTTCTGCTAACTCGTAATTACCATTCTTAACCCAATTTTCATCATGACCTAAATGATTTTGTTCTTTTGTTTCTGGAGTGTCTTTATTGGATTTCCACTTTTGTGGTTTTTGATTCTCTCCATTGTCGCGTCTATTATTTTGTGAAATAGGAGCAAGATTTACACCTGTGTCAATTGCTTCAATAATAGATAATGGAACAGTAGTAATGTTACTGAAATAGCCTGGAGCTTTTTCTTGATAAATATCTGCATGTGTAGCAGGTAAGCGAATATAACCATATGAGCCGTATTGGTTATTAGGTGTGTGTAAACGAGCCACACGCAAATTGTAACCTGTTTTTTCTGCATCTTCAATACGTGCTTTTACTGTCTCGTTTAGTTCTTTAAAAGCGTCTAAGCTCTTATAATTGGATTTAAGCTTAATAATATCACCCTCCAAGAACCCAGCGCCTTCTTTATAGCGAGCCGTTATAGTTTCATATAGAGGGATAAACTTACTGTTCTTCATAAAATGTATATTATTACTTATGTTTTTATACTTTGTTCCTAAGTAATTTACATGCCATCTATTAGTTTTAACGGTCTACAGAAGGTAGTATCTACTAAAAAGCATAACTATGTGGATGTACACTTGGATTTTGCCGACCCTATAGTAAGAGATGTACAGGTTGATTATGACGGTGATGCAATATCTAACTCTCTTACTAACCTATTTAATACAATTCCTGGTCAAAACTTATTAAATCCCGAATATGGATTAAATTTGGTGCAATTTGTGTTTGAACCAGCTACTAATGCTACCGCTCACCTAATAGGTAATCATATAATGGATAACGTTAGTAATTTTGAACCACGAGTACAAGTCCAGAATGTTAACATAACTGTCAATAAAGACGAGCAAACCTTTACTATTGTATTAAGTATTTTGATACCAGCTCTTAATCAACAAATCATCTTACCGGGTGTTTTAGACAAAAGCGGGTTTACACTTCTAACATAACGATGAATACAGCTTCAGACAATAAAGATCTTAATATAGCAAATAATGAATACGTAGCATTTGATGCTCTTTCATTAAGAAGCTTTATTACAAGTCGTTTAAACAACAGCGGCATTATTACAGACCAGAACTACGAAGGTTCTAATATTACGGCTATTAATAACATTATAGCATACGCTTTCCACGTTCTTTTATACTATCAGAATCAAACAGCAACCGAATCCTTGTTTAGTGAAGCTCAGCTTTACGAAAACATGAATCGTATAGTTAAGATTCTAAACTACGCTCCAATCGGTGCACAAACTTCTACTTTATCATTTTCAGTTTCAGCAGGACCAAATTTAGCTCCAGGCTACTATACAATACCTCGCTATACTTTACTCCGTGCAGGTAATGCAACGTATTCATTCAATGAAGACATTACTTTTACAAGAGTGCTTTCTGGTGTTACAGAAGAACTAACAACTGTAGGTAATCAGTACTTGTTGTATCAGGGTAGCTATATAGAGTACCCGCTTTACACGGCACGCGGTGAAGCTAATGAAATTGTTTATTTAATTCCAGGTACCAATGTTATTATAGATCATTTTAATATTGATGTATATGTAAAGAAAACCAATTCTACTGGAGAATGGACAAAATGGACAAAGACTGAATCTCTTTATCTACAAAACGCCACTGACACCACATACGAAATACGTTTAAACAGTAATAAGAATTACGAACTTAAATTCGGTGATAACATTAACGGTGCTCAATTAGATGTTGGTGATGTTGTAGCAATATACTATTTACAATCAGCAGGTACAACAGGAGAGGTGGGTGTTGGTGCTATTAATGGTCAAAGCGCTGCATTATACACTACCGGCCAATTTGCACAAATACAGCCTCAAGTCACAAGTAGTGATTTAAATCTATTAGATGATGTAAGCATTCTAAATCTACAATTCTCTAATACTAACATTTCTACTACATTTACAGATATTGAATCAGTAGATAGTATTCGCTCTAATGCTCCAGCTTCATACAAGTCTCAGTACAGGGTAGTAACTTCTGCAGACTATGAGTCATATATTAAAGCTAATTTTGCAAACATTATAAACGATGTAGCAGTATTAAGCAACAATGACTATGTAAATGGACATTTACAGTATCTTTATAATATTGGTCTAACTAACCCAGGAGTTGATTATAGAGTGCTTTACAATCAAATGGCTTTTGCTGATGCTTGTAACTTTAATAATGTATATGTATATGTTTTACCTAAAGCTACAAAGCTTTTAACTAACAATTATATAAACTATCTTACACCAGCTCAAAAACAATTAATCATTTCTACTATTACTGATAAAAAGAGTTTAACATCTGAAGTTATTGTAATGGACCCAGTGTACTTGGCAGTAACAACAGGTACAGGTGTTAGTACTACTGTAACAGCAAGCGACATAGCCAACTCTCAATTAGTGATTACGTTGAAACGTGGTGCTAAAACACCGGTAAGCGTAATACAAAGCAATATACAATCTATATTTGAATCTTATTTCAATCCTTCCAGTTTAACTTTAGGATGTACAATTAATGTTTCAGATATTACCGGTAGTATATTAGCTCTAACTGATGTACAATCAGTACAAACAATAAACGGTACAGAAACAGTTAATGGTGTGTCATTAATTGTATATAACCCATCTTATCCAAACAACGATATTACATCAACCTCAAAAACATTCACTGTACAGCCATTCCAAACAGTATATTTAAATGATATTACTGAGCTACTCTCCCGTGTTGTAGTACAACAAGAAGTATCTCAAAACGCATCAATAGTAAACTTCTAATATGGCTACCCCGCTAAGTGTTCTTCAAGGTATTACGGTTAGTGGATCAAACAGTTCACTTAGTGGCTTTACTTTAGCTACTCCTTTCAGTTATTCACTCACGTTTCCTGCTTCTGCTGGTATCACGCCTGCAGCAGTAACATCAACCTATAGTTTAATGTGGTGGTTTGGTGATGGTACATATAGTACAGATTATTCTCCTACTCACATTTATAATTGGCCAGGTATTTATGAAGTAAAAGTAGCACTATTCAATAATGCTACTAACATACCACCATCAACATTTTCTGTATTAGTTACAGCGGTTAGTTTCGTTAAAGATACGTTAGCCTGGGATTATACTAATTGGAACAGTATCATGGTAGGGCAGTTGTCTGCTGGTGCTTGCTTCTTTGGTTATCAAGGATGTAAGTCTGGTACTCCTACTTCAGGTCCTGTACCACTTACATTCAATTACTATACAAGTATACTCAATAACAGCGCATTAAACTTTCGTTTATACTCTCAAGGCTCTTTATCTCAACCTTATACGGAAATTGAACAAACGCAGACATCAGATTTGCGCCCGGCTTGGCGGTTTACTACAGTTTCTGCTAATCCTTTAGATGAAGGTACCATTATTACTAATTACCAACCAATTAGTAGTACACCTATTATAATTGATGCTAATGGTAATTATAATCCTAACGGTACATTAGTAGGTCTTTCAGGTTCTGGTAATTTTTACTATATAGACGATATACCTTCTGTAAAGGTTTCATCCACACCCGTTAGTGGTGTAATTGTACCTTATCAATCTGTTAACCCAACTACTATATGGGTTACATTAGATACTACATACGTACCTAATTTACCTGGACCAGATTACATTGATGTACCTTCGTATTCAAATTCTTTAGTTGCGTTATCATCATATTATTATGTACAGCGCTTCTTACCTGATCACGTAAATGTAACATTAAACGGTACTATACCATTAAACACTACATATTGGCCAGGTGTTGAAAGTCAATTTGTAACAATGATAAAGAGTCCGTCTGCTGTTGGTACCGCAGCATTTTTATCGAATGTTTCTCTGTTTAACTACCCACTTAATGCAGGTACTACTAATGTGGGTAATTCGTTCCAGGTTTCATTATCTTCTACCAATTATACTTCTGCAAGTAGTGCATCATTTAATTTAAGTACAACAGGTTTAACAGGTAACTCTTTACAATACACGATAACAAGATTTGATCTTAATGGTAGAGATGCAGGTGGTTATTATCTTGGTACTTTTACACCTTATACAGTAGGGGCTGCTACATTAAACGTATACAATTTAACTACCCCGAGTTATAGTGGCTTTGCATATACTACAGATCTTACACCGAGTGTGTCTGCAGGCTATAACCCAACACTTATACCTTGTGCATCAGCTGCTACACTTCGCTATATTACCAATCAACCTAATTCGGTAGGTGGTTATGGTATAGCAGGTGTAAGCCCGGTGTTCTACGTAGTAGACTTCGATAATACATATTTTGCTCGTAAGATTAATGGCAATTTTGATTTTAGTGCACAATTAAAATCCTATGCTTTACAACCGTCAATTAATCAAAATACAGTACTGTTTGATAACTACTTAGCTGCAGTTGCCGGTACCAGTGCTACGAATGATGATACGTACGGTGGTGTAGTGTATGAAAGAATCGCTAATTATGTAAAAAATATAGCTGATTTAAACACTGCTAATGTTAATAGTTTTTATTCTCAGGCTGAATCGTTAGGCTTAACACTTGATAACTACAATTACGATATTCCGCCTACATTGCGTAGAGTAGTAGATATGTATACCACCCAACAAAGTGTCGTGTGGGGTGCAAGATCCCAATATGCACGTAATTTTTCGTTAAGCGCTGGATTACCTAATTTAGGCGGTATACTATCAGAGTATATTATTAACACTACTATTGTTTCAGCCGGGCAGAAAATAGTAGCTAATGATTTGTTTAATTCCCAAAACTTTGAGCTAATAGAGGTACCTAAGATTACGAGCTACAGTAGTGTTACAGCACGTGGCTTGGGTAATCTTTTACCTACTAAAGCATATCCTGTTTCATCTTATCCTTTAACAGCTTATCCTTTAAGTGCGTTCTTCGGTTGGGGTTTACAGACACCAGTATCTCAAAATTATAGATTCTTTGTATATAACGGACAAGTAGACGGTCAACAAGTTGAAGGTTTAGTTAGTTGGGATGACCCGTATACCACGTTATCTGAATTATCTGGAACAAATCATGCAGACTGGGTAAAAGATGGTGGTATCTTAGAGTCAATTTATAACTATTATATGCATCAAGGATTGGGGTTAATTAAACAATAATATGCCAGTTTTTAATACAATTAGTACATTAGCAAGTGCCTCCAGTGTATCTGGTGGTGGTGATTCAACCCAGCCTTATTCGTTTCAAGACTGGAGAATACGTAATAACAACATAACATCTTCGGATCTAACCGCTCAATACAATGCTTATGTAACCAGCTGGTACGTAAACAAGGGTTTATCAAATGCGGTTTCAGTTAATTATGTAAAAAATTATTATCAAACATTTTTACAAACTTTAGGTATAGTTGCTCGTACACCTGAAGAACAAACATTTTTTAGTGAGGTAAACATTAATGATAACATAAGCTTACAGGCTACTATTACTGCTTATGCTCGTAGATTAAAAGACATATCTGTTTATTTAGCCAATAAACGTAATCATATATCTTATACTAAACTTAAAAATAATCTCACAGGCACAAGCACTTCTTTAGAAAGACTTTTCTACAATTACCTCTTAACTGCTTTCACTCGTAAGGTTACCCCAGATGGTATTATATTAAACGGTTTTACTATAACAAACCCGGATATTTTAACTTCTTTACCTTATTTAAATACTGTATCATCTCAATTTAGTATAGAGATAGAAGAGCTTTACGATACAAACAATTACTTTGATAGAGACCCATCTGTCTCGATAAATACATATACTACTACAACTACATCTGAGGCTTCAGCTGCATTTTATAATGCTGGTGAATATAATATTCCAGAAGAGTACTTAATATCTCAGGCTGTAGCAGCAGTAGCTACAACAAACTCTCTTTCAATGACAACCACTTTACCAACTTATTGGACATTTATATCAGATGGTGCAACAACCACATACACGTTATCTAATATTACCTCTTCCCGTGCAAGCGACTATCAGGTGACCATTGATGGTGTAACACAAACACCTGATAGTAGCTATACTGTTAGTGTACAGAACCAAACATTAACGTTTAATGACATACCGCCAATTGGTAATACTATTTTAATTGTAAAACGCTACTAAACTATGTCTTCTTTAATAAAAATTAATTCAAACATGCTGTACACCGCTACCACAAGCGGTTATTCAGGCGTGAGCGGTTATAGTGGCAATACATCTGGTTATTCTGGTTTTTCTGGTACAGCAGGTATAGGTGGGTATAGTGGTTATAGTGGTATATCTGGTTGGTCTGGTACTTCTGGTAAATCTGGTTATTCTGGTCCAACCGGTCCTTCGGGATATAGTGGTATACCTGGTGCGGCTGCAAGTTCAGGTTATAGTGGTTTTTCTGGTATCTCTGGTTACTCGGGTATCTCTGGTAAGTCTGGTTATTCAGGTTCCGGAGTATCTGGTTACTCTGGTTTTAGTGGTACCGGTACTTCTGGTTATTCTGGTATCTCTGGTTTTAGTGGTATATCAGGTTTTAGCGGTATTTCAGGTTATTCTGGCATTAGCGGTTATTCCGGCTATTCTGGTATAAGTGGCTATTCCGGTACCTCTGGTTATTCCGGTTACTCAGGTACTTCCGGTTACTCCGGTAACAGTACTTCCGGTTACTCCGGTATAAGTGGTTATTCTGGTATCTCTGGTTTTAGTGGTTTTAGTGGAACAAGCGGCTACTCTGGTATTTCAGGTTATTCCGGTATTTCTGGTTATTCCGGTACATCAGGTTATAGTGGTTATTCTGGTATTTCAGGGTACTCTGGTATTTCAGGTTATTCAGGCTATAGTAGCCATTCTGGTTATTCTGGTATAAGTGGTTATTCTGGTTTTTCAGGTACTTCAGGTTATTCTGGTATTAGTGGTTATAGCGGTATTTCAGGTTATAGTGGTATAAGCGGTTATTCTGGTTATTCTGGTACATCTGGTTACTCAGGTATATCAGGCTTTAGTGGTATACCAGGTGCTTATGCAGCTTCAGGTATTTCAGGGTATTCAGGTTATAGTGGTATATCAGGCTATTCTGGTATTTCAGGTTGGTCTGGTACAACAGGTGGTTCAATATACGGACGTACATACTTTTTAGAAGAAATAGCAAGCGATCAAAACTCTTCCACATATGAAGTAATGGCTTTACAGCCAGGTGGCGGTGGAACAACAGTTAACGACGATTATATAGCAATTACTTCAAGTACGGGGTTAACAGCTTTCGGCTGGTATTTAACACCAATTGGAGAGCCTGGTTTAACAGAAATACCCCCAGGTCTTTGGGATGTCGAATTTTATCGTTACGTAACAGGTGGTACAGCTAATTTTGTATTCAGTGTATATACGTATTCAATGACCACCAGTAGCACTGGAACGTTTATATTAAGTGCTGATTCTGGTACGGTTTCAGATACAACTTCAACTTATCAAAAATTAGCTACAGTTACAAGTAACATTACAACTCTATCTGCTACAGATCGTATTTTATTACAAGTTTCAGCATATACTTCAAGTGTTTCTCCTGTTACAGCTGCTTATCAATATAATGGTAGTTCAGTATTTACGGTATTACGTACACCTATAGGGCAAGGTGTTTCAGGTATATCAGGCTATTCTGGCTTCAGTGGTAACAGCGGCTTTAGCGGCATCAGTGGCTATTCAGGCATTTCTGGTTATTCAGGTTACTCTGGTAACAGTGGTTATAGCGGTATATCTGGTTTTTCTGGTATAAGTGGTTACTCAGGTATCTCTGGTTATAGTGGCTATTCCGGCATTTCAGGTTATAGTGGTATAAGCGGTTATTCCGGTATTTCGGGTTATAGCGGTTACTCCGGCATCAGTGGTTACTCAGGTATCTCTGGTTGGTCTGGCTATTCAGGCATTTCTGGTTATTCAGGTTACTCTGGTAACAGTGGTTATAGCGGTATATCTGGTTTTTCTGGTATAAGTGGTTACTCAGGTATCTCTGGTATTTCAGGTTATAGCGGTACAAACTCAATACCTTCTAACAGTCAGTCAACAAGCTACACACTACAGCTTACCGATAACGGTAAATATATTAATATTACTACAGGTGGTGTTACTATACCAGCAAGTATATTCTCTGATGGTAATGTAATTACTATATATAATAATAGTGGTAGTAATCAAACTATTACTCAAGGCACATCTGTTACCTTAAGATGGGCAGGTACTTCAAGTACAGGTAATCGTACATTAGCACAATACGGTATATGTACAGTGCTATGTGTAGGTGGTAATACATTTGTGATATCTGGACCAGGTGTAACTTAATAAAAGAATGAGCGTAATACAGCCGTTTTTTATGTTTAGTCCGTCGCCAACACCGACGCCTACTCCAACAGTTACACCTACGCTCACTCCCACTCCAACACCAGTACCACCTACTCCTACTCCGACACCTACCATAACTCCTACCCCGACGGTTACACCTACACCAACACCGGTACCACCAACGCCTACCCCGACACCTACTCCTACACCATGCCCTGCTAACGGTACAGTATATGGTTCAGGTTGTGTGGGGCAGCAGTACTATGTAATATATAATAACGGTTCTTGTGGTACGTATAACGGTACACCAAGCTATGTAAACGGTTTGTGTGGTTATTATAATCCTACCCCGACACCTACTCCTACACCAACACCGGTACCACCAACGCCTACCCCGACACCTACTCCTACACCAGTACCGGTACCACCAGCAGCTCCTTCTACGGGTATTAGTTATGTTTATAATGGTTATCCAAATGGATACGCGTTCTTTGGTGTACAGGTCAGTTCAACCGCTTATCTTGGTACTAACGGGTGGACAGGCTCTTCTGGTTTAGCAAATGAACAGATGTACTACAGTTATTACGGTACAGCTGGTACATATAATAGTTTCTTTAGTAAGAACTGGAGTCCATATGCTTCGTATAGTGATACAACATACTGTGGCCAACTATGCGGACTGTATGCAAACGCTAATGTTAACTTTGCTGCCTATGCATCTGATTGGCACGGTTCATCAACTACGAGTTATGATGGTTGGTACACAACAAACAGTGTAACATATGTACCGGGAACATGCGGCTGTTAATAAACCTGTAAATAAGTGGTTGGCAGTTAATATCTTGATGATAAATAATAACATTAATGGCCAATGGTATAACAGTCGTAGATAGTTTTACTACTGCAGATCAAATAAATTCTTATCTAAATGCTTTATCTCAAAAGTATTTAGCGAATAATGAATATGTTTTATCTGGTACTAATAGTGGGGTAGTGTCTTCAAGTGTTATAGCACTTGCCCCGTATGCTAATTTAAGTAATAGATACTACCCTACAGTAGCTACGTTACCCTATGATAATGATGGAATTAAAACATCTGGCCAGTTAGGTGGATATTTCACCCCGAGTAATTTAGGTGCTTCAATCTATCTTACCAAAAACATAGTATATAGCTTAGATGTAACACAGATTAAAAATGGTTCTGCGTACAAGTTCATAGATCCATCGAAATATAATAAAGGCCGTGGATTAACCCAAAAGGACCAAGATAATATCATTAACCACACAGTTGATATTAACTGGGTAAAATCTACCAATACATCTGATTATTTTGATGGTAATATAGTCAATTCCGATACATATCAAAAGTTTATACCTTACCAATCGGCATTTGAAACACTCAAAACAGATAGTAATGGTGTAATAAATGCACGTTATGATTTCGAATTCTTTACAGGTCCAGAGAAACAAACCTGGTCTGTTACTAATTCAGCCACACAATTAACAAATATAGGTTATTTTGATTTAAATTCTAAAATCTTAAACTTACTCTATACACCAGGCTCTGCATTATATGCCTGGAACACTGATGTATTTGGTAATCAATATGCTTTATACAAACCTCAAAGTTCACCTCATTCTTTCTATCAAGATGCAAACGCTATTGGTAATTTATGGGTAAAGACTATTGATAGTACTATTTCTACTGGCCCTGTAGCATTAAATTCGGTTTATACCAATTATATAAACGATACTATTACATACAATCAGTTAATAAACAATAACATAATAAATTTTGAAGTATTTTTTGATACTTTAATTATACAGCTTACAAATAAAGTTTTATACGAAAAGATAGTATTTGATTACAACACTTTTAGTATTGGTAATTCGTTACAGAACTTTTTACCTCTAACACTTGGTATTACATCTTCTTCTCCTATATCAACATTAGGATTTAGTACTGGTATTGGTAATTTAAGCCCTACCGCGCAAGTCTTTTATGGTGGTAACTGGTATGATTCAAATAATAAGACTATAACAATTTGTACAGTTCTTTCCTCCACATTTACAGGTAAAGCAGGTTCGCTAATCAGTACAAGCGGTCTTTCAAGTGTTATTGTGCCGGTACTATATGAATTAGATCTTAACAACCCACGGGAAAGAGTAAAAATATATCCAACTAATAGTTTATATGCGGAAACGTATGTAGAATATGTGTATCCAGCGGGTAAGGTATCGTATATGGAGAATCCGGTGTTTTGTTACAATAAAGATACCAATAAGTATATAGTCGCGTTTGTATCTTTCTTTGATACGAGCCAGAAACTCAATTTAATAACTTATAAAGTAACACCAAGCTAATGTCACTAACCACATATACATTTCCTCTTTCTGACTTAGGTGGTGCTGCAACAATTACCGGTAATGCTCCTTTTACAATAGTATTTCAACCAAGCGCTATTAATCTTGGTAAAAACATTATTGGTAACATATCTTATAGTATTTTTGAACAAGCTACACAGAAAACAACAGTTGTAACGAGGAATTATAGTTATAGTACATTACAAGACGCTTTAACTGGTAGCACTCAATATACTGATAGTAGAAGTAATTTTTCTCACACATTTTATAATTCAGCAAGCGGTGAAACAGTTAATACAGTTTCTATATCTGCAGTATTATTCCCAAGTCTTCAAGCAATACGCTATACGTTAATACCTGTTGTATATACACCTTGGTTAGTAGCTAACCCGGTTTCACCCGGTAATAACTACGTATTTAATAGTTTACATTTAGTTAAAAACAGAGCGTGGGGTACTAACAACAATCAATTTATAGTAGCAGAAGGTATTAAGTCTGGATCACAAGGGCAGTTAGTATTTTTTAATTCATCTGATTTATTATCTGATGAGGGTGTTAAGCCAAACTTACCATATATACCTACTCCTACCCCGACTCCAACACCAACACCAACTCCAACACCTCGTCCGACTTATACCCCTACCCCTACCCCAACATTTACACCACCACCACCGACGTACACACCTACCCCTACCCCAACATTTACACCACCACCACCGACGTACACACCTACCCCTACCCCAACATTTACACCGCCACCACCGACGTACACACCTACCCCTACCCCAACATTTACACCACCACCACCACCACCGACGTACACACCTACCCCTACCTTAACACCATGTCCTGCATACGGCACACAAATAGGTTCAGGTACATGTTATTATAGCGATTCAACACAATTAGGTAATTATACTGCTACATATGCTGATGGTGCGTGTGGTACATTTACTGCAACAAGTACAAGTGATTCTCGCTGTCCGGCTTACGTAACACGCACTCCTACCCCAACACCAGTACCACCTACTCCTACACCACCACCACCGACGTACACACCTACCCCTACCCCAACTGCCACGCCAGTCCCTCCCACACCGACCCCTACAGGTAATCCATGCCCTGCTGATGGTACACCAGTAGGACACGGTGGATGTACATATACAGGGTATGGTATCCTCGGTGAATACTCTGTTTCTTATTATGACGGAACTTACGATCCGGCAAGAGGTAGATGTAATACATATACAATTTCTTATCCAAATGACAGTCGTTGTCCTGCGCTACCAACACCTTGTCCATCTTATGGTCAATATGTAGGTAATACCTGCTTAAATGATAGCTCCCATCCAGAAAACCAATATCAAACAAGATACAATATATACGCCGACGGTAAGTGCGGTACATATAATACTGCAACAACTTATAATGATAGTACTTGCGGACCGAATAGTTTTTACGTAACACCAACACCAACACCTACGCCATGTCCATCAAACGGCACACTTATATCTCAATCTTGTATAGATCCAGGTAACTCTACAGATCAGTATTTAACACAACATAACGTATTTGCTAACGGTAGTTGCGGTACATATGTTATTAATTATCCTAACGCAGGTTATCTTGGTTGTGGTACTAACCCAGGTTATACAACACCAGCACCAACACCTACACCAACACCACCTCCTGCAGACTGGTATCGTTATCAAATTAATGGTAGTTCAGCACGAGGCCCATATGAAAAATCAATTATAGATTCAGTTTCTATATCAGCACCAGGTATTTTTGATTGCGGCCCATCGCCTGCGTATTTTGAATGGGGTGGTGATGGAACGTTCGGGGATCGATCTTCTAAAAATACTACTTGGACCCCATCTGATGGTCAATTAGGTGCTTATCCAGGGCCGATTGCAGTCCTTACTGCTGGGTGTTATAATGTAGCAACTCCAACGCCTACCCCTGCCCCAACATCTACACCACCACCACCACCACCAACACCCACACCATGCCCTTCAAGCGGTACTCAGTTAAGTGTAACTTGCGTAGATCCTAATAACACATCTCAACCTTATCAAAATCAGGTTATCACATACGCTGATGGAAATTGCGGTACATATACCGTTACTAACGATAATGAATCAAGTTGCGGTGTAAATCCGGGATGTCCTTCTGCAGGTAGTGTGTATAATTATGCATGTTCTTATTCTTCACCTACTTCTTGCGGTGAAAGATTCGTTACATACAACGATGGTATGTGCGGTGTTTACGATGGTGGTAGTTTAGGTACAGATTGCGTTCACTGCCCACCTACAGAATCATGCCCTTCAGAAGGTACTTTACTTTATAAAGCTTGTAACTCTCCAGGCAACACAACAGATGAGTATGAAACAACTGTTAATATAGTAGCTAACGGTGATTGTACTACTGCAACAATTACATACCCAAATGACTCGAGCTGCCCTGCAAATCCAGATTACAACCCAAGTGGTGGATGTCCTATAGAGGGTACATTCTTAGGTACTACTTGTGAATGTCAAGCTGAAGACGACCACGCTACATTGTATAATCTTTATGCAGATGGTAATTGCGGAGAATATTATGACCTTGTTGAAGCAGATTCAAGTGCGTGCTTTACATGTAAAGTAATACAAAACTGAGTAATAATGTTACATAACTCACAATAAATATTATACATGATTCTTAGTGCTACACCAGTATTATTAAATTATGGATATGATGATAATATATCCATTAAAGGTGGTGTGGTTTATACTTTTGATGATGTAAATTATACTGATTCCTCACTACTGGCGAGTGCAGTGGATATTACACTTAATAATGAACAGCTTTTAGTGCTAACACAGCAACTTAAACTGAGTAACGGTTTAACTAACGAGATAACTGCACCGCTACCTGAGAGTTACGTCTATAGTACATTAATAAGAGATTATGCTGGTAATTACCTGTATGCTACAGACCCTCTCAATACAGAAGGCAGTACCATCAGTTTAACAGTTAACCCTGCATCTGCTACAGTATTTAATTTTTACTTTACACCCACACCACGCACAATACAAATATTTTATTCTATACCCTATCAAACATCTACACAGAATATATATTTGGTATGTAATAGTAATATTAATACAATTTCTGGTAGCCCAGTAAACACATTAATAGATCCTTCATCTTATACCTATTATTATATGTTAAGCGAGGGTGCGCTCTCGTTAGTGTCTCAAGCTTTAGGTATACAAACAGAGTGGCTTGTTAGTAACGGTAATAGTGTTTATTTTAACGGTATTTCAGGTACTTCGTATAATAATTTAGTATTACCAATGAGTAGCGTATTTTACGCTACAAGACTAAATGATAGTAATACTCATAACAGTTTACAGGCATTAGGTCAGTCTGATTTAGTAAAATATAGAAACACTAATGACTCCCTTATTGTTGATAATAGTTCTGGTAACGTACCTTTTAACTATCTTATAAGTAGTGCATTTAAAAATTTAACAGCAGGTAATGCAGTTATAGATGCAAACATTAACCCACTAAAGAATTATTATTCTCCGATGCACGGTCAGACTGCTGTATTAAGTGCAAGTTTAAGAAACTACACTAAAATATACACCGGCCTTAACGAAGATGATGGGTTTGATAAGATTTATATAGGGTATAATGCAGATACGTCAAGACTTACCTTTACAAAAGACAACGATACGTACTTCCATTATCCATATAGCAAACCTACTACATCTCCTTTATTAAGTTCTAATACATATATAATTCCTTTAAGTAGTACAACACTAATTGATTATGGTGCACGAGCAGATGTATCACCTTTCCGTGCAGACAAGATATTTAAAAAGACAGCAGGTTATAGAAATTATAGTAGCTGGGGTCAAACATCAAACAACCCACAGAACGGAGTGTATTTCTGTTCTTGGTTATCGGCTGCTGTTATAGGTACGGATAACGTTACAAGACCGGTTTGGGTTGATAGATATTATAATCCAGCTGCTGTAAACTTAACAACAATTGAAGGTAGTTTAATATTAGGTAATAAAAACTTATTAATTGCGAGCTTAAATAATTATCCTAATTTAGTGTGGGATGTACCTTCAACTTTAACCTTTGAACAAGGTGCATTGTATTATTATCATAGAGTTGGTGAGCAAGATAATCAAACAATCGTTGATAGTATTACTGGTTTAGCATATCATATTGAAAACTGGGACACAAACTTAATTAATAGTGTAGACGGGTTAACTGCAGGTAGTATAGTTGGTTTTCAACCTTCTAATCAAGTAACAGACAGTACTTTAAAAGTACCTTATTATGATGTAGGTAATACATATGGGTATATAAACACAGCTAATAGCGATTTTACAAATAGTGCTGGTACCTCTTTATCTTTTTACGCTTATCAACCAGATTGGACTAAAATACAAGGTGATCAAATAGTCGGTAATTATTTTAATGGTGGTGTCGGGTTATTTAATAATAACAAAATACTAACACCTTACTTTACCGTAGCAGCACGTATGGATTCAAGTACTGGTGTAGTAAGCAGTACAATACAAACATATAATACTGATTTTGTTTTATTAAATTCTGAACCTTATAATTTTACAAATTATATCTATACTCCATTGTTCGGTGGTTCTGTTGCTTCTACATTATCTGCAGCATGGACAACTCCTTCGTTTATAGTAAAGAATACATATGATACTTCTTATTATATTGCAGATAATTACGCTTATAAAAACTATTTAGCTACACTTGACCCATCTGATTTAATAACCAATAGAGTACCATTAAGTACTAATTTACCTTTTGGAACAATAATAACCGATACATATATTGTACCTGGTAGTGGTGGTAATGTTAACATTGTAACTAAAAACCACCCTTCAACTTCTACTGTATCGTATAGAAGGTACAACACAAACGGTGTTTTATTGGCTTCTGGTACAAATACCAATTCTTCTGCTACTACTGCATATAACAACTTTACTTTAGATTTATCTGGTAATGTTATTTGGTATTCAACTAATATACCTACTACATCTTCTGCTTCAATAAGTGGTTATGAAATGTGGTACGGTACTAATGCTACAGTAGATAGTAGAAGCAACGTATTCACTCTTTCTGGTAATGGTATTGATGGTGTTTCTGCTACTTCGTGGGTACTTAATAAAAATGGTATAGCTGTACTCGGTATAAATGCTCCTGAATATTTAAATTGTGATCAAGCTGATAGCCTTTGGGTTACATACAACAATAGCTATGTAGCTAAGATAGATTACAACGGTAATGTAATTTGGACAAAACAAATTAACATTAACAACCCTATTGTTGCACCAACAAGCATTAGAGTAGTAAACTTCATAGCAGAATATACTTCAAGTGGGGTAGTGTACTATGGGTTAATTCTTGATGGTAAGTCACAATTTGTTTATAAGTTAGATATGGATGGTAATATAGTTAACAGTATGTCTATACCAGGATTAATACCTGGTGGTGATAGTACTGGTTTCGATTACCAAAGAAAATATGTTGCCCCATATATAACAGTTCCTGGTGTTAGAGCTAAATTAGTAACCGGTGATTCCACAGTACCTAACCCTACACCAAATTATATTACTTTAAATTATGGTACATCTGCGTTAGAAGCAGGGTGGCATAACTTTACAATCACTTTTGATCAAACCAATACTGCTAAGTTATATGTAGACGGTAAAGTTGCAACACAACAAACCATTTACACACCAACTCCTACCTCTTCAATTCCACCACCAACAGTAACATTAATAATTAATGGTATTGCGGTTAATAACGGAGATACAATTAACGTGGCTTCAAATGCTACAGTTAATGGAACTGTATTTGGTCAGTCTTACGGACAATTCTTAAATGCGGTATCAGCTGATATATCATATGATGGTGGTGCTACATGGATTGTTGGTAATGCTCCTGTTACCGGGTGGTTGTACTCGTATTTTGGTCCACCAAGTGGTGCTTATGTAACAGGTGGTGGTGCTAATAGCAATTACCCATTAACTGCTACAGGTCCGTCTTCAGTAAAGATAAGAGCTTTAGCTGCTGATGATAGTGTGCCAGCTCAAACTTCAGGCTACAAGACAATAACTGTTAACTGGTCGGCTCCTGGTGCATCCGTACCACCTAATATAATAAACCCACCAGTAACAACCACTCTACCTTCAATATTGTATACTGTTTACAATTATAAAAACAACCCACAAATAGCTATAGGTACAAGTAACTTTAAAACTGGTACCTTAAATAGTTGGATTAAAATACCTGATACCTATATATTTGATGGTAGTATAGCGGATTTACGTGTTTATGATTTAGCTTTAACCCCATCTGATGTAAAAGCAATTACAAAGAATTATCTATTAAATCAGTTTAGCGATTTAACATGGAATATACCAACAAATACCCGTGGATATATTGAAGAAATAGAAAGATTCTTCTTACATCGTTTACCTGGTTCTAAGTCTCAGTATTATAATATTAGAGTTAAAAACTCTGGTATAAAAGATCCAGCAGTACAGGCTATAGTAGAAAGTAATTTACGAGCAGCTGCTGCAAGTACAGCACCAGCTCACACACAATTGCGATCCATAATCTGGGAGTAAGTATTAAGCCGTGGCATCCTATACCAATACAAAAGAGACAATCGCATATTACACCAGCTCTACACATGGCTGGACATATACGACAAATATATGGACGCAGTTTACGAGCGAAATAAGCAGCTCTGGGTTATCAGTAGCTGCTCAAACTGATGCAAATGCTGTAGAAACAGCTCTTTCAAATTATGCTAATACAGCACCTTTAGGTTTTAATACCTATTCCTATACTCAAGGTAATGCTTCAGGTACTATTAATATAGTTGATGTAAGTGGAGATTATACTCACTCTGCAGGTCAAAGAGTGTTTGATATTACAGTAACCATTAATGCCACTGATCCGGTGTTAATTACAGTTAACACAAGCCCTGCAGGTATAGGCACTGTTACGCCTTCATTTTTAACACCTTTAAACTCGACACCAACCATATCGATAGATCTTACCGGGTCGGGTTACACATTTTCGTACTGGTCTGCACCAGCTGGCGCTGTTTCTAATATTTTTAGTCAAACTACACAATTTACACCAGTACAGGGTGCAATTAGTGTAACTGCTATTTTAATACCTATAGGTACACCTACCCCCACTCCGTCTCCGACTGGTATACCTAATACACCAACCCCTACACCAACTGTTACTCCAACAGGTCCAGCTTATCCAACTGTAATATTACAAATTAATGGATTAACTATTAGTGGTGGTAACCAGTACGTACCAATAATAGTTGCAGCTGGTACAACAGTATATGCTACTGTTATAGGTCAATCTTCAGCTGGTATATTAGATGCCATCTCTCTTGATACATCAACAGATGGTGGTGTAACTTGGACTACCGGGGTAATGTATGATACGTTTAGTCCTACTACAGGATTCGGTGCAACAAGCGCTATAGGTACACATTCTGGTTCATATACATTAACAGTAAGAGCGCTTGCTGCAGATAATGCACCACCAAGCGGTCATACTTCTGGTTACACATATGCTACTATAAACTGGGCACCTCCAGGTCAACTTGCAGTTTATTCACCAACTGTAGTAGCCCTTACAAACACACCACTTTGGGTTGAAACTGTTTACCCGATATCTTATGGTGTAACACAATACGGAGTGAACTGGGGTGATGGTGGTAGTACAGTACCGGTAACATACACTGCTTCTGCTACTGCTGAAAACTTTTTACCTTATACCTATCAAAACGCAGCACCTGGTAATTCGTTTTACAACGTAACAGTAAATTCACTTAATGGTGTATTAGCAACTGCACGTACTTTATATAGAGGTGGTAGTTTATCTGGTCTTTACATTAAAGATACTCTACCAACATATAATGTAGCTAATTATTTTGATCCTACAACTCAAATACCTACATTACCTTATCAATTAAAGGATGTATTGATTGGTTCTAACGAATGGGCAGTAGCAGATGTAATAAATGCTTCTTTCACTAAGTTATACGATAATTTTGATTATATAAGAAATGCTTCTCAGGCATTAAACATTAACAATACATTTTATTTAGTAGAATGGACTGCGCAATTAGCTCCTAACTCTTATTCAACTGGTGTTTACAATTCATCTGCTTTTGCATGGCATACTAATATAGCCGGACTAAACTGGGATAATTCCTTCAGTAACATCTCTGCAACTGGTGTTGCAGATGGTATCATTAAGGATATAAAATCGTATAGGTTTACAAATAATTTATCTCCTGACTATTATACGTACATTGCTTATAGTGGTGCAGGGTTAGTAGCTGATCATATTCAAGTACGCACTAACGATTGGCGTAATACATTAATACTAAGTGCTGCAAACTTAGGTAACAGTATACCTGTATTTAACAGCTTAAGTGCAATTGACGTTATTGATAATGAACTTTACATTCTTGATACTAATACGGTTTATAAAGCAGACCTGGTAATTACAGGTGCTCTTTCAAGTTCAGGTCTGAAGGGTGTTCAAAAAGTAGGTGGTAACACAGGTAGTATTTCAGATCACAACAACTTTAACGTTGCTACAGATATTAGAGCATGTAACGAGTTGTTATATGTAGCTGATAGTAACAACAGTTGTGTTAAAGTGTACAACACTGCTTTAAGCTGGGTTAACACTATTTACAACTCAGCAATGAGCGCTTACAGTATACAGCACGTTGAAGTTAATCCTGTTACTAATAATGTTTATGCTTTAGGTCAAACATTTGCACCTATTGCTCCTGTATTAACTAATGTAAGCTTGTTAACAGCTGTAAAGAGTGTAAGTGCAGTTTCAGTACCAGATGTTACAGTTTATAGTGTATCATTTGTACATGATGGTGCAAGACTATTAAACAACACCATTAATTCATTATCAGCGTTCTCGCTTTATGGTTTAATAAATGGTGGTCAGAGCTATACTTTATTAACAAGTGCAGTGATGTTATCTGCTGCAGCTGTTTCTTTAGGTGGTTCTATTATAGGCCAAACACAGACAATTACATATGCTGCAGCTTCTGGTATCACGTACAGTGGTTTTGCAATAAAGGCATTAGGTAATAATGAGTTTAGTTCTGGTTTATCAAACACTACACCTACTGCAGCCAACTACACCTATTCCTCTCCGTATGTAGTATTTGAACTTGATAGTGATAGCAATTTAGTTAACTCTTTCCCGTTACCAAGCAACACAAAGCACATCAGTCCAGCTGGTAACATTCAATCAACTACACTTATAAAGAAGATGGTAGTCGATCCTACAGGAGCGTTCATGTATTTCATTACACCTAATTACATTTACAAGTACCTTACAAGTGGTGTAGCTTTAAATCGTATTACCGATCCTAACTCTTATAGTTTAGGTGCACAAGAAACCTTTAAGTCAGGTTACATTGATGATAGATTAAACTTTTTCTTACCTACAGATGCTCGTGTATTTAAATACGTAGATATACCTAATACATTAAATCTTTACAATGTAACCAATGTAGATCCGCTGTTCTTACCGCTCTCTGCAATTACAATAGATCAAAACGAATTTATACAAGACTGGGTTTATAATAAGAGTGTGTTACGTCTTCTTAAGAACCATGAAATATTGTATAAAGCAATACAGGGCAGATACAATGTAAGTCTTGATTACAACGGTAACTTAATTCCAGCTACATTTGGTGGTAATGGGTTTACTGTAATACCTTTAAGTAGTATGGATATTGTCAACACTTATTCTATCGATCAAAACTACTTTGTACATAGCAATGAATTTGTTACAACAGAGGTTGTTAACAGAGTACTGACTTACATATTTAACTTACAATCAAGTATAATTAAATTAATAAAACCTAAAGTCAGTAGACAACTACCTTCACCAGGTACAGGTAATAAAATTTAAGTAAAGAAACCTTTAAGTAAGTCGTACTTTATAAACTTACCTGGTACTTCGAATATACGTAAAACAACTTGTCCGTCTGGTGCACTGCATTTAAATAGCGCCTCTTTATGAGCTTGATACATATCAATTGCGTTTATACTAATTTCTTTTAACGAAATTTGTTCTGTAGTGATTTCATTGTATAGACCTATTACAGCAATGTATTGTTTCATGTATAATGCAAATATTTATTAAATCCTTGTTAAAAGCAAGTGGAGTTATATTTTTCCTATGTTATAATAACCAGGTAAATAAAACCTTATGCAAACAATAGCAGAAAACATCATCGTAAAAGACATCAATACCCGCACCCTCGGTGACGAAAGTGTAGAGACTCGTATGAATGCAGCTGTCCGTCGTTTCAATCCAACTAAGTACAATGTACTTGGATTCTTGAATCGTTCAAGTCAAATCATTCTACAACCTCGTTTTTACAACGTTCGTGACTCCAAGGGCCGTTGGGCTAAGGTTCGTCAATCACGATAATCATTAAACCCGCAAGGAGCCTACTATTTCGAGTATATAGTAGGCTCCTTTTTTTTCAAATGTCCGTTAAATTTTTAGATATAGCGTTTGAATGTAAGATGGCATCTTTTCAACAGGATGCAGTTAAGACTCTTTTATGTATAGAGGAAGATAGAACTATAGATATTGATACGGTAAAGTTATTTAAAGATGACTTTCCACTCAGTTTCCGGGAGTGGCTTTCCATAAATAATCCAGAGGCGATTTTTTTTAGTGCAATCCCAAAAAAGAATATTATAGTATATCCTGATTTTTAATAATATGCAATTAACGATAATTGGCAATGTTAGTGAGTTAACTGGTAACGAACAAAAAGCTCTTTATACAGATGGAGCAGACATTACAACAGGTATGTATTACCTTGTTGCTGATGCAAAAGAGTTTACCGTACAAGGTAAAGAGGTTACACCTAATCTCCCTGCTTTACGTAGCTTATCTGCAACCTCTAATATTAGTTGGATTATCACCAACTTCCGTGGTAATAGAGTAGCATTCGGTTCCGCCTCATCTTAAAGCTTGCACTAACTTAATAAAGTACCATTATAGGTACTATGAATAAAGCATTCTTACGTAGACAAGCCGCTTCTAAGTGGAAAGACTTACAATGTGGTATCTGGGAACGATGGGACTATCGTTGCTGTTATCTTGTTATACGTCAGCTCGATAACGGTAAATTTAAACCGATGATCGGGGCTATGGGTGATTTGAGTATGCCTGGTGCAGACTTACCACCAGAAGGCTATCATCAGCTTAATACATTAGAAGAAGCTAAAAACTTTTTACACAAATATGTTGCCTATATTCGTGAAGTATGGGATAAACAAGTATTAGAAAACCGTAAATAAAACCATGACAACACATCAAATACTATTCGCAACACTTACTTGGGCTACTATAATTGCGGTGTTATACTCTTTTATAAACTGGAAGCATATTAGAGAGTGTTATGCAATGTGGTTCAAGAAAGAGTACTGGACAAATTATAACATAATTGAATTCGTTTCGTGGGCTGCTAAAGCAATTATTATTGTACCGGGATTGATATTCGGTATTAATATTTGGCAGCTCTATTATTTGACTCTAATTACAAGCGCTACATTGATATGGGCAAGCCGTAAGAAATCTCTACCTACATTGGTCGGTTTCAATACTATGTGGCTGTGGTTAAGTGCAATGGTGTTAGCACAGCACTGGGTACGTTAAGCTTGATTACTTTTGGTGATCTTGTTTAATAAAGATTGAAGTACTTACATGAGGGTAGTCTCCAGTAAACCGAGTATCCGGTAATGTATAAGGTACAATACCGGTATCCTGTACTACTTTAGGAAAGCTAACCTGATCTTGAGTAGTATATTTAAGTGTCTGCAAATACCATCTATCTAAGAAATCTTTTACTTTATCGTTACGGTTATTAAACGCAACAAAGCACGTCAACCAAACACCAAAGTGGTCGTCCTTGTACATACCATCACCTCTACCCTCTTTACGGGGGTAGTTAACCCAAAAATCTTCATCATACCCATCTCTTATATAATCGTGATACTGTCGTATGACGTCTTGATATGGTTGACACTTACCAGCATACTCTCTACTTGTATACTTGGATAGATACGAACCAAATGCTTCCCATGCTAAATGGCCTGCTCTCAATTCGTGCTGCCAACTAACAATATCATACTTTGCACAAAGCTCAATCATATATTCAGCAACATCTGCAGCTGTAATTTGTATAGTACCATCTAACCATATCACCACATCATACTCTTTTAAGCGTGGTATGTTGTGCCAGGCCTGTTTATAATACTTTGCTAAATTAAAATTGTTTAAATTACTCAACAAATCTGAAGATGATGCCTCTGCCCATCTGGTAAGTTTTTCTGACTTATTAGTAGAGTTGATATACAATCCATCATCTACTTTTGAAGAAAACTCTTTCCAGTATGGTGTAGTGTCTACTATCCACCCATTACTGGGTATGTTGATATTATCTGTAAAGCATATAAAATCGGTATCTATAGTTTGCTCAACAAAAGGCTTGCATGTTAGTTCATAATTTCCTAATATAGCAGTTATAAAAGCAACTTTCATTAATTAACTTATTTATCTATCGTGCAAACATTTCTACCATTCGCTAACTTTCGAGAATCTGCTAAAAGTCTTGATATGAAAAGACTCGGTAAGCAGCGTGTTGAAGTATTACAACTTCTTAACTCGTTTCATAAACCTGATTATAAAGGTTGGAAGAACCACCCTTGCCGGGAAATGTGGCGTGGACATGAGAACGCTTTAGCTGAGTATGGTATGACTGTTTGTGAAGTATGGAAAGAACGTGGTTATAAGGATACATGTTATGAGAAAATAGGTGCATACTACGATATATCCAAACCTACAACGTATCCTTGGTGGTTAGGTATGTTAGATGTACACTTAACACATCAATCAATGCTAATACAGAAATATCCAGACTATTATAAACAACAATTTCCGGATACACCAGAAGACTTACAGTATATCTGGCCCTCGAGTAATCCCGATACATTTCAAGTTTTAACCAGTAAATAATAACGTATGAAAACAACAATCATTATTCTTGTTCTTGCAGCAGCAGGCTTCGTAGCTTATAAGAAATTCTTCGCTAAGAAATCCGCTTCATCAGCAGCTCCTGCAACACCAGCAGCTACTGATTCAAATCAGCCTCAGCAATAATTAAAAAATAGTACTTGATTTTAACCTAATCAGGTACTATAATACCTTTCGTTCTTTTAACACTTTGTAAGTTTAATCGCTTACATTACAAAGACTCTTCTTCAAGTGAGCCTGAACCCTGCGCGTTGTTAACGTACCCACGCGTTAGCGTATACCTTCGCGGTGTATCTATAGTAAAATACAGGGCTGTAGAGTTTACCATAAAGGCATTTATTTTTTTCTTGACATATTAGGCATTTGTGCTATTATTGTATTTGTTAACTTAAACAAACAATAAAAACAAGATAATATGCAAACAGTCGCTTCAATGCGAGAATACATTAACGAATATGTTCGTAGCCAAAATATTGAAAAAATTGGCAACGAATTATTAAACAAATACTTTGGTATTCCGTTTAATCACGATAATAAGGAAGAATACTATATTAATAACATTCCTATGTCTGAAAACGATGTAAGGAAATATATTAAAGAATTCTTTCAAGAATTAGACACCCCAGCGGTTCTTGACTTATATCATCGCATTATTACATAATATGGATCCAAGAGTACAGAAACTAATTGAAATGGGCATACTACCAGACCCAAACTATGTACCAAGAGAAAAGGTAGCAAATAGGTTTGGTGTAATGGTGTGGGACCACAAAACAGCTGGTACCTGTCAAGTAATGTCTGGTGATAGCTTTAAGCAAGCTAAACAATATATGGCAAGACCAGGTCATAGATCTGGTATTCAAAAATTAGGTTATAGAGGTTAATATATGAAATTAAAAACACTGTTAGTTTATCTACTATTAATAGCTACTGCTTTAGGCGCTAACTTAAAAACAGTTACAACGTCTCGTACAATACACAGTAACCCTATTATTGTACCTATAACGGTTGTAGGGGTTAAAATAACAAACCCCTGTACAGAAATAGCAATTTCTCAATCATACACGCCTATTATAGAAGTTGATTATAGTAACGGTACAGTTATTTATAATCCTTCAGATTTAACTATAACTCAAAGCCCGTATCTCCTAACTCAAAGTGGTAGTACTTTTATTGGTGCACATAGCGGCAATACCACATTAACTATAACAGAAGGTAAAGTATCGGTAAGCGAAACAATTTATGTTAACCCTATTGAATCTGTACCTCTTGCAAGTTTAGATTCATTTTTAACTACCCCCGCAAAGAATGCTCGTATTATAGTGCCTATAGTAGTAGTAAACTATTACCCAACTGTTGATGGTATAAATTTAGATACAACACGTGCACCAGTGCAAGGCAATGTATACGGTAGCATGACTCTCACTCAAGTAAAATTACGTACAAATGATAATCAAAAGCTAACCAAGTACGGTATAGAAGAAGGTTCTAAGTTTAGAAATTATAATGGTACCAATGTTGATGCAGAAGTAGGACTTAAAGTGGTTGGTTGGTTTAATGTTTATGAAGCCAGTACAATGATGGTACCTAATCAACCGGTTACAGCTACTACTGATCCTATACTTGATGTACGTCCTATATTTTTAAACATAAATTTAAAAAACTTTGTTAATAATATAGGTGTAAAAGAAGTATGGTTAAACTTCTACCCTATTAGTTCAGAATATTCATTAGTATCTTTGTACAATATACCTCAAAGTAAGTGGATCAATTTCGCTGAGTCTTATATGTCAAGCCCCACTACAGGCAATATATCTAATAGTGATAGAAGTAATGACGTATTACCTATCTATAATAGTACCTATGTTGTTTATGGATATAACTTAGGTAGAACGTATTCTGATAACATGCACAATCGTGGACATCAAATTGAGTGCGAGTTGTCGTATATTGATACGAGCGGTTCTTTACAAAACGGAAACTATTTGTTCTGGAACCAATTTGTCGGTATACCTTACCCCGGGGGTGGAATGCCTACTGGTAGAGTTGGCGATACGCACTTTGCACCTAATAGTGCTTCAGATTATGATTGGCAAAACGTAAGATTCATTGCATCTGATATACGCAATTGGGTACCTGTAGGTGGTAAACAAGAAATGGTAAGTTGTAGTATGTGGATGAACCTTACATACAATCTACCAAGTCAGAGTACGTACGATAATTCTTATATCGAAGGAGATGCTCAGTTTAAATGGCTTATGTTCTTGTTTCAGTCTATACCAGGTTATAATAACAAGATCCCATTTAGAAACACTACATTAACAGACTGGTGGGATATATTTTATAATTGGGACGCTGCTAACTTACAGAACAGAAACCTCTGGCAATAAATTATTTATTCTCTGCTTTCTTAGCCTTAGCTTCACGCTCTGCAAGGAATGCGCGTTGTGCTTCTAACACATCTTGTATACGATTAACCTCACCTTTAGGGTCTTCTACTACTGGCTGTTTAGGTTGGTTGAATAGTATTTCGCTTGATTTCATATCGTTATTTACCGTTACTGAAGTGTTAATTTGTACTGAGTTACTGCTTTGTGTAATTGTATTAGCTTGATTTTTCGCTTTATAGTGATAATATATAAGGTACATTAAGACAATGACTGCAAAAACAATAGCTACTATATTAGCAACGATATTCATTGGATGTGTTATAGTATTTATACCTTTTGCTTTTATTTGGTCTCTTAATTCGCTTTTTCCATTGCTCTGTATACCATATAATGCAAAAACATGGTTGGCATCAATGCTATTATTTTCTCTGTTTAGCTCTCCGTTGATTAAAGCAACAACGGCAAGAGCTCAGTAATTAGGACGTACCTGAGGGTGTTTAAGGGTGTTTAAGGTGGTTTAGGGGTGTCTCTCGGGTACGTCTTTTTACTTACTATTTTCACCTCTAAAGTATAAATATATAAGTGAAAAGTTTTAACGAGCGTTTAAATAATTTATCAGAAATCCATTGTTGGAAAGGTTACCATAAAGTAGGTACCAAACTCAAGGGAGGTAAACGCGTTAACAATTGCGTTAAAAACGAAAACACAGAAGAAGCAGAACTAACAAGCATCATTGATGATTTTGTAGCAAATGCAATTGAACATTTAGGTATTAAGACCCCGCCAGAGATTACTCTTAATAAAGATAAGGAATTAGTTTTAAAGCTCAAAGCAATGGGTAGCTATATGCCGAGTGAACATAAGATCTGGATATACACTGGTAATAGAAACACTGCAGACATTATTCGTACTTTAGCACATGAACTGGTACATGTTAAACAGAAAGAACAATTAGGCGCAGAATCTTTAGATGGTTCTACTGGTTCAGATAACGAAAACGAAGCCAATGCATTGGCTGGTGTCATGTTACGCAAATATGGCGCAGAAAACCCTCACATTTATAACTAAATACTATTATGCCTTGGAACTTTCGTAAAGTAGGTAATAAGACTTGTGCTTATAATAAAGCTACAGGTAAGAAAAAGGGCTGCACTACTGGTAGTGCTAAGGCTTATAAAGCAGCACTATATGCTAATGCTTTAGAATCAAAAACACCTAAAAAGATTACACAGAAAGATGTAATGTCTGGTATACGTAAGAGTATGCCACCACCATCTAAGTCATTTAAAGATAAATCAAAATACAATAGAAAGGATTTTAAATCATTTAAAGACTTCTTTAACGAAGATTATGCACCTAATACACCTTGTATGAATGGTGATCAAACTGGAGTACAAGAAGGGGAATATGATCAAGGTCAAAGTGAAATTGCTCTTAACGATAGTATCGATAAAAAGCAAATTATACATGACATTGTAAACGATTTAGAAGATCTTGCTTCCAATCATGATTGGAGTAAACCAGTTAATGGTGATTTGTTACGCGCTATGGGTGATTCATTGAAAGAGGTTGGTATTGAACCAAGCGATATTTATGCATCTATAGATGCTTCACCTGGCAATCAAGAACAGTTTTTAATTACCGGTCCAAGTTCGTGGAAGGGCGGTAACGGAGCATTAAATGATTTAAAGGCTATCTTAGACGGTAAAGAACCAAAAGAAGTAGAGGTAGGTGAAGATGAAAGCGATCCTGCTCCTGATTTACCATTCGGTACAACATCAATGGGAGATCCATTAACACAAGAAAATTTTATTGATCATAAAGGTCCTGGTAAGCCAGGTGACAGTAAACGTCATGGTATTAAAAAGCACACCAGTCTTTCAGCTTTAGATAAAATCGTACATAGCAAGTCTGCAAGCCCACGCAAAAAACAATTAGCACATTGGCAAGCTAATATGCGTAGAGGTAAAGCTAAGCACCATCATTGATTTATTAAAATAGTTAGTTAATATATTAGTATGAAAAAGATACTAATAATGGGACTACCTGGTGCAGGTAAAACAACTCTATCAATAGAGTTAGCTAAATTATTAGGAGCTACTCATTTTAACGCAGATGAAATACGTAAAGAAATTAATAAAGATCTTAAGTTCTCACCTGCAGATAGAATTGAACAGGCTCGGAGAATGGGTATTTTGTGTAATATTGCTACTCGCAATAATAATTTTGCAATCGCCGATTTCGTATGCCCTACACCGGAGACCAGAAAAGCATTTGGAGAAGCATTCATAGTTTGGGTACATAGAATACCAATTAGAAATTTTGAAGACACTACTAAAATGTTTACCCCGCCTGATAATGCAGATGTGGTGGTGACAGATGAAGGTTCAGCACTATATTGGGCAACCAAGATAAAAAACATATTAGTACCTACTTTTAATCCTAAGAAACCTACAGCGTTTATGCTTGGTCGTTACCAACCATTTCATGAAGGGCATAAAAATCTTATCTTAGAAGCTTTAAAACGCACCGGTCAAGTTTGTATTGCTATTAGAGACACTCAAGGTACGGATGAAAAGAACCCATTTAACTTAGATGAGGTAGAAGCTAATATTCGTACCGGTATGAGAGGGTATGAAGGTCAGTATACAATAATACGTGTACCAAACATTACTAATATATTCTATGGTAGAGATGTGGGTTATAAGATTGAACAAATCGATTTAGATAAAAAACTACAAGATATATCTGCAACAAAAATACGTAACGAAATATTAAAATGAGTGTAGCTATAATAATGCCGTATTATAATGAGAAAGAGCTTCTCATTAAATCTATTCGTGCAATACAGAAACAAACATATAAAGACTGGCACCTATTTTTAATTGATGATGGTTCACAATACAATTATAGAGCACATCAAGTTTTAGACTATTTGGCTATTGAGCCGACTAACGTTACATACGTTTATAAGAGTAATGGTGGTGTTAGTACAGCACGCAATACAGCTATAAAACTAATTAAAGACTGTGACCCGTATAGATATGTTGCTTATTGTGATGGAGATGATGTGTGGAATGAAACCTATCTTGAAAGTCAGATACAAGCTCTATCACAAGGTTATGATGTGGTTTATTGCCCTGTAAAGCACCGCTTTGTAGATGGTAGTGTAGCTATACCCTATGGTATAGCGGATTACCCAGAGTATCCAGGTTTACAAGCATTACTCAAAGGTAACTTCATTTATGTATCAGGTACAGTACATAAATGTGAATGCTTAGATGTAGGTTACTTTGATAACAATTTAAACGGTATTGAAGACTGGGATTATTGGTGTAGAGTAGCAGAAGCTGATTATACGTTTTTTAAAAATCCAAATGCATCTATCATCTATACTGTTAAACCAAACGGTAATGGTGCAAAAGGTAATAAAGAAGTTTATGATAAATTTTACCTTAAACATGGTAAATATATTGTAAATGCGTAATGCTTACAAAGTTTTAGCTGAAAAATATAACACTCTCTATACAGAAGAAAGAGTAGTAAAGCAGACTCCTTATACTAAGGATGAGTTGAGCGTACTTAAAACTATGTTTGACTTTGAACCAGTAAAAGACAATCCAGCGCAACTAAGACGCATTGTAGCAGCAGGAGAAGTAGAAGATATTATCAAATACAGTGATAACACTTTTGTGCGTATGACGGAAGATGGGAGAGGTGTTTTTAAACACGAATACAAGAGCTTTTTTGAATTAACAAAAGCTTTAAATCTAATATACAAACCCAATCGTTTATACGCATCAAAACAAGACCCGCGAGGCAAATCAATGCCAGGCGGGTCTGATCTATCTACTGGAGGCGATACTGCGCCTCAGTTTAGGTAATTAATTAACGGTGCCAATGATGGCGGTACATATCTTCACGGAATGCATAGCCGTAACGGTGTTGATACCAACCTAAAAACACTCTATAATCATAATAGGTTGTTACCCACTGTACACCATTCCATTCTTGAACATATACATATTGTGGGTGACCCCACCGATCTAATGGACCCCAAACATATTGTATTGTAACAGGTATTGGTGGTGGGGGTGGAGCTTGAACTACTACTGGAGCAGGTGCTGGTGGGGGTGGAGCTTGTACAACGATCACTCTGGGTTGATCATTAGCATGATCAGCTGCGCTACCAATCATTCCTCCAATTAAAGCACCAGCAACGGCGCCACCAACAACGTTATGGTGGTATTGATTACCAATTACACCACCAACAACAGCACCGGCTGCAACACCTTCTGCTGTGTGTTCTTGAGCTTTAGCTGGAACAGCCAAAGCTAATACAATTAAGGTTAATACTAATTTGTTTTTCATAGTTTAAGATCAGTTAAAATATTTATAAAATATTATAGAGTCACTCTTTTAAAAAGCAATAGGGAGGTAAATATATTTTGTAAACAAATCCTCTACATACCGTGTCTAATATCCTCTTCATACTCAAGCGCCGCGAAGATTACAATGCTGTAATGCACTCTAATATTGGTTTAAGTACCGGCCTTTTTAATTCAGCAAGCTTCGTAAACGACTTATTAAGTCGTACCGGCTTTACATCTAATTTAGTTGTTGTAACTGATAACAATGATATAGATAGAGAAGTTACTAAATACAAACCAACCCATGTTATCATTGAGGCACTGTGGGTAGTGCCTACTAAGTTTGCAGTACTACAAAAACTACATCCAAACGTGAAATGGATCATTCGCTTACATAGTGAAATGCCGTTTATGGCCGGGGAAGGTATGGCAATGGATTGGATAGGAGATTACTCCACATTTAAAAACGTTGTTATTGCATGCAATGCACCACGAATGCTTAATGAGGTTAGATTGTTTTTACGTGTTAAGAATAACTGGACAGACGAACAAACAAATAACAAAGTAGTTTATTTACCTAACTACTACCCACAATTCTATAGAGATGCTCGTCCGTATGATTATAAAAAACAGACAGTAGATGTAGGTTGTTTTGGTGCAATACGTTTATTAAAAAACCATTTAGTGCAGGCGTTTGCAGCTATAGATTTTGCTAATAGAATAGGAAAGAAGCTACGGTTCCATATAAATGCTGGTAGAATAGAAATGAAAGGTGAACCAGCACTTCACAACCTTAAAGGGTTGTTTCAACATTTACACGATCAAGGTCATGAGTTAATTAATCATAATTGGACACCTCGTGAACAGTTCATCGATCTTTGTAGTCAAATGGATATAGGGTTACAGGTTAGTTTTTCAGAAACATTTAATATAGTATCTGCAGATTACATATCACAGGGTGTGCCTGTTGTTGGTAGTAATGAAATACCATGGTTAACAAGTGATTGGTTTTATCAAACCAGCTACTGCGCTAACCCTACTGATAGTAAGGATATAGCTGATAAAATGGTATTAGCATATAAAAACCCTAAGTCAAATGTTAAACAAGGACAAAAGTCTTTAAGACAATACACTAATAAGACTGAGTCAATTTGGCGTAAATATTTTGACAATCATGAAAACCCATAAAGTAAGAAAGCACACCTGGAAAGATGGTGTTTTAAATACCACCGATCACATATTTTATTCAATTGAGAGTGCTTTGCATTTTTGCAATGATAAGCGTAATCATACAGGGGTAGATGTTATTAAAGTTATAACACCAGAAGGTGATGTAGCACATAGCGTTGAACTTACAGCTGTAGATACAACTAATAACTACGCTTAATACTTGATTTTTGTTTCATATGAGTTACAATAAACAATATGAAACACAACACAAAGGTAGATCAGGCTGTTAAGGACTACGCTAATGATATAATTAACGTAGTTAAGCAGTCCAGATTTGACATTGAAGTTGACTTAGAGTTTGCACCTGCAGCTAATATAGGTGAAACTGAAGAAGCATGTTCCGCTATTATAGCTTCTGATATTGGTATTGTGGTAGTGTGGCCAGACTTTAAAAAGGGGTCTGCCCGAGCAGCTATATTTAAGGTAGGAGAAGCAGAGCGTTTAGAAAAAGAAGGATTTGACCGTGATTGGATTGATGAGCACGGACAAATTTACGGAGCACTATTGCCTTACGACAAAAAGAACGTTAATATACTTGGTTACTATTTATCTCACAAAATAAACGAAAACTAATTTATGGCTACAAAAGACAAACCATCTATTCATCCTGAAGTACTGAAAATGTACAATTCCCCCAATTACCGTAAAAAGGTAAAGAGAATTGTAACTGCTATTAAAGACCACCATGGTATTAGTGGTAAGATTAAAAAAGGCTTCCCTAAGCTTAGTCCTAAAGCTACTGATAAGCAAAGAGATGCACACAACAAGCAATATGCAAACAAGCCTGTTGTAGTTACTGCTCATTACTTTGCACAAAACATTGATACACATCAAGAACGTAGACTTTCAAGACCTTCAGAATAAGCTTGCTTTATATTATAAAGTAACCATACTATAGGTATGAATATTGATACCAAACTTGTTACCGTATCCAAATGCGGTAAATACGTTTACCCTGTAGATGCAATCTCAGGTGCTAAGACATTTGCACCCGTAGATTACTTTATTAAAAACGTTCAGGACAATTATGGTGGTAGTCAGGAACGCTTTGTAAAAGAGTACATTACCAGAGAGACTAAGAAGTACTTGGCAGCTGGTTATACTGCAGAGCAGATTAGAGATATGGCTTCTAAATGTAAGAATAACAAGCTACCAAAAATTAACGTTAAGTTAAAACCACATCCAAACGCACCTAAGAAAGAAAGGCGTAAAAGGTTAGCTTCTCATGCAGAATCTACCACCACTACTATCAATAGTGACGGAGAAATAGAAAAAGTAAGAGTCTATCCTTGGACTGGTAAACCAGATTATTTTAGAAGCGATCCTGCTGTAACAGATTTAGCGGAAACAACTAAGGAAGCTTGTCTTTGCCCTAACATATATTTAGATGACGAGTGTCACGGTTGCAAATACTACGATATCTGTCAATGCTCGCTTAAAGTTTAGAGATATTTAATAGTTATAATATCACCTTTATTATAATTTTTAGATTTTCTTTGTACCGTATAAGAGTTTAACACTTTAAGTTTATCAAGTATAATCTGAGTCATACCATCTCTGATTGCATCGTTTTTACATTTATACTGCTTTTTAATAGTTGTATTATCTATTTTTTTAATAGTAATAGCAAGCGGATGAGAATTATTTAACAAATAAGATTGGAGTCTTTTAGCTTTCACTTCAGGCCACAATAAATTAGATTTACCTGACGCGTATAAAGCCTTATTAGCTTTACTCGCGGCTTTATTAGCCTTTATTTTAATTGCAGGGGTTTGCAATATAAACGTTCCATTCTTTACTTGCTGTTTCATACGTTTACTATTATTTATAGCCGCAGTGACACTACAGCCCCCGTCTCCACCTGTCGTCATATTGTATCCGTTAACATTCGTATTATATTTTTTAATATACTGTTTCTCTGTTTCACTCAGTAATTTAAGATCAGATACATTTTCTTCTAACACCGCAATTAAAAAGTTGTTCCATCCGTGCTTACGCAAAGATCTTAATATTAAGCTTTGTTTTTTAGGGTTTTTTATATCATATTCATAAGTTTTACGTCTTATTACCCATCCGTGCTTTGTTTTACCTATATATGCTTTTTTAGTAACCTTATTATAAAGCATATAAATTATCATTTTTGCATTGCTACATTCATTTACAGGTAATAGTTTAATATTAGTGTCAAGGTCCATAAATATATTTATTATAGCAGCATTGCTTTTTTTATAAAACACTATAATATAAATAAATAAATGAGCAGAGAAATAATTAATACATTTATTGATTTGGATGAAACTTTGGTACATACCCTCGGGTTCAAAACCATTGCAGGTGATATGGAAGAACAAGGCGATCTTGAGTTCTGTGACAAGCCTGTAACAGTATCATTAAGTAAAAAAGAACACTACGTTACTGTATTAAGACCAGGTGCAAACTATCTTTTATTTCTCTTAAGAGAGGTAAGCCACGTTTACATGCTTACAAGAGCACATAAAGACTATGCTCAAGCTATGAACAGTGCCTTTAACTTCGGGTTTACAGAAGATAGGATCTTTGATAAGGCGTATGTAAAGGATTGGAAGTATAAAACACCTGATGTAAAGATAACTACCGGTAGAAATGTTCTTATCGATGATTTAACACCCCGTGACAACTTTGAAAAAATTGCTTTTATTAAAAAGTACGGTACTGTTAAGTATATTAATGTGCCAGCTTTTTGGGGCAATAAAGATGGAGGCTTTACTCAAAGCTACATAAAAGATATGATTGATGATATAGTTAGTAGTTGAAAACTAACTACGCTTAGTAAATCATTAATATGGCACCTAACCCGGATTTAATAAAGATTCTGCAAGAACATAAATGTAAAGTAGCTTTTAAAGAGATTGACGAAAGAACGTTTTACCTTTGGATACGTTATGATGAATTAGTAAAAAACAAGCCCAATCAAGGGTTTGAAGTGTGGGGCCGTAATCAACAGGTACTTGATAACATAGCTACTACAGTACGTCGTTATTATCCGTTAGCTGAGCTATCTTCTCAAGATGCAAGAGCATCAGTAGTTTACAAAATTGTTGGTACTGGTGTACAACCTATTAAGATTGATAACACTAAAGCCACTAAACCTGTTAAACGTAAGTAAAATCCCATACAGGATTAGTAAATAATCTATATGGCATGCTCAAGATATGATTTATACTATGGTGGTACAGCAGGCGCTGGTAACGGTGTCTTAACGGTATCTTACCGTAACTGCGGTGACCGCACACCTATGACAATATCCGTAACCGGTGGCTTGTCTGGTGCTTATTATGGCCAAGTTATAGCAAGTACAGATTATGATGTACCGAAGCTCACTACTACGGTAGGGTATGCCTCTGCTGGTGGTGCACCAATAGCTGGTATGGTATTTAATGTACCAGTTGTTCCTTATGCAACTTATGTTGTTAGTAACGCAGTAAGTGCTTTAAGTGCACATGGTTTAGCGTACCCTACTTCTTAACAGTTGTAGTTTATAGTTCGTGGAGTAAATTTTTAAAAAGAGTTAATCTATGGACAACACAAGCACACCAATTCCACAGCCAATTCCGCCTCCAGCTGCTCCACCAGCACCAATTTTAGCTTCACCTGCAACAGCTCCAGTCCCGGTAGAAAAGGTATGGCCAAAGCCATCAGTATATGTACCTGAATCAAACGGACAACCAGCTATGCCTTCAGTGTTAAAGATGGCTGGTAATTTAGCATATACCGCTGGTGCAGCAATCGGTAATGCAGTCATTCATCAGCAGGTAATGGCTTCAGATGATGTATATAATAAAAGAATAGAGACTTGCACCAACTGTGACGCTCTTGATAAAAATCAATGGAGATGTTCTAAATGCGGTTGTTTTATGAAAGCAAAAGCTAAAATGATTGCTGCTAAATGCCCTCTATCAAAGTGGACTGAATAATTTAAATGGACGCACATTCACACAACCTCTTAGAACCTTATTACGCAGATGGTGGTAATCTTTATCACTACAACTCATTGCGCTCAGATGCAAGCACTCCTGAAAGCTATTTTAATGTAACGTTTACTCGAGATGTAATATCATCCGGTATTGTTATTAATATAACTGGTATTACTGGGTCAACAACCCCTACTGCAGATGACACTACATTCTTAACAAATGAAGTTAATAGCTTTGTAGGTATACCAGTAAATGGTACTGAGTGTCAAACTTTAGGGTGGGCGTATCTTGGTAACACTGACGCTAATAAAGCAGATATTGATAGTGCAATTACATCAGCTACTGCCTCTGGATATAGTTTCAAGTCTATATTTTATCATCAAGGTTACTTTGTACATGGTTGTGCTGATACAAAGCAGTTTTACGATCAAAAAACGTAAGGTTGATTAACAAATACGTCTGTTTAATTATTTAAATGGACGTAAAGAAAAACATAACTGTTATTGGTGGTGGTACCGCTGGATGGTTAACGGCGTTAACTATGCTACAGATTGGTCCACCAGACCATAAAATAGTAGTTATAGAGAGTGACGACGTAGGTATTGTTGGTGCAGGAGAAGGTACAGTTCCATTTTTTCCTTCTCATATGTTTAAGGTATTAGGTTTAGATTTTCATGAGTTCTATAAAAGAACAAATGCTACGTTTAAATATGGTACACAATTTATTAATTGGAATGGAGATAATGATGATTATTTAAATTCATTTTCTCATCCTAATAGATTAGATTTACTCAAGAGAATGCTTGAGAGTGTTAACAGTAATCAACCTATAAAGAAAGGATGCTTTTTTTATAAGAATCTTAAAAACTCTCCATTTGCTTTTAACACTCAAACTAAAAAATATGATATGATAATGCCTTATGCATTTCATTTCGATGCAGAATTATTAGCAAATTATTTAAAAGAAGTAGCTATTAGCCGTGGGGTAATGCGAATAGAAGGTAAAGTGAACTCGTTTAAGACTGATGGTAACGGTAATATTAACAAGATATTACTTGAAGGTGGGCAACAAGTAGAGACCAGTTTCTTATTTGATTGTACTGGGTTTAAAAGAATGATTATAGGGGATTACTATAAGACAAAGTGGTTAAGTTATGCTAAACACCTACCCGCTAAAAAAGCTATTGCTTTCCAGCATAAAATAGATCCTAATAATTACAATAACTCAACAGCTGCAATAGCTATGAAGTACGGGTGGATGTGGAAGATACCTTTACAATCACGCTATGGCAGTGGTTATGTGTTTGATTCAGATCATATAACAGCTGATAAAGCTAAAGAAGAAGTAGAGCAGTTATTAGGTCATGATATTAATGTATCACGTGCCTTTACATTTGAAGCTGGTCAATACGATAAAGTATGTGTAAAGAATTGTATTGCTGTAGGTTTATCGACTGGGTTTGCAGAACCATTAGAAGCTACTTCTTTGTGGGCAGCTCTTATGCTACTGGATGTAGGTATAAGAAGTACGTTTAAAAATATCTTCATTAATATAAACGATCAGAAGCCCAAAGATGAATTGAACAACTTTTATATAGATGTAGTGAACCGCTTTTTACCAGCAATACAAATACACTACCTTACAAAGAGAAAAGACACTACATTCTGGAAAGACTTTAAGAAGAATAATGTAATACTTGACAGTATTACTGAATTAATTAATAGACATAAAAAGATACCTTTAGAGTTAGATCCTTTAGTTAATGAGATGAAAGTACCACCTTTTGGTGTGGAGCAATGGATAATGATATTTGAAGGTCAGAAATTACTCAATAAAAAGCTATACCCAAGTTCTGTAGAAAAGGTAGCATCAATGCCTATACCTACATGGGAAATGTTAATTAACGATCCAGTAAGAGGTCCTTTAATACCTAATAGTATTTTTAATAAAGGACTTACTAAGGACTGGGTGTTCGGTAACGTTTAATTACTTCGAAGTGGCTCTAAACACTCCATCCCAATCAGCTGGTAAGTTGGCGTTTCTAAGTTCATTAATTCTTTCTATCATATTTTCATAATAGTGAGCTAATTCTGGATTATAAGTTGTTAGCGATTTAGCTAATTGTATAGCATTATCCCAATTTTGTACTCTGTAATCAGATAAGAACCCGTTATGTATTTGCCCTACATAAGGTTTCTCCATTGTAATAAAGTTATTCTGTACAACAGTATATATCTTTACACCTTCCTTTTTACCTTTAACAGCAATACAATCTAATTCAAAGCACTTGTATTTGTCTTTAACGTATTCGTAGGTCTTAGGACCTATTACTATCTTTACACCATAAGGTTTAGATTGTCCTTCTAACCTCGAGGCCAGATTAACTCCATCGCCCAAGCAAGTGTAATCGAAACGCTGAGTACTGCCCATATTACCAACAACAACAGTATCTGTGTTGATTCCAAGACCCATACCAAAGGCTGGGACACCTTCTTGAGCAATTTCTTTATTAAACTCATCTAAATTATTTAACATTATCATTGCTGTTTTCAATGCATTTAATGCATGCTCTTTATCATCTAATGGTGCATTCCAAAAGGCCATTTGTGCGTCACCTATATACTTGTCTAACGTACCATTATTATCTAATATAGCCTTAGTCATAGCAGTCATATACCGGTTCATTATCTTTGTTAGTCCTTGTACGTCTTTACCATAATGCTCTGATATAGTAGTAAAGCCTCTCACGTCAGTAAACATAATAGATAACTCTCTACTATCACCACCTAACCTCAATAAGTCTGGATTCTCTTGCAACTTCTCAACCATTGCTGGTGATAGATAGGTACCGAATTGCTTCTTGATCTGCTGCTTTAACTTAAACTCCATTACGAATCTAAAGAATATAGCACCTACCCAGGGTAACAATACCGCTAAAGTAGGCCACGTATAATCCGTAAGATATCCGTAATTAGCAAATAAGCGTAATCCAATAAAATAAGGTACACATAAGAATGCTGTGATTAGTAAACCGTTTAGGATATACCCCAAATAACAAGCAGCAACAATAAGAATAATAGCAAGTATAATACCACCTGTAAGCTCATATAAGTCGAAGGTTGAAGGTCTTTGTAATCTGCTATTATCTATTAACATTTGCAAGGTTTGAGCAGATATCTCGTATCCTTGTGAAATACCAACAGGTGTAGCTACAGTATTATTTAGGCCTTCTGCAGTTAATGCAATAAACACTATTTTATCTTTACAGATAGACCAATTAGCATCTGCATAAGATACTGTATCGAAGTCGTATTTAAAGTTTATCCACACTCTACCATTAGCATCAGTAGTAATAGGCGGGGTACCTTTAACTCTAATAGCTTGTACTCCTGCTTCATCTACTTTAGCTTGATAAGACTCTTCACCACCAAATATACGCAATGCTTCTAAAGGTATAGTAGGGTATACCTCTCCCTTTACTTTAACCACTAAAGGTAAACGTCTGGTAACAGCATCGAGTTCAGGTGTAGTCAGTAACATACCAACACCAGCAGATGATTGCCCTATTTCTTTAGTAGGACCAATAGCAGCAGGATACGTAAACAACCAATCTCCTAACCCATCACCTATTGTAGCTAAGCCTCGTGGTACTGGTTGACCCTTACCTTTTTGGGAAGCTGATTGTGCAGTTATGACTGGATATTTTTGTAAAGTCATATTAAATATAGTATCACCACCTAATCTATCTTTTTCAGAAAATAGAATAGGCATAACTACAACTTGCGCACCACTATTAAATGCTTTTTCCAAACCTTCGCTTAATATTGCTCTGGAC